>Ga0187889_10002804_pt1 | contig 16252 bp, 10 predicted proteins | sample June2016WEW_7_10_2_FD_132992 | JGI IMG/M metagenome (GOLD analysis project Ga0187889, IMG submission 132992) | Peatland microbial communities from SPRUCE experiment site at the Marcell Experimental Forest, Minnesota, USA - June2016WEW_7_100 | ecosystem: Environmental > Terrestrial > Soil >... | reverse complement strand
CTCGCGCGCAAAATTTTCTTCGAGCAACTGAAGCTCAAACCGAGGAGCCGCGTGCCAGAGTTGAAAAACACCATCGGCGCTGAATTGTTGAAGGTCCACATCAGTTACGGCCCGCTGGTGCAGGTTTTGTTGAGGAAATTCAACCCTGTGGCACAGGCCTCTGGCCTGCGTAAAAAAGGAATATGCAAACACAGGCCGGAGGCCTGTGCCACAGTCAAAGCCTTCGCCCACATCACCGGCGGCGGGTTTGTGGACAACATCCCGCGCGTGCTGCCGAAGACCTGCGACGTGGTCATCCGCAAAGGTTCGTGGGACATGCTGCCGATTTTCAAGTTGATCGAGGCCAAAAGCGGCGTGCCGGATGCGGAGCTTTACCAAGTCTTCAACATGGGCATCGGCATGGTGGCGATTGTATCGGCCGGCAAGGCGGATGCGATTTTAAAGTTCATCCGCTCGCAAAAGCACAAGGCGTGGCTGATTGGTGAAGTTGTCAAAGGCAAAGGCGAAGCGCGGGTGGAGTAAAATTTTGGACTGCGGTGGCAAGCGAAGCGCGACACCGCTTTGGGGGAACAGGCAGGACAATCGAACGCGCCACACCTTCCAAAAGCGCCGTTGCCGCTGCGCTTTGTCGGCGCAGTCCAAGAGCGCTCACCACTCCGGCGACACTTCAAAATCATCCGGCACTTTTATCTGGTCGGTTTTGAAACGGTAAATCGTTTTGATTTGAGCGGGTGTGGCGGTTCGTTCAAACCAGCAGGCTGAGCACCACGGATATTGATTTGCCACCGGGATCAAGCCGTGTTTCACCGGGTTTTGATGCACGTAGTTGAGTCGCGCCAGATATGATTTCTCGTAAGTGAGCCGCGTTTCCCGGTAATTATGCCAGACTTTGCGGTTTGGGCCGTCGTCGAGTTTGTTGGCCCACTTTGCGGTCTTTGCGTGCAACAGGCCAAGCATTCGGGACAGGTTTTCTGCCGTATCCTGATCTGCCGGAGAGTGGCCGATGAAGTGGTAATGATTCGAAAAAACAGCCCAAGCTTCCAACTGCCAGCCGAAATCCGCTGCGACTTTGAGTAATCCCCGATGCAGCACAGCCAGTCGTGTTTTGCCCCGGAAGTGGTGCTGACGCAAATAGGTGCTCGCCGTGACAAAGTAAGTTCCGCGAATGCTGAGACGATGTTCCGGCGCATGTGGCCACGGAATCTTGTCGGCAGGCATGAAATGTAGAATGACGATTTTGGACTGCGGTGGCAAGCGGAGCGCGACACCGCTTTTGGGGCGTGGGTTGAGCAATCGAACAAGCTATGCCACTCAAAAGCGCCGTCGCCGCTGCGCTTTGCCGGCGCAGTCCAAAACGTGAAAATTTCCGTCAATCGTAAATCCTCAGTAGCTCATCCGATCCAGTTTCACCTTGCCGCGGAAAATCCAGTAGATGCAGACGGTGTAGGCAATCACCACCGGCACGCCGATGCCCGCGATGACCAGCATTATGCCCAGTGTTTTTGGCGATGAGGCAGCATTGTAAATCGTCAGGCTGTTGCCGGGATTGGGCAGGCTGTAAACCAGATTCGGGAAAATGTTTACGGCGAACAGCGCCATCAGCGTGATGATGGCTGCGCACGACGACAAAAACGCCCGCCAGTCGCGTCCATGATGGAATTCGCGCGGGATGTTGGCGATGGCCAGCATGTTCGCCAGCGCGATGGTGAACAGCCACGGATTGTCCCGCACCCGCGCGGTCATGTGCGGCACGTAAAGCAGCGTGGCCATCATCGTCATCGCGGCGCAAATCACAAAGAAGATGATGCAGTTCATCGCCCAGCCGCGCAGTTTGTCATGGAGTTTGCCCTCGGTTTTCATCACGCCGTAAATCGCGCCGTGCATCATGAACAGCGCCACCGTAGTGACGCCGACCAACACCGGATAGGGCGTGAGCAAGCCCAGGAAGGTGCCGGCGAATTCGCCGCGGTCATCAATCGGCACGCCCCACGCAATGTTGCCCAGCGCCACGCCCAGGAGCAGGCCCGACAGGAGGCTGCCGGCGGAAAATCCGACGTCCCACATCTGCCGCCACCAGCGCATCGGCTGCTTGCTGCGAAATTCGATGGCCACCGCGCGAAAGATCAGCGACACCAGCAGCAGCATCAGCGCGAGATAAAAACCGGAGAACACCGTCGCATAAACATTCGGAAACGCGGCGAACAGCGCGCCGCCGCCGGTGACCAGCCAGACTTCGTTGCCGTCCCAGACCGGCCCGATGGCATTGAGCATAGTGCGGCGCTCCGCGTCGTCCTTGGTGAACAAATGCAGCGCGCCGATGCCGAGGTCGAAGCCGTCGAGCATCGCGTAGCCGGTGAACAGCACGCCGACGAGGATGAACCAAGTGGTGTTCAAATCGAAAGTCATAACGTGGAATGGAAAGCGTCGGTGGTGAATGACGAATGCCTAAACCCTAATGACGAAATAATGACGAATGACCGAATGGCCAAGCCAAAGTCATTGGGCATTTGAATATTTGGGCATTCTTTCGTCATTCGGATTTAGTCATTTCTCACAGGCAGCGCCAGTTTGCCGGACGGGATGAGGTCGGCGTCATCCGGCCCGTGCTGAATTTTGTCGTTGAGCAGGTAAATGAACACGGCGAACAGCAGAAAATAAATGATCGTGAACAGGATCAGCGACGTCAGTACCACGTTGGCTTTCACCACTGCCGACAATCCCGCCGGCGTGCGCATCAGGTGATAAACAATCCACGGTTGCCGTCCGACTTCGGCGGCGAACCAGCCGAGTTGATTGGCGATTTGCGGGCCGAGCGCGGAGAACACGAGAATCCACAGCAACCAGCGCCGTTCGTGCAGCGTACCGTTGCGGAAATAGAGAAATCCCAAGGCAGCGATGGCAATCATGGCGAAACCAACGCCCACCATCCCGTGGAAAAACAGGAACGACACCTGAACCGGCGGGCGGTCTTCGGGGGCGAAAGCGTTCAAGCCGGTCACAGACGCGTGCACGTCGTTGTGCGCCAAAAAGCTCAGCAATCCCGGCATTTGGATGCCCACAATTTTTTCATTTTTCTCATCCACCCAGCCGGCCAGTGTCAGCGGCGCGTTCGAGGTGGTGTTGTAAAGTCCTTCAAATGCGGCGAGCTTTTCCGGCTGATTTTTCGCCACGCCGCGCGCGCTGAAGTCGCCGCTGACCAGTTGCAGCAGCGATGCCACCAGCGCCACGGTCAAGCCGACTTTCAGCGACGCGCGCGCAAAATCCAGGTGCCGTTTCTTCAGCAAATACCACGCGCTCACGCTCACCACGAGAAACGCGCCGGCCTGCCACGCGCCGCACAACGTGTGGAACAAACGATCCATCGAGGACGGATTGAACACCACCGTCCAAAAATCGGTGATCTCCGCCCGCGCCTTCAGGCCTTCGCCGACGATGTGATAACCGGCGGGCGTCTGCATCCAGGAATTGGCGACGACGATCCAGATGGCGCTGAAATGCGCGCCAAGGCAAACCATGCAAGTGGAAAAGAAATGCAGCTTGCGGCTTACCTTGTCCCAGCCGAACAGCAGCACGGCGAGAAAGCCCGATTCCAGAAAAAACGCGAAGATGCCCTCCGCGGCCAGCGCGCTTCCGAACACGTCACCCACGTAACGCGAATACGTCGCCCAATTTGTGCCGAACTCAAATTCCATCACGATGCCCGTGGCCACGCCGATGGCGAACGTGAGGGCGAACACCTTGGTCCAAAACCGCGCCATCTGGTGATAGACCGGTTTTTTGGTTTTCAGCCACAACCCTTCCATGACCACGAGCAGGACGCCGAGACCGATGCTCAATGGCGGGTAAATGTAGTGAAACGCAATGGTGGCTCCAAACTGGATGCGCGATAGCATCAAAACGTCCATAGCAGGGTTCTTGATAACCGTTTGAAATGCTTGGGTCAATAAACCTTGCACATGTAACCCGCCGTAGCCGCCGACGTCAGTCGGCGCCATTTTCCTGATTTGAAACCTTCTTTCGAACTGTTTCAGCGCGGACTTGCGTCCGCGGCTACATGAGAACCTACCGGTTCGTGTGCCTTGCAGCCATACACCCGTTCGTAAGCCCGGCAAAACGGGCATGTTCCGTGTTCGATCCTGGTTACAAACCAAAATGCCGCCCCGCGCTGCCGGCGGCGGGCGCGCCGACAGACCGTGCAATGCAGGCAAACCTTGGCCAGTATCGCGTCAATCCGGGTTTTTATCCTGGCAGGCATTTTATTCCAGTCCGTTTGTGATGTTGATGCGCGCCCAGCTTGTGACGGCGGCGCCAGACGGTCAAGCAGGTTGAAAATGGGGCGGTATCCTGTCTTCGCATTGCTTTGCTACCGTCGGCGTCGTAATCTGCGGGAAACTTTTCATGAAACTTCCCGTCATCATTTCAGACGGACGCGAGCGCGCGGCAGTTTGGAAGCAGATGCGGAAGTTGACAAGCACGACATTGTTCCTGGCTTTTTCAGCCGCTGGAATTGCCGCCGGTAGTGATCCGCAGGACATTTTGGCCAATCTGCGCCCGGAGCACCCGCGCCTGATTCTCACCACCAACATTTGGGACGGTTTGCTCGCCCGGCGCACGAACGATGCCGAACTGTCCGCGATTCTCGCCAAGGCTGTGACCGATGCGCGGTCGTTGTTGAGCGCGCCACCGCTGGTTTACCAGAAAGAGGGCAAGCGGCTGCTGGCGGTTTCGCGCGAGGCGATGCGGCGCATTGAACTGTGCAGCTTTGCCTACCGGCTGACCGGCGAAAAAGTTTTTCTCGACCGCGTCCAGGAGGACATGCTCGCCGTGGCGGCATTCAAGGATTGGAATCCGTCGCATTTTCTCGACACCGCCGAAATGACCGCCGGGTTGGCCCTCGGCTATGACTGGCTGTTTGACGCGTTGCCGGCGGAGACGCGCGCCACCATCCGGCAGGCGATTTTGGACAAGGGCATCAAGCCCGGTCTATCCCCATCCGACGCCCACAACTGGTGGTATTCGTCTCAGAACAACTGGAATCAAGTGTGCTTCGGCGGCCTCACGCTGGGTGCGCTGGCCATCGCCGATGAAAATCCCGAAGTCGCCCGGGAATTATTGACGCACACCTGCCAAAATAATCCGAACGGCCTCAAACCCTGCTCGCCGGACGGCATTTATCCCGAAGGTCCGGGCTATTGGAATTATGGCACAACCTACCAGGTGCTGATGCTTTCAGCGCTGCAAACTGCGCTCGGCACGGATTGGAATTTGTCCGCCAGTCCGGGATTTCTCGCCAGCGCGGCGGCGCTGGTCGAGCAAACCGGCCCGACCGGACGGCCTTTCAACTTTTCCGACGGCCACGATGGCGTGGCCTTCAATCCCGCCCTGTTCTGGTTCGCGCAACAATTGCATCAGCCGGAGCTGGTTTATTCCCAGAACCCGCTCCTGCTGCGCAAACTGGCCAGCCCGGCCACCGACATTGACGAGGATCGTGCCTTCCCGCTGCTGGCGATCTGGACCGCGGGCCTGCCGGAGGAAATTCCAGCGCCCGCGTTGCCGCTCGCGTGGCACGGCGACGGCCCGAATCCCGTCGGCGTTTTCCGCAGTTCGTGGACGGATACCAACGCGTTGTTCCTCGCCTTCAAGGGCGGTTCGGCCGGACTCAATCACGGGCACATGGACGCCGGATCGTTTGTGCTCGATGCCGGCGGTGTGCGCTGGGCGTGCGACCTCGGCGCGCAGGACTACTATTCCATTGAGTCCAAGGGCTGGGATTTGTTCAAGATGGCGCAGGGCAGCGATCGCTGGCGCGTTTACCGCCTGAACAATTTCAGCCACAATACGCTCACGCTCGGCGGCAAACTGCACAACATGGCCGCCGACGCGCGCATCACTGCGTTCACCACCAACTCGGCGACGGTGAACCTCTCGCAAATTTTCGCCGACCAGGCCGGCAGCGTGGTGCGGCAATTTTCCGTCGGTGAAAACAAAACCGTGGTCGTCCGCGATGACATTGCCGCCGCCAAACCCGGTTTGTCCGTGCGCTGGCAGATGGTCACGCACGCAAAAATCAGCGTAAAAAACAATCAGGCCACGCTCCGTGAAGATGGCAAGGCGCTGTCGGCAAAAATCCTTTCGCCGACCGGCGCGCGCTTTGAAATTGCCAGCGCCCAACCGCCGGACGATGGAGTCAACGCGCCCAATCCCAACGCTCGCATCCTTGCGGTGAACACGTCCGTTCCCGCCTCCGGCAACCTCACCGTCGAAATCGAACTCCAGCCGGATTCCGCAACTGCCGCCCGGTAAAAGTGGTTTCAACCGCGCCCGCTTCGTGCTTCAATCTGCGCGCATGAAAATTTTGGTCATCGGTTCGGGCGGACGCGAACACGCGCTGGTGTGGAAACTGGCGCAGTCGCCGCACGTCACGCAACTGTGGTGCGCGCCGGGCAACGCCGGCATCGCACAGGAACGGCTGGCCAAAAATTCCGCGCCCGTCGAATGTGTCAACCTCGGCGCCGAGGATTTGCCGAAGCTGCTCGCGTTCGCACAGGAAAAGAAGGTCGAACTCACGGTCGTCGGGCCGGACAACCCGCTCGCGCTGGGCATCGTGGATTTATTCCAGAAAAGCGGCCTCCGGATCTGGGGACCGAACCGGAAAGCCGCGCAATTCGAGTCGTCCAAGGTGTTTTCGCAAGACTTTATGCAGAAATACGGAGTCCCGACTGCTCGTTCGGGTGTATTCACGGCGGGTGAGGTTCTGGCCGCCCGTGCATTTGCCGGCTCATTGGATGGCCGTTGTGCAGTAAAGGCTGATGGCCTGGCACTTGGCAAAGGCGTCCTGATTTGTACGAGTGAAACGGAAGCCAACAAGGCCATTGACGAAATGTTGGTCGCAAAAAGTTTTGGCGCGGCGGGTTCACGAATTGTCATTCAGGAACTTTTGGAAGGAATAGAAATTTCACTCCATGCGATTTGCGATGGCAAAACGGCGAAACTGTTTCCGACGTCGCAGGATCACAAACGCGCGCTCGACGGTGACGCCGGTCTCAACACCGGCGGCATGGGCACGTATTCGCCGACTCCATTTTTGAGTGACCACGCTTTAACTGAGTTCGGCAATAAAATTTTAACACCGTGGCTGCGAGGCTGCGCCGAGGAGCGCATTAAATTCTGCGGGATTATTTATCCGGGAGTTATGCTGACCAAAGGCGGCCCAAAAGTTTTGGAATTCAACGCCCGTTTCGGCGACCCGGAAACGCAGGTCTATCTGACGCGGCTGGAAAACGATCTCGTCGAGCTGCTCGACGCCAGCGTGAATGGCACGCTGGGCAAAATTGAAATGAAATGGAGTTCGCTGGCGAGCGTGTGTGTGGTGATGGCCAGCGGCGGTTATCCCGGCAGCTATGCGAAGGGAAAGCCAATTCATGGCCTCGAAGACGCGGCGATGCTGCCAAACGCAAAGGTGTTTCACGCGGGCACGGCGTTGAAGGACGGGCAAATTGTGACAAACGGCGGCCGGGTTCTGGGCGTGACGGCGTGGGCAAAGGATTTGAAAAGCGCGCAAGCGGCGGCTTACGCGGCGGTGGAAAAGATTCAATTCGACGGCGCGCAGTTCCGCCGCGACATCGCGGCGAAGGCATTATTTTAATTCTGTCTTTCAAACGGTTTTATTTTCATCGTTATATTTGTTCCAAAATCACCTTTGCCGCTTCCGTTCACCCATGATGTTCCTGTGCCTTGATAAGAAAAGCCGGTCGCGCTGATTTTGAAGAGCGTGTCGTATTGATCGTCAACAGGCGCTTTTTCTGCGATCAACGGCTCATTGTTCGGAATGTCGCTTAAATTTCCCGTCTGCAAAAGTTGGTATCGCTGAAGAATTGTTCCGTCAATCGGCGGATTGAAATAAGACCGGAGTTGTGAAATGTCGCCGGGCAATTGTCCGTTATTGCCCGCGATATAATTTGCCAAGGCTTCGCCTATCGAATAAGCAAACGTTCGTTTGGCATCGCGTCGCAATTGGCTCAAAGCCCGGTCAAAATCATCGTCTGTTTTCAAATCACCGCTATAAGTCGCACCTCGCAGCCAATCTTGAGTGGTCAAATATTGGAGTTCTGGAATTTTTTCGTAGGGCATTTGTTCCAGCCGTTGCTTGAGTTGATTAACTTTTGCAACCCGCGCGTTTGCCGCGGCTTCAAAGGGGTCACTTTTCTTTTGCATTTCGGCCGTTTTCAATTGCGTCACTTCTCCGCGTAATTTCAAAAGCTCTGATTGAATTGGATTCGATCTCAAGCGCGCATTTTCCACCAACAAATCCGCCATCCGGTTTGTCGAGTCGGCAAATTCTTTTTGCAACTGCTGGATTTGATCGACGAGCGGCGCTTGCTGTTGCTGGAGCGTTTGGTTTTGGCCGCGCAATTGAGCGGCCTGATGCGTTTCGTAAATCCCTGCTCCGGCAACCACGGCGAGCGTGGCGGTGATGATGGTTTTTTGGATTGTGGTCATGGCAATCGTTTTGGTGACGGCAATTACGGTTGAAGTGTGAACGGCAGTTCCGGCGAGAATGCCGGCGGCGGAAATGGTGGCGGCCAGCCCAACCGGAGCGGCTTGGACGGCGTTGGCGGCGAGGGTCATTGCCAGCGCGGCTCCAGTCGTGGTGATGCCGTGATGCGCCAGAAATTCACGCATTTTTTCCAGGGCGCGGGCAACCCGCTTTTGCGCCGTGTCGTCGCTCACACCCAACGCGAGGCCAACGGAACGCAGGTCCTGATTCTTGAAGAATCGCAACACCAGCGCATCGTGATCTGCCTCATTCAGTCCGGAGATGGCTTCGTCCAGGATGGGACGCAGGCGGTCCCAATCTGGCGCGGTTTCAGTGGATGGGTGAAGAGTTTCCATGGCTTGCCTTTCGCGCGAATGCCGGCGGAAATCGTCACGCCGGAGATTGAGGGCGAGATTGCGCGTGCAACGGCACAACCAGCCGGCCAACGAAGCGTCCGGATTCAATTTCCCGGCCAGGGTCCGCGCGCCGCGCGCAAGGCTGGTAAAAACGTTTTGGGTGACGTCACATGCCAGATCGGACGATGGCGCCTGGCGCAACGCAGCGGAATAGACGAGGTCCGTGTGCCGGGTGACGAGTTCGGTGAATGCGGATTCGCTGCCGGATTCGGCATATTCGCGAAGGAGCTGGGCATCGGACTTGGGCTGCATCTCACCCATTAAATAACCGGGCCGCAGAAAATCCGACAAATTTTTTTTGGGAATTTGATTTCGCTGGCGCGCATTTCCGCCGCGACATCGCGGCGAAGGCATTGAGATAGGTTTGGTCTTTCACCGACCCCCCAGGCGCTTCTTTAATTGCCGCCAGTTTTCGTGCCAAACATCTTTGCGCCCATCTTGAGCGACATTGCCCCCATCGCGCGGCGGTTGGAGAGGAATTTTTGGAAAACGGCCAGTTGGTCCGGCGACAAAATGGTTTGCGCACGCGTCACGTAAAGCTGATCGAGCTTTTCCTGCTCCTGTTGATACCGGTTGATGTTTTCGTCGGAATACATGGACGTAACTCCCGCCGTCAACTTGCTTTTGTCGGAATAATCCACCGTGAACTTGAAATTCTGGCGTTCATCAGCCATCGCCTGGATCAACTGTTCGGTCTGATCGGCGGTCAATTCCAGGCCGCCAGCCAGTTGTTCCTCAAATCCGGCCGGCCCGCTGACCGCCGCCCGTTCAAAATAGTTTTTATCGTAGGCCTGATACGCCGCAAAGCCATCCGCGCCCAGCAGCTCTTTGATTTGTTTGTCCACGTCAGCTTTCTCCGCGTTGATTTGGTCAACGAGCTGCTTTTGCTGTGCGGCCGTCATTTTGCCGGAAAGCATGTCCGTCCCGGCGTCCATGCCCGCAGTGGTTTTGCTGATCAGTAATTGCTTCAAGGCCGATTCTTGGTCCGGCGTCAAATGCAAATCGGCAAACAGCTTCGCGTAAATCTTATCCACGCTGCTGGCCATGGCGGTCTTCATGAACTCCCGCATCTGCGGGCTTTTGGCCATGTCAGCCAGGGAATTGTCCGACTGTGAGCGCTTGGTGGCATCGGCGCTCAAAGCCGTCACCTGGCCTCGCAATTTCAAAAGCTCGCTTTGGTTCGGATTTGATTTCAGCCGTAAAATTTCCGCCAGCAATCCAGCCAACCGATTCGTCGCGTCGTCGCGTTCGCGTTGCAGTTGCCGGAACTGGTTGGCCAGCGGTGCTTGCTGTTTCTGAAGTGCCTGATTTTGTTCACTCAGTTGCGAAGCTCGGCGCGCTTCGTAGATTCCCGTGCCGACAGCGGTGACGATGGTGGCGGTGATGAGGGTTTTTTGCAGTGTGGTCATGGCAATGGTTTTGATGGCGGTGGCAGTTGCGGTGGTGACAAGGGTTGTTCCGGCAAGAACAGCGGCGGTGGAAATGGTGACCGCCAATCCTGCTGGTGCGGCTTGGACGGCGTTGGCCACGATGACCGCCGAAAGCAGGGTGGCGGTGGTGGTGATTCCACGTCGGGTCAGATGCTCATGAAGTTTCTCCAGCGCCCGGCTCACTCGCTTTTGCGCCGTGTCATCACTCACGCCGAGCGCCCGGCCGACCGCGCTAAAATCGTGGTTCTCGAAAAAGCGGAGCAGCAGGGCATCGCGGTCTTCGTCGCTCAAGTTGTCCATCGCTTCATCGAGAACAGGGCGGACGCGATCCCAGTCCGGCGCGGTTTCGGAGTTGGAAAGGAGTTGTTCCATGGCCTGTCTTTCGTGCGCGAGGCGGCGGCGGTCGTCGCGCAATTGGTTGAGGGCTGCAAAGCGCGTGCTGCGGTATAGCCAGCCGACGAGGGATGCGTTATCCACCAGCTTGTCCGCCAGTGGCCGGGCCTTGCGCGCGAGGTCGGTGAAGACGCTTTGGGCGACGTCGCAAGCGAGGTCGGACGAATTCACGCATCGCAACGCCGCCGAGTACACGAGGTCGGTATGGCGCGTGACGATTTCGCGGAACGCGGGTTCGCATCCGTGTTCGGCGTAATCGCGCAGCAATTGGGCGTCGGACTGTTCCTGCATCTCACCCATTAAACAACCAAGGGCGGCGAAATCCGACAAAGTTTTTTGGGAGATTTGATTTCGCCGGCGCACAGTTCCGCCACGACATCGCGGCGAAGGCTTTGTGGCCGCGTTTGTGAAAACGCGGAGAAAACCGCACTTCGGCAGGTGCGGCTTCACCAGTTGCCTGAACTTCAGTGACTGCCAATCGCGTCGTTGATTTTGGCCGCAAGCTCCCTGGCCTCCTCCTTGGTGAAGTGGCCGGTTATCTGGACTTTGCCGTCGGATATTTCCGACCGGATCACCGGCGCCAAATACAAATGGCCGTCCAACACAATGGCCAGGCGTTTGTTGATGTTCTCTTTTGTGACTGCGGCAAACAGTTCCTTGCCGACGTCACTGAGCTCGACATTGATTTCCGGATCGCCGGAGGACGCGTCCCGCTCAACCGTGGCTGAACGGATTGCCGTATAATCCATCAAGGGCGTTTTCTGCACGTGCAGGGTTTCTCCGCCGGCACCGCTGGCGTTGTTGGTCATTGGCTCGGTATCCTCCCCGGGTTCATCGAGAACAAGCTGCAACTGGAAGGGGGCTGGCAGGTTCGTTTGTGATGTCACATCCGATGCGGGCTGGCCGGTCGGGCCGGGCGTCTTCGACTGCGCTGTAGCCACTGCCTGCTCAAGCTCGCGCTGTTGTCGTCGCAGCGCTCCGACCTCACCCCGAAGCTTCAGCAACTCTCTCAAACGTTCGCTGCTCAAGGAAGGTGATCGATTGCCCTGAGCGACACGATTGGAAAGGTTTTCGTTGTCGCTTTTGAGTTGCGCGGTTTGTTGGCGCAAAGACTGGTTTTCATCACGTAGTCGCGAGGCTTGGTGTGCTTCATAGATTCCTGTGCCGACGGCGGCTGCGAGCAGCGCGGCGGTGATGGTTTTTTGCATCGTAGTCATGGCAATGGCTTTGGTGGCGGCAATTACGGTTGAAGTTTGAGCGGCAGTTCCGGCCAGAACAGCGGTGGTGGCAATGGTGACGGCCAGACCAACCGGCGCGGCCTGGACGGCGTTGGCGGAAATCAAAACAGCCAGTGCACTCGCGCCGACGGTCACGTTGCGTTTCGAGAAAAAATCACGCAACCGCTCGATGGCCCGGCTGACGCGCTTCTGCGCGGCGTCCTCGGTTGTGCCAAAGGTTTGCGCCATCTCGCGGGCGGATTTGCGTTCGAAGTAGCGCAACAACAGTGCGTCGCGGTCCGGTTCGCTCAACTCGCCGAGTGCGGCGTCGAGATGCGGGGCGATGTGTTCCCAAGTGGCTTCGGGTTCGGCGGCAAACAATTCGTTTATGGCGGCGGCCTCCTGTTCGCGGGCGCGGCGGCGCACCTCGGAGCGGATTGCATTGGCCGCGATGTTTTGTGCCGTGCGATGCAGCCAGCCGGACAGAACGGAACGATCCGTGAGTTGCCCGGCATTCTGCGCCAGCGCGACAAAAGCATTTTGCGTCACGTCCTCGGCCAGGTGCGAATCGCGAACCATGCGCAAAGCGACGGAATAGACGAAGTCAACATGCCGTCGCACGAGTTCGGCAAACGCCGCCTCCGAGCGGTGCCCGGTATAATCGCGCAAAAGCTGTTGGTCGGTCAGACTGTTCACTCACCTAATAGTACCCGCCGCCGCTCAAATCGGACAGGGAAAGGTAAAATCCATTTCGACGGCGCGCATTTCCGCCGCGATATTGTGGCGAAAGCTTTGTTGGAGTCGAGATAACGAGACTTAAATTTTCCAAACCGCGAACGATGCGAAATACACGAACGGTTTTTATTCATTTAGAGACCCCTCACGTCGTCTCCTACGTTCGGCAAACGCCGCTGTTGATCGGTCAACGTTCTCATTCCGTGCGTGAAGACAAATAGGCGCATACCAGGCACAAAACGGTGATGGACGCGGCTCCAGTAATCAGCTCGATGCCAGTTCCTGCTCCCTTGGCTTTCACGATGAGCAATGGAACAGCCACTAATGCGATCAAAAGCAAAGTGATCGGGATAGCGCTCGGGCGCGCGAAATTCACCGTCCAACCCATCCACTTGAGACGCCTTGGTACGATCGCTCGCGGATCTGCCTTGCAATAATAGATGCGCCACTTCCAATTGCGTGGGTCTTTCCAACAAGTTTCGATTTCTTCTCGTGTCATATATCCTCCAGACGCCCAACAAGCAATGTGCCCCAAGGTGCTTTGTAATGTTTCATGGTTGAATTGATGATTTGAATTGCTGCCTGATGACTCACTGGCCCGGCTATTTCGAAATGGGCGCCATCAGTTTTCGGTTCATGATGAGCATCGTCTGACTGCTTTTAAGCGCGTTGGTCCTGAATTCTTGAAACTTGTTCAGTTCATCCGCGTTGAGAAAAGTGCTGGCGCTCGCGGCAACCTGTCCGTAGATGCTGTCCAAGAGTTGGAGGCTTTGCGCGCCTTCTTCTTCCGAGGCGATGTTGCCGAAATTAAGCATTGGCACCGTCTGGTAATCGGCGGGCAGACCGGCGGCAGCCAGTGCGGATTGGGTTGCCTGCTGCATGGCTTGTAAAAGCTGGCTTTTCTTATCCGCCACCGTTGCCGGGTCGCCGGTCAGACTGCCCGCGAATTGCGCGGCGGTCAGGGTGCTGGCCAGGTTCTTCGTGTAATCCAGATATTGCGCCAGCCCGTCCGGGCCGACGAGCGCCAGCAATTTGTCTTGCAAGGCCGAATTCTGGGCGGAAAACAACTGGTCTATCTCACCCTGATTCTTGTTGTCGTGCAATGCTTGGGTGATGAGATCAATGCTGTCCATGACATGATCGGCAAGGAGGTCATTAAATTGACCCGCCTGTTCGGGTGTCAGGTTCAAGCGTTTGACCAGGTCGGAGTAGATGGCACTCATGCCCATTTTTTGCTGATCACGCAGAGCTTTCCGGGTTTCCGGATTGGCGGTTAACTTGTTCAGGGCGCTCTGGCTGCCGGCGATGGCTTTTTCCTGACGCAACGCTCCCACTTCGCCGCGCAGTTTTAACACTTCGGACGGATTCTTTTTCACCCTGGCCAGTTCGTCCGCCAAGGACGCCAGCCGGTTCGTCGCATCGTCGCGTTCGCGTTGCAACTGCTGGAGGTTTTGAACCTGGTCTTGAACTTGGTTTCGCAAGTTTGAAGCCTGGTGCGCTTCGTAAATTCCCGCGCCGACGACAACGGCGAGCGCGGCGGTGATGAGTGTTTTTTGAATTGTGGTCATGGCGATGGTCTTGGTTGCGGTGATTATGGTTGAAGTGGAAATGGCGGTTCCGGCCAGAACAGCAGCGGCGGAAATGGTGGCGGCAAGTCCAACCGGCGCGGCGTGAACGGCGTTCGCAGAAATCAAAACAGCGAGTCCGCTCGTGCCAACGGTCACGTTGCGCTTGGAGAAAAATTCGCCCAGGCGCTCGACGGCACGGCTCACGCGTTTTTGGGCGGTGTCCTCAGAGGTTCCCAAGGCTTGGCCGACTTCGCGGAGGGATTTATTTTCGAAGTAGCGGAGCAGGACGGCGGTGCGGTCGGTGTCGTCGAGCGTGTGCATGGCTTCGTCGAGGAAAGGTTCGACGTGCGTCCAGTCAGAGGCGGTGGCGTTCATGGCATTCATCTCCACAGCGATTTGTTCGCGCAATTGCCGGCGGGATTCGCGGCGGACGACATCAATAGCGGTGCGGCGCGTGACTTGATAAAGCCAGGCCGTCAAAACGGTGTCGGGCTTCAATTTGCCGGCGTTCCGCGCGAGGTCGGTGAAGACGGATTGCGCAACTTCCTCGGCCAGTTGCGGCGAACGCACCTGCCGCACGGCGGCGGAATAAACCAGATCCACGTGTCGGCGGACGATTTCCGTGAAGGCGTCCTGCGCTTTGTTCCGCGCGTATTGTCCCAGCAAATCCAAATCGCTTGTCATTCTTTTAAAAGCATATCGCCACCGTCGGCTGAAATCCGACAAAATTTCTTCGCATTTTAACCGTAGTAGTCCCGTCCTGCGGGATCAGTTCGCTCCAACCTCAATAAAACCCTGGAGAATGAGCCGACTCACCAGTCTTCGCACCAGGCGCTACGACCCGGCAGGCGCCGGCGGCTACAGTTGAACATGCTCGCTCCTTTACTTTCGTGGTTTTGTCCCGCATTTTAAGCACAATATGACACGACGTTTTTTGAGTCTTTTCGCCTTTGCTTTGGCAGGTTTGCTGGCAACGCGCTGCTCCTTATATGCGGACCCGACAAATCCGGCGCCGGATTTCAAGGAAGTCTATGAGTTGCTGCGCACGAATCTCACGGGCATAACGGATGAAAATCTGAACCGTGCGGCGATCGAAGGCTTGCTGTCCCGGTTCCCCGGCAAGGTTTCATTGGTCGGCGGCGCGGTGGACGGGTCGGCGATCCCGCAAGGCGGGACGGCATTGAGCAAATCGGCGGTTTTGGAAAATGACGTTGTGTATCTGCGCATCGGCCGTGTTGCGGGAAACCTCGCGAACGAATTGAGCGCGGCTTGCCGTGCATTGACCACCACCAATAAAATTGCCGGCGTCGTTCTGGATTTGCGGTTCGTCGGTGGCGACGATGCCGCATCGGCGCAGGCCACGGCGAATTTGTTTGCGTCAAAAAAGATCGTCGCCGGATCGCTGGTCGTGCTGGTGAACGGCGAAACGCGCGGCGTGGCGGAAACGCTGGCGGCGGCCTTGCGCCACGCGGGCGCGGGCCTGATCATCGGCAACCCGACGGCGGGCGAGGCGGCGACTTTCAAGGAATTCCCCCTGCGCAACGGCGAATGGCTGTGCATCGCGACGACGCCGGTCAAATCAGGCAATGGCCCGGCGATTCCATCCGGCGGTTTGCAGCCTGACATCGCCGTGACCGTGAGCGCGGACGACGAACGTGCGTTTTGGGAAAATCCCTACGCGTCACCGGCGCAGAACAACAACAGCCCCGGGGTCGCAACCAACAATTTGCTGCCGTTTATGGACCGCATCAGTGAGGCGGATTTGGTGTTGCAGAAGCAGCACGACGGGAAAACCATTGGAACGTCCGAGTTCCATACGCGGGACATGGATTTGCCCGGGCCGAGATTAATCCGCAGGCCAGGCGGTGACAATGCCGGCGATGAAGATTCCGCGCCGGCGCGGGCTGCGGAACCGCAAAAGCCGGTGATTCGCGACCCGGTTTTGGCGCGCGCGGTG
>Ga0187889_10002802_pt1 | contig 16256 bp, 14 predicted proteins | sample June2016WEW_7_10_2_FD_132992 | JGI IMG/M metagenome (GOLD analysis project Ga0187889, IMG submission 132992) | Peatland microbial communities from SPRUCE experiment site at the Marcell Experimental Forest, Minnesota, USA - June2016WEW_7_100 | ecosystem: Environmental > Terrestrial > Soil >... | reverse complement strand
GGAGCCGGCGACGACATTCAAGGTGAATGTCAGGCTGGTGAACGTGTTTACGACCGTTACCGATGAGAGCGGCGCGCCTGTAGGGAATCTGACTAAAGATGACTTCCACATTTTCGAGGACGGCGAGGAGCAAAACATCGCTGTCTTCGACCGCGAAAGCGAGTTGCCGCTGTCGATTGTGCTGGCGGTCGACGCCAGCTTGAGCACGCGCAAAGACCTTCCGCTCGAATTGGAAGCGGCCAGGCGCTTTACGCATGCCATTCTGCGGCCGGTTGATGCCATTTCGATTTACCAGTTCAGCCAGTTTGTCTCGGAGGTGATCCCGTTCACCGGCGATTTGCGCGTTGTGGACCGGGGAATCTCCCGGATTCGTTCGCAATCTTCGACCGCGCTTTACGACGCAATTTACCTGGGGTCGAGAGCGCTAATTCCAAGGGACGGGAGAAAGGTACTGGTCGTCATTACCGATGGCGGCGACTCGAGCAGCAAGATTTCCTATAGCGAGGCGGTGCGCGCGGCCCAAACAGCGGAGGCGATTGTCTATTCGATCATCATGGTGCCAATCGAAGCCAACGCGGGGCGCGACATCGGCGGGGAGCATGCGCTCATACAGATTTCACACGATACGGGCGGCAAGTATTATTACGCGTCTAACCTGAACGGGCTGGACAAGGCGTTCAAGCAAATCAGCGAAGAGCTGCGCACGCAGTACTTGATCGCCTATTATCCCGCGAGGCGAATTAGCGGCGACTTCCGCAAGATTCGCGTCGTCGTGGAACCGCAGGCTGCGGAAAAGATCACCGCGACGGAGCTGCGGGTCCGGCATCGAACCGGGTATTACAACAGCAAACTCGAATAGCCAGAGCCGCGAATCCGGTCCGGGCTCTGCCGAAGCGTTTGGCTGTCGCGGATGTTCGGCACTGACAGAAGCGCAAGCTGCCTGTACAATTCAGGGCATGGTTTTCCGTTCAGCTCAAACCGCTCAAACCAGTCTTGCGAACCGCAAAGGCAAGACTCCGCCGCCCGAGGAGACATTTGAAGAAGTTGCGTACTTGAAATTGCTTGGCGAGAAGCAGAAGGCGGTGACCGTCAAACTGGTGGACGGCGAAATCGTTCGCGGCTGGATCGAGTACTATGACCGCAACATGATCCGGCTGACGCGCGAGGGCGCTCCCAACCTCTTTATATTTAAGCACGAGATCATGTATATCGCCGAAGGCGGCGGCCGCGAGGTTTCCCGCAAGCGCGATGCGGCCAAGCCGGCGGTTCAGCGCGACCCGGGCGTGAACGGCGCAAACGAGACCGGTAAATAGAAATTCGACATCAAACCTCCAGTGACTGCAAACTCCAGGTCTGAGTTCCTCCCAGAGATGTCGGCGATTGCCCGTGAAGCGGGCAAAGTGCTGATGGAGCATTTCCAGCAGAGCGTCGGGTTCGAGTACAAAGGCGAAATGGACCTCGTAACCGATGCTGATCGCGCGTCGGAGCGGCTGATTGTCTCGCGCTTACATGAGAGCTGGCCGGATCACGGCATCGTCGGAGAAGAGGGAAGCAACAAGCAGAGCGACAGCAGCTATCGCTGGTACGTCGATCCGTTGGACGGCACGACGAACTTTGCGCATGGCTATCCCGTGTTTTGCGTTTCCATCGGGCTGGAGCTTGCAGGCGTGCCGCAAGCGGGGGTGCTGTACGATCCGACGCGGGGTGAATTGTTCGCCGCCGAGCGGGGCAAAGGCGCCACGCTGAACGACAGGCCGATTCGGGTTTCCAAGCTGCCGACCCTTTCCGAGGCGATCCTTGGAACGGGGTTTCCAAGCTTCAAGCGCCACACGAGCCCGAACATTCACTTCTATCACCAGATTACGTTGCGGAGCCATGGCGTGCGGCGCGCCGGTTCAGCGGCGCTCGATCTGGCAAACGTCGCGTCAGGACGCTACGACGGTTTTTGGGAGTTTAACCTGAACCCCTGGGACACGCTGGCCGGCGTTCTGCTGGTACTGGAGGCGGGCGGGATGGTGACCCGGTTCGACGGTTCGCCCTGGCGGCTGGACAGCACTGAAACGCTCGCTTCGAATGGCCTGCTTCACCAGGAACTCATCCACAACTTCACCGAGATCTTTGCCGGACGCGGGCTGGCGCCACTGCCGTCGCCGGCGGATTGGGACCGAAACTGCTAGCGCTGAATGGCCGATAATCGGGGCGAGTTGAACTCTTCTGCCCGCGGTTGCATCTGTAGAGGTATTGGGGGCTTACAAAAAGTTCTGTGCGGAAGCAGTTTCCATGCGGACCAGACCAGACCGCAAGGTGCCAATAGGCTGCGTGAACAAGCCGCACACCGAGGGTTGAAACCGTGGCGAATCCTCTGCTTCAGCGAAAGGTTGAAAAACTACCCGATCGAGTCCGTCTCGAAGGAAGGATACTGTTTCTCACCGAAGACCCGGAATTGATCAGGCGCCAGCTCGCCGGCGAAGACCTGGCGTGGGACACCGGCAATCCGGCGGCGAATCCAAAGCTGCGTGACGACATTTCCACCGACGAGATCACGCCGGCGCACATCTGTTTTTTCTTCGACGAGACGCTCGGCCGTTTTGTTAGAATCGAGTGTTTTCGATGGGTTTTCGATATCATCAGCAGGCGTTCCGGAGAAAGCGAAAACTATGGCATATGTGATTGCAGAACCCTGTATCGGCACGAAGGATACGGCGTGCGTCGACGCGTGTCCGGTGGATTGCATACACCCGAAGAAGGACGAAGATGCGTTCGCCAAGGAAGAGATGCTGTATATCGATCCGGTCGAGTGCATCGACTGCGGGGCGTGCGTTCCGGTTTGTCCCGTTTCGGCTATTTTTGCGCTCGATGATCTGCCGGAGAAGTGGAAGGCTTACACCGAGCGCAACGCGAAGTACTTTGGCCGGTAGCCTCGCAGCAGCCTGTGCCCAAGTTCTGGGTCATCGGCTGCCACTGGCCGGGCTTTGAGCTTTATTCCAGGGGCGAGCCGGGTACGGCGCCCCTGGGAAAAAGCGCCTTCCGCACGGGGCGAATTCCCGTGCTTCCCTCCTAGTCTCCACTCCAGTAAGATTAGTCTGATGCGCTTGATATGAAGGACTAGCCTGTCTCGGCCCCAACGGACGCAACGGCGACCGGCGAGGAATTCATAGGCGCCGAGAACCACTCTGAATGCCGCTGAAGCAGTCTGAGGCGATTGTTCTGCGTACGTATCCGCTGCACGAGGCGGACCTGCTGGTCACTTTGTTCACTCGCCTGGAAGGCAAGGTGAAAGGCGTGGCGAAGGCGGCCAAGAAGTCGCGCCGGAGATTCGCCGGCGCCCTGGAGCCGCTGACCTGTGTGCGTGTCCTCTGGGAGGATCGCGAGCGAAGGGAGCTGGCGCGGATCGATTCCTGCGAGGTGTTGGCGTCACCGCTCTCGTCGCAGGTGGACTACCCTCGCATTGTGGCCTTGGGACATGTGGCCGAGATGCTGGACGAGATGATGCCGGAGCGTGAAGCGAACGACGCGATTTACCGGCTGGCTATCTCGGTGCTGGCGAATTTGAATTCGAATGCCATCTGGATGCCGGTGACCTACTTCCAGCTCTGGCTGGTGCGGCTGATGGGCTTTCTGCCGGAGCTGGGCGCCTGCATCGTTTGCGGACGCGCCCTGGACGGGCAACGGGCGTGGTTCCATGCGCTGGCGGACGGCTTGATGTGTCCGGAACATAAGCGGCTGGCGTCTTCGGAGATGACGGCCGAGTCGAGGGGATTGGCGGCGGAGATGTTCCGCTCGCCGGTGGAGAAGTTAGCAGGCGAGCCGTGGCCGCGCTCACGCGGCGCGGACCTGCGCAAGTTCCTGATGCAGATTCTCTCTCGGCACCTGGATCGCAAACTGGTGACGGCGGCGCAGTTGGAGAAGGTGGACTGAGCGAACAGCGCCGCATCCACAAGCTGACTGGAGTGAACGCAATTACTGATGACTGGGGCCGAGCGCTCGGCCGGAAAGACTGTCTGTGACTGGATCAGTTAACAAACCGCTCACCTTCCAGGATCTAATCCTGAAACTGCAAGAGTTTTGGGCGCGCTACGGATGTGTGTTGCAGCAGCCGCACGATGTCGAGGTTGGCGCGGGCACGATGTCGCCCGAGACCTTTTTGCGCGTGCTTGGGCCGGAGCCGTATCGCGTGGGTTACGTCCAGCCTTCACGCCGCCCGGCGGATGGCCGCTATGGCGAGAATCCGAATCGGCTGTACAAGCACACGCAGTTCCAGGTGATTCTGAAGCCGCCGCCGGAGAACGTGCAGGAGCTCTACCTGGAGTCTCTGAAGGCGATCGGTATTGATTTGCGCAAGCACGATGTCAAGTTCGAAGAGGACAACTGGGAGTCTCCGACGCTTGGCGCCTGGGGCGTGGGCTGGCAGGTGATGCTCGACGGGCTGGAGATCACGCAGTTTACTTATTTCCAGCAGTGCGGCGCCGTGGACCTGGACCCAATGTGCGCCGAGTTGACCTACGGCATGGAGCGCATCGCGGCCTTTCTGCAGGACGTGGATTCCATCTACGACATCGTGTGGGTCTACGGGCCTGACGGCAAGCCGGTGACGTACGGCGACATCCGCTTGGCCGACGAGCAGCAGTATTCGGTCTACAACTTTGAATTGGCCGACGTGGACAAACTCTGGAAACACCTGGACGCCTACGAGGCCGAGTGCCAGGAATTGTTGGCCGAGTATGCCAAGTTGATGAGCGAGAAAAAGGAGACAGGCAAGAAGGAGCGCGTGCTGGATGAGGAATTCGGGAAGCATTTAGCGCAGCAGAAGTTGCGCTTCCCGCTGCTGCCTGCATTTGATCTGTGCCTGAAGTGCTCACACTTGTTCAATTTGCTGGACGCGCGAGGAGCAATCAGCGTGACGGAGCGGGTCGGCATTATCGCGCGGATTCGCACGCTGGCCGTCGCCGCCGCCAGGTCGTGGGTCGAGCAGCAGAAGACCAGAGTGGCGGCCGCGGCTGCCAAGGCCCGTTATGTGGAAACCGATGAGGAGGCTTCTGAGCGTCACTTCCAACCCCGCGAGGTTTAGTATGCCGCGGAGGCGAATCCGGGGTCGCTGCCCGCCGGTGCTCGCAAATTTAACCTGACTTTGCTCATCGCGCGATGGGCTGCGCATAGAATAGGAAAGAACTTGTTACGATGGCGAATTTTCTGCTTGAAATAGGGACCGAAGAGATTCCGGCCCGCATGATCGCCTCGGCCGCCGAGGAGCTGACCAAGCGCGTGTGCGATTTGTTGGCGCGCGAGCATCTCGCCGAAGTGGCGGCCGTGGAATCTTTCTCCACGCCGCGCCGCATTGCGGTGCTGGCTCGCGGAGTGGCTGACGCACAGCCTGATGTCAGCGAACAAGTGCTGGGACCTTCGTTGAAAGTCGCCTTTAGAGACGGCCAGCCGACGCCGGCGGCGCACGCCTTCGCGAAGAAGGTGAACCTGGAACTGAACGCACTGGAAAAGGTTTCAATCCCGAAAGGCGAGTATCTGGCGGCGAAGGTGTTGAAGAAGGGACGCGCCGCTTCGGCGCTGCTGGCGGAGTCGCTGCCGAAAGAGGTGGGCTCGATCTACTGGGCCAAGAATATGTACTGGCGCGGCAAATCGGCGGAGCGTTTCGTGCGCCCGGTGCGCTGGATCGTGGCCTTGCTCGACGGCAAGGTGGTGCCAGTCGAGTTTGGCGGGATCACGGCGGGAAACAAATCGCGCGGGCACAGGATTCTATCGGAAGGCGACATAACGCTGCGCGCGGAAGACGAGTATGCGGACAAGTTGAAAAGCGCGTGCGTGATTCCGCATCCCTCGGAGCGGGAGACGATCATCCGCAAGGCGCTGGATGCGGCCACGAGGACGATTCCGGGAGCGCGCTGGCGGGAAGATAAAGAGCTGCTGGCGACGGTCGTGAACCTTACTGAATATCCTTCGGTCATTCTCGGCAATTTCGAGCCCGAATACTTGAGCCTGCCGGAAGAAGTGCTGGTGACCGTGATGCGCGACCACCAGAAATATTTCGCCCTGGAAGACGCAAACGGCAAGCTGGCGCCGCACTTTCTGGCGGTGCTGAATACGTCCTCCGACTCCGCCGGCTTGATCCGTCATGGCAACGAGCGGGTGCTGCGCGCGCGCTTCAACGATGCGCGCTTCTTCTGGCAAACCGACCAGAAGATCACGCTGCGCGAGCGCGTCGAGTTGCTTAAGTCGGTTACCTTCCAAAAAGATCTTGGCAGCTATTTCGAAAAAGCTATCCGCACTCAACACCTGGCGAGTTTGGTGGCGGAAAGCGTGCGTGAGGACGGAATTACGGTGCGTCCGGGGATTATCCACAAGGCCGCGCTGCTGGCCAAAGCGGATTTGACGACCGAGCTGGTCAAGGAATTTACCGAACTCCAGGGTATTATCGGCGGTCTCTACGCCAAGGCGCAGGCCGCGGCGCTGGAGATGAATCCCTTTGTGGGCGACGTGATCTATGATCACTACAAGCCCGAGTCGATGGAAGATGCGGTGCCGCGCACTCTGGAGAGCGCGGTTCTGGCGATTGCCGACAAAGCGGATTCCATTGCCGGAATGTTTGCGCTGGGGATGCAGCCCACAGGATCGAAAGATCCTTTCGCGCTGCGCCGCGCCGCCAACGGCATCGTTCGCATTCTGGCCGAGCACAAATTGCCGTTGAGCATTTCGCAGATCATGGCCGATGCGCTTTTGCAATACAAAGGCAGCGAAGCCGAGAAGAAGTTCACGGCGGTGGAGGGCTTTCCGCGGGATGTCGCGGCGTTCTTCCGCGAGCGCCTGGAATTCTACCTGCGCGACGCGAAGGGCTATGCTTATGACGTGGTGAACGCGGTGCTAGCCTCGGGCGCGGACAATGTTCCGGATGCGATCATGCGTGCCGAAGCGGTGGCGAGAGTTCGCGGCTCGGAGGATTTCGAGGCGATTTCGATTGCGTTCAAGCGGATGAAGAACATTCTGCGGCAGGCCGCCGAAAGCAAGAAGACCGGAACGGAAGCGGTTGCCGGAACCCATGACGATGGCGAACCGGCGGAGCGTGAACTAGCCGGACAGGGGGCACAATCCGGAGAGAGTGTTCGCGTACTCTGCGCCGAGAAAAAATACGACGAAGCGCTGGCCGAGGTCGCGAAGATCCGCAAACCGATTGACGAATTCTTCGATCGCGTGATGGTGATGGTCGAGGACGAACAGGTTCGTAACCGCAGGTTGGCGTTGCTGGGAATGCTGCTCGGCCAGTTCAGCAATATCGCCGACTTCAGCGAGATCGTGACCGAGCGTAAGAGTTTGCAGTAACCGGTTCCTTTGGGGCGGCAACGTCGTACAGGTCCGGCGAGTCAATGAGCACTGTTATTCCGGCGGTGGTAGACGCCTTTAGAGGTTGAGGTTGAAATGAGCACACAAACTTTTGAAAGTGAGAGCGCACAGATGGCAACACCCAAAGAGACCGCGATCAAATACGTATACTTCTTCGGCGGCGGGAAGGCTGAAGGAAACGGAAAAATGAAGGATATGCTTGGCGGCAAAGGCGCCGGCCTGGCCGAAATGACGAACGCCGGGTTGCCGGTTCCTCCGGGCTTCACGATCCAGACGGAAGCCTGCCGCGACCGGATGCGCGGTTCGCTGTCGCCTGAACTCGACGCGCAGATGGACGAGGCGGTCGCGAAACTGGAAAAGCTGCAGGGACAGAAACTGGGCTCGGGTGAGAACCCGTTGCTGGTATCCGTGCGTTCGGGCGCAAAGTTTTCCATGCCGGGCATGATGGACACGATTCTGAACCTTGGCCTCAACGACGAATCGGTGGCGGCCCTGGCGGAAAAGACCGGCAATCCCCGTTTTGCCTATGACTCTTATCGCCGGCTCATCCAGATGTTCGGCAATGTCGTGCTGGAGATCGAAAAGGCGCATTTCGAGGAAGTGTTCGACAAGAAGAAAAAACAGAAAAAGGCAAAGCTGGATACCGATCTCGACGCCAAGGCGCTGCAGGAAGTGATCGCCGAGTACAAGAAGGTGGTCAAGAAGTTTGCCAAGGTCGACTTCCCGCAGAGTCCGCGCGAGCAGCTCGTGATGGCCCGCGATGCGGTTTTCCGGAGCTGGAACAATGAGCGCGCCAAGCACTATCGCCGCATCAACAACATCGATGACTGGTTGGGAACCGCCGTCAACGTGCAAGCGATGGTCTTCGGCAACATGGGCGAGAACAGCGGCACGGGCGTCGGCTTCACGCGCAACCCCGCAACCGGTAAGAAAGAATTTTACGGCGAGTTTCTGCTGAACGCGCAGGGCGAAGACGTTGTCTCCGGCGTGCGGACTCCGGCTCACATCACCGAGCTCGAGAAGATCATGCCGGACGTCTATAACCAGCTGCGTGATATCACGTCGCGAATGGAAAAGCACTATCGCGACATGCAGGACTTCGAGTTCACCATTCAGGACGGCAAGCTTTACATGCTGCAGACCCGCAACGGCAAGCGCACGGGACTGGCGGCTGTGCGCTTGGCCATCGACATGGTGGAAGAGGGCTTGATTTCGAAGGAAGAAGCGATTTTCCGCGTAGAGCCCAACCAGCTCTATGACTTCCTGGTCCCGCAGCTTGACGAAAAGGGAAGCAAGGTCGAAGTGCTCGCCACCGGTTTGCCGGCTTCGCCGGGCGCTGCCGTGGGACAGATCGTATTTAGCGCCAATGACGCCGTGGCTTACACCCAGAAGGGCAAGATGAAGTCGGTCATCCTGGTGCGCGGCGAAACCACGCCGGAAGATATTCACGGCATGGAAATCGCGTCCGGCATTCTGACCTCGCGCGGCGGCATGACTTCGCACGCGGCGGTGGTCACGCGCGGCATGGGCAAGTGCTGCGTGGCGGGCGCGGGCGACATTGCTGTGGACGAGAAGAAACGCGAGATGCGAGTGAAGGGGCAGACCTTCAAGGAAGGCGACTGGCTATCGCTGGATGGCACGACCGGCCGCGTGATCAAGGGCAGGCTGAACACGATCGCGGTTTCGGCGGACAATCCGGACTTGGTGAAGTTCATGAGCTGGGCCGATCCGTATCGCAAGCTGGGGGTGCGCGCCAATGCGGACATTCCGCGTGACGCGAAGCAGGCCCGGCTGTTCGGCGCCGAAGGCATTGGTCTGTGCCGCACCGAACACATGTTCTTCGCCGAGGACCGTCTGCCGTTCATGCGCATCATGATCCTGGCCGACAACGAGAAGGACCGCCGCGCGGCGCTCAAGAAGCTGCTTCCGATGCAGCGTGCCGACTTCGTCGGGCTGTTCAAGGCGATGGACGGCCTGCCGGTTACGATCCGCACGCTGGATCCGCCGCTGCACGAGTTCCTGCCGAAGCGCGAGGACCTGATGGTGGAAATCGCCAAGCTCGAGATCGGCAAGCCGAAGTCTCCGAAGTTGAAGGCACTTCGCGCGCTGTTGTCTCGCGTGGAAGATCTGCACGAGATCAACCCGATGCTCGGACACCGCGGATGCCGTCTGGGAATCACTTATCCGGAGATCACCGAGATGCAGGCGCGCGCCATTCTGGAAGCGGCCGTTGAGGTGAAGAAGAAGGGCATCGACGTGGAACCGGAGATCATGATTCCGCTCACCAGCGGCATCAAGGAGATGAAGAACCAGGGCGACATTGTCCGCCGTGTGGCGGAGGAGGTCTTTAAAGAGAAGGGCATGAAGGTCGATTACATGGTGGGAACCATGATCGAGCTGCCGCGTGCCTGTCTAATGGCGGACCAGATTGCGCAGGAAGCCGAGTTCTTCAGCTTTGGCACGAACGACCTGACGCAGACGACCTTCGGTTTTTCGCGTGATGACATCAACAAGTTCCTGCCGGCCTATCTGAAGGATGGAATCATCAAGCAGGATCCGTTTGCGGTTTTGGACCAGGAAGGCATGGGGCAACTGGTGAAGATGGGAACCGAACGCGGCCGCAAGACGCGTGCGAACCTGAAAGTCGGCATCTGCGGCGAGCACGGCGGCGAGCCCGAGTCGGTGAAATTCTGCCATAGGGTGGGAATGAACTACGTCTCATGCTCTCCGTTCCGTGTTTTGACTGCCCGCCTTGCCGCGGCGCAGGAAGGCCTTTCCGAAAGAGGAATGGAGGGGGGCCAGACGAAGTAATCGCGTGTGGTCGTCCTGAGCGCAGTGAAGGACCTGCTTTCCCTGTCGGGACTAACAGGTTCTTCGCTCACGCAACAACCGGCATTAAGAGAGGGCCTGGCGGAAAAGCCGGGCCTTCTTTGTGTGGGCAATGGGCGGACGGACAGCCATTCTTTCTATGTCAATTGCGCCCCGCCTGCTACCATAAACTGTGTCAACACTTTGAAATGGGCAAATCGATTCTGCCTTGTCTTTCCTCACGACAATCTGGGATGAAGCGTTAGCCGAGGAAGCGCCGGCAAGAGTGGCGGCGGCGCGCTTCTATCATCCTGAGCTGGACATGCTGCGTTTCTTCGCGTTCTTCGCCGTGTTCTGCCACCACGCGCTGCCGCACAATGTTTCGGCGTATGCCGCGCTTCACATTGTGCCGTGGCTCGGTCATCTTCTGGCGGGCATTGCTATGACGGGTGCTTTCGGCGTCGACGTTTTCTTCGTGCTCAGCTCATTTCTGATTACGGAGCTGCTGTTGCGGGAGAAGTCGCTGCTGGGAGAGGTCGATGTCAGGTCTTTCTATGCCCGCCGAGTGCTCCGGATCTGGCCGCTTTATTTCGCATTTCTGGCTTTGGTGGCGGCGATGCAGTTATTCGTGCCCGGGCAGCAAATCGGCTGGCGGGCAGCAATGGGATTCACCTTCCTGGCGGGAAACTGGTGGGTCGTATTTCACGGGTTTCCATCCTCGGTGATCTTTCCGCTGTGGAGCGTCTCGATCGAGGAGCAGTTTTACCTGCTGTGGCCTGCCGCGGTGAAGCGGGCAGGAACCGTGATGATGCTGGCGCTCGCAGTTGGTATGCTGGCCCTGGCAAATGCGACGCGCCTTTATCTTGGGCTGCACAACACGATGGAGACCCAGGCCTGGTGCAATACATTGGTGCAACTTGACCCGATTGCGGCCGGCATTCTGATTGCGGTGTTATTGAAAGGAAGGACACCCGCGCTCGGCGCGAGAGCGAGAGTCGCGCTCGCCGGGGCAGGGATTGCGCTGCTGTGGGCGGCCGCCAATTTCTTCCGCATCAATATCGATCCGCTCAAGTTGCAGGACCTGTTGCTCGGTTACCCGGTGATGGCCGCGGGTGCTTCAACGCTGCTCTTCGCCGTGCTTTGCAGCCGGCCCATGCTGGACAAGAGCTTGTTGGTGTACCTGGGCCGCATCTCGTATGGGCTTTACGTTTTCCATATGCTGGCGCTGATGTGTTCGGACTATCTGATTCCGCATTTCACGGCGTCCGTCAAGCGCTTGGTGCTGCGCGAACTAATTGCGCTGATGCTGACGGTCGCGCTGGCGGCGGCTTCCTACCGTTGGCTGGAAACTCCATTCCTGAAGTTGAAGCAGCGCTTTACCCACGTGCTATCGCGAGCGCTCTAGTATCGCGTCCCAGAAGTTCGCGCGATGACATTTTGAAGTGTCATGCTGAGCGAGTGAGCGAACCTACGAGATAGCTTGCCAGGGGCTGTCTACTGCACTTTTTGCAAACGGGCGACGAGTTTCTGCGCGAGGTTCTCTTCGCTCTCCGACCAGAGCACGCGGCCAGTCAGTTGGCAATGCTTCTCCACTGCATGCGTGAAGGCAATGAGTTGGGCGACATTCTCGCGCACACGCTGCTGGCCCGCGGGCGACAGATCCATATCTTCGTAAAGGAAAGAGTAGTCCAGCCCGAAATCGATTTCGAGGTGCCCGTAATCGGTGTAGACGCCCTCATCGAATTCCGTGCCATGGAGAATGAAGCTGACTTTGTTTTCACGTCGCGACCACTCGCCGCCCTCGCTGGCCGGCGTCCACAACTCCCAATATGCCTCGAAGGTGATGGCATAGTCTTCATGGGCAAACTCCTCTACCGCCTCCATGGCTTGTTGCGGAGTGGCAGGCGGAGTGAACCGGCGCTCGAGGATGGTAGGCTCCGAGTAACTAATGGGCTGCACAGCGACGTAAGCGATCCCCGGCGCGGCGGGCGCAAAAGGGAATTGTTGCAAAACGCCTAGCGCGCGCACCAGCATTTCTTCGGCACGAAAGGTTGGAAACCACAAGCTCAGGTAAAGCGGATCGGCCATCGTTGCTCCATGGGTTCAGGCCCGGCGAGACGATGCCGGGCTGAATGACTCACTGGGCCGGTAATGCGCGTGCATCCGGCCCAGGCGCCACAACGCTATATAAAATACAAACGCTATATATACGATGCCTGAACTGCACGTTCACTTCTTTTGTTGCGTGGCTTCCCACACGGATTTGTAGTCGTAGGTCGGATAGAAGTCCGTGCGGAACGCTCCCCACGCGTGGCGCTCGATTGCGAGATTCACTTCGCGTAAACGCTCGGCCGGGAAACGAAGCGTGACGACCTGTCCGATGCCCATCATCACGTACCAGGAGACGACTTCGACGTCCTTGGGAGGAAAATTGTCGAAATAGCCGTGCGCCTTAAGGTCGGCGTTGATCTGGTCGAGCGTTTTGGACTCGTCATGACGTAAGAATATGGTAAGCATCATCATCCCTTTCTGCGCGCCTGCCTGCGGGCTTGCAGCGGGAGCCGACGGTGCCGCCGGTTGGTTTTGAGCCATACCGATCGAGGCCAATAACAGCAACAAAGAAAAGAGGCGAACAACGGTTTTCCAATTCATCAACATCATTTTCTCCTCGCGCCGGGTCTCTCGACAGGCCCCGGTTGCGGTTGAGTAGTGAGTGTCAGTCGGTCTTGCCGAGCCATTCCGGATGGCTCCAGGCGCCGTCGAAGTGGTGGATGGCCGGGTGTCTCTCAAATTGTCCTTTGCTCGCCCCGGGTTGCAAAGCGGCCGAATTCGCAACCTGCTTGCAACGCTTGCCGCACCGGCAGCGAGTTGCAGCCAGTGATGGCAACGCTCGCCGGCAGGTTGAGCGCATGCTGCCCTGCCCAACACGCGCAACTCCAGCGCGTGCCGGGAACCCGCATTCGACCGTCGCGGCTTTGGACTGCTAAATAATATCAGCACTCATCGGCGTCGTGCCGAGCGCTCCGACGGGGCGCAACAAAGTTCGGAGCGTGGTTTGCTTTCCGGCCATTTGGGCGACTCGCTTTTGACACTGCCGAGGTGTGCTGATACGATGAATCTGCTGGTACGTGCAAGAGTTCCTGCCTGTAGAGTCCCCGTCGTCTAGCCTGGCCTAGGACATCGCCCTTTCACGGCGGTAACGCGGGTTCAAATCCCGCCGGGGACGCCAACATTCAAAAGAGCTTAAGCTGCATCACCTGTTTCAGCGCAAATCTCTGGGGACGCTGTGGGGACGATAGAACCGGAACTTTGCCTTGTTCGTTCACTTTCCGGGGAGCTTTCCCTATCTGTGTTTGCTGGCAATTGCGGCAGGTTCCCAAACACACTATCCAACCGCTTGACGGCTGCCGACAGATGGGCGGGTGACAAATGGGAATACCGTTTCGTCATTCTCAGATCACGATGGCCTAACAGTTCCGCCACATCCTGCAGATCGGCGCCGCTCATGCGCAGCCATGAAGCCGCTGTGTGGCGCAAATCGTGAAGCCGGAAATCTGCGATGCCCACGCGCCTGCAAGCCCGTAGGAACGCAAGCGAGACGTTCTCTGGGGTGCATTCATCACTAGCAGGGAATAGGTGATCCGTAGGCCGTGCGCCGTTCTTGGGGACGGAATCAAGGACTTGGCACGCCAGCGCATTCAGCCACACAATGCGCCCGTCCCCGTTTTTCGTCTGCGGAAGCATGATGCGTTCGCCGCGCCGGTCCACATCTAGCCAGCGAAGTCCCAAAACCTCACTTCGCCTCATGGCCGTAAACGCCAGCAGACCCGCGATGGGCCGCAACCATTTCGGGCAGGCTTCAAGAACCGCGTGCAGTTCTGCGGGTTGAAGGTAGCGCACCCGCCCGGCAGGGACGCGGGGCATTTTCATTCCCTGAGCGGGATTCACCGGAATAATCTCCCATTCCATGGCAAGGTGAAACAGGTGCTTCAAGATGTTCAGTTCCTTGACCACAGAACCGGGCGTTACCATCGAGCTGCGCTCCGTTGCGTATCGCTGCACTTCGGCACGGCGGATGTTCGCCAGCTTCACACTGCCGAATGCAGACTTGAGATGGCCTTCCACGACTCCGCGTGTGCGCTCGTAAGCGTGGGGCGTCAGCCGTGCTTTTTGGTGCTGAAGGTAGCGCGGCATGATCTCAGCGAATGTTTCTTTGCCCGGCGGCATATAACCGAGGACGCGGGCTTTTTCCGCCTTCGCTTTCACCCCTGCCAGTACGTCACGAGCTTGTTGCAGAGTGTAAGCATCCAGTTTTCGCTTGCGCCGCCGGCCTGCGGCATCCGTCCAACTGCCGTAGAATGCCCCCGGCCTGTCCTTGCGCGTGAAGATTCCATCCCGATCACGTTTCCTACCTCTTGCCATAGGTCATCTCCTTTCCTTGCAATGTTTGTTTCTTGGCTGCTCGCTGTTTGCGAACGGATTCAATGTGGGCGCAGTATTGGCAGCAGTACTCGCGCTGATGTCGGCTTTCAATGGCGAATGGAGTGCGGCAATCCGGCCGGGCGCAAAGGCGGAACTGCACCTTCCGCAAATGGTCGATGACGATGGTGTCCAGGATCGCTCTCCGGCAGCTAGTTGCGCGCAAAACGTAGTGCGGATAAACGACAGTGGTGGGCGTCATGCAGGGCCAGCTTGAGCAAATGACGAAGCAACTGCCTGAGTTGCAGACGGCTGCCAATGCGGCGAGAGACTCGGTTATTGTTGCTCGTAACACGCTCGACTCCAATAACCAATCTGCCGCCAACACGCTCACCGAAATACAAAAACAGAGTAAGGCGATGCAAGATGCCGCCACTGCTGCCAGTAATCAGGTCGCCGGGATAAAAGAATCGAACCAGCTCAACCGAGATTCGTTGATCTCCGTGCAGCGAGCGGTAGTATCGTTTCAGGCGATCAATGCGAATCTGACTACCGAACGTCGGCCAACCGAAGACATTGAAAGTATACGGTTTGTGGCCAGCATGACAAATGCGGGAAATACTACTGCCAACGTCGAATTCGAGTGCTTCGCCGGAGGGAACGTTCCAAGCGAACCCACTGAAGAACAATTCAGAGAGTGCCTATCTACATCCACATTCTCTAGCGAATGCAAAACTGTCATGTCCGCTGGTAAGGCAGTCGGTCCGAAAGCACCGTTCACTCTTGGAGATTATGCGGTTCCATGGTCTTTTTTTGGAATTAATCCCCGCGCCTCCCAAGAGAAGATACAAACGCGCGTAGTTGGCGAGGGCGAAACACTGTTCATTTGGGGATGGGTATGCTTTGCCGTCTTCGCCGCGGTCAACGAGCTCTTGCTCGCGAAAATGAACAACGAGGTCTCGCATAGTGATAGTCGTTAGTGCGGCTGATTTGCCATCGAGCAAGTTCATGCGTAAGACTCTTGCGGCGTTCTCGGCGGCATTTTTTGTGCGATATCGCTCCAACGTGCCAATCACGCGCTTTCGCATCACTCGACGCCCGTCTGGCAGCGTGACGCGCCACCTAAAAACCCAAATACTCTTGCCACTTGAGGAGATGTCTAAATTGACTCCCCCTCGCTGAATCCGTGTCCTTTGCATAACTGTTGCTCCTTTCAGGTGCTAGGACACGGAACGCACTGGATGTGGACTTAAATTTACCCTTGATCTAATCCAGGTGTCCAACTCCGATTTGAGAAAACGCCAATGGCGTCGTGAACCGTCATTAAACGGGTACCAACCGTGTCAGCTTGTCCACCGCCCGCCGTTGCGACTCGGGGACAAACTGGGTGTAAATTTCCATAGTGGTCGCAATGCGGGAGTGCCGCATCTGACCCTGAATGTCTTTCGGATCTGCGCCCGCTATCTTTAGCCAGGTCGCGTGTGACGTTCGCAGGCAACGCCAGTTCACAAAGTCTAAGCCGAGCGTGCGCGCGGCCGGCTTAATGAACCGGGAAAGTATCGAGACTCCTATACGAGCCTGACAAATTGCTCCAATTAAATGAAACCCAAAGCCCGCAGCCGCAATTCAGGCCACTGAATAAATCATCAGCGCGGATCCGGTCTCTGTGAGATGGATAAAGC
>Ga0187889_10002801_pt1 | contig 16256 bp, 15 predicted proteins | sample June2016WEW_7_10_2_FD_132992 | JGI IMG/M metagenome (GOLD analysis project Ga0187889, IMG submission 132992) | Peatland microbial communities from SPRUCE experiment site at the Marcell Experimental Forest, Minnesota, USA - June2016WEW_7_100 | ecosystem: Environmental > Terrestrial > Soil >... | reverse complement strand
GTACGGGTTGGTGGCCCCCTGGGTCCACTGCTGCGCCAGCTTGAGGATGGCCTTCGCCTGGGCCGCGTCGGCGGCCGAGGCCCCCCTGGCGACCAGCGGGGCGGCGTCCGCGGTCACCCAGGAGGGATAGGAGATCCCGGCGGCCTCAAGCTGGGGGACCGTCGCGGTGCTCGTGGAGCCGGCGGTCACGAGGCTGGTGACGGTGCCGTTTCCGAGGTTGTACTCGTCGACGGTGAGGAAGGGGGCGATGATGGAGCTGCCCGCCGCGCAGGTGTCCCCCACGCATTTGTAGCCCCCGGACGGGGCCGGGGAAGGGGTGGAAGTCGCGGTGGGGACCAGGTCGACCTGACCGACCGCGGTACCGGCGTGGCTGGTCGAGGAGGGATCGCCGGGGTACAGCCCCAGGCTCGCCCCGGCGCCCGCCGTGGCGTTGGCGGCGCTGTGCGCGTAGCTGACGTGGGCAGTCGCGGTGGACCGGGAGCCGCCCAGCGCGCTCGGGTCGCGGGGGATCGACCCGGCGGCCACGGGCTGGGCGATCTCGGAGGGGACCTGGCCGGACTGGAAGCCGGGGATCCAGCTCCCGTCGAGGAAGACGGTGTCGTTGACCGCAGCGAGGTAGGCGCTCTGCCCCTGGTCGGTGTAGTAGGTGAGGACGGCGACGGAATCGTTGACCAGCGCGGCACCCGGCGCCACCACCGAGCTGAAACCGACCCTGGCGAGACCCTGCCCCCCCGGTCCGCTCCCGAGACCGCGACCCCCGCCGAAGAGGTTGGCGGAGATGTCGGTGGAGGTGAGCGGCGGGATCAGGACGCTGGCCGCCACCACCCCGATGGCGGCGACGACCAGGGCGGCGGTGAAGCGGCCCCGGAGCCCGTCCAGGGTGGGAACCCGCCGGGCACGCCACTCCGAGGCGAGGGAGCTGAGCTGGGCCAGGCCGACGACCAGGACGGCCCCGAGCACGGCCGCGACCTCGGCCAGCCCGATCGACGAGCCCGGGCCGGAGCGGCTGGTGACCGAGGGAGCATTGAGGACGTTGACCGCGAGGATCACCACCACCGGCAGCACCGCCAGGACGCCGCGCTGCTCGCGGAATGCCACCCAGCCCAGCCAGTAGCCGCAGAGCCAGAGGATGGTCGAGAGCCCGACCATGAAGGCCCACTGGACGAAGGGGTTGGGCCCGGTGGAGAGCAGGCCCGCGAAGGCCTGCAGGATGTACTCGCCGGCGGCATGCTCCCAGCCCCCCTGGCGCACCGTGGCCGGGATGAGGCCGATCGTGGTCGGTACGACGACGGCGGCGCAGAGCGGGATGGCGAGCGCCATCGCCACCAACCGACCGACCCCGGAGCGTCCCAGCAGGATGGCCTCGACGACCGCCACCACGGCGACCAGCACGGTGGCCTGGGCGCCCCCGATCCAGCCGCCGGAGAGCACCGCGGCGGTGGTGGCGACGATGAGGGCGAGGGCGATGACGTAGGCGCCGATCCCGGCCGGCGCCAGCGGCTGGGATCCCGCGACGAACACCTCGGGCCGGACCAGGGGGCGCGCCGGCGGCGGCACCCCCCCCGCCACGACACGGCGCGGGGCGGTGCCCGCCCGGGCCGGGGTGGCGGCCACGGCCTGGCTCACGCGCGCGCCGGATGCGGGCCCTGGCCGGAAGCTGTTCATGGGGCTCTCCAGCGGCGCCCGCTCACATGCCGGCGGCGCGGGTGCGATGGGGCGCGGACAGGACGTCGCCGCGCCTGACGATCCACCAGTCGAGGGCCAGCCGCCAGGCGGCACCCACCCTCATCGGCGGCCCCGACGCCCCGAAGCTGGTCGGCTCGACGAGAACGGCGAGGTGCCGCTGCCCGCGCGCCCCCACCTCGACGAGGGCCTCCACCCAGTCGGGGCCGCGGTCGCTGGTCACGACGATGAGGCCGCCGCGCCCCTGCCAGCCCCTGCCGTGAGTTGCGATGGCGGCCGAGATCGGCCGGCGACCGGTGTCCTGGGCACCCGCCAGGAACTCGAGGATGCGCAGCCGCTGGGCCTCGCCGCGCCCGGGCCCGATGGCGGTGCTCAGCCGGTCGTTGGTCACCAGCCCCACCGCCTGGCCCCGGGCCAGGGCGGCGTGGCAGATCGAGGCGGCCAGGGACACCGCGTACTCCAGGGTGGACTCGGGAGGCTCCCCGAAGTGCGACCCCCGGCTCAGGTCGAGCACGACCAGGACGTCGGAGCTCTGATGGGTCTCGTAGAGGCGGCTGATCAACCGGCCGGCCCGGGCCGTGGAGGGCCAGTGGATCCGGCTGAGGCCGTCGTCGGGGTTGTGGTCGCGCACCGAGGAGACGTCCGGGGGGACATCCAGGCCACGGCCGTGGTGGGCCTCGCCGAAGAAGCCGCCCATCCACACCGGGCGGAGCACCGCGTCCACCGGGTGGATGGCCGGGTAGACCGTCACCGTGCCGGTCTCCCGGAATCGCACGGTCCTGGGGAAAAGACCAAAGGGATCGCCGAGCCGGACCTCCAGCGGCCCGAACCCGATCTTGCCCCGCTGGGTGAACACCCCGCGGGCGCTCCAGACCACCGACCCGCCCGGGTTGAGAGCGCAGGCGCGTCCCGGCGTGTAGCCGGGGATCCGGCTCCGGTCGTGGACCTCGCAGTAGGGGAGGGTCAGCGGGCTGCGGTTGCGCAGGCCGAATCGCTCGGTGAACGTCTCGCCCACCATGTGTGCCCCCACCGGCGGTTCCCGGCGCACCTCCAGGCGCCGGGCCAGGACCATCGACCAGATCCAGGCGACCAGCAGCAGGAGGAGCAGGGCGTAGGCCAGCGTGTAGGCGAGGCGCACGCCGGTGATGCCGGCAAAGAAGCTGAGGACGACGAGGACGGCGAGAAGGGGCGCCCGGCTGCTCATGCGAGCCGCCGCGCCGCCGTCGGGACGGCCTCGGCGGCGAGGACCTCGTCGATGACGCTCGAGGCCGTCACGCCGCGGAGCTCCGCGTTCGGCGTCAGGATCACGCGATGGGTGAGCACCCCCGCCGCCAGTCCCTTGAGGTCGTCGGGGAGGACGAACTCGCGGCCCTGGGCGGCGGCCCGTGCCTGGGCGGAGTGGAGCAGGCCGAGGCTGCCCCGGGGCGAGGCTCCGAGGGCGACGTCGGGGTGCTGGCGGGTCCGCTGGACCAGGCGAACGCAGTACTCCTTGAGCGCCGGATCGCAGTAGACGGCAGCGCAGGCGGTCTGGCATTCCGTCAGCTCCTCGGGCGTGGTCACGGCCAGGAGGTCGTCGAGCGGCGAGGACATCTGGAAGCGATCCAGCATCGCCACCTCGTCGTCGAGCGGGAGGTAGCCGAGGTCCACCTTGAAGAGGAACCGGTCCACCTGCGCCTCGGGGAGCGGGAAGGTGCCGCCCAGCTCGATCGGGTTCTGGGTGGCCAGCACGATGAAGGGCTCGGGAAGCCGGTGGGTCTGGCCGTCCACCGTCACCTGGTCCTCCTCCATCGCCTCGAGCAGGGCCGACTGGGTCTTCGGCGAGGCCCGGTTGATCTCATCGGCGAGCAGGACCTGGGCGAAGACCGGGCCCCGGCGGAACTCGAAGCCGGTGGTCCGGGGGTCGAAGACCGAGACCCCGGTGACGTCGCCCGGGAGCAGGTCGGGGGTGAACTGCACGCGCTCGAAGGAGCAGCCGCTGGCCCGGGCGAGGGCCTTGGCGAGCATGGTCTTGCCGACTCCGGGAACGTCCTCGATGAGGACGTGGCCGCGGCAGAGCAGGGCGAGGACGCACAGCTCGATCTCGTCGTCCTTGCCGACGATCACGGTGCCGACGCTCTCGACCAGCCGATGGACAAGATCCCGCACCCGTGCCGACATCCGCTGGTCCTCCGGCCCCGGTGGGCCACACATCACGTTCGGCCAGTATACGGGGCGTCCCCAGGGGCCCCGGATGACGCGCTGGGACCGCGGATGGGCCGATTGACCCACTGATATTCTCACCTAAGCCTCTGGCGCCTCCGGCCGTGGGGGGAGGACCCAAAACGAGGGGGAACGAGACAAGCGCGCCAAAGTCCCTGTACACTGGTAAACGTCCGACACGGTCAAGTCGTCGGGGTCAGCCGGGGGGCTGACGGAAAGGGAGGAACAACGATGGGTCAGAACGAGGACCAGATCCTGACGACCGGGGAAGCGGCCGCCCTCTGCGGCGTCTCGCGGTCGACGCTCCGGCGGGCGGTGGCCCAGGGCCATCTGCAGGCCTGGCACACCCCGGGAAAGCACCTCCGGTTCACGCGCTCGGCATGCCTGGAGTTCGCCAGGTCCCTGGGCCGCGTCGACCTGGTGGGCCAGGCGTACGCCCCGACCGCGGAGCCGATCATTCGCTGACCCCGACACCCGGGCACGGAGGGCGGACCGGCGCGATCAGCGCGCCGGCGATGAGGTCTGCCAGCCAGACCGCGCCACGAGGCATGATCCGGCGGTGCGCATCATCGGCCTCACCGGCGGCATCGCCACCGGGAAGTCCACCGTGGCGGCGATGCTGGCCGTCCACGGTGCTGCCGTGGTCGATGCCGACCAGATCGCGCGGGAGGTGGTGGAGCCGGGCACGCCCGGCCTGGAAGCGGTGGTCGGCGCCTTCGGTCGGGGGCTGCTCACCCCGTCCGGGCGCCTGGATCGCGCCGGGCTCGCGAACATCGTGTTCGCCGACCCGGCGAGCCGCCGCCGCCTGGAGGCGCTCACCCACCCCCTGATCCTCTCCCGGATCGCCGAGCGGGTCGCGGCGCTGGTCGCGTCCGGGCCACCGCTCATCGCCGTCGACGTCCCCCTGCTCTTCGAGGGCGACCGCCAGTCCGACTTCCCGGGCGGGGTGCTGCTCGTCTACGCCGACGCCGCCACCCAGCTCCGGCGGCTGCGCGAGCGGGGCGGGCTCGGCGAGGTGGCCGCCCGGCAGCGTCTGGCAGCCCAGCTCCCCATCGATCGCAAGCGCGACCTCGCCACCTGGGTGATCGACAATGGCGGCAGCCGCACCGACACCGAGAGAGCCGTCGACCTCTGGTGGCGGGACAACGTCGACGTGAAGGACCCCGACGACCCCATGCCCGCGCTGGGCTCCGACCCCGCCACCCCTGCCGACGCCGGGGCGGGCGGCTGATTGTAGTGAGCCTCGCTCCCGCGTCCGGCCGGCCCTCCCCGACCCGGGAGGACGCGCCCGTGGAATCCTGGTCAGCGGGGCAGCCGAGGGGCGCCGGCCTGGGCGCCTGGTTCCTGCTCGCGGTCGGGGTGATCGGGCTCGGGATCTCGGTCTACCTGACCACGCTGCACTATGCGGGCGTCGCGCCCTACTGCACCAATGGGGGGTTCGTCAACTGTGAGGGGGTGCTGAAGAGCCAGTACTCGTTCGTGCCCGGTACCTCGATCCCGGTCACCGTCCCCGGGATGGTCTGGTTCATCGTCAGCGGCGCCCTGGCCGCGATCGCGATCCGGTGCGCCCGGCGCGGGCTCTCCGAACCGGCGTGGCTGCGGCCCGTCCACGTTCTGTGGGCCGCCCTGGGCCTCATCGCGGTCCTCTACTTCATCTGGGCCGAGCTGGTCCAGCTCCACGAGCTCTGCGAGTGGTGCACCAGCGTCCACGTGCTGGTGTTCCTCTGCCTCCTGGCCGCGCTGGCGCGTCTCCAGTCCGGCGTCCGCGCCGCGGAGGGCCCGCGGTGAGGGCGGCTCCGGAGGTGACGGCGGCCGTCCGCCTGTACCATTCGCCCAGCTGGCTCCATTGATCCGAGGTTAGGAATGGCCCGACTCTCCAAGCGCCGCCGCGAGGAAACGACATCCGGCGGGACCACCCCCGCGGGACGGCCGGGGCCCGCTCCCAAGCCGGCGACCCCCAGGGCGTCCACGACTCCCAGGGCGTCCACGACTCCTAGGGCATCCACGCCTCCAAGGGCGTCCACCACCCCGTCACGCTACCGCGCCCAGCGGGTCACGCTGGCCCGCCCCTGGTGGCAGAGCCCCTGGGCCTGGGGCGGCGGGCTCACCGTGGTGGTGGTCGCGGTCGTGGTCGTCTTCATCGTCCTGGGAAGCTCCTCGCCGTCGAAGAGCACCTCCTCGTCGAGCTCCAACCAGCTCGCGCCAGCCTCCGTCCTGGCCGCGGTCACCGGGGTCAGCCCCAGCGTGTCCAGCACCATCGCGGCGGGGGGGGTGGCCGATCCTCTCGAACCGGTGACCGGCAGCCCGGCGGCACTGACCGGCCCGAACGGCAGCCCCGAGCTCTTCTACCTTGGCGCCGAGTACTGCCCCTACTGCGCCGCCGAGCGCTGGAGCGTGGTCATCGCCCTCAGCCGCTTCGGGACCTTCAGCAACCTCCACATCACCATGTCCGACTCGAACCCCGATGACATCCCCAACACCCACACCTTCACCTTCTACGGCTCCAGCTACTCCAGCCAGTACCTGGACTTCGCGCCGATCGAGAGCGAGGACCGCAGCGGCAACCCGCTGCAGACGCCGACGGCCGCGGAGGAGAACCTGGTCACCACCTACGACACCTCTCCCTACTCGAGCCAGACCGGCGGCATCCCCTTCCAGGACCTCGCCAACAGCTACATCCTGAGCGGCAGCGGGGTGAACCCCGAGCTGCTCCAGGGGATGACCTGGCAGCAGATCGCCAACACCCTGACCGACACCAGCAATCAGGTGGCGCAGGCGATCATCGGCAACGCCAACTGGCTGACCGCCGGGATCTGCAAGGTGACCGGAGGCCAGCCGGGCTCGGTGTGCACCGCCGCGCCCATCCCCACCCTGGAGGGCCAGCTCGGCTCCTCGTGACGGGCGCGCTCCGCCCGTGGGGGCTCGGGGAGGCCGGCTAGGTCGGGGTCGGCGTCGGGCTCGCCGAGGCCTTGGCGGATGCCGACGCGGACGCGGATGCCGACGCGGATGCGGACGCCGACGCAGAGGCGGACGCGGAGGCAGACGCCGACGCGGAGGCGGACGGGCTCGGGGTCGCGGTCGGGCTCGGGGTCGGTGACGGGCTCACGCTCGGCGGCGGCTTGGTGGGCGGGGGCGAGCAGTTGGCGAAGGCGAATGGCGTCGCCGTCGGCGTGGCTCCGGCCACCGGGGTCTGCCAGGGCGTGTAGGACGGGCAGGGAGGGGGCGTGGGGGCCGTGCTGCCGTGGCCGGCGCCGACGAGGAACGTGGTGCCGACCACGATCGCCCCGATGATGACGGTGGCGACGAAGGTGACCGCGCCCCACTCGCGGCGGAGGATCCGCATCATGCCAGGGCCGCCTGGAGCGCGGGGGCGCGGCCCAGCTCCCGGGCCAGGCGCACGTTGGTGGTCAGCCACCCGTCGAGGGTGCCGACGTCGAGCAGCTCGCCCTCGAACTCCAGCCCCCAGACCTCGCCGGCGTCGAGCAGACCGGCGATGCCGTCGGTGAGCTGGATCTCGCCACCCTCCCCGGGCGGGGTGCGGCGCAGCGCGTCGAAGATCCCCGGGGTCAGCACGTACCGGCCCATGATGGCGAGGTCTGATTGAGCCTCATCGGGCCTCGGCTTCTCCACCACCCCGGTGACCCGGTGGAGCCGGCCCCGGCGCTCGGCGACCGCGGCGCAGCCGTAGCGGGAGATCTCGTCACCGGTCACCCGCATCAGCGCGAGCACGGGCGCCTGGACCTCGTCCCAGGCCTGCCGGAGCTGGGCCAGGATCGGCGTCTTGGCGTGCGAGAGGTCATCGGGGAGCATGCACAGGAAGGGATTGTCACCCACCACATCGGCCGCGCAGAGTACCGCGTGGCCCAGTCCGAGCGGCTTCTCCTGGAGCACGTAGCGGATGTGGGCCAGCTCCTGGGAGTGGCGGACGGCGTTCAGCTCGGCGTGCTTGCCGCGGGCCTCGAGCACCCGCTCCAGCTCCGGCTGGCGCTTGAAGTGGGACTGGATCAGCTCCTTGCCGTTGGCGATGACCAGGACCATCTCGGCGGCGCCGGCGGCCATGGCCTCCTCGATGGCCCACTCGATGACGGGGCGATCGACCACCGGGAGCATCTCCTTGGGGAGCACCTTGGTGGCGGGGAGGAAGCGGGTGCCCAGCCCGGCGGCCGGGACCACGCAGTGGCGGATCGTGCCCATCGGCCGGGCATTGTCCCATTTGGGAGCTCCCAGCGCAGCGGGACGTTCCCCGAGCCGCTCGCGGAGGGGGCGGGGAGCCGGTCGCGGGCCGAGCCGAGAAGCGCCCCCGGCGGCTCCGAGTAGGATCCGAGCCCATGCTCGACGTGCGCACCGAGCTGATCCGCGCGCTCCGCGCCGTTCTCGCCTCCTCCGGGGTCGGGGAGGAGGTCGAGGCGGTCTTCGAGCGCTCGGCCCGGCCGGAGTTCGGCGATTTCTCCACCCCGGCGCCGCTCCGGGCCGCCCGGGTGCTGCGGCGGCGTCCGATCGAGATCGCCGGGGAGCTCCGCGAGCGGCTGGAGGCGCTGCGGCTCGACTTCGTGACGTCCTGGACGGTGAGCCCGCCCGGCTACGTCAACTGCCGGCTGGACGACCGGGTGTGGGCGGTGGCGGTGATCGAGCAGGCGCTGGGGTTGAACCTCGAGACGCCGGTGCTGCTTCCCGGTGAGGCGCCGCCCCGGGGCCGGACCCTGGTCGAGCACACCGCCACCAACCCCAACAAGGCGGCCCACGTCGGGCACCTGCGCAACGCCTGCATCGGTGACACCGTGGCCCGGATCCTCCGCCGTCTCGGGCATGAGGTCGAGGTCCAGAACTACATCGACGACACCGGGGTGCAGGTCGCCGACGTCGCGGTGGGACTCCGCCACCTGGGGATCGAGCAGGACCCGGGCGAGCCCTTCGACCGTTACTGCTCCCGGGTCTACGTCGAGGTCGGCCATCGCTACGAGACCGACCCCGCCCTCCTCGAGCAGCGCCGCCTGACCCTCCAGGAGATCGAGACGGGGGATGGCGAGACCGCCCGCTTCGTGAAGGAGCTGGCCTCCCGGGTGGTCGACTGCCACCTGGCGACCATGCACCGCTTCGACATCGGCTACGACCTGCTCACCTGGGAGTCGGACATCATCGCCTACGGGTTCTGGAACCAGGCATTCGACCTGCTGCGCGAGGCCGGAGCGATCGTCCACGTCACCGAGGGGCGCCACGCCGGCTGCTGGGTGATGCCGTCGGATGAGGACGACGCCGGCGAGGACGACGCCAAGGTGCTGGTCAAGTCGGACGGCGTGGCGACCTACACCGCCAAGGACATCGCCTACCAGCTCTGGAAGTTCGGGCTGCTCGGCCGCGACTTCCGTTACCGGCGCTGGCACCCTGAGGACCCCGCGTCACCCGCCACCACCACCACCGGGGGGGCGGAGCTGCCCGCCGCCGGGTTCGGCCGGGCCTCGCGGGTGATCAACGTGATCGACGCCCGCCAGGCCTACCCGCAGCAGGTGGTCAGGCGGGGGCTGGCGCGCACCGGGCACCCGCGGGAGGCGGAGCGGTCGATCCACCTCGCCTACGAGGTCGTCGCCCTCTCCCCGGCCGCGGCCGAGGCCCTGGGGGTCCCCGTCGAGGACGGCAGGAACGCGTACGCGTTCTCGGGGCGGCGGGGCATCGAGGTGCGCGCCGACGACCTGCTCGACAAGGCCCGGGAGCGGGTCGGCGAGAAGGCGGCCAACCCGGAGATCGCGACCCTGCTCGCCGCCGGCGCGGTGCGCTACTACCTGGAGAAGTTCACCCTCAGCCAGGTGATCGCCTTCGACTTCGACGAGGCCCTCCGCACGACCGGCGACACCGGCATCTACCTCATGTACAGCCATGCCCGCGCCGCCGGGATCATGCGCAAGGTCGAGGAGACGGCACCGGGGACGGCCGCGGTGCCGGAGCTGGAGCCGGCGGAGCGGGCGCTGCTGCATGCGCTGGACGGCTACCGCCACGCCCTGGCCGAGGCGGGCGCCGGGCTCTCCCCGTCGACGCTGTGCACCTACGCCTTCGAACTGGCCTCGACCCTCACCGACTTCTACGAGCACACCGAGGCGATCGTGCGCGAGCAGGATCCGGGGCGACGGGCCTTCCGGCGGCGGCTGGTGGCGGCCACCCGGGCCACCCTCGCCGACTCGCTCTGGTGCCTGGGGATGCCGGCCCCGGAGCGGGTGTAGCGGGCAGGCGCGGCGCGGGCGCCGGTGGGCAGGCCGTTGCCGGCGGGGGGAACGGAACGGCGCTGTTCCGGGGCGGGTCCGACCCGCCCCTATAATTCGGCTGGTCCGGCACGCCCCGTTCGTCTAGAGGCCCAGGACACCGCCCTCTCAAGGCGGAGATCGGCGGTTCGAATCCGCCACGGGGTAGGGCCTTTACCCGTATCTTTACCCCTAGCCGAATTCGCGATGGCTTCAAGAAAGCCGAGCGGCTGACCCTCTCTTTCCCTGAGATGGGGCTGCCCACGGGGCGCTTATCCCCCACCCTGTTCCCCCAAAGCGCCCGTTTCATCCCCCGCCGATCCTCCTTTACTTGAACCCCTGGGGTGGGCGCTATCCTTCGCACTAATGTTTGGTTCGCCGTCGCTACCCCTTCGGGTGGCGAGGACCGCCGACCGGAGGGACTGGTTCTCCTATGCCTGACCACGACCCGACATCCTCTCCGGCCGCTCCCAACCTCCTCTACTACGGCGACAACCTCGACGTGCTCCGGCGGCATGTCAAGGACGAGAGCGTCGATCTGGTCTACCTCGATCCCCCCTTCAACTCAAGTGCCAGCTACAACGTCCTGTTTGCTGAGCACGGGGCGAAGTCGGCGGCGCAGATTCACGCGTTCGAAGACACATGGCAATGGGATGACACAGCCTCCTTAGATTATGAGCAGACCGTGGAGCAGGGAGGGGACGTCGCCGAAGCGTTGCGCGCCTTCCGCACTCTCCTCGGGACCAGTGACATGCTGGCCTACTTGTCGATGATGGCGCCTAGGCTCACCGAACTTCGGCGTGTGATGAAGCAGTCTGCGTCCATCTACCTACATTGCGACCCTACGGCGAGCCATTACCTGAAGCTACTCATGGACGGCGTATTCGGGACTCGCTACTTTCGCAATGAGATCATCTGGAAGCGAACCGCCGCGCACTCGGATACCACCCAAGGGGCGGTCCATCTCGGACGCGTCCATGACACGCTGCTGTTCTACTCGAAGGGAAACGAACCAACTCGAAACCCCGTGAAACTTCCCTATAGCCGGGAGTACAGCCAAAGTCACTATAGGTATATTGAGCCCGAGACCGGGCGCCTCTACCGCAAAGGCGACCTCACCGCGGCCAGACCCGGAGGCGATACCCTCTACGATTGGACTGGGCCCGATGGGCGAGCAGTGCGCCCCTACCCTGGGCGTTACTGGGCTTATTCAAAGGAGAACATGCTGCAGTTTGCTGCAGCAGACCGCCTTGTTTACACGACGTCCGGGATGCCCGAGTACAAGCGCTATCTCGACGAGATGCCGGGGCAATCTGTACAAGACGTCTGGGACGATATCCCGCCCATCAATTCGCAGGCCGCTGAGAGGCTAGGCTATCCAACCCAGAAGCCCGAAGCCTTGTTAGAGCGCGTTATTGCCCTTAGCAGTAACAAAGATGAGGTGGTTTTGGACCCCTTCTGCGGCTGCGGCACCACGGTGGCCGCGGCGCAGAAGCTGGCCCGTCGCTGGATCGGCATAGACATCACCCATCTCGCGATCGGACTCATCAAACACCGCCTCGCGGATACCTACGGGTCGAGCATCGCCAGCAGTTATCAGGTGATAGGTGAGCCGACCGACGTGGAAGGTGCGCGCGAGCTGGCAGAGACGGACCCCTTCCAGTTCCAGGCGTGGGCGCTCGGCCTGGTGGGCGCTCGGATTGCCAGCAGCGCCAAGAAGGGCGGCGATAAGGGCATCGACGGCCGCCTTTACTTCCACGACGAAGGTGCTGGGGGCAAGACCAAGCAGATCATCTTCTCGGTGAAGGCAGGCCATCTCGTGCCTACCTACCTCCGCGACCTCGGGTGGGTCGTCGACAGGGAGAAGGCTCAGCTCGGCGTCCTTCTCAGCTTTGAAACTCCATCGGCCGGAATGCGGGCGGAGGCGGCGAGCGCTGGCTTCTATACATCGCCCTGGGGAACGAGCCATCCCCGTCTCCAGCTACTCACCGTTGCTCAGCTTCTCGAAGGTGGCCGGATTGATTATCCCGATATTTCCGGGGGAGCCGCCACCTTCCGACGTGCACGGCCCCCACGGCCACCGAAACCAAGTCAGGGGCAACTTGGATTAGATGCCTCCGATGCCTAACCAGCTCTCTTCATCCTCTCCGTCTCCGCCAAGTCGCCAGCCTTCGGGCACCCTTGCTGGACTCATGAAGTCTTTGGAGAGTTTTCAGAAGTCGGCCGCTGCTCTAGGTCGCCCGATCCGCCTTGATGTTCCAAACGTCTCCGCTATGCAGGGGGCCGAGCTACGACGGATGACAGAGAGCATTCGGGCTCTTCCAGTGAGTCCTCTCAATGACTACGTTAAGCAGCTCGTCGAAGTCGCACAGGCTCAGAATCAGAGTCTCACCACTCTGGCAGCCGCCACCGAGAGAATGGCCAACAGCAACCGCCGTCTCACTAAGTTCGCCCTTCTCCTGGCTGCGCTTACCCTCATGACTGCCATCGCGGCGGTGCTCGTCCCGCTCTTTCACCACTAGACCATGACAAGGTCCCACTCCTCTTTCTCTCTTGGTTCTATGAAGACGGAGCGCCGTCGCACCCGTTCAGGCCGGAGCCGTTTTGACTTCGATCCGGCTCACGTTCGAGCTGCCATGGGTGAGCTTCGAGCCCTCCTCGATACTGGCGCACCTGAGGAGGCCGTCCACCAACTTCTCGCGGCTCACATCGAGTTCTGGAATGGCATCGTTCGTCTTAGCGGCGGCTGCCCTCTCTATAGCAAGATTCGCTTCGGTGGCGATTTCGTCCTTGACTTTGCATACGTCGACATGAGCAGCAACGGGGCCGAGTGGCACTTCGTCGAGATCGAGGGGCCGCGATGGCATCTCTTTACCAAGGCGGGCGATCCATCAGCTCATCTTACCCATGCCCTTCGCCAGGTTCGAGATTGGCAATACTGGGTCTCTTCGTCTCCGAACTATGCCCGCCGGATATTTCCCGGCATCGTCGCCCCTATGGGTCACGTCTTTATGGGGCGTCGTAATGAACTAGCTACCCAGCTCGCTCGTGACCGCCTCCACTCGCTCAACATCGAGAACCGGTCTCATGTGGAGATTCACACTCTCGACCGCTTCCTTGCCATGGCCGAGGAATCGCTTAACTTTGGGCACACCTACCTCCCCCACGAGGCACTTACGGACACCGACCTCCGCCACAAGGGTCTCCCTTCGTCTATCCAACGTTGGATCAAGTCCGACTTCGGGAGTCAAACGCTCTTCCTAGAGGAGCGACCCTATCGGGATAGGTTCGATGAAGATTACTCGCTCGGAAACGAGGATGAGGTCACTGCGGTCACTCCATCAGAAATAGGGCACCAATATACTTGACACAGCACCCGGGGGCTGCCTAAATGGCTCTCGCCGAGTTCGGTCAGGTCATGAAGGTGGACATCGTGGCGGTTCTCAGGTTCGCGGGCTACTTCGATGAAAGTGAGGATGCGGGGATCTTTTGCATCGCCGGTTTCTTCGCACCAACGCATCATTGGGGCGCCCCTGAGGCGGCTTGGAGCGACATCCTGACGGCAGAGGGGCTCCGAAACCCGGACCCCAAGAAGGCTCCTGAATTCAAGATGGAGCACTGCGAGAACCGCAAGGGATCGTTCGAGGAATGGATGGATGTCGACGAACGGCGGCGAGTGCAACGTCGCTTCATCGACGTCATCGCTGATAACCCCACTCCCATCCCGGCGGGCATTGCGGTATCCCTGGACATTCCGGCATTTCAGACCACCCTTGCGCCCCGCATCGCCCAAGCCCTGCCGGGACTGTCTTATCACAAGCCGTACCTGTTCGCATTCACCCGTGTCCTGGCCAAGATGATCGAGCTTCAGGAGGCGGCTAATGCCGTCCTAGGTGCCGACGGACGAATCGATCTCTTCTTTGACGAGAAGAAAGAGTTTCAAGGCCGGGCGCTCGAACTCTATAACCAAGCGAAGGCGGCCGGATACCCCCTGGGTGCTTGCTCCTTCGTTGACTCAACGGAACACCCTGGGCTCCAAATGGCGGACGTCCTCGCCTACGAATTCCGAAAGAATCTCACGGAGAGCATCCTCGCCACGCCCCAGGCGCCCGCGCGCTGGCAGTGGACGCGCCTACAGACAGCCCGCGTGCCGGGCGGCGCCCCGCGGATCTTTGAGGATCATTTCGACGCGGAGACAATGCGCGTCGTGGACGCCGTCTACGACATGTTCCCGTGAGAGCGGCTAGCGGATGCGGCCGCCCGGTGCGGCCCGCGGTCTCCGCTGGCTTTCGTCCCCCTGGCCTTTTCGCCGAGAGGCAGAAGGACGAACCGGTAAAGCCCTGAGCGTTGCGGTCTAAAATCGTATCTCTTCCCGTTCTGAGGGTTTATCCTCGATACCATAACTTCTACCTCGTAATTCATATGTCCCCTTTTGTCTGGTCGCTGACTTCTTGTCTCTATGCTACCAACCTGCCAGAACGGTCTAACCACGCTTTGGCGCCTTTGTCCGCGGGGGCCCCTCCAGCGCTTCGGGACTGTCGCAGCACGCCATTCGTCAGCAGGGGCATGGCCACCTCGTGCAGGTGGGGAGCGAACTCCCCCCAGGTGGCGAAGTTCTTGTCCGCAAGGGCGTGAAATACGTTCTCCGCCCGTCCGATGGTTACGAGGATCGGTGCGTTCCGTTTGGCCTGGCGTAGACCCAGAGCTATGCCATACTCTACGTGCCTACCTCCTCGGAGCTTGTTTGTCACCTTGGGATCCGTGAAGGCGAGGAAGACGTCGGCCGCGAGGAGGTCCACAAGGTCGTCCTCCGCGAAGAGTCGGGCAGCGGCGAGGGGGATGGGACCATCACCCTCCACAGCACGCACCGCTTCGTGCCCGTGGACCTGCTCCTCGCCGGCGAGCCAGCGCGCTTGGACCCGGTAGCCCAACCCCTCCAGATCGGCAGCGTGAGAGGACATCTCCTCCCGTCTCGACCAGTTGGCGGAGAGGTAGAAGGTCGTCACTGCGACCTCCCGAAGCCCCCGGCGTAGATGCCCTGCACCTCCTCCTCATAGGCCCGTCCAGTTATCTCCTTCGTCTCTGGCTCCGTCTCCGTCCTCGTGGCCAGCGCGGCAGCCACCAGCTCATCGAAGGGGAGGTCGCGTCTGTCGATCCACCACTCTGCGTCTTTCCCCGACTTCGTAGCCGCGCGGAGCGTGCTGCGCTCGGCCGTGGAGGCGGCCTTGTTGAGCTGTCGCCGGATGACGTCTCGCGCGAAATTGATCTGCACCAGCGACAATCCTTCGGGGCTCACCCAGTGCTGCTTTTCAAATAGCGCATCAAGCCAACACCCATAGCACTTCCCCTTGTCTCTTAGCGCCGCCGCCTTTTCCTCCGTCACCTCCCTCGTTTCTATGTGCCCGCACTCATATTCGATCTTCATCTGTCCTCCACACACTTTTCGATTAGGTTCCCCTATGTTCTCACCACATGGCTAAGACTCTTGCCCCTTTACCGTCTCGATGCGATTTCGCATGCGGAACTGCATGGTGCTCAGTAACCGCCAGCGAGATACTTGCAGGAACGGACCCTAGTCTCAAAGTCCAGCGGGTCCGTCCTACCAACGATGTTGAGGATTTCAGTAGCGAAGTCAGACGGCTCGGTCACCGGAGGCGACGATCTCCAAGCGGCTATCTCCTACTACCAAGACACCCAAAAGGGTGCCCTGGACTACTACGCCGGAGGCATGCAGTCCAGGGTCGCTGACGGCATTCATACCCACGGAGGGGAGTGTGCGGAGCGGCCCACTGTCGTCATCGGGGACGCTCGTGCTCTCGCCGCTCTGGGTCTTCGGGCTGGCCAAACCGTCGAGCGTGACCAGGTGGCCGCGCTTGCTCTTGGCATCCACCCGGTCGGATCTACCCGGCTTCTTCGGGCCGGGCCGAGGACCGCCTGGCACGACTTCACCTTTTCCACGCCGAAGAGTTACGGGGTTCTCTTTGCCTCCCTCCGTTCCCAGGGTCGGGAGGGCGAAGCCCAAGCTCTCCTCGAAGCCATGGCTGCTGCGTCCGCCAAGGCCATGCAACACTACTCCGCTCACTACCCGACGGCCCGTGCTCGACACGATGACATTCAGCTCCCCCAACTGGGGGAGACCGTCTG
>Ga0187889_10002799_pt1 | contig 16287 bp, 13 predicted proteins | sample June2016WEW_7_10_2_FD_132992 | JGI IMG/M metagenome (GOLD analysis project Ga0187889, IMG submission 132992) | Peatland microbial communities from SPRUCE experiment site at the Marcell Experimental Forest, Minnesota, USA - June2016WEW_7_100 | ecosystem: Environmental > Terrestrial > Soil >... | reverse complement strand
GTCGTCCTCTTGAACCGGTGATCGCGCGATGAGCTTCGTTCCGGGCCTCGGCATAGCAAAGGGCATGGCGCTGACGCTGCGCCGCTTCTTCGAGCCGAAGGCCACCATCCAGTACCCGGAGACCGCGCCCGACATCGCCGTTCGCTTCCGTGGACGCCTGCAGCTGCTCTACGACGAACTGGGCAACCTCAAATGCGAGACCTGCTTTCAGTGCGCGCAGGCTTGTCCGGTAGAGTGCATCGACATGGGCGGCTTCGACACCATGGGCCGCTTCCACGTCCACTGGGGTGCGCCCGAGCAGTACGCCGAGCGGCGCGAGAAGTCCGCCCTGCGAAGGTCGGGCCGGCCGGTCCCGGATCCCGCGTACAGCCACTTCGATCCGGTCGACACGGCCGTGGTCGAGGGCATCCTCGAGAAGTACGACTTCGACCCCAGGCAGATGCTGGCCATCCTCGAGTCGATCCAGCGAACTTACGGTTACCTGCCCGTGGCCGCGCTCAAACGCGTCAGTCAGGTTTCTGGCGCCCCGTACGCGCTGATCTACGGCACTGGCACGTACTACAGCCACCTGCGTTTCGAGAAGCCCGGCCACATCGTCGCCGTCTGCCTGTGCACTTCCTGTTTGGTGGCCGGCTCCAGCCGTATCGCGGGAACGCTTGCCAGAGAGCTCGGGACGGAGATCGGCCGCGGATCCGCCGCGGGCAGAGTTGACCTGAAGCAGCTTCCAAGCCACGTCCCCGGCGCAACGTCGCCGCTGGTCACGCTCGACGGCAAACCGCAACCCGTAACCGCCACGGGCGTCGCCGCCTGGGCCCGGGCGCTGGCCGGCAGGAGCCTGACATGACGGCCGCCAGCATCCTGGCAACCCCGGCCAGGTTCCCTCGCCTGCTGCTGCCCGCGACCCCCGCGCAAGACCCGCTCGACCTCGATGCAGCCCTGGCGGCCGGCGCCTTCGCCTCCCTGCGGTCCGCCGTCGACGAGCCCAGGGCCGGCGGCGTTATCGACGCCCTCGTCGAATCCGGGATGCGGGGCCGCGGCAGCGGGGGCTTCCCGATCGGCGAGAAATGGCGGGCCTGCGCTCGAACCGAGGCGGACCGCCGCTTCGTGGTCATCAACGCCTACCAGGCCGACCCGGCCGTGCTGACCGACCGCGTCTTGCTCGAGACCAACCCCTACGCCGTAATCGAGGGCGCGGCCATCGCCGCCTTCGCGGTCGGAGCGAGCGAGGTCGTGGTCGCGCTCCGGGCCGAAGCGGCGGACACCATCCAGGCGGTCGAGACGGCCGTTACCGCTGCCGAAGCGGCCGGCTGCATCGGTGGCGACGTCCTCGGCAGCGGGGCGGAGATCCACTTCTCGATAAAGCCCTTGCAAGGCTCCTACCTGCTCGGCGAGGAAACGGTCCTGCTCAAGGGCCTCGAGGGCAGGCGCGGCCAGCCGGAGCAGCAGCCGCCATACAGCACGACTCGAGGCCTCTTCGGGGCGCCGACTCTGATCCACGGCCCGCAGACGTTCGCCGCGGTGCCGACGATCCTGTCCGGCGGAATCGCCGGCTTCCCCGAAACCGGCGCGCAAGCCTTCGCTGGCACGATCCTCATCCAGATCTCAGGTGCGGTTGCCAGGCCTGGAATCGCCGAGGTTCCGTTCGGGGTGACGATCCAAGAGATCCTCGACGTGGCCGGCGGCGTCCCGTCTCCACACAAGGTCAAGGCGCTGCTCGTGGGCGGCCCATCGGGCGGCATCCTGCCGCCGGAGAGCCTGAGCGTCGGCTTCGACCACGACTCCCTCGAGACGGCCGGCGCGCAGGTCGGCTCCGGCTCGATCGTGGTCATCGACCAGCACACCTGCGTCGTCGACCTGGCCGCCGTCCTAACTCGATACTGTGCCGACCAGGCGTGCGGCAAGACGATTCCCTGCCGCATCGGCCTCCGTCGGCTGGCCGAGATCGGAGCCCGCATCTGCGAGGGCCAGCCACGGGCCGACGAGATCGCGCGCCTGACCGACCTCTCCGCCGACATCGTCGGCAGTGCCCTGTGCGACCACGAGCGTCGCGCCACCCTCGCCCTCCTGAGCGTCGTCCGGTACTTTCGCGACGAGCTCGACGCCCACATCGTCCGCAACACCTGCCCCGCCGGGGTCTGCCAGCCAAAGGCTGCAGCCCGCGCCAGGCCCGTCGGCTGAGGCGTCCCATGCGAGAACCGACCCTTCGCCCCAGCCCCAGCTCACCGCCCTCGAGCGCGCCTGCCAAATCCCGCAGGTCCGGCAAGGCTTCCAATGAGACTCCGGTTGAGCCGGCCTCGACCGAACTCTCGACCAACCCGATCGCACCGGAAACGGCTGCAATGGAAACCTACGAGCAACATCTCGCGGATTCGCCGCGCGGTCTGCGACCGGAGGCGAATCAGAAGGCGGTCTGGAACAGGCGCGCCGGTCGCCCCGACAGCCGGCCGGACTCCAAGACCCCATACGACACGCTCATCCCGTTCGACGACTCGCTCGCGGAGCGCCTGATCACGGCCCAGGCTCCCCAGCGGCCACTTTCGACCCCCGTCTTCCGGATGGAAGTGGACGGCCGCATCGTCGAGGGATGGGAAGGCCAGACGATTCTCGAAGTCTGCCGCGCCAACGGTATCGAGATCCCGACCCTTTGCTACGAACCGAAGCTGCCTGGCTTTGGGGCGTGCCGGATGTGCGTTGTCGAGGTCGAAGGCGAGGAGCACCCGCCGATCTCGTGCTCTCGCGCCGCGGAAGCGGGCATGGTCGTCAGCACCCAGACCGACCAGCTCCGCCGTTTGCGCCGCACGAACCTCGAGCTGATCTTCAGCGACCACAACGCTTACTGCCTGCCGCCCTGCCAGAACAAGTGCCCGAGCCATATCGACATCCCGGGCTTCCTGAAGGCCAACGCCGAGAGCCAGTTCCGCGAGTCGGCCCGGATCTTCAAGCGGACCATTCCCTTCCCGTCGATTCTGGGTCGCGTCTGCCCGGCGCCCTGCGAAGACCACTGCCGCCGCGACGAGGTCGACGAGGCCATCGCCATCCGCGACAGCCACCGCTACGCCGGAGACGTCGTCCTCGCAGCGCAGAAGGGCGGCATCGAGCCGCCGCTGCCCTTCGAAACGGAGGCGAAGAGCGGCAAGCGCGTGGCGGTCATCGGCTCCGGCCCCGCCGGCATGTCCGCGGCCTATTACCTGCTCCTCTCCGGTCACGACGTGACCGTCTTCGAGCGAGACCCGGCGCCCGGCGGAATGCTCCGCTACGGCATCCCCGAATACCGCCTGCCCAAAGCCGACGTTCTCGAGCCCGAGTACGAGGCCGTCTGGCGCCTCGGCGCCCGCCTGGTCTGCAACGAGGCCCTCGGTCGCGACTTCACCCTGGACGACCTGCGCGAGCAGGGCTTCGATTCGACCGTCGTCGCCACCGGCTGCTACGACACCAACAAGCTCAACGTCGCCAACGAAACCGCCGATGGCGTGATCGACGGCCTCGAATACCTCCGGATCGCCACCCTGGGCCTGCCCTACCCCGGCCACAAAGGCAGCCGGGTCGTGGTCGTCGGTGGCGGGTTCACCGCCATGGACTGCTGGCGGACATCGATCCGACAGGGCGCCAGGAAGGTCACTCTAGTCTACCGCCGCGACATGAAGGACATGCCCGCCTCGAGCGAGGTCCACGAGGCCCTCGAGGAGGGCGGCACGGCCATCTTCCAGGCCGGTCCGACGCGTGTCCTCGTCGACGCCAACAACAAGGTCGCCGGCGTCGAGTTCATGCGCATGCGACCCGGCGCACCCGACGCCAGTGGCCGGCGCCGCCCTGAGCCCGCGCCCGGGACCGAGTTCGTCATCGAATGCGACCGCGTCCTGCTCGCCATCGGCCAGGGCCCCGACCTGTCGTGGATCGGCCCGGGCAACGAGGGCGTGGCTGCAGTCAGGAACCGGCTCAATGCGGACGCGGTCACCTTCGAGACGGGTCGGCCCGGCGTCTTCGGCGCCGGGGACGTCCGGATCGGAGCCGCGACCGTGGTTCAGGCCATAGCCGAGGGCCGGCGCTGCGCCTACGCCGTCGATGCATACCTGAAGGGCGGCGACCTGGCCGAGCTTCGAACCAGGCAGACGCTGGCGGAGGTTGAGCCGACCTTCCTTTCGATCGTGCCGTATGCGGACGAGCCCAAGGCGGCTCGACACCGCCTCAAGTCGCTGCCGGCGAGGGAGCGGTCGAGGAGCTACGTCGAATACGAGATCCCGTACACGGCCGCCGAGGTTATGGCCGAGTCCACTCGCTGCCTCCAGTGCACCTGCGAGGCGTTGGGCAACTGCGACCTGCGCCGCCTCGGCATCGAGTACGGCACCACGCTTCAGACCCTGGACCCGGGCCATGATGAGGGCGCCGGCTTCCGAAGCGTCACCGAAAACCGCTTCACCGGCGCCAACCACGACTACATCCGCGACGACAGCCACGCCTTCATCCTGCGCGAACCCTCGCGCTGCATCGACTGCGGGCGCTGTGCCGCCGTCTGCGCGGACGTCGTCGGCGCAGCCTGCTACGACTTCATGCGCAGCGGCTTCGACACCCTCGTGACGACGCCGCTCGACATGAGTCTCAACGACACGCCGTGCGTCTCTTGCGGTCGATGCGCCGAGACGTGCCCGACGGGCGCCCTGATGCCGAAGCCGCGGGTGCTCGAGAAGTACGACGTCGACGAGAGCCGCTGCATCCTGTGCGGGATCTGCGTCGACGCATGCCCGTACGACGCCCTGCGCGGAGGTCCGGACAACGAACTCGCCCATACGGGCCGCGGCGACCCGGAGATCGACCTGATCGGTCTTGCAGACGTCGAACGCGAGACCGAGGTGACCTACATTCGACGCGAGCGCGACTGGCTGGCCCATGCTCTCGCCGAAGGACGCATCGAAGACCCTGGGGCGAACCTGCCGGCGCTGCCAGTGTCCCTCGCCGGCGCACCCGGCGATCGCAACGGAGCCAATCGACAGTGACCGTCATGTCGCTCCGGGTCGGCTCGCCGACCCGACAGGAGGAGGGAAGTGAGCCATGCCGATAGGCAACTCGATCCCACTGGTAGGCGTCCGCTGGGACGACGTCCTGTTCGTCGTCCTGGCCGCCACGCTCCTCGGGTCGGCTCTGCTGGTCGTCACTCTGCGCGACATCATCCGCTGCGGCCTGGCCCTGACGCTCTCTTTCGCATCCCTGGCGGGGATCTACGCCCTGCTGGGAGACCCGCTCGTCGCCGCGACCCAGGTCCTCGTCTACATCGGCGCGATCAGCATCCTGATCCTGTTCGCCATCATGATGACCCAGACCAAGAACGCCCCCACCCGGCTGGTCTTCCAGACCCAGGCCTGGATCGCGGCCGTGGCCGCGGCAGTGATCGCCGTCGTGATCGCCGCCACGGTCCTGGCCACGGCCTGGCCGTCCGGCGGGCAGCGGCTCGCGACCGGAACAGCCGACGTGGCCCACCTGCTGTTCAGCGACTACGTTCTGCCGTTCGAGGTCGTCAGCGTGCTGCTGACCGCGGCCGTCGTCGGCGCCGTCTACCTGGCCCGCCGCGAGGTCAGCCGACGCGAGGAGGATCGGTCGTGAGCAACTCGCTCGACTCGTACCTCGTGCTGTCGGCCTTCCTCTTCGCCATCGGCACGTTCGGCTTCCTCGCTCGCCGCAACGCCATCAGCATGCTGATGTCCATTGAGCTGATGCTCAACGCCGTCAACCTGAGCATCCTCGCCTTCGGAGCTTTCGAGGCTCAGTTGAAGACTCACGCCGCGGTCATCGCCCTCCTGATCATCGCCGTGGCAGCGGCCGAGGCGACGGTAGGCCTGGCGATCGTCATCGCCATCTACCGGAACCGCAAGACCCCACTCGTCGACGAGTACGACTCGATGCGGGAATGAGCGCCTTGAAGTCGCCGCTCAATCGGTCCAAGCCGGTATTGGCGCCTGCGCTCGCTCGCTCACGCATGCCCCAGATGTGCTCGTGCGCGTGCTCGGTTCCGCCTGGGCCTGAACACGCCGGAGCGGCTCTGTCCGGTGAAACCGAACCGCAGGCTTGGGGTGGAGGACCCAAGTCATGACATTCCTTATCCCGCTCATTCCGCTGCTGCCGCTGGCGGGCTTCGCCGTCACAGGACTCTTCGGCCGCCAGATGGGCAAGGAGTCGCACCGGATCGCCGTCTGGGCGGTGGTTGCCTCGTGGCTGGTAGCGATGGTCGTCGCCTTCGGCGCCCTGACCCACACTCTCGGCTTCGGCGAAACCGGCGCCGATATCACGCTCTGGAACTGGATCCCCGCGACCGGCTTTCACGCCGACATGGGCTTCTTCGTCGACGCGCTGACGGCCTGCCTGCTGATCGTGGTCACGACCATCGGCATGCTCGTCCACTTCTATTCGATCGGCTACATGGCCCACGACCCGGGGCGGTGGCGCTTCTTCGCCTACCTGAACCTGTTCATGTTTTCGATGCTGGTCCTGGTCCTGGCCGACAACTTCCTCCTCGTCTTCGCCGGCTGGGAGCTGGTCGGCCTGTGCAGCTACCTGCTGATCGGCTTCTGGTACCCGCGCCGGTCCGCGGCCGAGGCGGCAAAGAAGGCTTTCCTGGTCAACCGCGTTGGAGACATGGGCTTCGCCCTGGGCATCATGGCCATCTGGACCCAGCTGGGGACTCTCAACATGCAGGCCGTTTTCGCGGCATTCGGCAACGTCCCCCACAGCTGGCAGATCGCCATCGCCCTGCTCATCTTCTGCGGTGCCGTTGGGAAGAGCGCCCAGTTCCCACTTCACGTCTGGCTGCCGGACGCGATGGAAGGCCCCACGCCGGTCTCCGCCCTGATCCATGCCGCGACCATGGTCAACGCGGGCGTCTACCTGGTGGCTCGCTGCAACCCGATCTTCGGAGCCGCGCCGGAGGTCATGGTGGTCGTAGCCGCGGTGGGCATCTTCACTGCCATCCTGGCCGCCTCGATCGCCTTCACCCAGACCGACATCAAACGCGTCCTCGCCTACTCGACACTCTCCCAGCTCGGCTACATGTTCGCCTCTCTGGGCGTTGGGGCGTGGACGGCTGCGATCTTCCACCTGATGAGCCACGGCTTCTTCAAGGGCCTGCTCTTCCTCGACTCCGGCTCTGTTATCCACGCCGTCGACGGCGAGCAGGACATGCGCAGGATGGGCGGCCTGGCCCGCAAGATTCCGATCACCTACGCGACCATGCTCATCGGTTCGGTGGCGATCTCCGGCGTCCCACCACTCGCCGGGTTCTTCTCAAAGGACGAGATCCTGGGCGGTGCCTTCAAGAACGGATTCCTGTGGGTGTGGGCCATCGGTTTCGTCGTGGCCGGCATGACGGCCTTCTACATGTTCCGGCTCATGGGCATGACCTTCTGGGGCGAGAGCCACGTCGACCCGGAGAAGGAGGGCCACATCCACGAGTCGCCACCGACCATGACAAGGCCGCTCATTCTGCTGGCCATCCCCGCGATCTTCCTGGGCGTGCTCATCGGCTTCCCGCCGGAGTCGGGGCTGCTCCACCAGTGGCTCAATCCCGTCTTCGAAGCCACGATCGCCGCCAGCGGCCGGACCGAGGCGGCCTACAACTTCTTCGGCATCGACGGCGTGCTGGCGATCACCACTACCGGCCTCGTGGCAATCGCCATCGTCTTCGCCTGGCGCCTCTTCGGCGTGAACATGCCGGCCCTCGGCCTGCGAGCTCAGCCGCGACCGGATCAGGTTCGCGAGTTGAGCGCCAGACCCGGCCTGGCGTTCCTGTACCGCGGCTCTTCGAACAAGTGGTGGTTCGACGATCTCAACAACCAGCTATTCGTGGTCTGGGGCGGCAAGCTCGCGGCCGCGGTTTTCTGGTTCGACCGGACGATCGTCGATGGAACCGTCAACGGCATCGGTGTCGTCACTACCGGCGCCGGCACGAGGCTCCGTCGGGTCCAGACCGGCCGGGTCCAGAACTACGCCCTCGGTATCGCCTTCGGCCTGATCGCGATGGCCATCGGCTATCTCATCATTGCGGTTCGGTAGGAGGACGAGACGATGAACCTGCCGATCCTGAGCCTGATCACGTTCACGCCCCTCATAGGGGCAATCGTGGTCGCTGTGCTGCCATCCCGGCGCCCCGACCTCATCCGCCGGACGACCCTCGCCTTCGCCCTGCTGGCCTGGGTCATGTCCCTGGTCCTGCTCGCGGCCTATGCCTTCGGCCCGGCCGGCTTCAGGTTCAACGAGGCGATCGATTGGATCCCTGCGTTCGGCATTCAGTACAGGGTCGGCGTCGACGGCCTGAGCGTACTGATGGTCGTCCTGACGACGACTCTGACGTGGATCAGCGTCCTGGCCAGCTTTGGGCCGATCGAGGACCGGGTGAAGGGCTACATGATCTCCTTCCTCGTTCTCGAGGTCGGCATGATCGGCGTCTTCGTCGCCCTGGACCTCTTCCTGTTCTACATCTTCTGGGAGATCGTCCTGGTCCCGATGTACCTGATCATCGGCATTTGGGGCGGAGCCAACCGCGTCTACGCCACGATGAAGTTTGTGCTGTACACGCTCGTCGGGTCGCTGCTGATGCTGGTCGCGATCCTTGCGACGGCGTTCGCCTACCAGGTCGGACACGGCGGTTCCTGGGTCGGCGCCTTCGACTACGTGCAGCTCCAGCAGTTCGCGGCAACCGGCGGCTTTGGCGACAACTTCCAGATACTGGCCTTCCTGGCGCTATTCCTGGCCTTCGCCATCAAGGTCCCGATGTTCCCGTTTCACACCTGGCTTCCGGATGCTCACACTGAAGCACCGACGGCCGGCTCGGTCATCCTTGCGGGCGTCCTGCTCAAGCTCGGCGCCTATGGCCTGATCCGCTTCGCCGTGCCCCTCTATCCGTATGCAGCCCACACGTTTGCCTGGCCGATCATCGTCCTTAGCGTCATTGCGATCGTCTACGGCGCGATCGTGTCGATCGTCCAGCCCGACCTCAAGCGCCTGGTCGCCTACAGCTCGGTCAGCCACATGGGCTTCGTGACGCTCGGCATCTTCGTCTTCAGCCCCACTGCCCTGCAGGGCGCGATCCTGCAGATGATCAACCACGGCCTGATCACCGGCGGTCTCTTCCTCCTCGTCGGCGTTATCTACGAGCGGACCCACGACCGAACGATCGCCAAGATGGGTGGCCTGGCCGCGACGATGCCGATCTGGTCAACTGTCTTCGGCTTCTTCATCCTCGCATCGGCCGGGTTGCCCGGCCTGTCCGGTTTCGTCGGCGAGTTCCTGGTCTTCGTCGGATCGTTCGGAATCGCCCCCGGCATCGCGTTCGCCTCGATCATCGTCATGGTCCTGGCCGCGACGTACCTGCTGTGGATGTTCCAGCGCGTCGCCTTCGGAACGCTGTCGGACTTCCTGCAAGGCCTGGGCGGCCACCTGACCGACATGAACCGGACCGAGATGGCGACGCTCATTCCGCTCGGGGTCCTGATTGTCGTGCTCGGGCTCTTCCCGAGCGTTGTCCTCGACCTCCTCCGCGCCCCCGCTCAGGCCTTCCTGGCGGCGGCCGGAGTCGCGGTCGGCGGCTGAGAGGAAATGCGATGAGCTGGTCCGACGTCGGAACGATCGCTCCGGTCGTCATCGCCGTCCTCGTCGCGGCGGCCGTCCTGATCGTCGATATGGGGGCGCCAGGCCATCGCGAGCCGATCGTCGTCACGGCGCTGGGAGGCCTCGGCCTCGTGGCCGTGTCGATCCTCATCCAGGCGGGCCATACAGGCAGCGCCTTCGGTGGCGCCTACTCCCTCGACAACCTGACCGTTTTCCTCGACATGCTGTTCGTGGCCATCGCGGCTCTCACCATCATGTTCGCGGGCGATTACCTCGAGCCGCGTGGCCTGCCCATCGCCGAGTTCTCCGCAGTCCTGATCTTCGCGGTGACCGGCGCGATGCTCGTCGCCGGTTCGACCGACCTGCTGCTGCTGTTCGTCGCCCTCGAGCTGATGGTCCTGCCCGGCTACATGTTGGCAGGCTTTGCCAGGCAGGACCCGTATTCGACCGAAGGCGCGATCAAGTACTTCCTGCTCGGCTCGTTCTCCAGCGCCATCCTGCTCTTCGGCCTGGCCTATGTCTGGGGCATCACCGGCACCACGCGGGTTGACGGCGTGGCCGCGGCCCTCACAACAGCGATAGCCCACGGATCGATCCAGCCGGGGCTGGCCATGGGCCTGGCTTTTATGTCGGCTGGCGTGGCTTTCAAGATGGCCGCGGTGCCGTTCCACTACTGGACGCCCGACGCCTACCAGGGATCGCCCACGCCAGTCACGGCATACCTGTCGGTCGGCCCGAAGGTCGGCGCCTTCGCAATCGCCCTGCGCCTCTTCGTCGGAGCCCTCGGCCCTCTCAAGGCCGACTGGCTGCCCGTCGTCATCGTCCTGGCTGCGGCCACCATGACCCTCGGGAACCTGGTTGCGATCACACAGGACAACGTCAAGCGGATGCTGGCCTACTCCTCGATCGCCCACACCGGCTACATTCTTGTCGGCCTGGCGGCCTACGCCGGCGGCCAGGCGAGCGGCCTCTCGGCAATTCTGTTCTACGGGGCCGCCTACACGTTTATGAACATGGGCGCCTTCGCGGTCGTCACCGCGCTGCAGCGGCGGCCGGGAGTGAGTAGCCAGATCGCCACGTTCGCTGGGTTGGGCCGGCGCGATCCGTGGCTCGGGGCGTTGATGGCGCTCTTCCTGCTATCGCTTACCGGCATCCCGCCACTGGCCGGGTTTTGGGCCAAGGCCTACGTGATCCTGGCGGCAGTCCAAGCCGGCGGCTGGCTCTCCGCCCTGGCGGTGCTGGCCATGATCAACGCGGCTGCGGCCGCGTTCTACTACCTTCGAGTCGTGGTCTACATGTATATGCGCGAACCGGCCGAGGAGGCGGCGCCGAGCTCACCGGGCCTGCTATTCCGAGCCGGCCTGGCGGTCACGGGCGTGGCCACGCTGATCTTCGGGTTTTTCCCCGCCCTCGTGACTGCCGCGACCAACGCCGCAAACGTCTTCCACGGCTAGACCCGGTGGCCCCGTCGGGGCGCGAAGAGACTGTCGACTACCGCTAAGCGCGGCTACGCCGGTTCGCGACAACCCACGAGGATCACGGAGAACCCTCGCCCAAACCTACTGGTCGCCGAACGGGGCGATCGAGTGCGACGGCGCGACGGCCGGGTTCGTGTTGAACGGCGTCGGGGTGACGACCGGCAGAGGCGTCGGCGTATCCGTCGCCAGAACCACCGCCGTGGGCCTTGGGGGCACAGACACGGATGCGCCTGGCCAGGCCACGACGACTGCGACCGCGATCAGCAGGGCAGACGCAATGCCGGCGAGCGCCCCGAAAGCGAGATTCATTCGACCAATCATGTCCTGAGATTACCAAGGATCGGGTCCGGCGTCAGGATGTGTTCGGAAACCCGAGCTCGAGACGCCGAGCGACCCGAACTGTGGCGCCTGCCTTGTGATTGGGCGGCCCCGCGGTACCTCGATTCGCCGCGGACAAACGCGGCGTGCTTCCCAACTCCGGGGTCTTGCCCGAGGCGAGACGGTCGAGCGCCTGTTAGGATGCCGGGCGATGCGACGCCTTCGTCCGATTCTCGGAAGCCTCTACCGATCGGTCTCGCGGCCGATCGGTCGTATAGGCGGCCATCTGCTCGCCCTTATTCCCGCTCTCATTGCGGGTGCCGGCGTCTTCCTGGTGGTGGCCGGGCTCTTCTATTACCTCCAACCGGTTTCGGCCGAGTCCAACGCCACACCCACCCCTATGCCATCCGTGTCCGTCGCTCCCTTCAGCCTGCCGCCGCTCATGTCGATCGCGCCTTCGGGAAGCGCCGAGGTAGCTGCCGCCGTCGCGACCCGGATTGTCGTCCCCGCGCTCAACATCGACCTGCCGGTCGTCACCTCGCCGCCGAACGAGCAGTTCCCGCTCTGCAACGCAGCCGAGATCCTGACCTGGCCGTCTTCACCTCCGAAGCCTCTTGGCTATCCGGGTCTGCCACAGGCGGTGTACCTGTACGCTCACGCCCGAACGAACATGTTTCTGCCGCTCCTGACCCAGTCGGAGATCAACAACGGAGCCGCGATGATCGGCATGTGGGCTGAGGTGTATACGGCCGACGACCAGCGCCACGTCTATACGATCACCGAGGTCCTGCGCCACGTGTCCGGATCGGCCGCGCTCGACACGGCAGCCAACGCCACGACGGACCAGCTGTGGCTGCAGACGTCGGAGGGGCCGGTCGGAGACCCGTACAAGCTGCAGGTCGTGGCCGAGCCGATCGGCGTGATTGCGGCCACTGCAGCGGCCGCCCATCCCACGAGCAAGGGCAACGTCTGCCCGGACGCCCCAAAGTGCAAGACGAGCACCTCCACCGGCTGCCGGCCTTAGACCGCCCACCACTCGGGCCGGAAGAAAGCCCGCGGCCAGTCCTTCCTAGTGTGCTCGCCCATATGACGCCCTCAAAGCACAACGATCGAAGCACGGTAGTCGCGAGCACGTCCGCCGGCAGGGTCTGAGCGAGCCCCGACTCGAACCGGCTCGAGCTTCCGTCAGAAGGCGATCTCGCCGAACTCGGTTTCGCCGGGCTCGTCGCTTTCCGTTGGCCCATCGTGGCCGGGCCTGGCGCGGAGCAGGAGGGCCGGGACCACGGCGATCAGCGTCACGACCGCCGCGACCAGGAAGATACCGACCATGATCGTCGCCGCCTTCGTAGCCGCCCATTGCTCGAGGGCCTGGGCGACGAGGCCGTCAGTGATCGGCCGATCGCGCAGGTAGGCGGGGATGTATTGCTTGTAGCCGGATCCCGAGCCGTAGATCTCGTTCGAGAGGCTGGTGATCGTCGTGGACCCGTAGGCCGTGAGGGCAGCCATGCCGACGGCCATGCCGATCATTCGAGCCACCGTGACCGTTGCCGAGGCCGCGCCAAACGCAGCCCGCCCCGCCGACTCCACGGCGGCAGTGGATCGAGGCGTAACCGTGAGCCCAAAACCCAGGCCGAAGACCGCTCCCGACGCCGCGAAAGCGTTCGTCGGAGCGTCCGGGCTCCAGGTCGACATCCACGCCAGGCCACCGGCGCTGAGGGCCAGGCCAACCACGGTAAGCAGCCGCAGCGACACCCGCCGAACCAGGAAGCCCGACGCTAGCGCCCCCACGGCCATGGCTCCGGCAATTGCCCCCAGGACGACGCGCTGCTCATCCGGGCCGCCGTACAGGACCCGATCGACGAACACCGCCCCACCGACGATGGCGGTTGCCATCCCGTACCCGGTCAGGAGCGAGATCAGCGCCGCGGAGGAGAAGACACGGTCGGCGAACAGGCGCGGATCGAGGAAGGGGTTCTGGCGGTGCAGGCCGTGCCGGATGGCCAGCAGCCCGGCTACGATGCCGCCCGCGATGAGGCCGCTCACCGCAATGTCCGTTGGCACACCGAATACCTGGTCGGCGTTCCCGATCAGCGTTGTCCCCGCCAGGATCGCACCGAGAGAGACGGTGAAGAGCGTCGCGCCCAGCAGGTCGAGCCGAGCCGGCTGGCGGCGAGTGTCCCAGCCGGCGCTCGCGGCCCAGGCGATGACCAGGGCGCAGATCCCGATCGGCGCGTTGACGTAGAAGACCCAACGCCATGCCGGGGCGATGGTGGCCACGAGCGGGCCACCGGAAACGCCCAGATCGGCCAGAGCGGTTTCGGGATGGACGGTCTCGAGGACAGCCGCGCCGACGAAGGGGCCGGCAGCCATGCCCAGGAATGTGAGCGCGCCGATGACGCCGAGGGCCCGCGGCCTGGCGGGGCCTTCGAACAGATGCGAGGCGGCGGCGGTGGCGACCGGGATGATAGCGCCGCCGCCGACGGCCTGGACCAGCCGCGCGGCGATCAGCTGGTCGAGGCTCTGAGCGAGACCGGCCAGCAGCGAGCCCAAGGTGAAGATCGCCAGGGCCAGGAGGAACAACCGGCGCGCGCCGAACACGTCGGTGAGGCGGCCTGCGAGCGGCATGGTGACGACGTAGACCAACAGATACCCGTTGATGATCCACGACGCCTCGCGCAGGTCCGTCCAGTTCGCGATCGTGGCCAGGATCTGGGGGAGGGCGACGGCCGTGACCATCAGCTCGAGGCCGGCCAGGAAGACGCCGACGCCGAGCACGCCAAGGAGCAAGTAGGAGTCGCGACGGCGCATGTCGGCCAGTGTACGGGCGGGCGTTTGTGGCTGCGCCCGACGTTCGCATCGTGGCAGAGCCCGGGCCGTTCTGTCCGCAGCCAGGCTTGGTCGCCGCCGTGAGCCGCTCCGACCATTCCCCCGGACGCGCCGAGATGGGCGCCGCGGCCCGAGCGACGCACTCGCACGCACCACTCGGCGGCCCGCGAACGCTCTCGCGCCACGCTCAACGACCGAGGCCTACCATTGCCGCGCGCCTTCGATCCCAGTCGAGGGCCCCTGGAGGTCACATATGGCAGGAGTCAGGGTCCGCGGCGCGCCGCTCGTGCTTGCGGTTCTTGTGCTGTCCGTGCTCGTCTACGGCTGCAGCTCCGGTGCTTCCCCGACGGGTGGGGTCGGCGACAGCCCCGGCTGCGACCACTGGTGTGGCAACGGATCAGCCACCGTAACGATCGCCGGAAACACGACCACAATCTCGGGCGGGGGCTGCTTCGACGGGGGTTCCGCCGGCGTCGACTTGCGTTTCGGCGACTGGGGCGCCAACGGTGTCGGCGACTATTTGACCCTCATCGCCTATCGCGCCGGCGGCCCGACATACACGCCCGAGGCAACGCCCGCCGGTCCGAACGCCAGCCAATACCCAACGCCGACCGTCAGCGGCAGCGTCTCGGGCAACCCATTCGTCCTCGGGGGGGATGCGGTCGTGATCTTGAACGCCGACGGCACGGGATTCTTCTCCGGTACCGACGTCAATGGCATCGGCTTCGTCAAGGGCACGTTTACCTGCAGCTGAACGATCGCTCGGACGACGGAGGCTGGCGAGCAGGCGGGAGGAGACCCTTCGCAGGTCGACGACATGTCAGCCTTGCAGACGGAGACGCGGATGCGGCTGGCCGTGGCGATCGGCGTCATCGCTTGACAGCCGCTCGAAGGCCGCCTAGCATCAATCGGCCTTTATATATAGGCTCGTTCGTCCGGGGCGCTCGCCGCCTCGACAGGAAGCGTGGCCCCCAGAGCGGTGGCCCGCAACACGGATACGAGGCCGCGCATCTTGCCCTCCCCCGTACACATCAGGGGCACCGTCGCTACGATCGTCGATCAGCCCGACGATCTGCGCGAGCTGCGCGTCTTCCACAAGGCGCTGGCCGACGTGAACCGCCTGCGGATCGTGAGGCGCCTCGCCGGGGGCCCGGCCACGGTGAGCGAGCTGATCGATACCGTCGGCCTCAGCCAGCCGCTCGTCTCATGGCATGTGAGTCGCCTCAAGGCTGCAGGCGTGATCGAGACGCGGCGAATCGGTCGCGAGGTGGTTTGCCAGCTCCGCCTGAACGTCTTCGACGAGGTCGAAGAACGCGAGCGCATCCTCCTCGGCGTCCCGAGGGACGGCACGGTCGCCGCGGCCGTCCCGGCGATCGGGCAGCCGGCGCAGCCGGGGCCGCCACCGACCGGCCGCCCGGTCGAGGTGCGTTGACAGTGGGCGACCAGTCGTTCGTCTCCCAGGCGGCGCGCGCCCGCTTGCGGGGCGCCATCACTCCCATCGCCATCTGGGCGGGCAAGCTCGGGCTCACGCCCAACGGCCTCACCGTCATCGGCTTCCTGATCTCCGGCGTCGCGGCCGCCACGGCTGCGACCCAGCTTTGGCTCGCCGCCGCCGCCCTCGTCGTATTTGGCGGCTCGTTCGACATGCTCGACGGCGGGCTTGCCCGCGCCCAGAACCGCGTCACGCGGTTCGGGGCCTTCCTGGATTCCACCCTCGACCGCTGGGGCGAGGGCGTGGTCTACATCGGGATCGTCGCCGGCGCCTCGGCTGCCGGCTTCGCCGCGGGAGCGGTCCTGGCCGCCGCCGCGGCCGTATCCAGCTTCCAGGTCAGCTACACCCGGGCCAAAGCCGAGAGTCTCAAGTTGCACGGCGAGGTGGGCATCGCGCCCCGAGCCGAGCGGCTCGTCCTCCTGACCGTCGGTCTCGTCCTCGCCGGCCTGGACGGAGGTCTCGCCCCGGGCGCGCGCGGTCAGCTCTGGCTGGCGCTTGCCCTCGGCCTAATCGTCGTCACCGCCAGCATCACCGCAGTCCAGCGGACCTGGCACGTTCGTACGCAGCTTCGCAAAGAGGAGC
>Ga0187889_10002793_pt1 | contig 16331 bp, 13 predicted proteins | sample June2016WEW_7_10_2_FD_132992 | JGI IMG/M metagenome (GOLD analysis project Ga0187889, IMG submission 132992) | Peatland microbial communities from SPRUCE experiment site at the Marcell Experimental Forest, Minnesota, USA - June2016WEW_7_100 | ecosystem: Environmental > Terrestrial > Soil >... | reverse complement strand
GCGCGCCGCTGGTGAAGGTCTTTGCCGGTCAGAATGAACTGGTAGGGATCGCAAAAAGAGTAGCGGGAACGCTCTTTCAGCCGGTGGTGGGAATGGGCTAATTGCCTTTACGCAGCAAAGGCGTCAGCGCCGCCAGCAGCGTTCGCGCAATAATCTCGGACCCTTTGGCTGTCGGATGGATGCCGTCAGGTTGTATTGTGTCGGGAACGTTGACCAGGTTTTTATAGATCATGGGGACGGATGTAGTGTGGTGTTGTCTGGCCAGAGTGCGGAAAATCAGCTCGAATTGCCGGATGTAATCCTGACCGTAGTTGGGCGGGAGGGTAATTCCGGCGAGCACGGTTTTGATGTGGGCTTTTTCGAGCGCTGTCAGCACGGCGTCGAGATTGCGGCGGGTCTCGGCGAGTGGCAGGCCGCGCAAGCCGTCGTTGCCGCCAAACTCGATAATGACGACCTGGGCGTGCATCAACAGGATGGAGTGCAGACCGGCAACAGCGTCCTTTGTGGTGGCGCCGCTTGTCCCTTGGTTGATAACTTTGTATTGATAGCCGCGGCGGTCGAGGTCACGTTGCAGCGCATCAGGAAAAGATTGACCGGCCTCCAGCCCATAACCCGCGGTGATGCTGTCGCCATAGCAAATGATGAGTGGCCGTTCAGCAGCCAGCAGCGGGTGGGCGAGAAGAATCATCACAAACGAAACAATCAGTGAGCGGAGAACGTACACAAGTACAGTGTAGCGAAGAGCAGGGAATAGAGACAGAACACAGGAGGCAGGCAGAGTGATTGAGGTTCGTGACGCGAACAAGTGGATTCAGAACGGCGCGCGGCGCGTGGAGATTCTCAAAGGAATCACCCTGACCATTCCCGCCGGTCAATTTGTGGCCATCCTGGGCGCGAGCGGCAGCGGCAAGAGCACGTTGCTCGGCCTGCTGGCGGGCTTGGACACGCCCAGCAGCGGCGAGATCTGGCTGGACGGCATTCCGATCCACAATCTGGCTGAGGCGGAGTTGGCCGAGGTGCGCGGCGCAAAGATTGGCTTCGTCTTTCAGTCGTATCAGCTGATTGAGACATTGACTGCCCTGGAAAACGTGCTGCTGCCCTATGAACTGAACGTGGAGGGCAGTGGCGTCGAGCAGGCGCGGCGGTTGCTGGACGATGTTGGCCTAACGGAGCGTGTGGACCATTACCCAGTACAGCTATCCGGTGGTGAGCAGCAACGCGTGGCGCTGGCGCGTGCCTTTGTCGTCGAACCGTCTATCGTGATGGCCGATGAACCAACCGGGAACCTTGACTCCACCAACGGGCGAATGGTGCTCGACCTCTTGCTGGAGCGCAAACGCAAATCAGGTACGACGTTGGTGCTGGTGACCCACGATCCGGAAGTTGCCGGCCGCGCCGACCGCAAGATCGTTCTCAAGGACGGAATGATCGTAGAAGATACATTGCCCTATGACGGGCCGAGTGCGGTTGTTGTTCAAGACCGGGTGAAGAATGGCTAAGCGCGCGTTGAGTTGGAAGCGGGCAGGAGCCATCGGATGGCGAGATCTGCGCTCCGCTCCGGGCAAGTTCGGATTTGTGGTGCTCTCCGTGGCCGTGGGCGTAGCTGCTCTCGTAGGCGTACGCGGCTTCAGCGAGAGCTTCCGGAGAACGCTGAGCACTGAAGCGCGATCATTAATGGCCGGCGATCTGAGCACGCGGCTCTTTCACCAGCCGACAACCGAAGAAAAGGATAAAATTGCGGCCATCGCGCAGCCGGGCGGAATTCGCACGACCTGGGTGACGGAGACGGTTTCCATGGCATCAGCGCCGCCCGATCCGGTGCCGCTGCTGGTTTCGCTTAAGGCCGTTGACCCGGATGAGTACCCGTACTACGGCACTGCTGAGTTGGAGCCTGCAATGAGCCTGAAGCAGGCTCTGGATGGAGACTCGGCGGTGGTGGCCGAGGAGTTTCTTATCCGTCTGAATGCGCATGTGGGCCAGACACTGCGGCTGGGTGGCAGAAGCTTCATCATTTCCGCCGTGCTGAAGCAGGAGCCGGACCGCCTGAACGCTGGAGCAGGGCTGGGACCGCGGGTAATGATTTCGCAGATTGCGCTCGAGCGTACCGGACTGCTGGCCCCGGGTAGCCGTGCCAGCCAAAAGCTGCTCATGAAGCTGCCGCCGAAAGCCGATCCTGTTGCCTTGCGCAAGCAGGTGGAGACGGCGCTGCCCGACGCTCAGGTCATGGACTACCGCGAGGGCAATCCGGGCCTGAACAAGGGTCTGGATAACGCGACGGCGATTTTGAGCCTGATCTGTTTGGTCGCCATGGTGCTGGGAGCCATCGGCGTGGCCATGGCAATGCACGCGCATCTGGAGCAGCGCATGGATATGCTGGCCATCCTGAAAGCCGTAGGCGCGAGTTCCGGCGATCTGCTGCGGATATTCCTGTTGCAAACATTAGGTCTGGGCCTGGCCGGGGGCTTGCTGGGCGTAGCTGTTGGCGTGGGCGTGATGGCCGCCTTGCCGGCTGTCTTCGGCAAGCTACTTCCGGTTCATGCGATGTTGGAATTTCCCTTGCGTTCGGTTGCCGCCGGGATGGGAACTGGATTGCTGACGACCTTGCTCTTCTGTTTGCCGCCACTATTGGACGTGCGAAATGTCAGACCAGTGCTGGTCTTGCGCAGGCTGGTCGAGTCAGGGCCGGAAGGCATCGGCGGCTGGTTTGCCCGCTGGTGGGCGCGTCGGCTGCAACTCGGAATTTCTGTGGTCGTGATTGCCGCGCTGGGTGGAATTGCCTGGGCGCTGTCGGACTCGGCCAAGGTAGGTGGCTGGTTTGCGCTGATCTTCACCATAGCGCTGATTGTGTTGTTGATACTCGCGGCGGTCGCGTTGCACACGTTACGCTTCCTGCTCAATCGTGTCCGGCTGAGGCTGCCTTCCTTTCTGCGCCATGGGCTGGCGAATCTCTACCGGCCGGGAAACCAGTCTGCGGCGGTGCTGGCTGCGCTGGGCACTGGTGTGATGCTGATCTTGGCGGTTTACCTGATGCAGGCGATGCTCCTGCGCGACATTCGCGAAACCGCATCGCCCAAACTTCCCAATGTTTTTTTGATTGATGTAACGACCGATGAAGTTGCCGGGGTGAAAGAATTCTTTGCTCACCAGAAGGGAGTGAGTCAGGCTCTGGACTTGATGCCGGTGGTGACAGGACGATTTATCTCGCTCAACGGCAAGCCCCTGACGGACCTTAAGGACCAGCATTTCCCGCGCCGAATGCTGGAAAATGCAGAGCTTAGCTGGGCCGATGCGGCGCCGGCAGGCGACAAGGTGACGCAAGGCAAGTGGTGGACTGCTTCGGACGCGGCGGAGTTGGCGGTAGGAGAAGGAGCCTCCCAGCGGCTGCACTTGGTCTTGGGCTCAACAGTCGAGTTGGAATTGGGCGGTGTAGTGCGCACGCTGAAAGTTACCGCAATCTATCAGGCTGACGGACAGCACCTGGGAGCGCGAGTTCAATTCGTGTTGCCTTCGGGGCAGCTCAAGGACCAAGCTGCAACCTGGTACGGCGGCGCGCACGTTGATCCCAGACAGGTGGCAGCCATGGAGCGGGCGCTCTTCGCGGTTTATCCCACGGTGACGGTGATCAATCTGGCCGATGTTTTGGAGCGCATCGAAAGCGTGGTCGATCAGATTACTTTCGTGGTGCGTTTTCTGGCCGGGTTCTCCATTGTCGCCGGGCTGATGATTCTGGCTTCGAGCATCGCCAGCACGCGCTTCCGGCGTATGCGCGAGGCTGTAGTGCTGAAGACTCTGGGCGCAACTCGCTTGAGAATCGTCCGCACCTTCAGCGTGGAGTTTAGTGTGCTGGGCCTGTTGGCTGGCTCAGTTGGCGTGGTCTTTGCCAACGTGCTGACGCGTGTGCTGTTGCGCAAACTTGAAGTAGGCTTCCAGATCGAGTGGCGCGCCACGCTGATTGCTCTCGTGGGTACGGCAGTGCTGGCCACGGCGACAGGTTGGATTGCGAGCTACCGGATTCTCGGGCTGCGGCCGCTGCAAGTCCTGCGCGAAGAGTGAAAAAGGCAGGGAATAGGGAGTAGAGAACAGGGAATAGAAGGGTGCCCTGCCTTCGCCGCGCTTTTTTGCTGCTAAGTTTGGATAGATTCACTATCTATAGTTCCTTAAGGAACGCTTCAAAATCTGTGCAATCAAAGCGGGTTTGACCGGGGCAGAGAATCCCCATTATGATGAACTAGTTGGCTTTTTGGTTGTCGGCGCCCTGCCGCGACCCATGCCAGCATGGCTGCAAGAAATGCCTGTGCGTTCTTGTTGCCCCCTCGTTCAACGGCAGGACAGCTGACTCTGGATCAGCATATCGGGGTTCGAATCCCTGGGGGGCAGCCATATTGGAACTGCATCTTGCGCTGCATCTTCTTTCATATCTAGCATTTATGTTATGGTTGTGCCAGGGCTTGAATCAGGTTTATGCTGTCTCACCTATGTTCTTCCATTCACGCCAGATGATTTCATCCCTGTAACACTTTGTTGGCTATGCATGGACGCACGAGACAATATCATCAACTTTCCTGAATTTTCAATGCAGATCTGATGAAAGAATGAAGAAGGGAGGGTTCAAATGGTAAAAGTGACATTGGTTTTTGCGGTTCTTTTGATTGCCCTCGGCGTGGTTGGCTATCTGGGCACTGGTAGCTCACACCCCACCGCACTGATTCCCGCATGGATCGGCGTCGCCCTGGGCTTTGGCGGCCTGCTGGCTATCAGCCCGAGCGAGAAGCGGCGCAAATTGTTTATGCACATTAACGTGAGCATAGGACTCCTCGGTTTTCTGGGCGGAGCCGTTGAAGTGCTGCGCAGCTATATACACGGTACGTTCCTCAGCCAGGCGGCTATTATCGCCATGGCGTCGAAGCTCGCGATGACTACGATTCTGTTGGTTTATGTGTACCTCTGCGTGCGCTCCTTCTCCGCCGCGCGGCGCTCGGGGAAGGTCTAGCGGATGGGCGGTTTGCATGGGCCTGGCGGCGGAGTTGCATTAGGCGGGCGTGCCGAGCGTTCGCCACGAGGCGGCGGAGCGCGCGCGGGTCAGGCTGATCTGCCCAAGCGCAAGCCCAACCTGAAGAAGCTGTGGCCGCAGATTCGCGCCCTGGTCGCGCCACGCAAAGGGCTGCTGGCGGGCGGAATGTGCCTCATGGTCATCAACCGCCTTGCCGGTTTGGTGCTGCCTGTTACCTCTAGGCCGCTGATCGATACGGTGTTTTCTAAAGATCATCCGCGGCCTGATCTGCTGCCCATCTACATTGTCCTTGTTTTCGGGGCCATGGTGGTGCAGGCCATTACGTCTTTCTCGCTTACGCAATTGCTCTCTAAGGCCGGCCAGCGGCTCATTGCCGAGATGCGCTGCAAGGTCCAACGGCACGTGGGATTGCTTTCCGTCTCCTACTACGACGAAAACCGCAGCGGCACACTGGTAGCCCGAATCATGACCGACGTGGAGGGAGTGCGCAACCTGGTGGGTACAGGCCTGGTGGAGTTTGTGGGAGGCTTGCTGACCGCCGTACTGGCATTTTTATTCCTCCTGCATCTGAGCGTTCCCGTCACACTTACGGTCTTCGCGGTGCTGGGTGTATTCGTTTTTATCCTGCAGTATGCCTTCAGAGTCATCCGCCCCATCTTCCGCGAGCGCGCCAAAATCAACGCCGAGGTTACCGGCCGGCTGACCGAGTCGCTGGGCGGCGTGCGGGTCATCAAGGGCTATCATGCCGAGGAGCGCGAGGCGCTAGTCTTCTCGGCGGGCGTGGATCGCCTGCTGGCCAACGTTATGAAATCGCTGACCATGACCAGCACAATGGCTGCCGCTTCCACTACCGTGCTGGGATTGGTCTCCGCGATTGTGATGGCTATGGGCGGCCATCTTATCTTCGGCAACACATGGACCACCGGCGTTTACTTTCAGTACTACGTGTTTCTCGCCTTCATGATCGCTCCGGTCTTCCAGATTGTGAATATCGGCACGCAACTGACCGAGGCCTTTGCCGGCCTGGACCGCACCAACGAGATCATGGCCGAGCCTGAAGAGAACCAGAGCCCCGGCCGCATGGTGAAGATGCCGCCCATCCAGGGCAATGTGCGTTTTGAGAACGTGGAATTTGCCTACGACCCGGAGAAGCCCGTGCTGCACGGCATCAGTTTCACCGCCGAACCGGGAACGGTGACCGCGCTGGTGGGCTCGTCCGGATCAGGCAAGTCCACCATGATCAGCTTGATATGCGCCTTCCACACGCCTTCCAAAGGCCGCGTTCTGGTCGATGATGTGGATCTGGCGCAGGTCAATCTGGACACATTTCGCACCCAGTTGGGCGTGGTGTTGCAGGATTCATTTCTCTTCGACGGTTCGATTCGCGAGAACATCCTGTTTTCGCGCCCCGATGCCACCGAGGAGCAGTTTCTCTCTGCCTGCCGCACGGCACGCGTGGACGAGTTTGCCGAGCGCTTCCCGGAGGCCTATGACACCTTGGTAGGCGAGCGTGGCGTAAAGCTTTCGGGTGGCCAGCGTCAACGGCTTTCCATTGCGCGAGCACTGCTGGCTGAGCCGCGCATCCTCATACTCGACGAGGCGACTAGTTCGCTCGATTCTGAGTCCGAAGCCATGATCCAGGCGGGGTTAAGCCAGCTAATGCAGGGGCGAACGACGTTCGTGATAGCCCACCGCTTGTCGACTATCCGCCGCGCCGATCAGATTCTGGTTGTGGAGCAGGGGCAAATCGTCGAGCATGGCAACCACGCGACGCTTTATGCCTTGGGCGGACGCTACTATGACCTCTACACACGCCAGCACGGGCTTGAGGCGAACCTTTTCCTGGCGCCGGGCGAAGGGGATGTAGTCGAAGAGTGAGCTTCCAGCGACACTGAAATTATTGCCCGACTATGATTGGGAGTGAACTTCCGTCGTCGCGCTATTCTGCTTTTTTCTTTATCGGAATTGCCACTTGCTCAACGATTTCCAGGCCGAATCCCTCCAAAGCGGGAATGTGCATGGGGGTATTGGAGAGCAGGCGGATGCGCCGGATGCCCAAATCCGACAAGATCTGGCCGCCCAGGCCGATGGCTCTCAGAATGCGCCCGGTGCGTGCCTGCTGTCCTTCGCGCGCGCGCAGCTCCTGGTGCAGAACAATCTGACCGGCGTTCAATCCAGGGTCGGCACTGCAAGTTGCGGCTCCTCCCGGCTCGAAAACACAGACCGGCGGCGTCACGCGGTCAATCTCAAAGCCTCGCGAGGTGTTGTGCAGGTAGAGCAGCACTCCACAACCCTCCTTGGCAATCATGCGCAGCGACTGATCAAGAATCTCGCGGCAGTCACAGTCGGCAGCAAATACGTCTCCCGCCGTGCAACGGGTATGAACGCGAACCAGAACGGGGCGCTCGCAGGGTTGCCGTAACTCTGTCTGGGCAGGCGTGCCAATTTCCGGCTGGCCAGTAGCGGAGCCGGCATGGAAGGCTGGGCAATCGGGGCAAAGCTCGCCGCGTACCAGCGCTATGTGGCTCTCGCCGCCGTTCACCTGGCTCTCGTAGGCGATCATGCGGAACTCGCCCCAGCGCGTCTGAATCCGGCTCTCGCCGGCGCGCACAATGTAGCGCTCGTGGCGCAGCCGGTAGCGAATCAACTCCGCGACGGTAAGAATCCGCAGCCCGTGCTCCTTGCAGAAGGGAATCAGGTCAGGAACGCGGGCCATTGTTCCGTCGTCCTTCATGATTTCGCAGAGAACGCCAGAGGGATTCAGCCCCGCCATCCGCGCCAGATCGACTGAAGCCTCGGTTTGTCCGGCGCGCACCAGCACGCCGCCCCGGCGGGCGCGCAGCGGAAAGACGTGACCGGGACGGGCCAGGTCGGCCGCAGTCGAGCGCGGCGCTATGGCCGTCTGTATGGTATGCGCACGGTCGTAGGCGGAGATTCCGGTGGTCACGCCCTCGCGCGCTTCAATCGACTCGGTAAAGGCCGTGCCAAAGCGCGAGGTGTTCTGCTGCGTCATGGGGAAGAGGCGCAGATAATCCGCGCGCTCCTCGGTCAGCGCCAGGCAGATCAATCCCCGGCCATGCTTGGCCATGAAATTAATGGCCTCCGGTGTGACAAACTCGGCGGCCAGCATCAGGTCGCCCTCGTTTTCCCGGTCCTCATCATCAACCACAATAATCATTCGGCCGGCGCGAACCTCGGCCAATGCGCCGGGGACGTCGGTGAAGGGAAGCTCGAAGGTGCGTGCGGTTTCCGGCATCAACTCTTTCATTCTCGCCGATGGCGGCGGGAAACGGCAAAAAGGGACGGGGTAGGCGGCATCTAGTGGCTTTCGGGTTTGCCGGTCACATGCCCGGAACCAGGATGTTCGAAGTATCTAGGCATTCGCTGATTGCGTTGGTGATTTTGCGTCAACTAAAAGCGCAATTAAGTAGTGGAATCATTGCGTGGATACGTGTCGATATTATTCGCTCGGCTGATCGCCTGACTCGGGAGGGAGAAGAACAGGTGTTGTACCACCACTGATCTCGACGGTGGTTGGTTCTTGGAGCGGCGTAAGCCTCTTCTCATGTTTTACAACTGTTAAGGCCATCGGTTTGCAGAGAATTTCTCGAACAATAAAGTCGGTTAGGAAGTCCTGAGTGGGTGAAGTTCTAGCGAGGATTGCCGTATCCGAAGTCAGGCAGATCGCATGTTGCCCAAGTTCCAAGTATCCTGCATCGGAAGCCACCAAAGCAGCCTGTACGCAGAGGCTCATGCTGCCGCCAAAAATACTAAGAGCATTTCCTATCAAAGTTAAATCCTGCCCCAATATTCCATGCTGTCGATAGTGTGCGGCGATAGGAGCAAACGGTAGATGTGCCCTCAACAATGGGACCCCATTTTCAACAAGAAAATCGAGTGTTTTCGGACTAATTTCAATGTGTGCGCCATCTTTGAACCGTTGGCCATAAGGGAAAGTGACTGCGATCAGTTGTATTTCCTTGAACCTTGGCTGAGAGAGGTACTTCTCAATTGCAATTCGCGGCCCTTGGCCAATACCCGTAAAAATGACGATGGTCTTTACGTCGCGCGAAACTGCAGTCTCGAATGCTATTCGCAGACAGTCTTCAAGATTCTCCTTCCCTTCATGGAAGAAGTACTCGATTACGCCGTTGTATGAGTTTGGCATTACTTCGTCACCGTGAATCGCAGGATCTTGTCGAATTTGTCTCCGCTTCGTCGATACTCATTTACGGCCCGTATGAATTGAAATGGCTCCATGTCCGATATTCTTAAGTTCTTCACTCGGTCCTGCGGTATATGATCCTCACCTTCATAGTGGAGGTGAGGGCCGATTTGATCATCCTGGTCAATCCGTATAATGGCTGGATACAATTCGCTGCGCAGCGGGATGCCATCGGTATCTCTTGCAGGATTGGCCGGTCCATAATGAAAAGAAAAATGCTTGCGGTAGCCCCCGCCACCGAGGGTTGATCCGCGGCGATACCAATTCTCCACTACATGCAAGAACAAACCGTCCTTGAAGAAAATGGTCCATTCCATTTGCCAAGGTGGCTTGTCTGGGGTCACGGTCGGAGTTGCGAATGGACCAATCTGGACGCAACCCTTCTCGAAGGTAGTGTTGGCTACCTGCTCCGCAAGCCACTTCGCATACTCCGGAAAATGCATTTCATGCAGCGAGAAGCTCGGAAGAGTTCTCGCAATTTTTCAACCGCACTTCATGCCCCTTTGGTAGGGCAGAATACAGCCTCTCAATGGCAGCATCTTGTAGCGCAGAGAGCTGCTCGCGCAAATATTGCCACTGTATAGCGTCATCTTCGTCCACTCGGTTGTCAAGGCCGTCCTGCCGCAGAAACTCATCTGTTGTGATGCTGTATCGGAATTCGAACGCTTGCATCTGACGAGTAACACCCTCAATCGTAGGGATATTGCGTCTTTTGATCGGCATTTCTCTCACAACTCCACACAAATTTTGTTGCAACCGAAACGTATAACACAAGCATTACTGGTCCAGCAAGCTATTGTTTGACGCTTGGTTGCGACCTCCGGTTGCACGATTCCGTAATCGGCACGATTTCGCAAAAGGTTTAGTATCTCTATTATCTGCACAAAACAGCATAATGTCACGCAAAAATCGACAAAAAAATACTAACGTCTTTTGTTCCATGCTCTTACGCAATTCATCTGAATATGGCTATTCACCGATTGAAGAATTCGTGCCTAGCACTTCCACCGAGTGGCTGGTGGCCCATTCCCCACGTTTGAATCTGAGTGCTCCAGCTCTGGATTCTCGAACCTGAGAGGTTGCCGGGAAGGTAAACGTGTTGCCAACAACCCTTCGCGTGAAACAAAACCGCAGGGCAGGGAGTGTCTTTGTTTATTGCAGATTATTTCCTATCCCCTTGATAGACTGTGAAATAGGCTCGAATTTAGGGCGGCGGGAGGCAAAAAACTGCCTACCCCCTACCCCCCTCCTATATTTTCAAACTTTGCAGATTATTTCCCTCTTCGAGCGCACAATGGAAGCATGAACTCGCACACTCTCCGCCTCATGACAAACAGTCAGGGATGTCCCCGGTCCGTACCCCGGAAGGGACCCCCACCCCCACCCCCCCCCTATACCCCCAGGGGGTATAAATATTCCCAAAAACCGTGCAGATTAATTCATCTGACCGGCAAAGTGAAACTTCGCATCCTGCCCCAAACAGCAAAAGCGCCACCCGAAGGCGACGCTTTGCTGTAAACAAGCAGATTGGGTAGGTGGTTTACAAAGCTGATTCGATCTCAAAACCCCAGGCTTCTAGAAGAGCCTCGGGGATGTACTTGGAATTCTTGTTCCGGCGAGCCCACTCCCGAAGACGGGTGGACCGGATGTACTGATCCGGGCTGAGCTTGAACTCCTTCACGATCTGCTCGAAGGAGGTCACCGTGGGCACAACCGGGCCGATGGGCTCGGGCTTGCCCCAATTGGGATTTCCACGACGCTTTGCCATTGATTTACTGTCCTTAGAGAAGGTGTGTTGTTTGCCTTTAAATCCAGAACCGCGGGCCGGGGATAATGGACCCGGAGTAATAACTACACTTCTATTTTACGGATTTTTCCTTCAGAAATCAATAGCAAAATTGCACACATTTGAGAACACTAATCAACCCCCATTTGACCCGTAAAGAATGGATATATGACTCTTTCTAAATGATTTATATGATTTTCACAGTTCTGGAAAAGCCGATTGCCATCTCTGTGGAGTGATCATTTCAGCGTAAAAAGTTGATGCATTGAAGCCTAGTCGCACCATGCGTTGAAGGCTCCAGCCCTGACGGCTGCCGCCATTGTCTCGATGTCGGGCGCCAAAACCCGGTCTTCGTCCAGCCGCGGCACAATTGCCCGCACAACCGCATGAGCGCGCTCCACTTCACGGCTGGCATGGAGCGGCCTGCGGAACTCCAGCCCTTGCGCAGCGCACATCAGCTCAATGCCCACGACCCGTTCGACATTCTCCACAATCTGGCGCAGTTTGAGCGCACCGGTCATGCCCATCGAGACATGGTCCTCCTTGCCCCCATCGGTGGGAATGCTTGAGGCCGATGAGGGGTGGGCCAACACCTGACACTCGTTGATCAGCGCCGCGGCCACAATCTGCGCAATCATGAAGCCCGATGATAGTCCCGGATCAGGCGACAGGAAGGCCGGCAACCCCTCGTTGATATCCATATTCAGCAGCCGGTCGATGCGCCGCTCCGTGATGCCGGCCAGATCGGTGAGCACAATGGCCGCGTAATCAAAGGCATAGGCCAAGGGCGCTCCATGAAAATTCCCTCCAGACAGCACCGCTCCGCGGTTTTGCGTTTTGGCGGAGGTATCTGGAAAGACCAGCGGATTATCTGTAGCCGAACCCGACTCTATTTCCAGGATTCCCCGCACGTGCTCCAGCGCGTCGCGCACAGCTCCATGCACCTGCGGCATGCAGCGCAGGCAATAGGCGTCCTGGACACGCGTGTCCGCGGTGCGATGCGACTCGCGAATCGGCGAATCGGCGAGCAGTTTGACCAGGTGCTCCGCAGCGCGAATCTGCCCCGAATGTGGCCGGGCCTGGTGGATGCGCGGATCGAAGGCGTCTGGCGTGCCCATCAGCGCCTCAAGGCTCATGGCCCCGGCCAGGTCGGCCAACTGCGCCATACGCAGGGCGCGCGCCACAGCCAAGGCTCCCACGGCAGACATTGCCTGGGTTCCGTTCAGCAGCGCGAGGCCTTCCTTGGCCTCCAGAGCGATGGGCTTCAACCCTGCTCGCTTGAGCGCTTCGCCGCCCGGTAGCCGCTCACCCTGATAAAACGCCTCACCTTCGCCAATGGCTACCAGCGCCAAATGAGCCAAAGGAGCCAGGTCGCCGCTGGCGCCAACAGAGCCTTTTTCAGGGATTACAGGATGTACCCCGGCGTTTAAAAGCGCCACCAACAGCCCGACCAGGGCAGGACGGCAGCCGCTGAAGCCTTTGGCCAGCACATTGGCACGCAGCAGCAACATGGCACGCGATTCAGATTCGCTCAGTGGCTGGCCCACACCACCGGCATGGCTGCGCACTAGGTGGGTTTGCAACTGTGCAAGGTTTCCGGATGGGACCCGAACGTCCGACAACTTCCCGAAGCCGGTGTTTACTCCGTAAACCGTCTCTCCGGCTGCCAGAATCTTCTCTATCAGAGCCCGGCTCTGGGCTACGCGAGCCATGGCGGCAGGGGCAATGACTACGGGGCGGCGGGTGAGCGAAACAGCTTCAATCTCGGCCAGCGTCAACGGCTGCCCGTCGAGAATAAGAGCATCCATAAACCGATAGTAGGCTGCCTGAATGCGCTGGTCCAGAGCGATTCCTCGGTAGGTTCTGCTGATAAGCGGTTATTTTGCAAGATTGTAGAGATAGTAGTTGAGCTCGAGGACATTGACGCGCGGTTCGCCGAGCAGTCCCAACTGGCGCTTGGTCGTGTGTTGCTCGATAAGCTTGAGAACACTCTCCTCGCTCATATTGCGCGCCTTGGCCACGCGCGAAGCCTGAAATTTTGCGGCGTCTGGGGTAATGTCGGGATCAAGTCCAGAGGCAGAGGCCGTCACCAGGTCAATGGGTACCGGCTTGCCGGGGTTCTCGGCGGCCAGCTTGTCGATGTCGCCTTGGATGCGCGTGACAAACGTCTTGCTCGACTGGGCTAGGTTGGAGCCGCCGGAGTTTTGCGCATCGTAACTGTTGGCCGAGGGGCGTGGATGGAAGTAGCGGTCACTGGTGAAACTCTGAGCAATCAGCTCAGAGCCGATGACGGTGCCGTCGTTGAGCTTGATGAGGCTTCCGGCCGCCTGGCGGGGAAACAGAAGGCCGGCGACGCCGGTGACCAGCAATGGATAGCCCAGGCCCAGCAGGAGCGTGGTCACGAGGGTGAAGCGAATTGATGTCTTCCAAACCGAATGCACAGTACATCTCCTTGCGGGCAGCGCCCGCGAGTTTTACGCCAGGTGCAGAGCTACTAAAAACATGTCGATGGCCTTGATGCCGATAAAGGGGATGATGATGCCGCCTACACCATAGATCAGCAAATTGTTGCGCAGCAGTATATCGGCAGCCTTGGGCTCGTACTTGACGCCCTTGAGGGCCAGCGGAATCAGGGCCACGATGATGACAGCGTTGAAGATGACCGCCGATAGAATGGCCGACTGGGGCGAGTGCAGGAACATGATGTTGAGCGCGCCCAGTACCGGGAAGACGCCGGCGAACATGGCGGGGATGATGGCGAAGTACTTGGCCACGTCGTTGGCGATAGAAAAGGTGGTCAGAGCGCCGCGGGTCATCAGAAGCTGCTTGCCGATTTCGACGATTTCGATGAGTTTGGTGGGGTTGGAGTCGAGATCAACCATGTTGCCGGCTTCCTTGGCGGCCTGCGTGCCGGAGTTCATAGCCACGCCCACATCGGCCTGAGCAAGCGCAGGAGCGTCGTTGGTTCCGTCGCCTGTCATAGCTACCAGCTTGCCCTTGCCCTGCTCGCGCTTGATCAGGTCCATTTTGTCCTTGGGCTTGGCCTCGGCGAGGAAGTCGTCCACTCCGGCCTCGCGGGCTATCACGGCGGCGGTCAGCGGGTTGTCGCCGGTGATCATAATGGTGCGAATGCCCATAGCGCGCAGACGCGCAAGCCGATCCTTGAGTCCGCCCTTGACGATGTCCTTGAGGTATATAACGCCCAGAGCAGTGGTGTTTTCGGCCACTACCAGCGGAGTCCCGCCCAGGCGAGCGATCTCCTCTACGGTATCGCGGACTTTTTTGGGCAACGAAGAGCCTTGCTCTTCGAGGAAGCGGGCAATGGCGTCCGCCGAGCCCTTGCGGATGCGTACGCCGGGCAGGTTAACGCCGCTCATGCGAGTCTGGGCGGTGAAGGGAACGAACTCGGCGTGAATGCTGCTCAGATCGCGCCCACGCAGGTTGTACTTCTCCTTGGCCAGCACGACGATAGATCGGCCTTCAGGGGTTTCGTCAGAGAGCGAGGCAAGCTGGGCCGCGTCGGCAAGCCGCTCGTGGCTCACGTCCGGGGCAGGGATGAACTCAGTGGCCTGGCGATTGCCAAGGGTAATGGTGCCGGTTTTGTCCAGCAGCAGGGTGTTCACGTCGCCTGCAGCCTCGACAGCGCGTCCGCTCATGGCCAGCACGTTGTACTGGACCAGACGGTCCATGCCTGCGATGCCGATGGCCGACAGCAGCCCCCCAATGGTGGTGGGGATGAGGCAGACCAGCAGTGATACCAACACGAAAATGGTCTGCGGAGCATTGGAGTATATGGCGAAGGGCTGAAGTGTGACCACGGCCAGCAAAAAGACGATGGTGAGGCCGCTGAGCAGAATGCTGAGCGCGATCTCGTTAGGCGTCTTCTGGCGGGTGGCACCCTCGACCAGGGCGATCATGCGATCCAGAAAGGTTTCACCGGGATTGGAGGTTATGCGGACCTTGATCCAGTCCGATAGAACCTTCGTCCCGCCGGTTACGGCCGAGCGGTCTCCGCCAGCCTCGCGGATGACCGGCGCCGATTCGCCGGTGATGGCCGATTCGTCCACCGAGGCCACGCCCTCGATCACTTCGCCGTCTCCTGCAATGTATTTGCCGGACTCGACATAAATTATGTCTCCCAGGCGGAGCAGGCCACTGGCGACATCTTCCAACTTGTTGTCCGCTTTGTATCGTTTCGCGATGGTCTCGCCCTTGGCTTTGCGCAGCGTGTCGGCCTGGGCCTTACCGCGGCCTTCGGCCATGGCCTCTGCAAAGTTGGCGAAGAGCACCGTGAACCACAGCCAGAGAGTGATCTGCAGGTTGAAGCCGAAGCCGGCGCGGTGGTGAACGGCGTTGTCGATGAGCAGCGCCGTGGTCAGCACGCTGCCTACCTCAACGACGAACATCACAGGATTCTTGACCATCCAGCGCGGATCGAGCTTAAGGAACGCATCCACAAGCGCCTTGGCCATGATTTCCGTGTTCCAAAGACTCTTTTTTTCAAGCATGACAGTCCGTTTTGCCTTGTACTGTGCGTTATCGGTTAGAAAAGCGTTCCAGGATTGCCGTGGAGCAGCAGGTGTTCCAGAATCGGCCCCAGGCTCAGCGCCGGGAAGAAGGTAAGCGCGCCCAGAATGACAATGACGCCGACCAGTAGCACGGTAAACAGCGCGCCGTTCACCGGGAAGGTTCCGGGCGAGGGAGGCACGCTCTTTTTGCTCGCCAGGTTGCCGGCCAGGGCCAGCACCGGAATCATCATGAATAGCCGTCCGAACAACATGTCCCAGCCCAGGGCCACGTTGTACCACCAGGTGTTGGCGTTGAGTCCGGCGAAGGCCGAGCCGTTGTTGCCCGCGCCCGAGGTGAAGGCGTAGAGAATCTCTGTGAGCCCGTGCGGTCCCTGGTTAGCCAGGCTGCTGAGGCCGATATTAGGGGAGAGTACGAAGGCTGCGGTAAGCGAGAGAATAATAAGCGGGAAGATGAGCACGTAGAGCATGGACATCTTTACGTCATAGGCCTCGATTTTCTTACCGAGGTACTCCGGCGTTCGGCCCACCATGAGGCCGGCGATGAAGACCGAGATCACCACCATAATCAGGATGCCGTACAAGCCTGAACCGACGCCGCCGAAGACCACTTCGCCCAGCATGATGTTGGTGAGAGGTACAAGGCCGCCGAGCGGGGTAAAGCTGTCGTGCATGCCGTTGACAGCTCCGCAACTAGCGTCGGTGGTAATGGTGGCGAACAGCGAGGTCGCGGCGATGCCGTTGCGCACCTCCTTGCCTTCCATGTTGCCGCCCGGCGCGGTC
>Ga0187889_10002789_pt1 | contig 16351 bp, 9 predicted proteins | sample June2016WEW_7_10_2_FD_132992 | JGI IMG/M metagenome (GOLD analysis project Ga0187889, IMG submission 132992) | Peatland microbial communities from SPRUCE experiment site at the Marcell Experimental Forest, Minnesota, USA - June2016WEW_7_100 | ecosystem: Environmental > Terrestrial > Soil >... | reverse complement strand
GCTGAAACCGGGTGTAACCCTGGTTACGGCCCAAGCGGAAATGGCTTTCCTGGGCAAAGCGCTTGCCCAGCAGTACCCGAAGGCGAATGCGGGGCACGGGATCACGGTGGTCGAGATGAAGCGTGACGAGGTGGGTTCCATCCGGCCCACGCTGCTGCTGTTGCTGGGCGCGGTGGGATTTGTGCTGATCATCGCCTGCGCCAACGTCGCAAACCTGTTGCTGGCACGCTCCACGGCGCGCGGCCGCGAGTTCGCCATTCGCGCGGCGCTCGGTGCAGACCGTAAACGCGTGATCCGCCAGCTTCTGACGGAGAGCGTCTTGCTGGCGCTGGGCGCCTCCGTATTGGGTTTGCTGCTTGCCTATGCCGGAACTCGCCTCGTCCTGGCCGCGGCGCCGGGCGCCTTGCCGCGCGCCCAGGAGATCGGGCTCGATCCGTACGTGCTGCTCTTCACGCTGGGGATTTCGATTCTTACCGGCATCGTTTTTGGCCTCGCCCCGGCCTTCCACAGTTCGAATGTCCATCCCCAGGAGTCCCTGAAGGAAGGCACCCGCGGCAGCGGGGGAGGGCGTCACCGCGCGGAGGGAGTTTTTGTGGTCGTCGAGGTGGGGCTCGCCGTCGTCTTGCTGACAGGCGCCGGATTGATGATGCAAAGCATCTGGAGGCTTTGGCAAGTGGACCCCAAATTCAATCCCCACAACGTGTTGACTGCGGAGGTGGCGCTGTCGCCCCGCGTCATGGCCAGTCCCGCAGCCATCCGGCTTGCTTACCAGCAGTTGCTTGACCGTGTGGCGGGCATCCCGGGCGTCCAGTCCGCTGCCATATCGCAGATTGTTCCGCTCGGCTGGCGGGACAGTTCAATTGGCTACTGGGTTGGCGCAGCAGCCCAGCCCCCACAAGATCAGATGTCCGCGGCGGTGTTCACCATTCCGACTCCCGACTACCTCCGGGTGATGGGCATCCCCTTGTTATCGGGACGATTCTTCACGAATCGCGATACCCCCACCTCGCCCCCGGTGGTCGTCATCGATGACGTCATGGCCACACACCTTTTCCCCGGTCAGGAGGCAGTCGGCAAGCAGATCAACCTGATGATGCTGGGCCCGGTCCAGGTCGTCGGAGTGGTTCGACACGTCAAGCAATGGGGTCTTGATTCCGACGACACGTCCACGATCCGAGACCAAATGTATTTTCCCTTCCTGCAAGTGCCCGACCCCTTTATGCCGGAGGTCGTCGCGGGCGTGATACTTTCCGTGCGGACCGCGCCCGATCCCTTGAGCGTAGTCTCTGCCGTGCGGGCACAAGTGGCGGGACCAACCGAGGACCAGCCCCTCTACGCTGTCCAGACCATGGAACAAGTCATCGCGGGTTCGCTCGCGGAGCGACGCTTCACCATGCTCCTGCTCATCATCTTCGCTTCCACCGCCCTGGTGTTGGCCGCCGTGGGAATCTATGGAGTAATGTCCTATGCGGTGAGCCGGCGCACCCATGAACTGGGCGTGCGCCTGGCGTTGGGCGCATCACGCCGGACCGTCCTGCGGCTTGTACTCCGGGAGGGGATGGTACTGGCGGCGATTGGAACGGGGGTTGGGTTGGCGGCGGCGCTGGGGTTGACTCGCTTCCTGGCCAGCTTGCTCTACGGTGTCCGGCCGGCGGACCCGGTCACGCTGGTGGCCGTCGCATTGCTGCTCGCGGGAATTGCCCTCTTGGCCTGTGGGGTTCCCGCGTGGCGAGCCACGAAAGTCGATCCTATGGTGGCACTGCGGTATGAATGAAGCAATCGACGCAGGTTTGTTAGTGCCTTTGGTGCTTGGGTGTTTTCTTCGAGGCTATCGCTCAAGGCAGGACCGCTGTTCGCAGGCAGCGGTGAACTAGGTCCACCCGAAGCCTCGGGGCTGCGCATCGCGGGGGAGGGAAGAATCCCGTGTAGCCCCGGCCGGTGATCGTTCCGCTGTCCGGCGCGACAGCCGGGGCCAGGGTTCTGGATTTGGGCGGCGCTAGGAAGCTCGCAACCGCTTCCAGCCCAGCGCGAGCATCAACCCGACCAACCCCAGGCTGAGTAATACCATCGCGGAGGGCTCAGGAGTTGAGAATTCGACTGGGTAGAAGGAGTAGCCCCCGTTAACATGGTCGATTAGCCAGGCTTGGCTGCCGGAACCTTGATAGCAACCCGGATCCGCGCACAGATTCATGGGGTCTGTGAAATTAGTGACCCCAAATACCAACCCCAGGTAATCCAGCTCTGGCGTGGAAGATGGGTAGACCAAGTTGTTGTAAAGATACAGTCCACTCGACCCCGTTGGGACAATCCCTGTGATCGGCCCTCCCACTCCATCGATGAATACTGACCCGGTTATGGAGGTGACAAGATAGGAGCCGCCACCCTGGGCGGTGGCTTGCATCGAGCCACTCCCCGAGGCATCCGGGCCGGAAAAGGAGAAGCTGAAAGTGTTGGCGTACGCGCCTGTTCCACACGCCAGACCCGCTGCCAGCGCGAGCACCACCAGATTCCGTCTCACAAATGATCGCATCTTAAATCTCCCTTGCAGGACCCCGACAGTCCAGTTCCGATCCCATTCTAATCTCAGTACTTAGCGCATGCGCAATTTTAATGCCAATCTATTGTACATTGAAAACAAGCAGATCACCACAGGAGTCTCATGCAATGTTGCAATAGATTGCACTTTGTGTGAACCAGTTTTCTCTGCCTGGCCCTCGATTTCGGCCGACGACGCCCACGCGCTTACCGCGCCCAGCCCGCAATTGCCGCTTGGACGGGAATTCAGCGGCCCCCCCCACGGCAGGGGGGGTGAGGTCGCTTGCCAAATTCGGACGGGGGGGGACAGAGCCTAACTGTGTGATGGGCTTGTGATTCACCGAAAAACTACCTTGACTTGATGGCGAGAGGAAGGTAAACCACAGAGCCATGCACACATCATCAGCATGGAACTTGCTGCGGGTCAGACTTTCTTTCCTGGTTTGCCTGGCCCTCGCGGCAAACGCGTCGCAGGCCCTTGCTGCGCAACCCGCCGGCGCCACGCCGAACCGGGCGCCCCTCCAACCGAATACGTTTAACCTGCTGCCGCTCACCTCGGTGATGCCGAGGGGCTGGTTACTGCACCAATTGCAGATTCAGGCCAACGGCCTGAGCGGTCACGTGGACGAGTTCTGGCCCGATCTTGGCTCGAGCAGCGGCTGGCTGGGGGGTACGGGAGAGAGTTGGGAGCGGGGACCCTATTTTCTGGATGGATTGGTGCCACTGGCCTACTTGACTGGTGACGAGAGGTTGATTGCCAAGGCGAAGAAGTGGGTGGACTGGACGCTGGCAAACCCGCAACCGGATGGCTGGATCGGCCCCGCCCGGAACACGGACTGGTGGCCGAACTACGTCATGCTTAAGGTTCTCACCCAGTACCAGGAGGCGACCGGGGACCCGCGCGTGATTCCTCTCATGGAGAAGTACTTCGCTTATCAGGCCCAGCATCTGTCCAAGCGGCCGCTCAAGGAGTGGGCGATTTATCGCTGGCACGACGAGGTGTTGAGTATTCTCTGGCTCTATAATCGCACCGGGGACCAGAGCCTGCTGGAGCTCGTGCACAAACTGCAGGCGCAAGGGAAGGACTGGGAAGCCCAGTTCGTCAACTTCCCCTTTAAGGAGAAGTCCGATAGATCGCAAATCAGCCTTTCGACGCATGGCGTCAACAATGCCATGGGATTGAAGGCGCCCGCCGTAGGGTGGCTGATGACGGGAGCGCCGCAGGACCGGAAGAGTTTGTACCAGGGGCTCAACGCGCTTGATCAGTATCACGGGCAGCCGTCCGGAGTGTTTGCCGCGGACGAGCACTTGGCCGGGCGCGACCCCTCGCAAGGGACGGAGTTGTGCACGGTGGTAGAAGAGATGTTCTCGCTGGAAATGGGCATGTCCATCCTCGGCGACCCCGCTTTGGGCGATCGCCTGGAGCGGATCGCCTACAATGCCTTACCCGGAACCTTTACACCCGACATGTGGGGCCACCAATATGATCAGCAGGCAAACCAGGTCATCAGCAGCCTGGCGAACCGCCGCTGGACGAGCAACTTTGCTGACTCGAACATTTTCGGCTTGGAACCCAATTATGGCTGCTGTACGGCGAACCTGCATCAAGGGTGGCCGAAGTTCGTCGCTAACCTGTGGATGGGCACTTCGGATCACGGCCTCGCGGCGGTCGCCTATGGTCCCAGTGAAGTGTCCAGCGCGGTTGCGGCAGGCACTCCGGTCAGCATTCGGGAAGAAACCGACTATCCCTTCCGCGAAACTGTGACCCTGACGGTCGAAACCGCCCAGCCCGTCAAGTTCCCTCTCGCCCTGCGGATTCCTGCGTGGGCCACCGGCGCCACCGTGGCCGTGAACGGCGCGGCGCTCCCCGGCGTCGAAACCGGCCAATTCTATCGCGTGGAGCGGGAATGGCAGAGCGGCGACCGGGTCGAATTGCGCTTCCCCATGCACATCGTCAATTCCCATTGGTACAACAACTCGAGGGCCGTGGAGCGTGGGCCCTTGGTGTACTCCCTCAAGATTGGTGAGAGCTGGTACAAAATCAAGCAGACGGGCCCGGCCGCCGATTGGGAAGTTTATCCGACTACTCCCTGGAACTACGCGCTGGTCATCGACAAGGACAACAACCCGAACTCGTTCGAGGTAACCGAAGGTCCCGTGGGCAATCAACCTTTTAGTCTGGAGGGGGCTCCGGTGGAGATTCAGGTGAAAGCGCGACGGCTGCCCGAATGGCAAATTGTGGATGATTCCGCAGGACCTTTGCCCATCAGCCCCGTAACCAGTAAACAACCTGTGGAGACGATCTCCCTGATACCGTACGGGGCAGCCAAACTGCGGATCACGGCGTTCCCGTACACATCGGACTGACGAAGCATTGCCCCAACGCACGGGTTTTTGAGGGGGGTAGTGTCCTAACAGGCTGCTGAAAAAGCCACGCGCCGCTGTCATTCTGAGCCCTTCACTGTCATTCCGAGCGAAGCGAAGAATCTCGCCCTGCCCGCTCAGGATAAACTGCACGAAGGATCTGGCTCTGGGTTTTTACGCGAAAGGACCGAACCAAGGCGAGATGCTTCGCTGCGCTCAGCATGACAGGGCTGCGCGCAGGATGACAGTGAAGGGCTCAGAATGACAGCGGCAGAATGTTTTTCCACGAGCGCCTAGACGGACTGACTCTCCCCATCATCCGTTTCGGCCGGGATTTCAGCTAGGTCGTTCGCGGGGGGGCCTGCGGCGGGCGACTTGTTCCCGCGCCGCATGGCTACGATACCGGTGCGCACCATTTCCAAGACTCCAAAGGGGCGCAGGATTTCCAAGAGCCCGTCGATCTTGTCTTCGGTGCCGGTGATTTCGATGATGAGTGAATCCGGCGCCACATCGACCACGCGCGCCCGGAAGACGTTCACCAACTGCAGCACGTGGGAGCGCTCCTCGTGCTGCGCGGCCACCTTGATCATGGCCAGGTCGCGAGTGATCGCCGGCGCCTCCGTGATGTTCTCCACCAGAAGAACGTTGACCAGTTTGTAGAGGCTGGCTTCGATGCGGCGCGCCTGATCCTGGTCGGCCTCAACGGTAATCGTCATGCGTGAGACTTCCGGCTTTTCCGTACGCCCCGCCGTCAACGAGTCGATGTTGAAGGCGCGCCGCCGGAACAGCGAGGCAACCCGGGTCAGCACGCCGGGTTTGTTCTCGACATGCACCACAAATGTTTTCAGCATATGGACCTATTTGTCTTCGGCGGTCTCCACGATGGGGCTGGGGCGGCGGATCATCTCGTGCAAAGCGGCTCCGGCCGCAACCATGGGATAGACCGAATCCTCCTGTTCCACTTGGAAGTCAATCAGCACTGGCCCGTCGTGCCGGCGCGCCATTTGGACCGTGGGTACAACCTCGGAGCGGTGCGCAACCACGGCACTCCGGATGCCATAGGCCTCTGCCAGCTTCGAAAAATTCGGGCTCAGCAAGGGCGTGGATTGGTAATTGCGCTCATAAAAGAACTCCTGCCATTGGCGCACCATGCCCAAATAGCCGTTGTTGATGATGGCGATGTGGATCTTCAGCTTCTCCTGGACGAGCGTGGCCAGCTCGGCCATGGTCATTTGGAAGCCGCCGTCGCCCACCACCACCCACACCTCGGCCTCCGGGCGCGCGACCTTCGCGCCGATGGCGGCCGGGAGCGCGAATCCCATGGTGCCCAAGCCCCCCGAAGTGATCAGCGAGCGCGGCTGCTCGTGCTTGAAGTATTGGGCTTCCCACATTTGGTGCTGGCCGACATCGGTCACCACCACCGCGTTGCCGCCGCGGGTTTCCTGCCACAAGTCGTTGATCACGTGCGCCGCGTAAAGATGCCCGCTATCGGGCAGGTTCTGGATGTCGCGCACCGCGGAATCGCCCTTCAGACGATCCAGGTAGCCCCGCCACTCGCCGCAGTCGAGCGGCTTGATACGGGGTAACAATTCGCGCAGGACTTCCCGCAGATCACCGATGAGGGCCACATCCACCTTCACGAGCTTGTTGATCTCCGTGGGATCGATGTCCACTTGCACTTTCCTGGCATTGGGTGCGTAGGTCTTCAGGTTGCCGGTTACACGGTCATCAAAGCGCATGCCCAGGGCGAGCAGCAAGTCGGCGTCCTGGATCGCGTGGTTCACCCAGGATTCGCCATGCATGCCCATCATGCCGAGATTCAAGGGGTGCGAGGCGGGAAGCGCGCCCAGGCCGAGCAGCGTCAGCGTGACGGGAATGCCGGTGCGCTCCACGAGCTCGCGGACCTCCACCATGGCGCCCGAAAGGAGGATGCCGTGACCGGCGAGGATCACGGGGCGTTTCGCGTTTTGGATCAGCTCCAAGGCTCGCGCATATTCACTCGCCGTGGGTGACCAATCCGGACGGTGCCCCGGCAATTGCGGTTTCGCCGCCTCCCAGTCGAATTCACACGAGGACTGTTGCGCGTCTTTGGTGATGTCGACCAGGACCGGGCCGGGACGCCCGGAACATGCCACATGGAACGCTTCGCGCAGGGCGCGGGCCAGTTCACTCGCGTGCGTCACCAGGTAGTTATGTTTGGTGATGGGCAGAGTGACACCCGTGATGTCAGTCTCCTGAAAGGCATCCGAGCCGATCAGCTTGCTGCCCACTTGTCCGGTAATGCAGACAATGGGGGATGAGTCCATCATGGCCGTGGCGATGCCCGTGACCATGTTCGTGGCTCCCGGCCCGGAGGTCGCCACGGCGACTCCCACGCGTCCGCTGGCCCGCGCATACCCGTCCGCCATGTGCGTGGCTCCCTGCTCGTGCCGCACCAGCACGTGATGGATCTTGCTGTGCTTCAGCGCGTCGTAAGCCGGCAGAATCGCCCCGCCCGGGAAGCCGAAGACGTGCGTGACGCCTTCCCGCTCCAAGCATTCCCAAAGAATCTGCGCTCCAGTCTTGAGCATACAATTCACTTCCTTCTCGTCTCTGAGGCCACCGTTGACCGAGCCCAACCCCACCCCGCATTGTACAATAGCCGGGGCTTTCTAGCGTCGTGTCTTAAGTTCGTTCACTCATTCGTCATGGCACGCCTTCAGGCGTGCCGTGCGTCGAGCGGCGGCTTTACAGGCTGCGGGAAAACGCTCCGCTGCTGTCATCCTGAGCGAAGCGAAGGACCCCTGTATTTGAATTTTCAAGCAAATGCGGAGGTCCTTCCTTCGTTTCACTCAGGACCGGCTTCGCCTCCTCAGGATGACAGTGTGAGGGGTATTTCCGCAGCCGGCGCCCCCCGCCCTTCGCCACGAACGCCCCTCCTTGATCCGCAGCCCGGTGGTATTATCGCCTGGATCGAAGGGAGGTATTCATGACGCGCCTCAATACGCTAACCAGAAGGCAGTTTGTTTCTTCGGCCGCAGTGGCGGCGGGAGCCGCACTGCTGCCCCGTCCCGTTCCAGCGGGCCCCCGCGAGGACGCTGGCGCAAACGTGCCCGGTGGGAATCAGCGGCCGATCGGCAGGGAGAAAATCCTGCGGCGAGTCGAGCCATTTCCCCTGAGCCAAGTCCGCTTGCGAAAGGGCGTGTTTCAGGATGCGCTGGAGGCGGACCGGCGTTATCTCCACCTGCTCCCCTCCGACCGGCTGCTGCATAACTTTCGCGTGAACGCTGGACTCCCTTCCTCGGCGCAGCCCTTGGGAGGCTGGGAAAAGCCCGATTGTGAAGTGCGCGGGCACTTCACCGGCGGCCACTACTTGACGGCTTGCGCCCTGATGTTTGCCAGCACGGGTGATAGCGATTTGAGGGACAAGGCCCACGCGATGGTCGGCGAACTCGGCAATTGCCAGAAAGCTCTCCGCGACGGCTATCTCAGTGCATTCCCCGAAGAATTCTTCGACCGGCTGCGTGAGGGGCGCGACGTCTGGGCTCCCTGGTATACCTATCACAAGATCCTGGCCGGTCTCCTGGACATGTACGTCTACTGCGGAAACGCTCAGGCGCTCGAGATGGCGGAGGGAATGGCGCATTGGATCTTTCGCTGGCAGGAGAGCATTAGTGACGAGCACATGCAACGGATCCTGCAAACGGAATTCGGCGGCCTGTATGAAGGGCTCGGGAATCTCTACGCCGTGACCGGCAAGCAGGACTACCTGGAACTGGCGGCGCGCTTCGAGAAGACGATGTTCCTGGATCCGTTGGCCGAACATCGCGACGAGCTGAAGGGAATCCACGCCAACACTCACATCCCGCAGGTCATCGGCGCGGCCCGCCGCTATGAGCTCACCGGGGAACAGCGCTACCACGATATTGCTTCATTTTTCCTGCATACGATCACGACCGACCGCATCTACTGCACCGGAGGCACCAGTAACGACGAGTACTGGCGAACGCCGCCCGGCAAGCTTGCGACGGAACTCGGCCGGACAACCGAGGAATGTTGCTGCGGGTATAACATGCTGAAACTGGCTCGCCACATCTTCACTTGGACCGCCGACCCGCGCGTGATGGACTATTACGAACGCACCCTCTTCAACAGCCGGCTGGGAACGCAGAACCCCGCCGACGGCGGGATGAGCTACTTCCTCCCCCTGGGGGCGGGTTACTGGAAGTACTTCAACTCCCCCTATGACTCCTTCTGGTGCTGCACGGGGACCGGCGTGGAGGAATTCGCCAAGACTTCCGACGCCATTTACTTCCACGATGACCACGGCATCTTCGTCAACCTCTTCATCGCCTCGGAGGTGAACTGGCCCGAGAAAGGCTTGCGCCTTGAGCAGCAGACCAACTTCCCCGAGGAGGAAGGCACAGCCTTGGTGGTTCACACGGATAAACCCACTGAGATGTCCCTGAACATCCGAATTCCTTACTGGGTGACCCGTGGGGGGACGGTCAAGCTGAATGGAACGGCCCTGGCTGCGTTCGCAAGCCCCACGAGCTACCTGAGGCTCGACCGCACCTGGAAGGAGGGTGACCGTGTGGAGGTCAACCTGCCCATGAGCCTCCACATTGAGGCCATTCCGGACGACCACACTCTCCAGGCCGCGATGTATGGACCGGTGGTTCTGGCCGGGCGACTGGGAACTGAGCATCTTTCCAAATCAATGTTCTATTCGAATTCCGAGACCGTCCCAAGGGGTGACCCGATTCCTGTCCCCGCCATCGCCACTAGCCCGAATGATGCGGTGGGCTGGCTGAAACCTGTCCCCGGTCAACCGTTGACCTTCCAAACCGTGGGCCAGGCGCAGAGATTCAGTTTGATCCCGCTCTATAAGCTGTTCGGAGAAAGGTATGCGGTGTACTGGAAAACGACTTCTAGTCTGTCAGGCTGAGGAACGCGTTCCAGGGTTGCGGCAATGGGGGGCGGGTATATAATTGACTTTGCGGAAGCCCCTGATGAAAAATCTGGCTAAGGTGGTCTTGGGGGTCGCGCTTGCCCTGTGCGCAACCTGGGGGGCAGCCGTTGCCTCCGAGGGTGGGGCCGCTTCCTCCAAGCAACCCGACCCGCTTACCCAAGCGGCGGAAGAATTCAAACTGCTGACCCGCGAGTGGGGGCTACGCCCCGAGAGCCCGCCGGCCGTGCAACAGTCGCATGGCCCGAAGTGGCGGTGGCACGGACGTCTCTATGAGAACCTCCGCAACGATTTTCTTGATGCCATACCGCACCAAGTGAAGCAAAACGGCGAGTCCAATTCCCCGCTGCGCCGCAATCAGTTTGGGTTCAATGTCGCCGGCCCGGTGCTCATCCCTCATCTCATCAAGAACCCCAACAACACGTTTTTCATGCTGTCTTATGAAGGGGTTCGCGAGCGGATTTTCCGCGCCTCGCTGCACACCATTCCCACGGCTGCCGAGCGCCTCGGCGACTTTTCGCAAACGGTAGACCAAGCCGGCAATCTGCTTCCCATCTACGATCCCGAAACCACATCCCCGAATCCTGCTTTCAATTCGAGCCTGCCCGTCTCCAGCAGCAATCTGCAGTACCTGCGTGCCGCCTTTCCCGGAAACGTCATCACCGCCGGGCGGCTGGAGGCGAGCGTCCAGAATGCCTTGTCCCTTTATCCCGCGCCGAACACCAACATCGGCCCCTTTTTCCAGAACAACTACTTCGTCAACGCACCGCAGAACGACGACGCGAACGGCATGATTGCCAAGCTTGACCATCCCTTCGGCGACCGGCATCGGCTTACCGGCGTCGGCACGAGTTCCAGCGGCTTCCTGAGCGCGGCAAAATACTTCCCGAACTACGCGACCCCCACCTCACCGGATCAGCGGTTCTCGACTTGGCACACCGAGTTCGACTATGTCTATACCGCCAACCCCAAGACCGGTAACTCCGCGAATTTGAGCGTTACTTCCGAGCAGGTAGTTGTGGGCGAGGATTCCCCGTCTCCTTTCCCTCGTTATGAACTCAATAACTATCTCTCCATGGGCACGGCTTTTCCCACCACCCGCAATGCCCGCCACACGCTGGAGCTTCATGACGAGGTGGCGAGTCGAAAGGGGAAGCATTCTCTCCGCTTGTCGGCCCAATTCGATCGCTACCAGGTGAATTCGTACAATCCGGCTTATCCCTCCGGCGATTTCCAGTTCAGCGCGGATATTACGAGTCTGCCGGGGATCATCGACACGGGTGATCCGTTCGCGAGTTTTCTGCTTGGCCAGCCGGCGTACGCGGAACGCACCGTCACGACCGCACCTTCCTATTTCCGCAATTCCTATCTGTCCCTGGGCGGGGGTGACAAATACGAAGTTTCGAAGGACCTGACGATCAACGCCAGTGTCACTCTCAGCCGCCGCACGCCGCGAGTGGAGAAATACAATCGCCAGAGCACGGTTGACCCAGCCGTCCTCGACCCCTCCAACGGCTACCCTGGCGCGCTGGTATTTGCCGGGCGGGGGGGCACCGCGCGCGGTCTGCGTTCTGCCAATCTCGATGTGGACCCGAGCCTGGGCATCGCCTGGACCCCGCGGCGCGACTCCAAAACCGTGGCCCACGCTTCTTTCAGCCGCGGGCACGGCCAGATTCCGATTTACAACGGCCAGTGGGGGACGCAGGGCTTCAACGCTCGCCAAACTTTCGTCTCCCCGAACACCCAGCTCAGCCCGGCGCTCGACCTCGCGACCGGCATCCCGCCGCTCCCCACGCCGTTGCCCAACCTTAGTCCCTCGGCGGCCGACAATACCGTGGCGGATTTCGTCGAATTGACCGGGCGAGAACCTGTCTATACCTACGCGGGGCTTTCCATCGAGCGCGAGATGCCGTTCTCCATCTTGATCTCGGTGGGCGCCAACCACAGTGTTGGCCATGACATCCTGGTGGGCGACGGCGCCGCCAATCCCAACGCCATCAATCCGAGCTTTCTGACTTATCGCGACGAGCTTTACAACGAAGCGTTCCGGGAAACGCTGCAACCCTACCCGCAATTCAAGGGGTTCGAACTTTACGATCTCTACCCGGGGGGGCGGTACCAGCGGGACTCCGGCTTCGTGCGGCTGGAGAAACGCGCCTCCTTTGGCCTCGCGTTTACGGCCTACTACGAGTTTTCCAAGCAGTTTGACGATTATTCGGGCCCTTACGGGAACCAGGATTTTTTCAACCTTCGTAATGATTGGGCGCGCACGTCCTGGGACACGCCGCAGTATTTGCAGCTCAACTACGTTTATGACCTGCCCTTCGGTTCCGACAAACCGCTGTTTCATTTCACCGGCTGGGGAGGAGCGGTGGTCAGCGGCTGGTCGATCAGCGGTACGGCGTATTGGAATGACGGGACACCGCTGGGGCTGCACCCGGAATTCAACAACACGGGAGACGTGCTCTCCACCCTCAACGTGAACGTCGTGCCCGGCGTGGACCCGCACGTGGCCAATCCGGGGCCGTCATTGTGGTACAACCCGGCGGCCTTCGATCAACCACCCGACTTCACCCCGGGCGACGGTCCCCGCACCCTGTCCGACCTCTTGGGGCCCGGTTTTAGCTCGATGGATGTCAGCCTGGGCAAGCGCCTGCACATGGGAGGCGAGCGCGCGCTCGAGTTCACCGCGACCGCGATTAACTTCCTGAATCACGGGAATTGGAATTATCCTGATCCGAACATCGGCCCCCTGGACGCACCCAACGTTGAAGCCGGCAAGATCATTGGCTCCCATGGCGGGCGCGTGATCCAACTGGGGTTGAAGTTTAGCTTCTGATGCCGCGACACTGCGCAGTCCTGCCGGCCGTTCTCCTGGCCTTTTCCCTGGCCGGACCCGTCTCCGCCCAGACGGTCGGCATCTCCATTCCCGCCTGGGTGGAGGGGAACAACTGCGCGGTCCCGCCGAAGTTCGAAGCCACGCTCAATGGCAAACCCGTGCCCGTCACGGCGCAGTTAGGCCCGGGCAGTGATCAGATCATCCTGGTGGTGTTCGATCTCATCGGGGATCTGGCCCTTATCGAGGCCGCCCAGCAAGCCGTGATTGCCGAAATCTCCAAGTTGCCACCCAATGCGTGGGTGGGGCTGCTGCGTGACCAGGACGGACTGCATGTACTCGCCGACCCCGGGGCGGACCGCCAGCCGCTCATCCAGGCCATCCAGTCCTTGCCTCACATCGGTACGCCGGGATTGCTCGGAACCGTGCCCTCGGCTCTGGCGCTGGCGGACGCCCTGCTCCGCAAAGCCCCGGTGCGCGTCTCGGTCCTGTACCTCACCGACGGCGGCATCTACAGCTACCGCGAGGACTACACCAACCCGGTCATCAACCAGAGCGATCCCCATGACCTCAGCCGCCGCTTTCCCGGGGCGCTGGTGCAGGAGAAGATTTCCAAATTGGTAAACGACATCAGCTCGCTGCAGGCGCCGCTGTTCGTGGTGCATCTCAACTCCCGGCAGGAACGCCTCAACCTCATCTACCAAAATGGCCTGGAGACTCTTGCCGATGCGACCGGCGGCAAGGCGAGCCTCTGCCGCTCCGTGGCGGAGATTCCCGAAGCGGTTTCCGCGGTGTTTGCCCGAATGTCGAGTGGCTGGCGGGTTACCCTGGAGTTCCCGTCCAAACTGCACTTTAACAGCCAGATTCACTTGAGTGCTCCGTGCCATGACGAAGCCCAGCGGCTTACCTGGCGCACGCACTTCCACCCGAAGGGAGGATAGGCTGATGCGGGTGTTACGTCTTCGAACCGACCTCGAGCTGACCCTGGGCGTGGCCCTGGTGGGTGCGCTGGGCCTGATTCTCCACCAGTATTGGCAACTCGCCAGCCTGCGGGGACAGCGGGATGCGAACCTGCAGTCGATCCGGCTGCTCCAGGAAGCCCTTCGCCAGCGCGACCAGCAGCAGGCTCCTGTCCTGGCGGAAGTTCCCACCCCAGCGAGCGACGACCGATCCACACTCGCCCGGCGTGAGGCGACCATCCAGCAGCTCAACCACGAGTTGAGCGAAGCACATGCCAGCGCCGCGCAGCTTCAGGCGCAGCTCACGAATTCCCGCGACGAACGGGAGAAGGCGCAGGCGGGCGCGGAGGAACGCTACCAGAAACGGCAAGTGGATTTCGAGAGCCAGCTTACAGCCCTGCAGCAGAAGCTCGACTCGGCGGAAGCAGAATTACAGGCTTCCCGCCAACGCGTCAGCGCGCTCGAAGCCGACAACACCAAGCTGCGGAGCGGCGCGAGCGAGGGTTCCGCCCGCGCCGCCGAATTCGAGCGTGTGGCTGCCAGCCTGCAAGATCTGGATCGTCGCCGCGACACTTATTTGATGTCGATCAGCCGCCGGTACCGCGACGTCACCAGCCAATTCCGCGCCATGAGCGGCATGTTGGACTCCAGCCGCGACGCGAGTTCCAGCGCTTGCAGCAGCGAGGCCCTGGGCCGCATCCAAAACACCGTATCCCAGGCTGATGATGACCTGCGCCAGTTGAACGAGCTCAACGCCCAGGCGCGCCAACTCGAAAAGAAGCTGGCGAAAAAATGAGCGGCCTCGGCGCCTGGCGTTTTGGTAGTGTCGTGTCGCTTAACAGGCTGCTCAAAACCGTCAAAACTGTCATCCTGAGGAACCGCAGGCGGTCCTGAGTGAAACGAAGGAAGGATCTCCGCATTCGCCTGATTCTATAAATGCAGAGATTCTTCGCTTCGCTCAGAATGACAGCAGGGAGGAGAATTCCATGAGGACACGCACCGGCCGTACGCTTCTCTGCGGATCTGTTCTTGCCGTGATGTCGGTCTGCTGGGGGAGTGTGCTTCGCGCCGCGACGGTGTCGGCGCTCTTTGCGCGGGGCTATACGGTGATTCCCGCCCCGCAGCAGGTGACGCTGAGCGGAAAGGATTTCGAGGTGGCCACTCCCTGGCGGCTGGATTTGGGGCCGGGCGTCAAGGCGGATGATGTGGCCGTCCAGAGTTTGCAGGAAGGTTTGCGCGAACGCTTTCATTTTGCCTTCTCGGAAGGGAAGGGGAAGGGCGGCGGCCTGAAGCTGGCGATTGATCCCCAGGCGGTCGGGGTGGGGGAAGCGACGGACCGGCAGAAGGCGGCGCTGGCGGAGCAGGCCTACCGGATGAAGTTGGCTCCGGGGGAGATCAGCATCACGGGGAACACGGCCACGGGGCTGTTCTACGGTGTCGAGACGCTGGTGCAATTGCTGAAGGGGCAGGCAGGGAAGTTGTGGTTGCCGGAAGGGGAGATTGTCGATTGGCCGGACCTGGAGTTGCGAGTGATTTACTGGGACGATGCGCACCACCTGGAGCGCCTGGAGGTGTTGAAGGCGGCGGTGCGGCAAGCGGCGTTTTACAAGATCAACGGTTTTTCCATCAAGCTGGAAGGACATTTTCAATACAAACACGCGCAGCCGATCGTGGAGCCCTACGCGCTGACGCCGTCGGAGATCGAGGAGTTGACGGACTGCGCACGCAAGTATCACGTGGAGTTGATACCCTACCTGGACGGGCCAGCGCACGTCTCCTTTATCCTGAAGCACCCGGAATACGCGGGGTTGCGGGAATACCCGGAGAGCAACTACGAGTTTTGTGTGACGAACCCGGAGACGTACAAGCTGTTCTACGGGATGTTTGATGACTTGCTCGAGGCGACACAGGGGAGCAGGTATTTTGTGCTGTCGACGGACGAGCCCTACTACGTGGGGTTGGCGAAGAACGGGCAATGCAACGAGGGGGAGCGGGCGAAGGAGTTGGGGAGTGTGGGGAAGTTGCTGGCGGAGTTTGTGACCAAGACGGCGGGGTACTTGCACGAACGGGGGCGGCAGGTAATTTTCTGGGGGGAGTATCCGATGGCGCCGGAGGACATCGGCTCCTTGCCCGACTATCTGATCAACGGGGAGGTTTACGGCCCGAAGTTTGACCCCGTCTTCAATGCCCACGGCATCCGGCAGATGGTGTACACCTCGACCGAAGGGGAAGAGCAACTCTTCCCGGAGTACTATCCTCTGCCTTCTTCCGAGCGCCTCCATCCCAGACCTTCCGGCTCCGGGCGAGTCGAGGAAATGCTGGATCAAATCTCCTTCACCTCGCTGGAAAGCCTTTCCTCCACGCGGCCCGACTCTGCCGAGGCCAGCCAAGCGGACTTGATGGGAACCTTCATTGCCGGTTGGGCCGACGCCGGATTGCACCCTGAGACTTTCTGGCTGGGTTACGCCAGCGGGCCCGCCGCGGCCTGGCACAAGGGGTCGCCAAGTTCACAAGAGTTGATGAGCAGCTTCTATCGCCTGTTTTATGGCCCGGGGGCGACGGGCATGGGCCGCTTGTATCAATTGATGAGCCAGCAGGCGCAGTTCTGGGAGGATAGCTGGGAGACCGGCCCCTCGAGCGCGCGCACACCCCTGTTCGGGAATTCCTATCGAGTCTTCAGTCCACCCCGCCCCCTGGATGACCAATACT
>Ga0187889_10002780_pt1 | contig 16371 bp, 8 predicted proteins | sample June2016WEW_7_10_2_FD_132992 | JGI IMG/M metagenome (GOLD analysis project Ga0187889, IMG submission 132992) | Peatland microbial communities from SPRUCE experiment site at the Marcell Experimental Forest, Minnesota, USA - June2016WEW_7_100 | ecosystem: Environmental > Terrestrial > Soil >... | reverse complement strand
GTGTAAGATTCTCCGTGGCGCATGAAATCGGGCACACCTTGTTTCCAGATTATCCCGAAACAACCAGGAATCGTATGCAACTACTCCAAGAACGAGGAAACGAACGGCTTAGACCCGATGAATGGCAACTTGAACTCCTCTGCAATCTTGCTGCTGCGGAGATACTAATGCCCTCCGGTTTCATAGTGGATGAAGTCGATGGCGAAATCAGCATAGAGAGGCTTATGTCGCTCTGGCAGAGATTTGACGTCTCACCAGAGGCATTCCTTATCCGGATTGCAAGTGCGACAAATCAACCGGTCTCGATCTTTGCCGCCGCGCGCTTAGACGACGGAAGCCTATCCGACTTCAGGTTGGACTACTGCATTCCAAGCCCCCTAAGCCCTGTTAGGATGGCCCCAGGCTTACGAATTCCAAACGATACCGTTCTCAAGGAATGTACGGCAATTGGTTTCACAGCTAAGGGTATGGAGAGGTGGGGAGGGACAGAGGTGTTGGTGGAATGTGTCGGGATTCCTCCATATCCAGGGAGAACATACCCTCGAGTCGTAGGTTTCCTTCGCCCAAGAAACCAAGTCGCTAGCGAGCAGTTGGCTATAGCATATGTGAAGGGCGACATAACTCAGCCCAGGGGTACTGGGCAGAGGATCATTGCCCACATAGTCAACGATAAGTCATCCATATGGGGTGCGGGCGCGGCTTTGGCCATAGCCAAACGCTGGCCTGAAGCCCAAAGTGATTTCAAGAATTGGTCCATTGCCAAGAGAGAGGACTTCGATCTGGGAGTAGTTCATGAATGTAAAGTGTCGGACGATTTGTGGGTAGTCAGCATGGTAGCGCAACACGGATTTGGACAATCGACGAAGCCGCGCATTCGATATTTCGCTCTCAGAGACTGCTTGCTGCGGCTGGGCACCTTCGCGTCTGGGCGTCAGGCTTCGGTGCATATGCCTCGGATTGGGACCGGCTTCGCGGGGGGCAACTGGAAGATAATTGAAGATTTGATCATGGAAACACTCATCAGCAGGGGCGTGAGGGTGCTTGTGTACGACCTCCCGCGGAGCAGGGAGGAATCTCAGATGTTCTTGGATTCTGCGTTCGTTGCTTCTCGTTGAATCGTGGTGATTGTTACTGCCTCAATGGATTGTGATTGTCGCAGGACCTATTTCGTCAGGCAAGACGACACTCGCAACAAGCATATCCAAAAAGTTCGGAATGCGAGTAATAAAGACGAAGGAACTAATCAAGAATTCCTTGGGCGATGTTCAGCGCGCCGGCCGTATATCGCTTCAAGATCAAGGAGAGAAGTTGGACAGGGAGACCAAAGGGGAGTGGGTCGTCGATGAATTGGCGAAGATTGCGCTTTCAGATGAGAAAGACGCGGCGTATATCATAGATTCTGCCCGAATTCCCGAGCAGGTCATAGCAATCAAGCGGGCGTTTCCTAGGGTCACGCTCGTGTATTTGACGGCTAGTGACAGCGAGCTCAGGAGAAGGTACAATGAGCGTGCAGCGCGTGAGGGAGACACTGTTCCCTATGACACCGCCAAGCAAAACACCACGGAAAAGCTGGTGGGTAGGCTTGCAGAAATTGCTGACATAGTGATAGACACCGAGCATTGCACAGACGATGACGTTTTCGTTAGAGCCACGAGCAGGATGTCCCTTTACGGACACGACAGTGGCTTCGTCGACGTCCTTGTGGGAGGCCAGTTCGGAAGCGAAGGGAAGGGACAAATCGTGAACTACCTAGCACGCGAATATGACGTGATCGTTAGGGTGGGGGGCCCGAACGCAGGACACACAGTTACTGAGGCTGATGATGCTCCATACGTCTATCATTTGATTCCCTCAGGTGCAAGGACCCATCATGCGCATTATGTTCTCAGCCCCGGCATGGTCATCGATGTTGAGAAACTCCTCAAGGAGATCGCTGAATGCAAACTGGACCTCAAAGACCTTAGCATCGACCCTAACGTCATGACGATTTCTGAGGAAGATCCCCCGTCCGAAGAGGAACTCTTCCGTCGGATAGGCTCCACTAGGCAGGGAGTAGGCGCCGCAACCGCGCGGAGGATAACTGACAGAGGCAAGGACTCCGTAGTTACTGCTGGGAAGGTCAAAGAACTGGAACACTACATTCGGCCGACCTACGAAGTGATGTTCGAAGCCCTATCCCAGAACAAACATATCCTGATTGAGGGCACCCAGGGGACTGGGCTCAGCCTGTATCATGGTGAGTACCCTTATGTCACGTCAAGAGACACAACCGTTGCTGGATGCCTCAGTGAAGTTGGCATCGCACCCGCCCGGGTCAGAAGGGTCGTCATGGTTTGTAGGACTTACCCGATTAGGGTGGAGAGCCCGCCAGCCGCCACCTCCGGCCACTTCTCGAAGGACATCGATTGGGGGATTGTGAGTGAGAGATGCGGTATTCCAAGAAAACAGTTGGAAGACCAAGAGCATACTTCGACAACGGGTCGCAAAAGGAGGGTAGGTGAATTTGACTGGAGACTTCTTAGGCAGGCGACATTCCTGAATGGTCCCACGGATGTGGCGCTCACATTTGCTGACTATCTGTCGGCCAAGAATGCGAACGCTGTCAGATTTGAGCAGTTGCAGAGTGAAACCATCGAATTCATCGAGGAAGTTGAACGTGTTGCTGGGGCGCCTGTTTCGTTGATCTCCACTGGCAGGGGCGATAGACACGTGATTGATAGAAGAGCTTGGTGAACTGGTCTGGATAGTGGTGTTCTTGTTGAAGCATATCCGACCGTGTATCACATGGCGGAACGTGGAAGCTGGCCCAGCATTAGAAAGCTCGGACTTCTAAGTACGTCTGCCCTTCTTGATCTCTTTGGGGTGAAGGGTGAGGCTCGACGCCGGATTGAATCACAATGGAGGCCAGAGTGTGTGTCAATTCGTCATCGTATCTATGGGGAGGCTGTAATCCGTGATCAGAAACCCCTGCATGTGGGCGCCCTTGAGAACCTGCTTGACGACATGTCTGTGAGTGAATACTATGAACTACTGAACAAAAGGACGTTCTTCTGGGTCAGGAAGGAAAGACTGGTTACCCTACTCAATGCAAGGGCATATAGAGGAAAGACGTACGACATCCTAGTGGTTGATACCAAGGGATTGGTCGAGAAACATCACGACGAGATCACCCTTTCCCCAATTAACTCCGGCGCAGCCTTTGGAAGAGGAGCTCGGAGAGGCTCTTCTACATTCCGGAGGATTGACGAATATCCTTACCAAGACTTGGTTGAGAAAAAGAGAGAAGAGGCTGTAGTGGAACTTGCGGTAGACTACGCAGTCAAGGATATCTCAACGTTCACGGTCAGAGTAGAGGAATGGGCTGGGGGTACGTCTTCACGGGTCATTTGGGAGAGATAAGGCCGGAAGGACTAGAACCCACGAAAGTTCTAAGCTCCTCGGAAGAAAAGGGCGCCATAAGGCGAGTCCAAGAGTCTATTCAAGAGCTGGTCAGTCGCCTATGTCTCCCTATTCCTCTTTATCTCCTTCCGTCTTGACTTCATCCGAACACCCTAGCTCCTTCAACGCCGCCTTAGTTTCGTCCACCTTGGTTTTGGAAATGCCTCCTTGAGGTTGGGCTTCCACTTTCACCCTTAGCCTAAGACCATCTCCTATCGGGAAACGTGTAAGGACTTTGGTGTAGAAGGTCATCCACTTTTGTGGAGGCACATCTCCTTCCCAACTCAGCTTGTCGACCCGCGCAGTCTTGATGACAGGTTCACCCTGAGAACCTTCTCCCTTTCTCTCAACTACTTCATGCTTCTCTTCGAGAGGATGAGGTGGAGCCATTCCTGCTTTGATGGGTTCGGCCAAGTCCTTGGAGAGCAGATATACATCGTCCGAGATTTCGATGTCGCTCTCGAAGGTGAGTTCGCCAAATCGCAAGTTGGCATAGCTTCCATCAGGGGCCTTTTCGGCATAGCCGAAGAATCCCTTGCTGACTCCTTCTGTAATGGTCTTCTTCAGAGTCTCAGGATTTGTCAGTCTCGGGAATTGAGGCGAAGCATAGAACATATCCTTGATTGACTTGGTGCTCCACTCCTTAAGGGCGGGTGGCCAATTCCTTGCCAGGAAACTTGGGCTGACTCCTTCTTCCTCAAGGTCTCCCTCCTGAACCAATCTCGTCAAGATCAGTTTGACCAGAGATTCAGCCGAGCTCGAGTGGACCAAACCAAGATCGATTCTCTTCCATGTGTTGTCCTTATTGAGAATCACTACGTTTCGATAAGTTCTCCAGACGGCTTCCTTGGTGTCCCGTTTGGAGCGCCTCAACTGTTCTGCGAGATATCTCATCTGGGGCTCCGAGAGATTCAAGGATTGAGATTCATCTTCAAGAGCCTGCCATGCCAAAAGTTTCCGAGCTTCTTCGGCTACTTCCGATGGCCTATCTGCCACAGTCCAAATCAGAGCACTCTTGTATGTTCTCCCCGAGGCCCCATGCTCCTTGGTCATCTTGTCGATTAATCGTTCTGTATCTGGACGGCAGCTGTCGTCCCACGATTCCTCAGGACGCAAAACGACTAGTGTGATCAAAGGTGCGTCTGGGATTTGTCCGCTTTCCTCGGGGAAGAATATACGGCTGGCGCCAACCCCCGACGAGAACACTGCCTCTATTTCCTCATCCATCCTTTCTTTGACTTGCGCATCTGGAATGTTCGCCCTCCTGTCTGCTAACAGCTTATTCAAATTGGGGGAAGAACTAATCCAAAACCGTCCATTCTCGCCGGTCAGGTGATAACATTCGCTCGATAATGATTCTAGCACGGTCTCGATATTACCTGTATCCACGTCAGGCCCTGCGACGTCAAGCCGAATCTCTGGTTCGGTGGCGAATTCCCTGACTTGACCTCCGGAAGACTCGAAGAAGATGCTAGCGGCTACCTTACGATGGAGCCTTCCATCTTTGATTGCACCTGTAGCTTCTTGGTCAAGCCGAGTTGCATGCGCCTCATCTCCTGCTATATCCGCAGTCACAGCCGCTTCAAGATTCTGACCTAATTGATTGAAGACTTCTGCCCTGAAGAATGTATCCTCGAAGGGCGCGGAACCAAGCGAAATCAACAAGTCCTTCTGTGCACCTTTGAAGCCTTCTTCGTATGCTTTAGAGATCCACAAAGCAAACATCCTAAGGACACCCCTTGTTCTCTGGAACTGGAGAAGCGCCTGCCACTTTCGCTCGAAAACAGATAGAGACGTGGGGTAGAAGGGATAAGTTGCCTCGAAAGTTCTCTTCGCGTAGTCTACGGGGAACCAAGTCGGCAGCTTGTCACGATGCTTGACAATCCACGCAGCATATGCCTCAGCCACGGCCTCTCTTTCTGCTTTAGGACCTATATCTTCGAAAAGACGCCTGCGAATGATTTCGGCGATTTCTAGCCCTTCCGATAGCACATACGCCTTTCCGACTCTCAAGCCCAAGTTCTCCAACCTCCCCAGGTCAACAACGTCCTCCACACTCATTTCTCGTTCAGATTTGGGGAGAGAAAGAACCAGGCAGGCGCCTGTTCTTCCAGAAACTTCCTCGGTAAGATTGTGAAGAAACTCATAGAATTGCGAAGCCAAAGTCGATTCGCCAACCTTTTGCTGTGATGCCCGAGCACGGCTCATGAAGTTCAGGACTTCATCCATCAGAATCAGAACGGGCTTATCCTTGGGGAGAATCTTGCGAATCACTTCCTTACCAGGAGCGCTTCTCTGAAGGTCGTGTTGCTCAATGATCTTGTAGCCATCTAGTCCTCCCAACTGCCAGGCTATATCTCCCCAGGGAGTCTTCCTTATTGGCTCCCCCTTGGAGCCTCTTCCCGTAATGAAGTCGAATTCGGTGCCCACGAACACTGCGACGGACGCTTTCGGGATCCCCTCAACCTTGGCTTTGGCAAGTATGTCCTTGATACCTGGGTAACTCTCTGCTTTCCTGCCGAGCCTTGCAAGATGATAAAGGATGGTCAGAGCGTGCGTCTTTCCGCCTCCGAACTGGGTGGTCAAAGTGATAACCGATGAAGCACTCACTACCTCACCAGACAACCTTCTGACGACATCCGCTGTAAGCTCTAGCAGTCCGGATGTGAAATACGTCTTCGAGAAAAGTCTCCCGGGGTCCCGATAATCTAGAGGCGCCCTACCGTCGAGAACCTGATCGAGGTGTATCGCGAATTCCGAAGCGTCCAAAGGTCTTCCGGTTCGCAAGTCCTCCCTAGGTGTAACGACTTTGTACCAAGGTTTCAAGACCAAATTCTTTCTACTCCTATAAGCCTAAAGATTTCTTCCGTGCCAACACGCCCTCGACCCAACGTCTGTCATCTGTGTTCTTAGGATACAACGCCACCAACGCGTTGGCTAGCCGCCAGAATCTATCGTTCTTTCCTACTTCTTCATCTACTAGGAAGCGTTTTAGTGCCTCACTTTTGCCTTCCCCAAAGAGCAGCATTGCCTGATGCAGTCTGTCAAGCGTAGTTCTACCAACCTCAGTCTTCCCTTGTGGCATCTCGGTTACAGTCCCACCGAACAGAGTCATCTGATCGCCAGCGACCGTCCGGTTCTCGTGAATCGACCCTTCAAGCAAAGCTTCTCGTCTTTCATGAGAGAAGAGCAAACTGGCGAAGCCACCTTTTATCCTGACAGTACCACCCGGGCGACTTAACTCTTCTATGCGGGCGCCAAGCCCTTGGGCTATTTTACGGGCAGCATCATATTCGAGGCCATATCCAACTTCCTTCTCAGCTTTCTTCTTCGTTCTTTCATTCCGGGACGAGATCGTCTTGTTGATTCCATTAGTCTTGCTTCTAAGAGTCCAGAGCCACATCGCAGTGAGTCTGCTGTCTTGCTCAAATCCGGTTGGGTCAACACCCTCGAATATCGTGTGGAGAGCTTCTTTTGCGACTGCTTCCCACACATACGACAGGTACCCCCTACCAGCCAATTCACCTTGCTCTCCATAATTGTCAGCAAGGTCAATTCTCTTGCCTCCAGCAGTCTCAACGCGGTTGTATCTGCTGTATATCTCTAAGGCGGGTCCCAGACATGCGAAGATTGCGTCAGCTCCTTCAATCTTCTCTTCTCTCAAACGCCCCATCCAGGTATGCATTCTGGGCTGAAGCTCTGAAATGATCTCTCGCCAATCCCCCACTTCATCACCGACGCGTGGTCGGCAAACCAAAAAGATTGAAGACGAAAGAACTGCCGAGTTGTAGGCTCGCATTCGCGCACCGCGTTCGGTCTCTATTGGCCACGATGCCGTTATTATCCATTTGGCGTCTACAAGAGCCTTAAGCATCGCTTCCCATCCTGCTGTACCCTTGTGGGCGAAAAGGACCACACCGATTCCGTCCTGCTTGAGTACCCTTCTACACTCGACTAAGGCTTTTCGCATAGTGTTCTCAAAGAACGCACGGTCCTTTTCAGGCTCCCCGGCGTCCGGAGAACCCGGATCTAGGATACATTCCTCTGCTTTTGGAGTAAGATTCCAAAGAAAGAGCTCAGGGTAGTAAGGACCTAACATTCTCCTTAGCCACACATAACAAATATCCGAAAGCCCAGCATAAGGGATTGCATCGTAGTAAGGAGGATCGGTGAACACGAAATCAACAGAGTGATCCGGAAGCGCGATGTCCGTCGCCGGTCCACGGTTGGCAGTACCTACTCTGAACCCATGGTTCCCCTCACGCTGAAGAACTCTAACCACTTGGTCCAGAGCGAAATCAAATCCTCCTGCGAGACGTGGTACTAGTGGGTTTGCCTCAGCAAAATCCGGCCTCATTGGCAGGACGTTTCCTGGCTTGAACGCAGTCTCCATGCCTTTTGTGAGGAAAACAGATAGCGCAGAAAGGTAAGGCACGAGGTTGCCACTTACTGCAAGCGAAATACACGTATTCACAGCCTGAGCAAACTGAAGATCTCCTGTCTCCTTCAGGATGCCCTCATAAGCATCGTGAATTACCTCAACAAGTGTGGCTAAGGCTAAAGCTTGACGAGGGCCAAAGGCATCTTCCCACCGTTCAATCCCATACCGTCTTACAGAAAACGCACGACTCGCTCCAGGTCCCCTTGCCACAGGCGTTGCTTCATCGGGAATCATTGAGAGAGGTCCCTTGTGCGCTATTCTCATCGTATCGAGCAGACGAGTCGCGCGATCAACAGCTTCAAGATCCTGTTCCAGAGGGATACGGTATGTACGCTTTCCGTCGGGTCTGATTGATATGACTGTAATCATCCGGGCTTGTTTGGTGCCTCCATGCTGGGCTGTTAGCTGTCTACCTACGCTTGCGTAAGGGGTAGTGTAACCACAGACAGGGCATGTCGCTGTAAACCGATTGACAATTGGCTCTTGAAGTTCGTCCTCTGAATTCGGTTCGAAGATATCGAACTCGACCTTCTTGGTCTTCTTATCACCATGGTAACGAAGCGCTACTCTATGTTCCCCTTCCTGAGACAGCCACAAGAGTCCGACCAAAGGAACTTCAGCCCCACAATCAGGTCCTTCACAGCGCACAACACGCGCCCAGATGTAGACAAACGGATTCTCTGTATCGCGATTATATGTGGGGTAGAACGGCATGAGCCGCTGCTTTACCCTGTCCTCTACCCAATTGCCCCACCGATCAACTGCTTCTGCTAGCTTCATTCCGAATCTGGGCATGAGTTCCAGGTTAGTCTTCAGAAGAAGAGTTGCAACCGGATTCAGGTCTTGGGCATATGCATCTCCCCCAATCCGCAGGGCCTCGAATGGAATGGAACCGATTCCGCCGAATGGGTCAACTATCAACGGTGCAGCGTCAGGATTCACAATGGAAACAAGCTTCCTAGCAACTTCCAATAGATTACTGTCGTTAGATGATTCCCATGATGAAAAGTTGCCTATGAAGTCCAGGAGGGCCTCCCTCAAGGCTAGAGGGTCAGACAACTTTCTACCCTTCAGCATATCCAATAATTCAGCGGCTTTCTGTCTGAACTCCTCTGGACATGCTTTGTCAACTGGATCTGGAAGAAGGGACGCAAGTAATATGGCACGGCAAGTTGCGAGGGGCCGCGTTGCCCACCAGACGTGGATGCTATGAAGGTGTCCCTTCCTCACGTTTTGTTCTTTCAGAGCATTCTCCGAAATGATCCTGATTGGTAGGTCCACTTCGACTAATCGGTGGACGCTACCATCCATTACGCAGCACCTGCTTCGCGTTCTGCGGCATTCTCGAGCACCTTGAAATCGATTTCATAATGATCTATCTTTACGACGGGTTTCCAATTCAATCTTGCAGGGTTTCTGACTCGAACCAGTCGCGGTTCGGTGGCACAGTCAAAGACCGCGTAAAGCCAGTAATCCTCTCCCAACCGTCTTGCCGTAGCAAGTTCGTTATATGTCGGCGCAACGATACCAGGAGCCGACCTGCCTTTCACTTCTATAAAACGGACTACGCCGCTCGTGGACTTGGATAGCAAGTCAAAACCTCTATCATCAGCAGCTACGTCCTGCGGGTCCCAGCCATGTTCACGTTCATATGCCATTGCTACTTCCATCGCAATTCCTTCGGTTCTTTTGTCTGCCACCATATAAGAAAACTCTCGCCGATCAGGGTGCGGTAGAACCCAGGCCCTGCCTATATGGGTAATATCTCCCACAGTGAGCTGCCTTTCTCTTTTCAAGTCTTCTTTGCGACGCTCCAATCGCTCATTCAACTCAAGTATTCTCGATTCGGTCTGCGAAACTAAACCAGTGAATTCCTGGCCTCTCTGTTGCCGTTCGATGAATCCTGCGAGCATCACGTTCTGCCTATTTATGAGCTCGTTTAGACTAAGCTCGACATGGTGTTCAATAGTATCTATCTCCTTCAGCCTCTCGGACTGAACCTCTTCTAGAAATGGTATTAGTGCTTTTTCATACAGCATGGACTCTATGGACTGCTTGTCTGGAAGAACGCTTTGGTCAGGGGTGATGGTCGATTTGGGCGCAGGACTCAAGTCGAGAAACAATGTGGGCTGTCGAAGGTTCATCACACCACTTTGTGATGTCTCGACAACAAAGAGCCTCCGATGAAGTGTGTTCCCGTTTCCGTCCTTGATTGAAGCTGCAAAAACGTCGAGGAGGGCTGGCTCTTCACGATAGAGGTCATAAAACACCACCCCGTTCTGGAGATCGACGCGCACCTGACTCAGGAGTTCCTCTCTCACAACCTCAAACAATGGATGGCCTGGTGTAACCCACTCCATAGTGGGCTCGTCCTTGAGGAGCTTCCTATCGAAGGTGATCCACTTGTATTCGCGAGCTAGAGGTCCGAACCTCATCTCCAGGCGTTCTCCCACATCGATCAACGCTCTGGGTAGCCTACCGACCCGGAAGACGTTGTTCCTTTCTTCGAGCGGTGACAGACCCACAATAGGAACGGATTCCATGAAGAACTGTTCGACAACTTCGGGTATCAATCGTCGTTCCTTCGCGAGCTCTTTCTTGCCTACTATCGCGGAAAGATTGAGCTCTTTCTTCGCGAGGCCTTCCAATGTGGATTCGGTTATTTTCTTGAAATGCTCCTGGTCAACGTCCTTCACTACGCGATCCATTAGAGCCTGGAAGGTCGTCTTCCCTGCGTAGAGCTCTCTCATCAGCTTCTCTAGCTGGTTGGCCGGGAAAACCTCGCCTACGACATCGAAGACTCGATCGGTCCCAAGCTCCCTTCTTATCTCCTTAAGGCGTTCTAACAACTTCTCCAGGACCTGCCCCTCACGAGTGTTCATGGCAACGAAGTTGAAGATGAGACAATCGTGTTCCTGCCCGTATCTGTGGATGCGTCCCATGCGCTGTTCCAGTCGCATCGGGTTCCACGGAATGTCGTAGTTTATCATCATCCAGCAGAATTGAAGGTTGATACCCTCCCCAGCAGCCTCAGTGGCGACCATGACTTGAGCGCCTTCTTTGTCTCGGAATTCCTGTTCGGCGTATATTCGGGTTCCAGGAGTGTTCCTATCTCCACTTCTCATGCTCCCGTGTATCTTGGTAACCTTAAGTCCCCACTCCTGAAGCTTGCCCCTGTTTGTGCCGTCACCAACGAGATAATCTAAGGTGTCTTTGTGCTCCGTGAAGATTAAAAGCTTGGTCTCGCGGTTTCCGAATATGTTCTCCGTCGAAAGGATTTCGTGTAGCCTTCGCAGTTTTGATTCCACCTCTCGTTGCTCGAGCACTTTTGCCTTCCCTATCAGTTCGTCGAGTTCAGCGGTTTCTTCTGAGATGCCTTCCCTTTCAACCGAAAGAGATGCATCTTCCACCTTCTCAATTTCATTTTGGGCTTCCTCTTCAGTCAATTCATCCAAGTCCGCTATGACTCGGTCATCAAACGAGACGATCTTGGGGCTCTTGAGTTGCTTCTCAAGCTTCTCTTTCCTTCTCTCGAGGCTTCGTCGGACGGCATAGATACTAGAGGCAAACCTTCTCTGATACATGGCCATGGTGAAGCCCAGCGCTCTGCCCCTAGGCGATAGGTCCGCAGCCGCTTTGATTGACTGGTTCTCCACGTATCCCGTAAGCGCGAGATAGAACTGGCTTTCCTCGTCATCGAGCTCGAACCTGACCGTTTTCACCTCTCTCTTGGTGAATAGCTTCTTGACCTCTCCTGTTTCCGGGTCAGGAAATGTTACCAAGGCCTCCTTGGTACGGCGGAGATAAAACGGTGCATAGTTCCTCTTCATGGCATCCTCAAGGCTCTTCACGTCGCCGTAGACATCTCTGTCCAAGAGTTGGAGGAATAGGCAGAAGTTGAGCGGGTCGCCCTTGTGAGGCGTGGCCGTTAGAAACAGAAGATGGTCGCTACGGAGCGAGAGCAGTTCTCCCAAGATGTATCGATCACTTTTATGTTCATAGTCAGCGGCACTCATCTTGTGAGCTTCATCAATGATGATCATGTCCCAGTATGCCCGCTGCAGGCTTTCTTTGACTTCATCTCTTTTAGCCCAGTCCATGGAGGTGATTATCTGCTTCTTGTCCTGCCATGGGTTCGTGCCATAGGAATCTCGAAGGTCATACCCTCGCAAGATTTCGAAATCCTCTCTGAATTTATCCTTAAGCTCCCGCTGCCATTGGAAGGAAAGATTGGCTGGAGTTATGATGAGCGTCTTATTCACAAGGCCCCTTATCTTCAGCTCTTTCAGGAGCAAACCTGCCATGATGGTCTTCCCTGCCCCCGCGTCGTCCGCCAACAGGAAGCGTATTCTGGGCTGTTTTAGAATGTAGTCATAAACAGCCTCAAGCTGATGAGGAAGCGGGTCAATCTTGGCAATCGAGAGGGAGAAATAGGGGTCGTATTCATATGCAAGTCCCAGGCGATGGGCCTCGACACCTAACTTGAATCGCTGGGCGTCACCACTGAACGGCTCGACTAGAGGAGAAACCTTCAGTTGACCAATCTGATCCGCGGCCAATACTATCTGCCTATATTGACCGCTATGAACACCTTCGCCTCCCACCTTCCATGAAGTGCCCATCTTCTGCACTAGGACCACGTGCAAAGGCTCGGGCAGAAAGGGTCCTTCGATGATTGAATCCACTTTGATTGGTATTTCGTCGTTGGGGACTGCCATTATCAGCGTCCGCCTGTGTTGGTAATGAAAACGTCTGCCTGCCTTGAACCAATCATTATCAATACTGACTCCATGGGCATATTTAAGCGGCGGACTTCAGACAAGGCCGAACCTCCCTCGACAGAGCGTCATGTCTTTGCGTCACACCTGATTTACTTCCTTTGGCTTCATTAGAAACGCCACGCATGACTTGAAGACTTTTGATATGCTAATCGTCTAAGAGCTTCCGAGGACCACTCGGCAGGCTTCAGGGCCAACGTGCTGAGGGGTCGACTCCATCGTGGACCCTCGTACCATTCACCGGTCGGCTTGTCACGGCGCCGGTGCCTTCAGGATGGCGTCCCCGTTGGACCGGTCTCCCACCCACTCCCAACCTTCTGCGAGGTACTTGTCGATCTCATCCGCCTTGACGACCTTCTGCTTCCTCCCGTTGGGGGTCGTCCCTCCGAGCAGCTTGTCCCTCACCATCTTCTGCACCTCCTCGCTGCCCAGCTGGGAGAGGTCCACCTTCGACAACTCTTCCTGCGTGTAGCCCGTGACCAAGAGCATCTCCCTCTTTATCGACATCTTGAGCTCTTCCTCGCTCCTCCCTTCGGGCTTGCCTGTCTGCAAGAGGTCGAGGGCCCGTTTGTAGGCCCCTCGCATGTCCTCCAGCACCCTCTCCGGCAAGATGTGCCTGTTCGTGGTGTATTGCGCCTCTATGTCGCCGACGTGGCCCATGATGAACTGGACATAAGCATGCGTAATCAGGCCCTTGCTTTCTGCAAGCATGAGGTTCGTGTCGAAGTAGGCCCTCCAGACGTAGGGCCTGTAGGGGATACCTACCGCGCGCATTGCCTCCCTGAGGGTGTCGCTGATCTTGGTCGTCCGAGAAAAGGGCGACGCGTCCACTATCCCCAGGGCCTTCTGGAGCGCCTTAGCCTTGTTCGCTTGGAACTGCGACGTCACTATTATCCCAGAGTCGGGCGTGAGCTCCTCCCCCTGCCGTAGCCTCCTCTCAAGATACTCCTTCACGATACCGCACCCCTCCATCCCGAGGAAGCTGAAGTACTCCTTCCCGGACTTGCTGAGCCCGTCCCTTACTACTACCTTGGTGGGGATCTTGGAGAACGCGACCTCCTTCCCCTTGATCTCCATCTCAGGGAAGTCCTTGACCTTCAGGCCGTCCAGGCCGGCATAGTCCCCCTGAACCTCCGGCCTGCAGCCGGCGAAGGCGATGAGCGCGATGCCCACCCGGGTCCTCAGCGGCGTGCTGTCGGCATAGAGCACCTTCCCCAGCATGTCCTGGCTCGGGACCACCTCGTTCTCCAGTGTGGGACGCTTCCCCGCATCCCTTATCCTGATCTTCCTCTGGAGGGGCTTCCTGACCCATGCCGCCCAGCTCTTGACGGCCTTCAGGTATGATTCGATGTACCCCGGCGAGTAGCCCTCCTTTGAGTTCTCCAGCCCGTCGATGAAGTCCTGGGTCATATCCTCCATCTTATCAAGAGGCAGCTCAGCGAACTGGGCCGGCGTGAGTTGGACGGCCTTGCAGAACCTCCCGAGGGACCTCAGGTAGACGTCGGCCACCACAACGCTGCCCTTGCCGTTGTTGGAGTACCAACGTTTCACGTTCGGATCTTCGAGCATCTTGGCGTAGCCGGCGTCCCGATACCGCTTGAGCGACACGGTAACACCTTAACTATAACTAGTATATAGAGGTAGCTATACCCTTTGATGGTGTGGACCGGGCGGGACTTGAACCCGCGGACTCTCGCTTGCGAAGCGAGCATTTTACCAGCCTAAACTACCGGCCCAGCGACCGTGATGTCCGACCTCCATGATTTAAGGAGAATGCATGGAGGAAGGAGCGTGTCCTTCAACTGATGGCCAGTCCCAAGTCGAAGACGGTTGACCCCGGATAGTCAGATGCTTTCCGTGGAGCACTTCTGGGCACTCTCTTTGGAACGTCTTCATCCCGGCATGGGCAACAACTACAGGCTCTTCTCGAACGTTATCCATTCCGCCTTCTTCACGAAGCCCAGCTTCCAGTTCACGGCCAGCATGGGCTTGTTGCGGGAGTCGTTGCCGGTCCTCAGGAACCTCGCGCCTGCCTCCCTGGCGTACCTTGCCACGCGGACCTTGACGGCCTGGGCGATGCCCCTCCCCCTGAACTCGGGCCTGACCGCCGTGAAACCCTGGTACATCGTATCGTTCCGGCCTCCCCTGAACAGGGAGCTCGAGCCGACGTATTCGTCACCGAGCTTGGCCACGAAGGACCCCTGCCAGACGTATAGGGGGTTCTTCAGCGTTATGATCTCATAGTCGTGGTAGCCTATCCCCTCCGCCTCGACGATGTTGGGGACATCCTGGCCCGCGCTGCCCTCCGAGTCGAACAGCTTCCTTCCCGCGTGGGGGTCATTCTTCATCTCGGTGGAGAGGTCCGCTATCGTGATGCCTTGGTCCGTCAGGTCCTCCTCCGTCTCTCTGAGCCACCATGGATTGACCGATGCCAGGTCGAGCACCGACTCGAAAGTGGTCCTCCTCTCCACGAAGCCTCTGTCCTCCACGAACTTCCTCCCGGCGGCCGAATCGGACGGCAGCTCGACCCACGCCGCCTCCGCGCCGATCCCCCGAAGCTCGGAGATCAGGCGGTCGTAGAGGGCCCCGCCGATCCCCCGTCGCTGCCACCTCGGATGGACCTCCAGGGACAGCGAGAACCTCTTCGGGTGGTACGACCAGAAGAGGTGGTTGAACCCCCCTACGGCCGCGACCTCCGACTCGGCTTCGGCCACGTATCTCTTCATCCTGTACCTCGTCCGCCCGAAGCAGGAATCTTCGTACTTCACCCTCTCGGGGAAGAACGGCTGGGCCGGGAACAGCGCATCGTGTATCCGTCCGTAAGGCCCGTAGTCCGGAGGCCCGAAGCCCCTGATTTCCATCGCGCTAGGTTAGTCCGGGAGGGATTTGAACGCGCGGACTCTCCTTGCGGAGAGAGCATCTTACCAGCCTGAACTGCAGGCCCGACGACCGCGACGTCCGAGCTCCATGATTTGAGGGAATGCATGAAGTAGGTGCCCTTCTATCGGCCGCCCTAGAAGGCACCGAACAGGGACTCGCGACCTGCGCAACGCAAAATAGCCCCGACATTTCTAGTGCCCTCCGCGGGAGGGCTGGGTGGGCATGAGGATCTCTGACAGCGTGGAGAGGATAGACGGCACGATGGCCAACGCGTACGTCATCTCCTTGGGCGGCAAGAAGGTGCTCGTCGATGCTGGGACCGCTGGCTCGGGGAGGAAGATCGTGGACTTCTTCACAAGGAATAGCTCCAAGCCTGACTTCGTCCTGATAACGCACTACCACATGGACCACGTCGGGGGCTTGAGGCTCATCTACGACGCGTTCCGGCCGGCGATATATGCCCCCGGGGTTGAGGTTCCGGTCATAGAGGGGAGGCAGAAGATGGAGATGGCGCGAGGGTTGCTTACAAGGTTGGTGGCCAGCTTCTCCAAGGCCAAGCCCGTGGAGGAAGTTCTGGACGTCGCAACCCTCCCCTTGGAGGGGCTGAAGGTGATAGAGACTCCCGGCCATACGCCCGGAAGCACCTCCTTTCTCCTGGAGCGCGAGGGGCTCATCTTCGTAGGGGACGCCGTATCCACGAGGGGAGGGAAGGCCTCCGTCAGCAGGATGTTCACCTATGACAGCTCGAACGCGCTCGACTCATTTGACAAGATCATGGGCATGAAGCCCATCACGATCCTCCCGGGACACGGGGAGCCTCTCACCATCTAACGT
>Ga0187889_10002770_pt1 | contig 16430 bp, 13 predicted proteins | sample June2016WEW_7_10_2_FD_132992 | JGI IMG/M metagenome (GOLD analysis project Ga0187889, IMG submission 132992) | Peatland microbial communities from SPRUCE experiment site at the Marcell Experimental Forest, Minnesota, USA - June2016WEW_7_100 | ecosystem: Environmental > Terrestrial > Soil >... | reverse complement strand
GAGCGCATGGCACCGCCACCTTGCCTCACGAGCGCGGCCTACCGCTCCGAAGTGAGCCGCCTGGTCCGCGACGTGATCGCGCCGCCGCTCAAGGAAGAGCTGGCTGTCCTCCAGCGCGAGGGCAAGGGGCGCCTGTTCGCCGGGGTGCTGGTCGGCGCGGAGCCGGGCATTGAAGACTACTCGAACCCGGACCCGCAAACGGCGAAGCTGATGGCGGAGGACGGCGCGCCCCGCGGCCAGCTTGGCTACCGGGCGCTGCTGGACCGGGGTTACGCGCCGGACAAACCGCCGGCGCGCCTGCACGAGGCGCTGGGCGAAGTCATCCAGGAGACGGTCGGTTTCTGGTGCCGCCAGTTTGTCGAAGCGGGTATGCCACCGGAAAGGCTCTACCCCCATGTCGTCGCCCAGATAGCCGACCCGTCGAGCGCGCCGGTGAGCGCGGCCTTCAACGCCTGGTCGCGCCCGGGCTGGTCGACCTATCCTGCCGGGTGCCTGACTACCGGCTTCGGCGTCCTTTACGCCGAGCTGCAAAAGCAAGGCAACCCGCCCTGGGGCGGGGTCGAGGCCAACGCCGGTTGCCCCGGCGGGGCGGTGGATTGGGAAACCTACCTCGGCTGGCACTACAACCACGGGGCAGTGCTGGTGGCGATCAACACCGGCGCGACCGGCCAGGAGTTGCCCGACCGGTTGGAAAAGAGCGCCTTTGGCCAGGAGGCGCTGGCGGCCTACCACAAGTTTCTGGCGGGGGAACCTTTGCGGGAAAAGCCGGTCACCGACATCCCGCAGTTGCGCCTGCCGCCCAAGATGGCGGCGGTGCAGGCGGGCTTCAAGGCCTGGCAGGAGGCGGGCCGCGACCCGGCGCCGATCGGCCGTTATGTGGAGGAAAGGTTACCGCCGCTTATGCAGGCCGGCAGACTGAGCGAGGCCGAAGCCGTGCTCGACGAGGCGTTGCGGCGCCTGGCCGCGCCGCCCGCCCCCGCGGCGGCGGGCGCGGTAACAACGGGGAAGTGAAGCCCGCGCGTGACTATCGTTCGATCCAGACGGGTCACGCCGACGAAACCAGCTACTTTCCCGGGTCATCGCGCCGAAGCGGGGGGTCAACCCGTAACATGGTGCGTTTTCTTTCACATTTCGAGGCGACCCTGGGCTGGGTCCGCAGGCGTGATTGACCCGCGTAGCGTCAAAAACCGGCGGGGCGGCAGAAAAGCAATTTCTTATGTGCAGCCTTCGTCCTTTGACATGCTGGCAGGTGCAAGTCCTGCCTTGGCAATGGATGGTTGGGCCGAGTAGTGGTTAAGGAAAGTATGCCCAAGCAAAGAAGGGAAGGTGAGGCGAACGGCCCGCGAGGGCAAAGACCGCCCAGAGCAAGCCGAACAGGCCCAAGCTGGACGGAGTTCATCAGACCGGCGCATCAGGCCGTAGTAGCGTTTGCAGGCGCGGGGATAATAAACCGTGCTGAGCCAAGGGCCTGTGGGCACAGCCGCGAACCGATACATCCGGACGCTGAGCCAGACACGGAAAGGAACGTAGGCTCCGCGTCAAACGCAGCCGGGGACGGCTGCGGAAGGGCGCGGAGCGACAAGGTGGCTTCCAAACGTACCGGGGAAAACTCGCCGTACGGGATGATGAGAGGGGGTGGGGGAAACGTGGGCAGGACCTGATGGCCGTTTGCCGCGATGCCCGAAAGGGCAGAGACGCAGGAAGCCATTGGTCTAAGCCGGTCGTGCCTCCGCTCCACTCAACCAGTAATTTCTATCAGTTTGGCTCGCTGATTGGCGTGGTTGTGGGCATGCTGATTGGGAACCGATACGACCTAAAGCCCGCCGCGGACACCGGCGTGGCATGGCGGATCGACCACTGGACCGGGAAGTCGGAGATCATCGGCCCAAACGGAAACCCCGTGCGCTTTGGGCCTTAATTCACGTTCTTGGCCCGCTCATCCCGAGCAAGCTTCCGACGTAAGCCGTCCACCAGGTGGCTATGCCTTCCTTCGAACATGGTCTCCCATCCGCACTCGCCGCACCGGTAACGTACCGGACCGAGAGTGAACCTACTGTCGATTCCCGCGTGAGCGTGCCGGCAGGTAAGCTCGACGTCGCACTTTGGGCAGCAGGGGAGCAGTTCGCCGCCGCGCTCGCGCCACACGATCCCCTTGAATTCAACACGGCGGGGCTTCGTCGGTTCCAGGGCAGGAGGGTCCGGGATCGATGCGTCGACGGCAGGGGATTCCTGTACCGGTTCCGGGGTTACCGGTGCCTTTCGGCGCCTAAAAGCCCGCCAAACCCAAGCCAACGCGCGCAGTAATGCCGCAAGCGCCAGCCCACCGATTACCGTCGCGATGACTTTGCTCCACACGGGATGCTGGACGGCCTTGTCCCATAGCGTGCTCCAAAGGTGTGCCATCCCAATCCTTACTCTCCCCGTTCTGCCGCGGGCATCAGCGCCATCACGCGCGCTTCCGCGATTTGTTGCTCCGTCATCAAAGCCTCGGGTCGCCCCTGCGTTTCGTTGGCCGCACAGCGCTCCCAGGGGTTGCCGCGTTTAGCCAGTGAGATCCACTTGAGCCCTTCCACCACGTCCTGTTCGGCGCCCTTCCCTTGGGGGAGGCAGATCCCCAGGCAAAGCTGCGCAGCGTGGTGGTCCTGTTCTGCGGCCTTCCCGTACCGCTTGGCGGATTGCACGTAGTCCTGCTGGACCCTCCCGGCCCTTCCCGCCGCTCCGCCCCCGTAAATCAGACCGAGCGAGTATTGGCAATCCTTGTCACCAGCTTCCGCCTTCGCCCGCGGGACCGCCACCTTGTGGTGTTCTCCGGTTGGTTCCGGACCTGCCAAACCTTTGAGCAAGTTTCCGAGTAAGCCCATGGCCGAATACTGGCACCGGCCGCGATTACCTGGCAAGTCGATTCCGTCCGGCTTTGCCGTGCGCTCGAAGGGGGAGGATGCGCTCCCGCTCGGGAGGGCGGGGAACGGGCGGTTAATCAGCCGGAAATTGGCTGAGAATTTGACTAACCTCCTCCTTCAAGGCCGGGACGTGCTTGGCCACCGTTTCCCAGACGATCTCGTGGTTGATGCGGAGTCCCTCATAGCGGAACGGCTTCCCGGAGCACTCGTTCACGCAGGCGCGACTTGAGGCCAACGTCGGTCACGAGATCCACGCGGCAGTGCAGCAAATCCTCCAAGTCCGCCAGCAAGCCTCCCAGGTCCAGCAGCGAACACCCCGGCCGCGTTGTGATGAGCAAGTCCACGTCGCTGGCTTCCGTATTCTCCCCGCGCACCACCGAGCCAAACACACGCACCTCGCCGGCGCGGTGCTGTTCGGCCAACCGGATAATCTCCGCCCGCCGCTCGGCAAGTGTTCGCAGCGTTATCATTGGCGGCCAATCTAACGCAAGGTCTGTTTGACGGTCAACCCCGCAATACGGACGCATCGTCCGGATGCCGTTAATTGATTCGTTCGGCGACCTGGTAACGGAACATGCGTTTCTTCATCCAGCGCACGGCCAGCAGGTCGTAGAACGAGGCGAACAGCCGGTTCCATACTCCGTAATGGCTCTGGCCGGCGAAGCGGGGGCTGTTGGTGACGGCAATCTCGGCGACGGTGAAACCTTCGATCTTGAAGAGCGTCGGCAGGAAACGATGCATTCCTTTGAAGAACTTGAGGTTCTCGATGCACTCGCGTTTGAAGGCGCGGTAGGTGCAACCGGCATCGCTGATCTGCTCTCCGGACAACCGGTTCCGCACCCAGTTGGCAATCCGTGATGACGCGATGCGGATGAAGGTGTCGCCCTGCCCGCGCGTCTGCACGCGCGTGCCGCACACGCAGTCATGCTGGCGGAGGGCCTCGAGGAATCTCGGCAGGTCCTTCGGGTCATTCTGCAAATCCGCGTCCATCGTCACGAGATATTGCCCCCGCGCCGCCTTGAGGCCCGCCCAACTCGCCGCGCTCTCCCCGCAGTTGAATTTGAACCGCTGGACACAGACGCGCGGGTCCTCCGCCGCCAGTTCCTTGAGGATGGCCCAGGACTTGTCCTTGCTGCAATCGTCGGTGATGACGATCTCATAGGGCAGCTTGAGCGGTTCGACTGCCTGGCGAATCGCCGCCACCAGCGGGCGCAGGTTGCCCTCTTCGTTGCAACAGGGAATGACGAGGCTGAGCGTAGGAGTTGGGGTCATGTGGGCGGGAGCAGAAGTCCGAAGGTAGAAGGCAGAAGGTAGAAGGCAGAAGGTCGAGGGCCGAGGGCCGAGGGTCGAGGATCGAGGATCGAGGATCGAAGGACGCGGGGGGAGTGGGCGCAAATCAGCGTCCGAACACGCCTTGCGATGGAGGGTCGGTCCCGAAGGGACATTTGGAAATAGCCCGGCGTTTCAACGCCGGGTTTGGACGCGCCCGGGGACAAGTCCCGAAGGGACGGCCGAGGCGGCCCTTGGTTTTCAGCCGTCCCTTCGGGACGGGGTTTCACTGCGGGCTGATCCCGGCGTTGAAACGCCGGGCTATTCTCAGATGTCCCTCCGGGACAGAATGCGGGGGCTAACTGGTTCATTTCATAAATGCACCAGCCCGAAGGCCGGGGCCTGCCGGGGGCGCGTCTGGCTGAATCTCGACGTTCGGACTTCAGAATTACTTCGTCGTTCGTTGCCTTGGAGCATAGACCAGCCCCCGCCTGCCAACCAGACAAAAGGGCGCAGGGTTTTTGAGCACCTGCCGCGTTTCGAGCGTCCCGATTCCCCTCACCCCGGCCCGTTCCCCATCGGATGGGGCCTCGGGGAGAGGGCCGGGGTGAGGGGGAAGGGCAAGGACTGGACGGCCGCGGTTGCCGTCGCGCGCTACGCGGTGCCAAGCCACCCTGGCCCTTCAAATCGCCGCAACGGCGCCCGGCAAACCAAAGTCACACCCCGGGTGTTTTCGACAGGCTGCAGAATTGGATTGAAGATGAGTGCGCTGCCAAGCAGTATGGCGCTGGCCTCAATGAGCATTTGAAAGATAGAGCCATGCCAAACGGACCGACCATTCTGCTGGTGGAAGATGAATCCAGCGACGTGCTGCTGATTCAACGCGCGTTCCAGAAAGCAGGTCTGCACTACCGGCTCACGGTCGTGCGCGACGGGGACCAGGCCATTCAATACCTCGGCGGCCAAGGCCCATACAACAACCGCGAGCGCTTCCCGCTGCCTTTTCTGGTCTTGCTCGACCTAAGGATGCCTGGGACCGACGGTTTGGGAGTGCTGCAATGGGCTCGAGCCCAACCGGGGCTAAAGCGCCTCCTGATTGTCGTCTTCACTTCATCCGAGCTGCAATCGGACATCGACCGGGCCTACGAGGCCGGCGCCAACTCCTATCTGATCAAGCCGGTGGAGTTCGAGCAAATGGTTCACCTCATCCATCGCTTCGAGATCTACTGGACCGAGATCAATCGCACCCCCAGCACTCCTGGACCCGTGGAGACCGTCCGGTCGGAGACGCGCCCGCATTGAGGGGCGAGGGGCGAGGGGCGGCACTTCGGTTCTTCGACACTGGACACTCGACCCTCGCCCCTTGCAGGTCATTTCGAGTAGCGTCGCATCTGCTCGGCCACACGCTCCGCCCGGGCCCGGCGGCGGGCCCGCCTGCGGGCCAAGTCGGTCAAAACCACCCACGTTGCCCGGATTTGGACGAAGGGCCTCCGGAGGCGCTGGCCAATGGTTGGCCGCGCGAGCCGAGAATGAGAATGGTGGCCATGATGCCGGTGTTTCCGGCCTTTGAAGGGGTCGAAAATCAGCAGGCCGATAAACAGGGCCAAAACGACCAGCGCGAAATAGAGGATGGCCGTAGGATTGCCGAAAATCTCGTGGAGGACGTCTTGGGTGTCACTGCTCATACTGCTTCCGCTCAGTATCCGCAACCGCCGCCAATGCCCTTCGCCGTTGCGCCCGTCAACGGGCATGATTGCGCGAATGCCGGCGCACAAGCGCCGTCACCGGTGAGCGTGGGCATCGCCCGCGGTTGGCTGCACCATTCCTAGCGGAGTCTGTGAGACAATTCAAGCAAAAAGGAGAAAATCATCCGGGTCCATCCGTGGTTGTCGTCTGCCTGCACTAAATGCCGCGGAACCGGGCTCAATCGCCGAAGCTGATGCCCAGGGCGCGAGCGGTCTGGACGATGTTGCCGTTGGGAGGAACGTTCCGCAGGCGCCCGACGGCATCCGAGATTTTCACCGCGACGGTGTCGGGGAATCGGAGGGCGTTCATGCACGGGCGGCAGTGTGGCAAATGGAGAGTTGGGGTGAAAGTCCGAACTGCGAGGGGGCTCAAGCCGCAGGGCTACCCTAAACTGGATATTACACCTCGGGACGCGCGTAGCAGCTCCGTTAGGAGCAGCATGTCAGCGTCCCGGACTGTGCTTGCCTGACATGCCGCTCCTGACGGAGCTTGGCCCCCTCCGCGAATCTGCACTATAAACATGGCGCTCCTAACGGAGCTTCGCCGAGGCAGCCATACAACCGAACCCCAAGCCGAGGACTGCCCCGGCCAGGAGCAATTCGGGCGGTTTCACTTGCCGGACCAGCCACAGGGAGACGGCGCACCCCGCCAGGGCCACGGGGATGCCTGCCGGGATGCGGAACAGGCGCGGGGCATCGGGCCGCCGACGCCGCAGCCAGACCACGGCGCTGCAGGTGGCAACGTATTGTGAAATGACGGCCAGGGTCGCCAGATCGACCAGGCTCTCGAAGCTCAAGAACAAGGCGGCACAAGCGGTCAGGCCGCTGGTGATGAGAATGGCGGCCCAGGGGGTGTGGAAGCGGGGGTGAGGGGTGGCCAGGCAGGGCGGCAGATGCCGGTTTTCGGCCAGCGCAGAAAGGAGCCGGGGACAGCCCAGGGCGTCGCCGGCGGTGTAACCGACCATCGAGATGGCCGCCCCGATGGCCATGAGAGTTCCTCCGGCCGCGCCCATAAACCGGGCGGCGGCGCCGGCAAGCGGCTCGGCCCCCGCGTTGGCCAACCCAGGATAAACCCCGACGGCGACGATCTGAACCAGCACGTAAAGCAGGGTGGCGCAAACCAGGGAACCGACTGCGGCTATCGGCACGGCCTTTTGCGGGTGGAGGGATTCACCGGAGGGAAACGGAGTGACCTCGAACCCTTGCAACGTCCAGAGCGAGAGGAACACAGCATAGCCGAACGACCCCGTGCCGGCGCGCCAAAACGGCCGGTAATTCGCCCGGGCAACGAAGAAAAGCCCGACCGCCACAAACACGAGCAAGGGGACGAGTTTGGCGACCGTGAGGAAATCGACGATCCACGCCCCGAGCTTGATGCCGCGATAATTGACCAGGCCAAACCCGAGGATGAGGAGCGCAGCGACGCCCTTCACTGCGCAGGCCTGGTTGAAAAACGGATGGAAGTAGGCCAGGCTCAAACTCACCGCGTTGGCCACGGCCGCCCAACTGAACACCGAGGCGACCCAGGAGATCCAGCCGACGGCGAACCCGGCCCCGGGGCCGAAGGCTTCTTTGGCATAAACGTAAGGGCCGCCGTTCTGGCGGAACATGCTGCCCAGTTCCGCATAGCACAGCGCCACCAGGACGAGCAGCAAGCCGCAGACGCCGAAGGCCAGAATCGAAGCCGGCCCGACTTCCTGGGCCAAGCGGCTGGGGAAGATGAAAATTCCGGAGCCGACGATGGCGTTAAGCCCCAGGCAGAACGTGTCAAAAACCGAGAGCTTTCGCCAACTCAACAACGGCGGGGTCATGCGGTGGCCGCTGGCCCCATGCCCTTCGGGCTAAGTGGTCGTGAACAGAAATGGTGCGCGTCTTCAACCGCAACGCGGTTGCGGAACAAAGCCCAGAGCTGGACCGAAGGGACAACCCTGGGCAGCGGCGGCAGAGGGGCTATCAACCCCAACGGGGTTGTGGCGGGCAGGGAGCGCAGGCGACTGGGTTTCCGGCCACCGGGCCGCAACCCCGTTGGGCTTGATGGGCATTGCCGCGCGATTACCCAGGGTTGGCGCCGCGCCAACCCTGGGCTTTGCTGCGCAACCCCTTCGGGGTTGGAGCGGGGAGGCTTCATCCTAGCCTGACGCGTATAGGCTGGCCGGCAAGGGTGCCGACGCTTCCAGGGGTTCATGGGCGGGGGCTTACGACAACTTGTTCTTGGCTTCCTCGGGCACTTCCAGTTTGGTCTTGCCGACGTCTCTGACCTCGATGGTCATCGTCCGGTTGATGTCCCGGTCTTCGCCGTTGATGGTCATGGTGCCTTGGAGTCTGAGTTCGTATTTGGAGACCAGGCCGTCCTTGATCGAGAGTCTGATCGAGCCCTTGGCGTTGGAGACTTCGGGAGGATTGCCGCCGCGGCGTCCGCCGCCCATGGCGAGCTGGGCTTTGGCCCCGGCTTCGGTCAGTTCTGCGGTATAGAGATCGCCGTCTTTGTTGATCTCTTTAGTCTTGCCGGCGAGTTCCTCGACTTGGGCGGCGGGGGCCTTGTAGTTTCTTAACATCCGCCCCATGAACCGGCCCCGTCCCTGGCCACTGTCGGCGGAGGCCAGGTCTGCCATCGATTGCCAGTCCTGGTCCTGCATTTTCACCGCTCCTTTTTCGCCTTTCAAGAAGACCTGGGTGGTGTTCTCGTTGAAAGTCAGAGTGAGCTGGACCAGGCCGTCTTTATCGACTTTGCCTTCGGACGTATTCGAGAAATTGCCCATCTCCATGGTTGTTTTCCAGCTATAGCCCTGCTGGGCCAGCTTCTTGGCAGCGGCGATGATGTCATCCTTGGGGCCGGAGTCTGCCGCGAGCAGCGACCCGGCAGCCATGGCCAACAAAGTGAAGGGGATCTTGGTTTTCATAGAGTCTTGATGGATTCTTGGTTTGCGTTTGGTTTCAACCGGATCGGCAGGCGCGCCCCGAAGGCTCCGCGCCACCTTTCCCTGTTCGCCGCTATCTAAGCCACGTTCGGCCTGGAGGGGCAAGATGAATCTAATCGAGCAGCCGGGGGCGCTCTCTGAAGGTCTTGAGGATCAACTCGCCGAAGATGGTATTGGCCCAGGCGAACCAGGAGCGAGTGAACTTGGCGGGGTCGTCTTTGTGAAAGGCCTCGTGCATGAAGCCGGTGCCGGCATGAGTGTTTTGAAGCGTGGTCAGGCAGTGGCTGAGTTCATGGTCGTGCGAGGCGGTCAAGCCCTGGACAATCAGGCCCAGGGGCCAGATCATGTCCATGCCCACGTGCGGTCCGCCGGGTCCTTCGGCGGCTTTGCCTTTGCAGTAATAGGGGTTGGCCTCGGAGAGGACCAGGCGGCGGGTGTTGAGATAGACCGGGTCACGGGGTTTGACGGCGCCGATGTAAGGGAGGGAGAGGAGACTGGGGACGTTGCCGTCATCGATGCAGTAGAAATTGCCGAAGGCATCGACTTCGTAGGGATAGACGCGGCCCAATTTGGCGTGGTTGACGACGGCGTATCGGCGGAGCGCCTGTTCGACCTCCTGGGCCATGGCGCGGCATTGCGCGGCGGTATCCTGGTCGTGAGCGATTTGCTCGAGCATCTCGGCCGCCTGGCGGAGACTGACCACGGCGAAGAAATTGGACGGGACCAGGAAGGGGAAGATCGTCGAATCATCGCTGGGCCGGAACATGGAGCAGATGAGGCCGACCGGTTTTGCGGGGTTGCCAAAACCGCCGCCGGCCAGCGTGTCGGTTTGCGTCTCGGTGCTGCGCAGGAAGCGATAAGGTCCTTTGCCGGTCTTGCGCTGCTGCTCGCCGAAGGTCTGGAGCGTTTTCGAGACGGCGTCGCGCCAGGCCCCATCGAGCGGCCCGGCATCGCAGGTGGTCTTCCAATAATGATAAGCCAGCCGGATCGGGTAGCAGAGCGAGTCAACTTCCCACTTGCGCTCATGAACACCGGGTTTCATTTCCGTGCGATCGCTTTTCCAGCCGCTGACCTTGGTTTCGTCCTTGTAGAAGGCATTGGCGTACGGATCCTTGAGGATGCATCGGGTTTGGCGGTTGATGACCCCGGCAATCAGTTGCTGGAGCTTGGGGTCTTCCTTCATCAGGGGAAGGTAGGGCCACACCTGGGCCGTGCTGTCCCGGAGCCACATGGCGTCGATGTCTCCCGTGATGACGTAGGTATCCGGGCGGCCATCCACGACCTCGAAGTCGACGGTTGTATCCAGGGTGTTCGGGAAACAGTTCTCGAACATCCAGGCCAGCTCCTTGTTGCCGATCGAGGATTTGATGCGCTCGATGGCCCGTTCGACGGCGGGGCTCTTGAATTTCCGTTTCGCCTCGGCAGTGCGGACCACGGGAAAGACGGGGCCGGCCGCCCAGGCGCCGGCGGAACCGAGCAGAGCTGTCGAGGCAAGGAGCGAGGTGTCACGCAGGAATTGCCGCCGGTTCATAATGATATTGGACGGTTATTTTTCGTCAAGCTTCTGGAGGGCGAAGGCGTATGCGCCGATGGCGACGGCTTCGCTGGTGCCGAGGCGGGAGATGCCGACGGCGATGCGGGCCAAGGGATCGTATTTCATCTTGCGTTTGCTGCCGGGCACAATGATTTCGCGGGCCTGGCCCTTGAGGAACTGCTTGCGCTGCTCCGCGTCTTGGAGGTTGAAGGCCACTTGAACCAGGCGGCGGAACGGCTTGCCGTCCGGAGCGGTGTAGGCGCCGTTGAGTTCGTCGACCAGGGCAGGCAGGAAAAGGGACCAGGAGCCCGAGATGCCGCCGCCGATGACGGCCAGGGCGTCGACCAGGGTGAGGGCCTGGGCCATGGCGTCGCCGACCACTTCGCCGAGCCGGCGGAAGGCCTCGAGGGCGGCGTCCTGGTTGCCGGGCTCTTTGCCGCGGCCGATGGCGTAGATGACTTTGGGTTCGGGGGCCTGGTCGAAGGGGATGCCCGCCTGCTGGGCGTAGGCGCGGCGGACGGCGCGGATGCTGGCGCCTTCTTCGGCATTCATCTGCGGCGCGAGCTTGTTGCGGAGCAGCCAGACCTCGCCAGCCATCGAGTTGTCGCCCAGGAAGAGTTGGCCGTCGCGAACGATGCCGCCGCCGAAGCCGGTGCCGAGGGTGACGCCGAAGAGGTTCCGGTAACGTTTGGGGCTGCCGGCCTTCTTGAGGAGGTCATTGACATAAGGCAGGAAGCCGGCAATGGCTTCGCCATAAACGAAGAGGTCGCCGTCATTGTTGATGAACACCGGGATGCCGAATCGTTTTTCGAGCATTGGCCCCAGGGCCACGCCGCCACGGAAGCCCGGCAGGTTGCCCAGGTCGCCGATAATGCCGTTGGGATAGTCGGCCGGCCCTGGGAAAGCGAAGCTAATGGCGGCGGGCGGTTTGGAGCAGGCGGCCTCGAGGCGGGCGAATCCTTCGACGATGTTGGCCAGGCAGAGGTCGAGGTTGTCGCCATTGGAAGGCATCGTGACGGTCTGGGTCACCGGCCGGTTGCCGCGGATGGCCGAGAAGCGGAAGTTGGTTCCCCCCGCGTCGAGGGTCATAACGATGCGTGAGTCGGTGCTCGGTTTCATGGTCTGAGGAGGTTGCCGGCGGTTGGTGTTTGTTGATTGGTGTTAGGCCTGGGCGGCCCCCGGGCTCTGCTGGGGTAACGTGGCAGCCGGCTTGCGGCCACCCTTGAGCGAGAGCAGGAACAAGTAGGCAAAGGAGGCGGTCGGGACGGCGAAGGAGACGGCGCCCAACTCCAGGTCCCTGAGCCAGCCCATAAACAAGGGCACCAGGGCGCCGCCGGAGATAGCCATGCACATCAGGCCGCTGAGTTCGTTTGCCCGCGCAGGCCGTTCTTCGACGGTAATCGAAAAGAGCATGGGCCAGACATTGGCAAAGCCCAGGCCGGCGGCGACGATGCCAACCAAGGACAGGGCCTGCGACCCAGCCATGAGGGCAGCAGCGCCCGCCAATCCGAGGAACGCCGACAGACGGAAGCAGGTGCGGGGGCTCATGATTGTGAGGAGGACCCCGCCCAGGAGACGGCCGATGGTGAGGAGGAGGAAAAAGAGCGTGGGGCCGTATTTGCTGGCCGCCTTCTCATTCATGCCGAAGGCTTCCAGGGTTGGCTTCAGGAAACGCCCCATCGAGGACTCGGCGCCCACGTAGAGGAAGATGCCCAGGACGGCCAGAAGGAAGATGGGTTCTTGGAGCAGACCGAGGCTCGAGCGGATGCTGGGCGGCACGTCGGCTTTGGTTTCCTTGACGTTCAACATGGCAACCGACACGAAGGCAAGGACCATGAGGACGCAAAAGACAGGAAAGGCGGCACGCCAACCCAGGCTATTGAAGAGGGCCAGGCTGGCCAGGGCGGTCACCAGGTAGGTCGAGGCGGTGCTGCCGATACCCTTGATACCCTGGGCAAAACTGAGGTTGCGGCTATAAGTGCCTTCGGGGCTTACGTCGCGCATGATGGGATTGCCCGCCACCTGGAGGAAGGTGGTCCCGACGCCCAGGAGGAAGATGCAGCCCAGCAGGACCGGGAAGCTGGGGACCTGGAAGGAAGGGAGCACCAGCGCCGCCGCGTTGAGCCCCAAGCCAAGGAGCAGGAGTTTCTTCTTGCCGATGCGAGCGGCCAACAAACCACCGGGAACACTGAAGGCCGCAAAGGCGATGAAGACGACAAAGGGCAGCAACGTGGACATGAAGTTGCTGATCTGGTACTCCTTCATGACCCGGTCAGCATTGGGGCCCATGGCATCGGCCAGGCCCATGAGGAAAAAAGCGAGGAAGATCGGGAGGGTGCGCATACTATTGCTCAGTCCATTCTACTTTTTATCGTTGGTGGTCAACTGGGCAAATGTTACGGGGCGCACCACCGGATGTATAGCGAATTTCAACCGGCCACCGGCTTGGGGTGCATTTCACTTTTTGGATGGCAGTTTCCGGCTCCTAATCTTAATCTTGCTCCTCATCGTAATCTTAATCCGAATGCATTGCTGGTTCGGCCATGAAAACAAGGGGATTAGGAGCAGGATTAGGATTACGATTAGGAGGGGCTACCCAAATCAGTGAAATGCCCCCCCGGCTTGCGCCCGGCGCGATAGCCGTAGAGGCCGTAGAAGGCGATATAGGCGAAGGCAATCATGGGGACCACGAAGGAGAACTGGACGCCCCAGAGGTCCGCGATGCGGCCCTGCGTTGGCGGGAGGATCGCCCCGCCCAGAATAGCGACCACGAGCAACGAGGAGGCCTGGCTCTTGAGGGGGCCCAGACCCTCGATGGCCAGGGAAAAGATATTGGACCACATCACGGAACAGAACAGGCCGACGCAGAGGATGGCCCATTTAGCGGTTTCGCCGGCGCTGAGGATGCCCGTGAGCAAGAGGCCAAGGATGACGCCACTGAACAGGGCGAGCATTCGATGCGGGCTGGCCTCGCCCAGGAAGAAGGCGGCCAGCAGCACCGCCAGGAACACGCCGTAGCGCAGGGCGTTGGGGAGGCTGCAGAGCAGCGCCGCCCGCTCCCAACCCAGGTGCAGGCCGTTGCCCAAAGCGGGCAAGGCCAGGATTGCCAGGAAGGCCGCCACCGGCACGGCCACCACCAGGGTGTGCTTGAGTGACTGGCGCATGTCGCTCAAGGCGAAAGCGCCCATGAACCGCCCGATCATCAGCCCGCCCCAGTAAAAGGCGAGGTAACCGCTGGCGATTTCCTTGGGTATGCGCCCCAGCCTCTCGGAACCGAGAAAGTTGACGAGGATGCTGCCGGTGCTGATCTCGCCACCGACATACATGAAGATGGCGATCATGCCCAGAACCGTATGCAGGTGCTTGAGCGCCCCGAAGCCACGGGCCATTTGGTCTTTATTCGTGAAATTAGGGACATGGGCAAACGTGAAGAATGCGGCCAGCAGGATATAGGCGGCGGCGAAGCCCAAGTAAGGGATTTTGACGGAGTCGGCCCCGTGCGCGCCCGGGCGGGTGAAGACGGTAAAGATCAACCAGCCGCCGATGAGGGGACCGATAGTGGTGCCCAAGGAGTTAAAGGCCTGGGAGAGGTTGAGCCGGCTGGAGGCGGTCCGTTCGGGGCCCAGGATTGTCACGTAGGGATTGGCGGCAATCTGCAACATGGCCAGGCCCAGACCGATAATGAACAAGGCGCCCAGGATGAACGGGTAGGAGGCCACGCCGGCGGCGGGGTAGAGCAAGGCGCTGCCCGCCGCCGAGATGAGCAGCCCGATGATGACCCCCCGCTTGTAGCCAAGCCGGTTGATGGGATCGCCGGAAAACATAGAGGTCAGATAATAGATCAGCCCGCCCATCGAGTAGGCGCCGAAGAAAGCGAGCTGCACGAGCATCGCCTGGAAGTAGTTGAGCCCGAAGGCCTCTTTGAAGCGGGGGATGAGGATGTCATTCCAAACGTTCATGAATCCCCACATGAAGAAGAGGATGGTCATGATCGCAAACGGGCCGCGGTAGGTTGGACCGTTCTTCATCCTTCACCCTTCCTAATTCTTCTCACTGGGAATTGGGGCCGGGCATGGCCGCAGGGGGGCGGTCCTCGGGGCCGGCGGCCCATTTGTAATCCGGGGCGGAGACCATCTCGAAGGCCAGTTCGCCGCCGGCGGCAAGTTCCTGGTGGGAGAGGTAGGTGCGGTTAAAAGGCTGGCCGTTCAAGGTTGCGGCGTGGATGTAGGGATGCTGGGTTCCGTTGTTTTTGGCGACGATGGTGAAAGTTCTGTGATTGGGCAAGCTGAGCGTGGCCCGGTCAAAGAGCGGGCTGCCGATGATATAGTTGGGGTCGCCCGGACAGACGGCGTAAAAGCCCAGGGCGCTCAGGACATACCAGGCGGACATCTGGCCGGTGTCTTCATCGCCGCAAAGGCCGTCCGGGGTGGCCTGGTAGAGTTGGGTCATCGCCATGCGGATGCGGGATTGGGTTTTCCAGGGCTGGCCGGCATAGTTATAGAGGTAAAGCAGGTGGTGAATGGGTTCGTTGCCGTGCGCATACTGGCCCATGTCCAGTGCCGCCATCTCGGTCATTTCGTGGATAGTGCCCCGGTAGGTGCCGACCTTGAAGGTGTTGGGAGCGGTAAAGACGGCATCGAGTTTGGCCGCAAACGCCTGGTCGCCGCCCATCAGCTTGACCAGGCCCGGGATGTCTTGCATGACGCTCCAGGTCCAATGCCAGGAACAGCCTTCCGTGAAAGGCCCGCCCCATTCCGTGGGGTCGAACGGCTCGCACCACGAGCCGTCGGCCTTTCGACCGCGCATGAATCCGGTCTTGGTGTCGAAGAGGTTTTCGTAATTCATGGACTTGCGGTAGAACTCCTGGGCCTGGGCCTTGCGCCCGATGGCCCGAGCCAATTGGGCCAGGCAGAAGTCGTCGTAAGCATACTCGAGCGTCTTGGCGGCGGCCTCCTCCACGCTGGGTTGGCCGCGCTCGTTCGCGTAGGGCACATAGCCCAGCTTGTTGTAATACTCGACGCCGTCCCGGCCGATGGAACGGCAGTTATTGGGCCCCTGCGTGTTGGCGTCATGCACCATGGCGGCAACCGCCTTGTCCGCGTCGAAGCTGCGAATGCCTTTGACCCAGCCGTCGGCCAGGAGCGAAAAGGCGTGGTTGCCGATCATGCAGGGGCGATGGCCGGGGCTGGACCAGGACGGCAACCAGCCGCTCTGCTCATAAGCGTTGAGCAGCCCTTGCAGAATCTCGGCGCTGACCTCCGGGAAGAGCAGGTTATAGAGCGGATGCGCGGCGCGGAACGTGTCCCAGAAGCCCGAGTCGGTGTAGAGCACCCCCGGGTGGACTTTGCCGTCGTAGGGGCTGAAATAGACCGGCCGCCCGCTCTCATCCAGTTCATGGAAGCGATGCGGATAGACGATGCTGCGGTAGAGGGCGCTATAGAAGGTGCGTTGCTGGTCTTGGGTGCCGCCCTCGATGCGAGCGCGGCCCAGGGCCTCGTTCCAGCGGTCTTCGGCACGGCGGCGCACGGAATCGAAACCGGCGTTTCCGATTTCGCGTTCGAGGTTCCGCAGGGCCTGTTCCGGGCTGATGAACGAGGAGGCGGCCCGGCAGGTCACCACGCCGTTGGCGGCGGCATCGAACCTCACAAAGGCGCCCGCCTCTTTGGCCTCAAGGCGCGTCTCGCCCGCTTTGACCTCCTCGGGCGACCAGACGCCATGGGCGGCGAACGGACGGTCGAAAACGAGGACGAAGTAGTTGGCGAAATTGGCGGGCACACCGCCGTGGTTGTAACGGCTGATGCCGACGATTCTATTCTGGGCGGGGAGGATTTCGACCGAGGAACCGCCCGGGAAGGCGTCCAGCACGACGTAGGCCTCGCCCGGGTCCTCGAACGTGAACCGGAAGCAGGCGCAGCGCTCGGTCGGGGTGACCTCGGCGGTCGCCTTCCAGGTGTCCAGGCGCACGCGGTAATAGCTGGGCTGGGCCACCTCCGCCTCATGCCGGAAGGTCGAGGCCCGTTCATCTTCCTTGACCGCCAGCTTGCCTGAGACCGGCATGAGCGCG
>Ga0187889_10002769_pt1 | contig 16434 bp, 9 predicted proteins | sample June2016WEW_7_10_2_FD_132992 | JGI IMG/M metagenome (GOLD analysis project Ga0187889, IMG submission 132992) | Peatland microbial communities from SPRUCE experiment site at the Marcell Experimental Forest, Minnesota, USA - June2016WEW_7_100 | ecosystem: Environmental > Terrestrial > Soil >... | reverse complement strand
TGAAAAAAAGAAGCGCCCGGGGCAATGATTTCCCCGCTCGGAGTCGCGCAGGGCGGGCGCGGCTGCCGGTTATATCGACGAAAAGAAAAACCGGACGGGTATCATCGGCACGCGCTCCCAATAAGCAAGCCCTCGCAGGTTTCCCTTCGGATTGATGTTTTTGTGGAATCCCGTGAACGTGACGATCGTTTCTATTATTCTTATTGTAGCTCGACCATTTCATAAAGCGCAGCTGCCTTACCATTGCTAAATCATATTTGTTATTACTCAATGTGCAAGACACCTTCCCCGTTAGGCTTGCAAAAGCATATCGATCATATTTCCACAGCTAGAACAAATTTTCTGCAGTTATAAGAAGCGCAATTCCCCTCTATGCATGGAGGTGAGGTTTTCTCGTCTTGTTATTTTAGCCACGCATTTCTTTGCATTTCTTAATATTCCACTTTACATTTCTTTACGGTTGATTGATTATCACTAGGCCGATTTTCAATCTCCCATGTATGCCCGGATTCGCTTCTCTGCCGGCCGTGGAGATTTGGAATTGATACCGCAACCTCAGTCGCTCTTTCAAGCTGGATGAGTAAGAGTACTGAAAGGGGGCAGGTTGGTTATTTTCAATTAACTGCCACACCTCAGAATTTCAACGGAGAAGGGGAATGAAACTTACACGGAGGGATTTTTTTAAGGTCTCAAGCGCTGCGACTGCCGGTCTTGCGCTCACCGGAATGGGGCTGGATCTCAGTTCCGTTAAAGCCTATGCTTGGGAATTGCGAATCAAGGACACCAAGGAGACACCCACGATCTGCTGCTACTGCGCGGTAGGTTGCGGTATCCTTTGTCACACGGACAAGAAGAGCGGAAAAGTTATCTACACAGAAGGTGACGCCGACCATCCAATCAACGGCGGGACATTGTGTGCCAAGGGAGCATCCGTTTACCAGCTTGCCCGCAATGACAAGCGGGCGACCCAGGTCCTTTATCGTGCACCCAACAGCGATAAATGGCAGGTCAAGAAATGGGATTGGGCACTCGCGGAGATAGCCAAACGCGTCAAGAAGACGCGCGACGCTGCTTTCGTCGAGAAAAACGAACAGGGTCAGGTGGTAAACCGATGCCAGGACATTGCCTCCGTGGGAAGCGCCGCGCTGGACAACGAGGAATGCTGGATCTACCAGGCAATGCTGCGCGCTCTGGGTATCGTATATATAGAACACCAGGCCCGTATCTGACACAGCGCGACTGTAGCGGCTCTGGCAGAGTCGTTCGGACGTGGCGCAATGACCAATCACTGGATCGATATCGGCAATAGCGATTGCGTACTCATGATGGGCAGCAACCCCGCGGAAAATCATCCTGTTTCTTTCCGCTGGGTAATGAAAGCAAAAGATAACGGCGGGACACTTATTCACGTAGATCCACGCTACACGCGGACATCAACCAAGGCTGACATTTACGCACCGCTCAGACCCGGAACGGATATCGCCTTCCTGGGCGGCATGATCAAATATATTATCGAAAACAAGAAATATTTCCTTGATTATGTAACCAACTATACCAACGGGTCCTACATCGTAGGTGAAAAGTATAGCTTCAAAGATGGCCTGTTTTCCGGATTCAATGCCGAAAAAAGAGCCTACGACGCCACGACCTGGGCGTATGAGATGGACGAAAAAGGGGTCCCCAAAAAAGATTTGAGCCTTCAGGACCCCCGCTGTGTATTCCAGATTATGAAGGACCACTATTCGCGCTACGACCTGGAAACCGTTTCGTCGATTACCGGAACGCCAAAAGACGATCTCCTGAAAGTCTATCAGGCATACAGCGCCACGGGTGTTCCCGACAAGGCCGGGACTATCATGTACGCGATGGGCTGGTGCCAGCATTCGGTCGGCGTGCAGAATATCCGTACGATGTCCATCATCCAGGCCATGCTCGGCAATATGGGAATTGCGGGCGGCGGCGTAAACGCGATGCGCGGCGAATCCAACGTGCAGGGGTCAACCGACGCCGGACTTCTTTTCCATATACTGCCGGGCTACAACCCGACTCCGACCGCTGCGCTGGCTACCCTTGCGGATTACAACAAGAAAAATACTCCCTCCGCCAAGGACCCCCTGAGCGCAAACTGGTGGCAGAATCGCCCCAAATACATGGTGAGCATGCTTAAAGCTTTCTATGGAGACGCCGCAAAGCCGGAGAACGACTTCGGCTATAGCTGGCTGCCAAAGCCCGACGAGGGCAAGCCGTACAGTTGGCTCGATCTTTTCGACGCGATGTATAAGAAGCAGATCAAAGGCTTTTTCGCCTGGGGCATGAACCCTGCGTGCAGTGGCGCCAATTCCAATAAGACCAGGGAATCGCTCAGCAATCTGGATTGGATGGTAAACGTCAACGTTTTCGATAACGAAACGGCCTCTTTTTGGAAAGGGCCCGGGATGAAACCCGAGAAGATAAAGACCGAGGTCTTCTTCCTGCCCTGCGCCATGTTTCTGGAAAAGGAAGGCTCGATCTCCAACAGCGGCAGGTGGGCGCAATGGCGCTACAAAGCCCAGGAGCCCGTGGGGGAGTGCAAGCCTGACGGGGACATAGTCTACGAACTCTTTGTCCATATTCGCGATCTTTACAAGAAGGATAAGAAGGCAAAGTTCGCCGACCCGATTTTGAACCTGAAGTGGGATTACGCAACGGACAAAAAATTCGATCCGCACCTGGTCGCCAAAACGATCAACGGCTACTGGACCCAAGATACGACGGTCGGCGACAAGACTTACAAGAAAGGCGAACAGGTTGGCGCCTTCGCAATGCTCAAGGACGACGGTTCGACGGCCTGCGGAAACTGGATTTACTGCCAGAGCTACAATCAGGACGGCAACAACATGGCCCGCCGCGACAAGTCCGATCCGAGCGGCATAGGTCTTTATCCAAAGTGGTCCTGGGCCTGGCCGGTGAACCGAAGGATCATTTACAACCGCGCTTCGGTAGATCCGACCGGAAAGCCGTGGAACCCAAAAAGAGCGCTCGTCGAGTACGTAGCGGAAGTCAAGGACGGCAAATACATGCCCGGAGGCACCTGGAAGGGGGACGTCCCGGATGGGCCATGGCCTCCTTTGAAAAACCCGGACGGCTCGGCAAGGGAAGATGGCAAACTTGCATTCATCATGAAATCGGACGGCTACGCCTCGCTTTTCGGTCCCGGACTCAAGGACGGTCCGTTGCCGGAGCACTATGAGCCTATCGAATGTCCGGTCAAAAAGCACCCTTTTGGCGCGCAGCTCAACAACCCTGTCGCTGTAATGTTCAAGACCGACAAGGACATCATAAACAGCTGTGACCCAAGGTTTCCCTATATCGGCACGACTTACCGGGTGACCGAACACTGGCAGACGGGGGTACTTACCAGGTACGTGCCGTGGCTGCTCGAGGCCGAGCCTCAGGTGTTCGTCGAAATGAGCGAGCAGCTTGCCGCGCTCAGGGGAATCAGCAATGGCGAAAAAGTGATTGTCGAATCGCCAAGAGGGTCTCTGGAGGCTGTGGCGATGGTAACGAAGAGGTTGAAGCCCTTTACTATCCAGGGAGATGAAGTGCATATGGTTGGTCTGCCATGGCATTTCGGATGGCTTTATCCGAAGGATGGGGGTGAGAGCGCAAATCTGCTGACTCCCGCGGTGGGTGATCCCAACACGCGTATCCCTGAATCGAAGGCATTTATGGTAAATGTGCGGAAAAAGGGAGCATAAGCCATGGCAGGTAAAAGCTTTTTCGTAGATACAACACGGTGCACCGCCTGCAGAGGCTGCCAGATGGCGTGCAAGAACTGGAACCAGAACGGAGCTTCTGCTACGAAAAACCTGGGAAGTCACCAGAACCCTCCAGACCTGGACGGAAATACGTTCAAACTCGTCCGGTTCAGCGAGGTCGAAACAGACGGCAAGGTCGGCTTGTATTTTTTCCCCGACCAGTGCAGGCACTGCCTTGAACCACCATGCAAGGAAGTCGCCACCGGATATGTCGATGAATCGGTTATCCAAGATGAAGCTACGGGCGCTGTCGTTTATACCGACAAGATGAAGGAAGCGCCTTTTGATGAGATCAAGTCCAGCTGCCCGTATAATATTCCGAGGCAGAACGCCAAATCTCAAACAGTCAAATGCACCATGTGCATCGACCGCATCAGCGCCGGGCTCAAGCCTGCCTGTGTCAAGATTTGCCCGACCGGCGCCATGAACTTCGGAGACAGGGCTGAAATTCTGAAAATGGCAAACGACAGGCTTGCCGGCGTCAAGGCCAAATATCCCAAAGCGCAGCTTCTGGATCATGACCAGGTACGGGTGATTTATCTGGTCGTCGATGAGCCGAAGAAGTACCACAAGAATGCAGTCGCAAGCCTGCCCGGCGCCTTGGACAAGGTAGTGTAAACCGTAATCGGCACCGGCCGCACCAAAGGTGCGGCCGGTGCTGCCTTTTCGCCGGCGATGTGGAACCGGCTGAATTCACTTTTTTTCTCCGGGGAATATTAAATGAGTGGCGATCCAAATTTAGAGGGAGACGAGATCCAGAGGGCTGTCGCGCTGGCCAGAGTTGAAAGACCAGCCTATTCTCACCTCTATGATTTTCTTGAAGCGCTGTTTCTTGCCAACGCAGGAATCAGGAGCAGGCTTCACGTCGATATACCATCCATTGATAACAGTCTTGCAAAAACCAAATGGGAAAATGGATTCCCTCTGCTCAACCGATGGGATTTTCCCATAGACACCGCGGCTGCCGAAGATCTTTTCGCAGGCATAGAAAAGTCGCTTCCCAAGAAAAGCCAAAAACTGATGCACGCCTACGAATCGCTCAGGCGTGCGATTGCAGCTCATTCAGAACACAGCAGTGAGTTCTGGTGCAGCTTTCTGGAGTATGAAACCGGACCCTGGCAGGAGTTGCTCGATATGGGTCCGAAAACGGACCCGGCCTCGGTTCTTTTCCTTGCAAGAAGCGCCATCAAGCCTTCGCTGGAGTTAACTGCCCGCGCGCTGCTCGAAATCCACGCGCTTCCACCTGCCTGGCTGAAAGGCTACTGTCCGGTTTGCGGCTCCCTCCCCTCTCTTCTCTATATCCATGGCGAAGGGGCCCGCAAGGCATTCTGCTCCTGGTGCGCAACCCGGTGGGACCTTAACAGACTCCAATGTCCCTATTGTGAAAACCGCGATCACGAATCACTCGGCTATATAGGGATCGAAGAAGAGCCCCAGAACCGAATCATTTACTGCAGTGTCTGCAAGTTCTACTTTAAGCAGATCGACGTTCGGGAACTAGCCTACGCTCCTTATTTTCCTCTTGAGGAATGGACCACTCTTCACCTTGACCTGCTTGCCCACAAGACAGGCTGGCTGCAGCCTCCATCCCCGGCTCCGGCCGTCTACGCTAAATCAGAATAGATGGTTTATAAATAAGAGGGGCAAGCCGGCCTGGATATTACCGAAGAGCGGTACGCTATCCTTCCGGATAACTTGTTTTGAGTCTTACCGGTTTTTTGAAAAATCCTCGAGGATTTATGGAAAGCCGTCGGTTTGAAGCGGAATTTCCCGTCTTCCAGGAAAATTCCAGCTTTACAGGAGTTTTCCTGTTTGGGAGGAATCAGAGGGGGCCTGAGTGGCTCATATCAGGCCCTGGAGATATTATGCTTTTGCAGCAATGCATAAAGACGAGACTGAGAGATTCCGGCAATGCGGCAAGCCTCTTTTATGTCCCCATCGCAGAGCGCAATCAGGTCCTGCAGGTAATGCTTTTCTGCCTGGGCATAGGCCATGTCGCGAAAATCATGAATATTGGGCAAGGTCCGCGCGGCACTGTTTGTCGAGGCGCTTTCTGAGGGAGGCGCTTTGTGCTCAGCCAGGGCCCGTGCCCTCAGGACCCGAATATCCAAAGGCAGGTGTTTTGGAAAAAGCGTCGGTTCGAAACGTGCTGCCGCCAATGCGCGATCCAGAATATTGACCAGTTCCCGGACGTTTCCGTGCCAATGATACGCTTTGAGCGTATCCAGAAATTCGGGCGAGAACCCCTTGGGTGTTAATCCATGCCTTTCGCAGAACTGGTCGATATGATATCTGGCAAGTTCCCTGATATCTTCAGGGTGCTCCCGCAAAGGCGGCAGTTCGATCACGAAAGAGTTCAACCGGAACAGAAGGTCCTCGCGGAAATAATTTTCCTGCACCATTTGATCAAGACTACGATTTGTTGCGGCAACGAGCCTGAAATCACTCTCAATTTCCCTGCTGCTTCCAATGGGACGAAAGCTATGTTCCTGAAGGACCCGCAGAAAAGCTTTTTGACTGCTGAAGGGGAGTTCACCCACTTCGTCAAGGAAAAGCGTTCCGCCGCCGGCCTGCCGGATGAGGCCCTCGCCAGATTTTTACGCTCCCGTAAAGGCCCCCTTTTCATGGCCGAAGAGCACGCTTTCCACAAGCGTTTCCGGAAGGGCCGCGCAATCTACCACCACAAAGGCGCCCCTGGCACGGGCGCTGTTGCGATGAATGGCGCGGGCGAAAAGTTCTTTGCCGGTTCCGGTCTCGCTGGACAGCAGCACGTTGGTGTCGCTTGCCGCCGCCTGAGCCAGGAGGTCCAGGCAGGCCATAATCTTTGGACTGCTGCCGATGATGTCCTCGCGCTTGAGCGCAATAATGTTTTTGGCCTGGGTCCCGGCAAGTCTTTTTTCTTTGCGGTACTCGAGCGCGCGAATGAGAGGGAGACTCATTTCCTTAGTGGAGCAGCCCTTTTCGATGTAATCCCATGCTCCGCTCTTGATCGCCATCTCGGCCCCATCCGGATTGCCGAACCCCGTGATGATAATGACTTCCGGGGATGACGGCACGGCCCGCGCCCTGGGCAGTACCTCCAATCCATCTCCGTCCGGCATGCGGACATCCAGAAAGACAACTTCCACGTGCGCGGATGCCGCAAGTTCAAGCCCTTCCGCAATCGTGCCCGCGCAAACGGGAGTGTGTCCCATGCGGCTGACCATGCGCGAAAGCGCATAGCGCATAGACTCGTCATCGTCGATAATGAGGATGTTGGCCATTAGTCGCTCATCTCAAGAATGCTTTTCATCCAGAATTCTTCTTATGATCCCTGCCATCTCGGTACTACCGAGCGGCTTCATTTGCACTTCCCGGACGCCGATCTGTTCGGCTTCCTGGCGCGTGAGGCCCTCGCCCGAGTCGGGACTAAATCCGCTGCAGATGACGATCGGGATTTCCGGACGAATGCGCAACGCTTCACGGGCCAGCTCAATGCCTGTAACATGAGGCATGCTCTGATCCGTAATGATGAGATCGAACTTGTCCGGCCCGGCGCGAAAAGCCTCCAAAGCTTTCAGGCTGTTTTGAAACACCACGGGCTCATATCCAAGTCGTCTCAGCATCTTCTCGCCGGCGTAGACGAGATCTTCTTCGTCATCCACAAACAGGATGCGCTCGGTCCCCCGATTGAGCGCATCCCCTTTTGGGGCTTCGGGCAAATCCCCGGATCGTTCAATGCATGGCAGAAACACCTCGAAAGTCGTTCCCTTTCCCTGCTCGCTGGAAACCGTGATGTCGCCCCCATAATTCATGATGATTCCGTGCACTACCGATAGACCCAACCCTGTGCCCTCGCCTCGTTTCTTCGTGGTGAAAAACGGGTCGAAAATCCTCTCCAGGACCTTTTGACTCATGCCATGTCCGGTATCACTTACGGCCAATCTGACGCAAGGACCGGTTTCAACATTTTGCGAGAGTGCGGCCGTTGGGGGATCGACGATCACCTCTGACAAATTTACTTCCAATATGCCTCCCCTCTCCCGCATAGCATGGGCCGCATTGGTGCACAGGTTCATAATCACCTGATGGACCTGCGTCGGATCGGCCAGGACCATACCGGATCCGGTGGAAATATGCTGCCGGATCTCTATGCTCGAGGGCAAAGAGGCTCGAAGGAATTTCAGGCATTCCTTCACCAGGGGCGCTATTTCAATTGGCTGCCGTTCCTGTTCATTGTGCCGGCTAAAGGTGAGAATCTGCCTTATGAGGTTTTTCCCGCGATAGCTGGCTTTGAGCACATGCGCGAGGTCCTCCCGCGTTGGACTTCCCAGCGGAGCATCTTCCAGCGCGAACTCGGTGCAGGATATAATCGCGCCCAGGATATTATTGAAATCGTGCGCTATGCCTCCTGCAAGCGTCCCAAGCGCCTCCATTTTTTGCGCCTGCCGCAGCTGGTTTTCGAGACGTTCTTCCTGCGATACATCACGACTCACAAACACATAGTGGGTTATACCCGCAGCATCCCGCATGGTCGATACCCTTGCATCGATTTCGAAAGTAGAACCATTCCTGCCGCTTCCGACCGTAAAACGGCCGTTCCAGGACTCATTGCGGGCCATGGCGTCCCCCATTACTTTGAAGATCTGCTCATTCGTCCCACTGTTTCCCAAATCACAAACGTTTTTTCCGGTAATGGCCCCGCGCTCATAACCACTGATACGTTCGAGTGATAAATTGCTATATTGGACCACACCCCGGTCATCGAATATGGCAACGCCTTCCTCGAGTTGTTCGCACGCGGTTGCGAGAAGCAGCCTCGCCTTTTCTTCCTGTTCATTCTGGGCCCTCAACCTGAGTGCCAGGATGCCGTATGACAAATCATCGGCCAGTTCTTTGAGCAGTTTGAGTTCTTCGGTATCGAAGGCATCGGGTTCTTCAGCATAGATTCCAAGTGCGCCGAACGGCGTGTCGCCGTCCGTGAGGGGAAGGGAAACGGTCGAGGCATAATTGCGTTTGAGCGCCTCATCGCGCCAGAACATGGACGGAGGGTTGGCCATAATATTTTGCACCACACTTGGAAAACCGGTTCGAATGGCAATGCCGGTAGGGCCCGTTCCCCTTTCGGTGTCAGCCCACGTCAAATTCAGCTTCTCAAGGTACCCATCTTCATAGCCCCACTGAGCCGCCGGAAGAATGGTTTGCAGTTCATCCCGCTGGGCAAGGCCTGCCCATGCGAGCCGGTAGCCGCCAACCTCAACGATGATCCGGCATATTTCCTTCATGAGACCGTTTTCGTCTCTGATCCGAACTAATGCCTGGTTGCAGCCGCTGAGCGTCCTGACGGCCCTTTTCACCCTGCGCAAAGAAGACTCGGAATCTTTTATGATAGAGCCGCGATGTTTCACGAGCCAGAAAAGAACGGCCGCCGTCGCGAAAACGAACAGCAGGTCCTTGAGGGTCGCAGCCCATCTGATGGTTTGATGGTCCCTGAACAAGGCTATCACATGGTTGGAGATCAGGACCCAGAGTCCAGCCACGATAATGTAGACTATGCTGATCTTGACGGGACTCGATATTAGCCCGGGAAGCTCCTTTTTCATGGTGTACCCCCGATCTGCAAGGCTTTCGGCATAGCTTACTCTAGCTCTTTTTACTCAGATCGAAAAGCCCCGCAGCCCAAAACCTGAAGCATGAAAACATAGCCCGTCCCCGCCTCAAAACCCATGCACCGCACTTCAGTCCATCTTTTCATGCGCTGCACAGGTCCTCCAAGACCTTCATTATCCAGGTTGAATGCATGCCGACCGGCAGGCGCCGACATATATCCATCCGGCTGCCAGCGTTTCTGAACCGACCGGCCCATTTTTCCCACGCCCGCTTCAGTTGTGGATTCCTAAGCATCTATCGTGCCACAAGCTGAGCGTCGAATTGCCTCGGCGATTTCCAGCCCTGCGTGCATGGGGCTGGAAATCGGGAAAGGCTGTTAACCATATAACGACCTGCAGCGATATGGTGAATGATTTCTTGGGATTGGGAAAAATGTTGCAAATCTTCTTCTCTTGTGGTTATGGTACAATTACGTGAGGTTTCAGACGAATTGAAATGTCAAGTGTTCCTCCCCTTCAATCCATGTCAATTTACCCCTTTGCTGGTTTACCGCCGAGCGCTGTGTTTGGGCAGCCCGCTGGACAGGCTTTTACAGGCTTTGTTTTTTGGACTGCGTAGAAGGAGATTCCTGTGGTTTCCATACCGATACCCACTTACGAGGAACTGAGACGAAGAGTTCAGAAACTGGAAAAGGAAGCGCTCAGGCGCACGCGAGCCGACAAGGTGCTGCAGAAGAGTGAGGCGCGGTACCGGATGATTTTCAATTATTCTCCACTGGGAATCGTCCATTTCGACAAGAACGGAATAATCGTAGAGTGCAATGGAACTTTTCTGGAGATCATAGGCGCCCCGAAGGAAAAACTCATCGGATTCAGCATGACCGAATCGTTGCGGGATGAAAGGATGCGGTCGGCGTTTATTGCCGGCCTTGCGGGAAAGCCTAATTATTTCGAGGGGGATTATCAGTCCGTAATTGGGAAAAAAACTACGCCGGTAAGGGCCATGTACAGCCGGATAACCTCGGACGACGGCAGGTTCCTGGGCGCGGTGGGCCTTATTGAGGACATTACGGAACGAAAGGAGTCAGAGGAGTTTGTTCGCAAGATCGCCAGTTCGATAAGCGACCCGATATACGTTATGGACAGGAAGCACCGTTATGTTTTGGCCAACGATGCCCTGTGCGCCCTTGCAGGCCGGAGTCGTGAGGATATCCATGGCGGGACCGATTACGATTTTTTCCCCAGGGAGCAGGTGGATATCTTCTGGGAAAAAGACGAACTGGTATTCGAAACGGGGCAGGAGAATGAAAACGAAGAAGAGATAACGGACAGCAACGGGACGACCCGTACCGCCGTCACAAAGAAGACCCTATACACGGATAGACATGGGAACAAGTTTTTAGTAGGCATCGTAAGGGACATAACCCGCCGCAAGGAAACCGAGCTGGCACTAAAGGCCGCTCACCATAAGCTCACGGATATCATTGAATTCCTTCCTGATGCCACCGTTGTCATAGACCGGGAAAAGAAGGTAATTGCCTGGAACCGGGCCATGGAGGAGATGACCGGGGTCAAGAAAGGTGACATCCTCGGAAAGGGCGAATACTCTTACGCCGCTCCGTTTTATGGTTGGAAGAGGCCGATGCTCATCGACCTCGTGATGAGTGAACAACCCGATATCGAGAAACGATACGATTTCGTCAAAAGGATCGGAAACACCGTTTACGGAGAGGCATATGTCCCCGGGGCTTACCAGGGGAAAGGGGCATATCTGTGGTCGACGGCTGCTCCGCTTTTCGCCGGGGACGGGAGCATAACCGGTTTTATCCAGTCCATCCGGGATATTTCGGATCGCAAAAAGGCGGAGCAGGAATTACGGCTTAGTGAGGAACGGTTTCGGGTGATTTTCGAGTCCGCTCAGGACTGCATATACCTAAAGGACCGTTCATACAGGTATATTCTTGTAAATCCCGCCATGGAAAGTCTTTTTGGAATTCCAGCCTCTCAAATCATAGAGTGTAACGCACGGAGCCTGTATGGGGAAGCAATCGGGAAACGGGCCGAAGAAAGTGACGATCGTGTATTTGCCGGAGAAATCGTCACAAGAGAAAGCACCCGGCGTATTCGGAACCAGGACAGGACATTCCATCTGGTGAAGGTGCCCATTCGGGATCAGACCGGTGAGATCGTAGGCCTGTGCGGCATTTCGCGGGATATAACCGAAACCAAGCGAGCGGAGAAAAAACTTCAGGATGCCCTAAACTTTCTCAAGGTCCTGATGGATACAATCCCGGCCCCAATTTTCTATAAAAGTGCGAATGGCTCATATCTGGGCTGCAATCAGGCATTCGCGTCGTGTCTCGGCCTTGATAGAGACTCTATTATAGGAAAATCGGTTTTTGATGTGGCGCCTGAGGATGTGGCGCAAAAATACTGCGAGATGGAAGCCGCTCTTTTGAAGGATGCAGGTGTTCAGACTTCCGAGACTTCGATAATCTATGCCGACGGCACCAGGCATGAGGTCATCTTCTCCAAGTCTACATTCCTGGAAGCCAGTGGGTCTGCAGGAATAGTCGGGGTAATCTTCGATATTTCCGATCTGAAGCGAGCCAGGCATGACTTAAAGATAAGCGAGAATAGATTTCAGCTGATGGCTGAATCTGTTCAGGATGTATTTTGGATGGGCACCCCGGATTTCGAGAAGATATTCTACCTCAATCCAGCATTCGAGGAAGTCTGGGGGCGCAGTCGGCAGGAGATCTACGACAATCCGAAATCTTTTATCGACAGTGTTCATCCTGATGACAAGGAACGCATTCTTGCCGAGACAGGAAGGCTGAGTGCAGGGGGAGATGTATTTGACGCCGAGTACCGGATCATACAACCTGACGGTTCAGTCCACTGGATTCTTAACCGTGCTTGTGCGGTTGCCGGCGATCAGGCTGGTCTTTGCCTCGTGACCGGTGTGGCAAGAGATATTACTGAAAGAAAGATGACGGAGGAGGCTCTGCGCAAATCCGAAAGCGAACTTCGGTTCCTTTCTTCGAAGCTCCTCGCGACTCAGGAGTTGGAGCGCAAGAAGCTTGCGGCAGAACTCCACGATAGTTTGGGATCATCCCTGACTGCAATTAAAATCAGCATCGAGCATGCTCTGAACCGGATGGCACAGGGTGAAGCGGAACCGGCCATGCTCAAGAAATCGATTTCACTGACACAGAACATTATAGAAGACATCCGAAGAATGATCATGGACCTTCGGCCCATTATGCTGGACGATCTTGGCCTGATCGAAACAGTCGGCTGGTTTTGCAGACAGTTCGGAGAAATTTATCCGGATATTGAAGTCGAGAAGAAGATCACGGTTAAAGAAAACCAGATACCGGAGGCGCTCAAGATAGTCATGTTCCGACTTTTGCAGGAAACCTTCCATAATATAGGCAAGTACAGCAAGGCTGGTAGCGTGCAACTTTCCATCATGTACAGAAAAGGCGCCCTGGAACTCACAATAAAAGACAACGGAGAGGGATTCGACGTAATTTCCGCCCTCTCCAGGGAAAGCGGCGCCAGGGGGCTTGGTCTTACCAGCATGAAAGAGAGAACGGAACTTTCGGGAGGGTCTTTTTCGATTGCATCAAAGATTGGAAAAGGGACTGAGATAAGAGCCTCATGGCAAGTAAGCTGAAAGAGGAGTCGTCTGTAATCCACGCCCAGCGGAGCGCGGAATATAGAGATTGGCGCCAATTATGGCTGGAAAATGCTTTATCGACCTAAAAGAACCCGGACGGAAGGCGGCCTTGCCGCCGTTTTCGCTCGTTAAGTCAAGGGGCTCGCGATGGCTCCGAATGGAAAATTTCCATTAGTCTTTTTTGCCGCCGCCGTACTGGCTGTCTTTTGTGTCCCCGGTTTTGCGGCAACTCCCCAGGCCGGCCTCGATCCGATTGAATTTAGCACCCAATTCGAGTCTTCTTTTCAGGCTGGAAATACTTCCCGGATGGCTGAGCTCTCCGCCTCCCGTCCGGACCTGCTCAGGCCTCTACTGGACCGGCTGCTTGATGATTTTTTGTCCGCATCATTGCGAAACGATGCATGCGCTGAAAGTCGTGTGCTCAACCTGGCGGCCTCCGTGGCCGCGCAGTCGAACAAGCGGGCAGCAGACTATTGGCCTGCGCGGCAGGTAAAGCTTTACAGTTCGTGGACCAACAAAGAGAAAGAAAAGAGGCTGCAGGCCGAGGGTTTTTTGCAGACCGCGGAAAGCTCATTCGCCGACGGCCGCTACACAGATGTCCTTATTGCGGCCAAGTGCGCCCTCGATCTTTGTGTGGGGCTGCGCGACAGGGCGGGAGAAGGGGATGCGCTCCATTTGCTTGGGCAGACCGAGAGAAGAATGGGCGATAATGCCTCGGCAATATTGCTGCATGAGCGGGCCCTTGCCGTTGCCCGAAAAAATGGAGACAGGCTCCGGCAGGGACGCGCCCTGATAGACATTGCCGATGTATACGAGCGCCGGAAGAACTGGCATCGGGCCGTGAAATTATATCTCGAGGCCCTGCGCGTACTTAAAGTCCCGGCTGAATGGCCTGAGGCGGCGCGGGCGCAAAGACAGCTCGGGGATGTCTACATCGCTGTGGGCGATTTCAAAGCCGCTTATGAGGCCTATTCCCGCGCCCTGTCGTATGAGGAGGCTGTGAACGCATCGGTCCTGATTGCCGAGTACAACGATTGTCTCGGGTACTGCTACCGGCAGCTCGGTGATTACGAAAAGGCTATCAGGCGCCACCGCAGGGCGCTCAGTGAGTCAGAAAGGATACAAACGCCTGAAGCCGGCGCACGGGCCCGCGCACGGGCATTCAACCATTTGGGGATGTGTTCCCTGGAGCTTGCCGAGCAAACCGTCTCCGCGGGAGACCAGGTCAAGGGACGTGAATTCTATGCGGATGCAGCCGTGTCCGAAGAAGAGGCGCTCAGGCTCGCTAAGGCAACTGGAGACCTCTGGCGTCAGGGCTACGTGCTGAGGGCTCTTTCCGCTATTCATCGTCAGCTTGGGACGACCCTGGGCGGCGAGGAGGGCGGGGAAGAGTATCGGAAGGCCCTGGGCTACGCGGAGGAGGCCCTGGAATCCGCGCTGTCGATGAAAGAGCAGGAATGGGAAGGTTTGGCCCTCCACCAGAAGGGATTAGCCCTGGTGCTCCTGGGGCGGGAATCTGAAGGATTGAGCGCATTCCAGCGCGCTCTTAAGCTTTGGGAAAGTATCGGAGACCTTTTGTCGGCCGGTTGTGCACACCGTTTCATCGCCCGGCAGTTCAAGGAATCCGGGGGAGAGCTCTCCGAGGCGGCAATGTCATATGAGCAGGCCTTCGCGGCGTTTCAAAAGGTCGGTGATGCCGAACTCGAAGCATGCGTGATGATGGACATAGCGCGGGTAGATGGTGCGCTTGGTCAAAAGGAAACGGCCGCAAAGCTCTATGAGCGGGCCATAGCAAGGCTGGAAACCGTTCGTTCTAAAGCCGGGTTCCTCGAGTTCAGAAAAGCTTTGATGGGAAAAGTCTACGACAGGTATGAAGAAGCAACGCTTTTCATGCTCGAAAACGGACTGGACGAGCGGGCTTTCAGGCTTGCGGAGAGCATGAAGGCCCGGCTTTTTCTGGATCAACTGGCAGAGGCGCGCGTTGATTTGACCAAAGGAATTGATCCGGGGCTGAAGCGCAAACTGGATCAGATGGGAAAAGACCTCTCAGATACGACAAACAGCATCGCGGAAGCTTACCGCAAACCGGCGCCGGATAATGCGGCAATCTCAAGGTTCCGTGATCGGCAGGAGCAGCTTGCGGACGAACTCGACAGATTGAAAAAGCAGATACGGCTCAAGAGTCCCGCTTATGCGTCGGTTCAGTACCCGCAGCCGATTTCCGTTTTCGAACTGCAAAAAAAGGTGTTGAGGGATGATGAAGCGCTAATCGAGTACCTGGTATCGCGGGGAGGTGTCTTCTGTTTTGTCGTTACAAGGGAAAAATTCCAGGTAACCAGATTGCAGATCGATGAAGGCACCCTCAAAGCGAGCCTGGAAAAGCTTCTGGAAAACCTGACGCACGGGCTTCGACTTGGCGATGGCTACGATATTCGTACCGCTTCGGAAATTTACGACGTGCTGCTCAGGCCATTTGAGTGGGCCATGCAGGGCCGTACCCTTTTCATCGTCCCAGACGGCATCCTGGCGAGGCTTCCTTTCGAGGTCCTTGTTGTACCCGATGCGGCCGGCGGGCATTACTTCATCGAACAGCAGACTGTCAAATACCTGCAGTCAGCCTCTGTGCTTGCCACCATGAGGAGCGCCGGCGCCGGCGGCGGCAAAAGCCGCTTGTTCATGGGTTTCGGAGACCCGGTATATGACTTTGATAATTTCAAAGCCGGCAAACCCGAGTATGGAGAGGTTTCAGGCGAAAGGGAAGACAAGTCTGCCCTCAACAGGTATTGCCGGTTCGGTGGAAAGTTGTGCAGGCTCGAAGGGAGCGGTGAGGAGGTCAGGGCGATAGGACACATTTTCGCCGATGCAAACCGGAGCGATAAAGCTGATAAGGTTTTTCTGAGAGCCGATGCTACAAAGGGAAACGCCAGGTCTTCCGAAGCGGCGCAGTATGGATATATTCACTTTTCTACACACGGTATTCTGACCCCCGGGTTTCAGGCGATAGCCCTGAGCCAGGCCCCCGATGAAAATGAGGACGGGCTGCTAACGCTCGGGGAAATAATGAGCCTGAGATACAACGCCGGCGTGGTCGTGCTTTCAGCCTGCGAGACCGGCCTTGGCTGGGCTGAGCGGGGAGAGGGAATAACCGGGCTTACCCGTGCCGTTATGTATGCCGGGAGCCGCTCGGCAGTCGTGAGTCTTTGGAGCGTGGATGATGAGGGGACAAGGGACCTCATGGTTCGGTTTTATGAGAACATGATACGCAAGGGAAGCGGGACGGCTGAATCTCTGCGCCTGGCAAAACAGGAAATGCTCAAGACGAAATACCGCAGCCCGTTTTTTTGGTCGGCGTTTGTGATGTACG
>Ga0187889_10002768_pt1 | contig 16434 bp, 21 predicted proteins | sample June2016WEW_7_10_2_FD_132992 | JGI IMG/M metagenome (GOLD analysis project Ga0187889, IMG submission 132992) | Peatland microbial communities from SPRUCE experiment site at the Marcell Experimental Forest, Minnesota, USA - June2016WEW_7_100 | ecosystem: Environmental > Terrestrial > Soil >... | reverse complement strand
TCGCACCAGCAGTATATCCAGAGCCGCCAATCAGGGACCCGAGCGATGAAATTCCATTCCCAATGATTGTTGCAACCGGGATGCTAAGAGGGCTGCCCGTGTATGGGAGCACCGCATACGAGATGCTTAAAATGTCGCCGACGGCATACCCTGACCCCGGCAATACGATGTTTAATACCGTGACGTTGTAAGGGGAATGAGCACTTACGTAGGCATTCGCTGTGGCGCCACTGCCGTGCCCTCCCGTTAAAGGAAGGTTATAATACCATCCTATAACAGAGTAATTAACACCGCCATATAGTACGCCCAATGACGCAATCTGTCCGCCGGCCACCCCAGTTACCGTCACGGAGAACCCACTGCCAGTGCGGCCAATGTTGGCGCTCAACGCAGAGAGGACATCCCCGACCTCGTAATTGACGCCCTGCGTCGTGATCACCACTAAGGAAACCACGTCCCCGCTTATCGTGATGGTAGCTAAGGCGCCGCTTCCCGAGCCTCCTGTGAGCGGGACACCCGTGAAGACGCCTGACACGTAACCGGAGCCGCCGGTCACAGCGCCGAGCCCCGCAATTGCCCCGGTTATGGTCGACGTATCGGCAAACGCCGACATGCCGGGGACGCCAAACAACGGCGTTTGAGACTTGGCGCCCTGCGGCTCTTTCTCAGTGAAGAAATTCACCAAGCGCTGCGCGTTGAGCGGAAGGCTTCGGCTCTCAGCCGATTCGGTGGCGAAAAGGATTGCTGTCATCGCTCACCTCTGCGCCTCGTCATATCCCATTCCAAACTCGATCGGCTCCGATTCTCGGTCGTAGCTTTGGATCAAAATAAGCTTCGTCGCCGCCATGGACTGGATCATCTGCCATCGCTGCGGCGGGCAGTCGAATTCCGGCGCCATCTCCAACGCCAGATTCCACATCAGGCCGTTCAACCATTCCTGCGGAAGGTCAGCCGTGTTCGACGGCGTCGTGAGGTCCATCAACGGGCGATACCAAGTCAGACGAGCGCCGAAGTTTGCGTTCTGCGGATTAGGCCAGGCGTAGAACTCGCCAGAAACGAGTTGTGGTGTGTAGAAGAATTGCGTCGAGATGCCGGGATCAAGCGGCTGGGGAAGATCCATGTACGCCTTGCGCGACATCACGGTCATCGGCGTCAGGCGCGGGCCGCTCAGGCCTCCTTGGTAATAAATCTGGCGCGCTCTCGGGACCATGAGCGGTCGAACGATCTTCGTCGCGTAATCGAAGGCGTTATTCTGCGCCGATGCGCTCGATGGGATCGGCGCGGCGAGCGTGACCACATTCCCGACCGGGACGCCGCTGACGGTGGTCCAGAACGCCACGCCACTGTCGAGCACGATCCCGAAATTATCGCCCTTCGTGACCGCAACGCCGTTCGGCGCCACCACATTCGTCACCGTCACCGCAGTTGCGCCCGCGCTCGCGGGATTTGCGATCTGCATCGGAACCCACGAATTTGCGTCGCAGCAATTGTCCGGCCCCGTTCCCCCAGCCCCGGTCCCGCCAAGCAGGTAACGATTTTGCCCCGCCTGAAAGAACAGGATTGCCTCTTCTTCGGTCCAGACGTGGATTCCGAGAGCCATCCACTCCTTGATCAGCGCATTGCCGGCAAAAAGCGCATCGTTGAACATCCCCGCAGTCGGCGTTTCGTCCTCGGCAAGCGCACCGATTTTCCGGTACATAGCGGTTAACATCTGGGTTATCGCTGGATTGAAATTTACCGTCCCCGACGTCGTCATGCGATTGCCTCAATATACTGGAATTTATAGCCGAATAACGAACCCTGCGGTGCGTTTGGGTTAGCAACAGCTGCGACACAATAGCGATTCAATCCATATGCCTTCGCAGCGGCGGCGGCTGACTTATAAAGCATTCCATCATTCAAACATTTTATTGCTTTTCTTCCTCCAGAGGCGGGGTCATTATACTCCGGACTAAGCAAGCGGATTAACTGTCGCTCAGCGATACGACCTTCTTCCTTCGTAGCACATGTCCGAAGGATGATGAAATCAAAGTTATCTCGACCATATTCTTGAATTGCTCTGCAAAATTTTGTGTCTCCCCTGCTCATAGAGGCGCTCATGTGCCCTTGAATGCGATACTTCAAGGGCTGCGCTGTGAAACCGATGTAAGATTGTCCAGTAATCTGGTTTGTCGCCATATAAACTGCGGCTTGAAGGGGCGGCGTCGGCCACCACTGTTCATGTGGGCGCGTCCGGCGCGCGTCCATGCCATCACGTCTTTTCCTCATGGCAACCCCTGTGCTGGCGGTGGGCTCGCCTGATAAAGCGTGATCAGGTTGCCCGAAGCCATGGTGTACGGCAACCCCTTCGCCAGAACAAGATTTGACCCTGTGGGCGCGGCGGCGATCGTCGTGAAGAAGACAGAACCGCCATCCTGGTCCGTCATGCAACCGACCTTTGCCCCCTCATAGAAGCCGAAAGTGGTTTGCACCGGAATCACGGTCTGCCCGATTATCGCAGCGGCCGTCGTCTGGACGCTCACTGGCCCGACGTAGACGTTCTGGCCAAGCGGACGCGGGTCAGGGACAGATTGATTGTCGGGGACGCCCTTGACGAGGTCCTGCGGCTGGCGGGGCTCCCAGCGCGCTTGATCGACGATCAGACCCGTCCATTCTTTCCGAGTGTTCTCCGCACGTTGGGGGAAGCCTGTTCGGTCGTCAGTTCTATAAAACGACCCGGGCTTATAGTGGAGTTTTCGGCCCATAATTTACCCCTTCCCACCACCATCGCTTTCCCCCACCGGTTCAAAACTCACCAAGGCACGCAACCCACAGCGCAACACAACATCACTGATAGAAGCACTGCGCATTGACAGTCGCATTGGTGTTGCCGACACCGAGTGAGGGTAGAGACACGGCGATAGCGGTGTTCAGGGCCGCACCTTGCAGTGGCGGATTGAAAGTCTGCGAAAGAGGCTGTGCCGCCACCAATATGCCGGCTGGCGCAACGAAGGTCATCGTTCTCGTGCCACCAAGGATGCCGGTGATAGTCGGATTGACCGCGAGGCCCGTCGTTGCGCCAGCCGCTTCAATGTCGTAGCCAGTGAGATAGTTTGTTTTGCCGCTCTGCGCGGAACACGTCGCCGTCGCCACCGCAGCCGCTTGGTTGCCTGAAGACGCCGAAACAAAAGTCTGCCATCCCGTTCCGTAGGTCGGCTGAGACATCTGATCCACAGCAACATTTCCAGCCGGAGAGTATGCATTCTCGGCCGGGCCGTAATATGTGTTCAGATTGAACGTCGTCGTCGCTGTCGTACCGCTGTTATTCAGAGTGGTGACTTGGACGTAGTTTCCATTGATCGCCCAAGCGCGATTCAACCCCACGCCAGCGACAGTTGTATATGTGAAGTTTGACACCACAAACGTACAGGATGCGTCTATACACTGCTTGATTGTCAGATTGATTGACTGATCGCTCGTCAGATTGACCGAAACAATCTGCTCGTTGATGATCTGGTCGATCGTACCGGTGAAGGTGGCGCTGGCGCCAAGTTGGGCGACGGACGTGTTGCCGGCCGATTGCGTATAAAGCACCTGCGACTTGGCGACGGGGAGGGGATTGAGCGAAGAAACTGGAACTCCGGAAACAATCGGACCCGAGCCGCCCCAGCTAATCGCAAGTCCCTGACCTCCGCTGACGACCACTGGGACTGTGCCGCCGATACCCCAAGCGGCAATATATGTGTTGGAGCCGGTAAGAAGGCCTTCTGCGCCCCCCGGTTGGATGATGTCGTTGTTGGCGGTAGCTGCGACACCCCCGCCACCGAGTTTGACCGAGATCGGAAAGGCGCCGTTGTTGTAGACCACGATGGCGGCAGGTGCGCCGCTCGGGAGCGCCGTTGCAGCGCTTGACGCGCCATTTCCCGCCGTTAGCGTCGCGTAATTGCCGCTGGGCTGAAAACCAGCGACAGTTACGCTGACAGTCGTGTCGACGTTGGTTGAGCCGTCCGAATTGACCTTTTGCTGATATGCAGGCGTCGTCGGGTCGGCGACAAACACCGCGCCGAGATAGTTCGTCTGCGCCGCCCAAGCGACGAGGGACGCGGCAATGAGCGCGGCGCCAGCCGCAATTGCGATGGTTTTGAAATGTCTTCGCATGAACCGTGCCTCGCCTTAGCTCTGCGGAATTCCCTTCGTTCCGCGCATGTAAACGGTGTATCCGGAGTTCTGCATCGCACCCAGCGTGGTGAACTTGATCTTGCCCGTGGCGCCGGGAATCATGACGCCGCCGCTGAACGCGGCCAGCCCCCCGATGTCGTCGAAATTGATGCGGCCAAACCCGCCGAGGACGAGCGCGTTTTGCGGCGCCGTTGCGTCCCAAATGATTTCGAGAGCCATTCCCTTGATGTCGTACCTAATCTCTCGGATTTTGATGTGCTGGAGCGGGAAGAACGTCTGGCCGGCGACAACCACACCGAGCGGACCAGCCGCCGAGCCGTCAACCTTGACGACGCCCGATTCGCCAGTTCCATCAGAAATGTTGGTGAATGAGTAGGCCCAGACGCGCTGGCCGTTCTCAAGAAGCTGCACCGTTACGGCGTCGGCCATCGCATCTCTCCTGAATGAAAACGGGCCAGCCAGTTGCCCGGCTGGCCCGCTGAGTTTTTCTCAATCCCTCAAATCAGAGAGGGTCCCCTCAAATGGGGATTTCCTCCCAGATCAGAGTCGACGCGAACGTGCCACCGTTCAGGATATCGGTGGTCAGCGACACCATCATCCCCGGAGGAATGATCAGCGAGCCGTCCAGGTCTTCCGAGCCGGCAGTCGCCAGAGCCACGGTCGCAGCGCCGGTGCCGGTGCCATACGAGGCGTTGCGCAGCCACGCCTGGGCAGTGCAGGTCGCGCCGCCGCCGACGAGGGCGACGGAGTTGCCCTGGCCCATGATCTGCGCATTGCACTGTCCGCGGGTTGCAGTGATCGCGGTGAATGCCGTGATCGGCGCCGCAGTGGCGACACCTGCGCCGCAGTTCGGCAGAAAGGCGTAGCCAAACGATGACAACGCCGTAGTGCCAACGCCGACCATGATCGCCGAAGACCGAACGACGGACAGGAGCTTACCGGAGCCCGTTGGGTTCCAAAGCATCAGGCCGACGAACGTCGTGTTCGAGAAGATGGAATTCGCCAGACCCGCCGCAGCCGTCGCCCCGAAGAAGAGGTTGTTGCGGTAGTTCTGAGTGAAATACTTTCCATGCAGCTCGGAATAGATGAACTCGCCCAGCTTGCCCTGCAAGACGGGGAGGTTTGAGCCATCGGCGGCGGACGTGGATGACGGAGCGCCCACTGCTCCATATTCAACAGGCATTTGGGACTTCCTTTCGTGTCAAAACGCCGCAAGCCACGATGGCTGACGGTTAGCGACCGACCCCCGGCAAGGGGGTCGGCACATTCAGTTCGAACGCTTGATCGTTGCGAAGCGTGTCAAGCTGTTCTTGAACCTGATTCGTCCCGAGGTACTTCGTCAGCAACTCGTTCTGAACCCTGATTTCGAGTAGGGCGAGCACATTCGCGTCAACGCCGCTGACGAGAATGGCCCCAGAATTTCCAGAAAGACCCTGCATGTTCGGACTCCTCGCTTAGTCGACGGACTGGACGACAGAGAGCGACACGGTCGTTCCCGCCCCGAGAGAAAGAATGTTGAGGCGAATCGCCGTACAGGGATAGGCGAGGCTGTTGTTCACCGAGCCCGTCAGACCTCCCATCCCGTCCATGATGTTGACGACCGTGCCGAAGTTCGGGAGTTTCGGGTCTTGCCCAGTGACCTCGACATTGTACGTCGCGGTTCCGCCGCTCGAGACATTGGCGAGCAGCCCGACGCCGCCGCGAAAGGCGTTGAGGTTGATCAGCATCCACGCCGTGGGGCCGAGCGTGGTGGCTTGTTTGGTCTGGCTGAAGGCCATTGATGCAGTCTCCTCGATTACTTCTTGGCGGGTTCCTTGCGGCGCGCCTTTTCAGCCGGCTTCTTTTTCTCGGCCTTCTTCTCGGCGGCTTTCTTCTCGACGCCATGATGATGATGGACGTGAACATGCACATGATGCTCACTTGCCGACTTGGCGGACTTGCGTTCCATGGACTTCGTTCCTCTCAAAGAGATGCATCAATCGGCGTCAGACTCCGGGCGTCCCCCAAATCTGCCGCCAGTCGGTGCATCCGACCGAAAAGCGCATGTACTGCGCCGCCTTCGCGTTCTTGGTATCGAACTCGTTGTCCGTGTCGAACATCGGCTTGTCGCGCCACATAAAGCGCAAACCGTAGGGCGCGTTGGTGCGGATGAACCACGCCGTCGCCGCAAGGAAGTAGTGATTGACGACGATGCCTTTCGGGAACATTCCCGTCGCCTTGAGAACGTTGATGGCGTTCGTCGCGGTGTCGTTCTGCAGGATCGAATGAACGATCCGGTTGGCGTCGAACCACTGCACCGGCGAAATCGCGAGACACTGCGGCACCAGCGCGACTTTGTTCCCGCGGTAATCGTTTGCCTGCATGATCTGGATCGAAAGGTCTTCGATCGCCGTCTCGGAAAGGTCGGCCGACGTGGTCAGAAGGTTCGACTGATTGCCATTGATCGTCGGATGGGTGGCCGAAATCATCGCAGCGCCGTCGCCGATCGGATAGGCCGCATTGAACGCCTGATTGAAGACGTTGGCGGCGACGATCTCCTCGGTCTGCCGCCCTGCGAAGGCCAGCATCGCCGCACGGCGCTTCGACACAACCTCGTAGAGATTGTCGCGCAGCTCCTCGAACGTCACGATGTAGCCGCCGGCATAGGCGATGTGGGTGTATCGCGTGATCGAACCCTGAACTTCGCTGTCGTAATTCAGCGCCGCCCCTTGGTCCTTCTCGCGAAGGACGCCGAACCCAGAGATTTCGACATCCTCTTCGTAGGCCTTGTCCGACGTTTCGATGTCGAACAACTCCGGGTATTCCTGCTGATGTTCGGCGTATTGCCGACCCCAAAACGTCTTGATTCCTGGCCATAAAGCTTTTGGATGAGCTCCAGTAGTGATGACGCCGCCGATGGTAGCCATTTGTTATTTCTCCTCTACTTTCGGCGTCAGTAGCCGGATGCGCCCCACAGGGCCGGCAGGTTGATGCGAACGACCCAATCGCAGTATGTCCCGAGCACAATGTCAGGACCGCGGACCGCCCCGAGGATGCGCATCTGATAGGTCGGATTGGCCGTGGCGCTCACTGACGAGCTTTGAAGCTGCCAGCCGGAATATCCCGTGATGAGACTGCCGGCGCCCGCGACAAGGTTGCCGTTGGCAAACCCCGCTACGCCGGCCGCGATTGCGCCGCCGACCGAATCTTCTTGGATCACGTAAAGCTGAGTTGGATCGTCGCAGACGAAACCGTAGTTGGCGACGCTCGCCTGGCGATAGACCGGAAGATCGCGCGTGATGGTGTAGTGCGAACCGGCCGGCCCGTTGCAGATACCGACGAAGCCGCCGAGAATCGTGTTGCCGGCGCCAGCGCTCGCGAGGCCCACGTAGGGGACGCCAAAGGCGTCGGTCCCGCCGAGCGGGACAAGCGGGTCGCCGAGAAAGATGTTTGCGCCCTGCGTGGCGGGAAACGCCACCATGCGGCCTTGACCACTCCAAGGCGTGCCATTGTCATTGATCGGGCGCAACCCGATAGGGTTATTCGCGTTCGCCATGGCGCAAGGCCTCCAAAAGGTACAGACAAGCTCATTCGGCGCGCAAAGCGCGGCCAATCACTGCCTGACTTACCTTGGATGCCTGCGGAGGGGAGAGAAGGACCCCTACCCCTTGGGGCCGATCACCTGAAGTGGGCCTTTGCCCGTCGATTCTTCAGGATCATAGAATTTGCCCTTGTCGGACGGCTTTGCCTGACCTGGCGCCGCTTGAAACGGGTTTTTCTTGATCGCGTCGATTTTTTCCTGAGCCGCTTTGTGTTTGGCGTCCATTTCCTCTTGCCAAAACACCTCGGGGATTTCCATCGCGTAGGCTTTCAGGACCCCATTGTCTCGTCCCGTGCCGACCACCCGATTGAGGGGCTTGCCGTCCCTCGGGTTCATGATGTGCGACCATCCTGACGCTTGTGCCTCGTCAATTCGGCCGGCGACATCATTAAACCAGTGCCGATGATAGCCCGATCTCACAGGCAACGCAAGTTTGAGCGTAAAAGCCCCAAACGGTTGCCGAATAGCCCGGATTCTTGCGATCGCCTGTTCAACGGATTCGTCCTCTCGTGGCGTTGACTCCGGTGCAATTGACGCATCGCCGGTCACGCCGGCCGAGACTTCAAGGTGGGGATGATCCGCCACAGCGCGGCTGGCATTCGGAGGGCGCCCAGGACCTCTGCGTACCGGGTCCTGCACTTGGGTGGTTTCGTCAACCATTGGCGCGGCTCCTCGGCTTCTGCAACGCCAGGACGTCGGCACGCGGATCGCCATACAGCGCCATGTACTCCGCCTCGGTGTAGTCCGGCAATTGACGCTTCGTTCGGTTGAAAGCCTCACGCGCCTGCTGTCGTTCGGTTGGGTCTTGGATCTGATCGATCTTCGCCATCGGCGCCCCTGGCGCCGGCGCAGGTTGGCGCGCGGTCGGAGCGGCAACGGCGGCGGCTCGGCGGCTCGGGGCGGCGCGCTGGCGAGCCGGTGGCGCCGGAGTGTTAAATCGATCGGGGTAGTCTTCCATCAGCCGGCTCTTTGCTTCGCTGAGTTGTTCCGCTTCGTCTGTGATCTCGCCTTCCTGGATCACATCGATATGGCGATCGATCATCTTGCGATTCAAGAACGGGTCCGCAGTCCACCATGGGTTCTGCGCCACGAAGTCGCGGACCGCAGCTGACACCGAAGGCGCAGCCGGTTGCGGCGGTGTCGGTTTTGGCGGCTCTGCGGCCGTAGGTTGTGGTGTTCTTGAACTCGCGAGCGCCTCAGCTTGCTCGACAAGCTGATCGTAGGTCGTCGTGTCTCCGGCCTCTACGGCGCGGCGCTGGCGCGTCTTGATCTCCGCCATGGCCCGGTCATAGCCGCGCTGGTCAGCGTTGTGGCCCATGTCGCGGAGGTCTTTGATGATTTGAAGCTGCTCCTGCGCGGTGGTCCGCAGTCCTCCGATCTCGCCCTCAAGCTTCCCTACCCGCTCGGCAAGGCGGCGATTCTGATCCCGCACGATTGGCAGGATGTTTTCCCCGCGGGAAATGAAGTCTGCGGCCGGTTGCCACTTTCCGGGAGGGCCGCGGTATTCTGACAGCGGCTTCCACCCCATTTCTCGGGCGCGCGCTTCTGTCGCAGCATCGGCCCCGCCATCGGCGACAACAGCTGGCTCGTCGTCGGCGGGTGCATCGACGGGCGGCAGATCGCCATCGGGAATAGAACTGCTGACAACGGTCCCGTTGGCCATCAAGTGCTCCCCACTTTCGATGAAACGGATGCCACTTCGGCCTCGTATGTCGCGCCGATGCTGCCATAGTCCATGATGCGATACGTCTTGCCGTCGCGGCCCTTGATCTGCTTCCCGGCATATTTCTCGATATAAACGCGGTCGCCGGCGCGCGGCTTCTCACCGGTCCATGGCGTCATGTCTTCATTGAGAAGGAACGCACCGGGGGAAACGGCGACGAGGACGCCGGTTTCGGCGGCCATGCTCATTTTCTCGACGACATCTTCGGGGAGGCTAACTCCACCCGTTGACGTTGGCGAGCATTCGTCCATTAGAACGAGAACCGTCTTGCCAACCACCCTAACGCCGCTTGTGTTTTGCCCGTCCCATTTGGCCGGGGTGTAGTCGGCGTGAAGACCCTTAATCAGATGTTGCTGCATGGTCTGCCTGAGTTTCCTGCCTATAGAAGTTCTGAATATCATCAAGCGAGAGGTTTTGCAATTCCCGCAAGGTCATAATTCGACCCCGAATCACATCGAACTGCGGGGACAATTGGCCCGCTTCCAGAAGGTCCGCCGCAGCCGTTCGGAAGGCCTCGATTTGGTCTCCCAGGTAAAGCAGGTACGCCGCCGTGATCGGGCTGTGCCGCCAGAGGTGATAGGCCTCTTCGGAAAGTTCCAGCAAAAGCCGTTCGTGGGGCGATCGATTTGTCATTGTGGCGCCCCGCTAGGCAATCCCGGCGTCGGGGATGGTCCGCCAGGACCGCCGAGACCCGGCAACGGGGGCAATCCTGGGCCGGGCGGACCTGACGGAGCCGAAGGAACTGGCGCGGAAGGCGCCGACGGTGGCCCAGGTGGCATTTGCGGGAACGGCGGCAGAGCGCTCGGCGACCCGCCTGCCGATGCATTCGCGCCGAGATCGGACACGTCCTGCCGATTGCGCGCCGCTTCGTTGCTCAACCTGCCGGCCCCCAGCCGATGCCTGCTTTCGACATCAGCCGCTTTGACCATCGTGTTGGTGGCCTCGATGTGCATTTCCATGATCCGCAACTGCGCGTCGATCCAATCCATTTGCGGGCCGTTCGCCTTGGCCGCAGCCATCGCCATGTTGAGATAGGCCTGCGAATTGTCCTTCAATTCCGCCGCGCGGATGCGGCCAAGCTCCGCTGCTTTTTCCTCCATCGCCATTTGCGCCAGTTGCTGCGTGATCTGCGGGGACGGCGGCGGGGTAAACAAATCCTCAACCCGGTCGATGCTAGCTGCGTCAAATAGTCGCGTGTAGATTTCTTTTTGGTTCACAAGAGAATCGCCCTTGAACCCCATCATGATTTGGGCGCGACCAAGCTTCTGCATGTCAGTGATCATCGTCGGGTCGGCGATCGGCTCGACGCCTCCGCCTAGCCGGTAATCGTCTGGCGTAATCTCCCGCCATTCGTCGCCAATCTGATAGCGCTGATTGTCCTTCATGTAGAGACGATTGAGGCGATAAAGCTTATCAAACTCGGACTTTAAGGCCCGATAGACCCGCTTGTGAATGGCGGTATAAACGGTCAAGCCCTGCTCGATCAGCGCCAAAATCGTCGTCGGCGGCGCGTTGGCGAGTTCGGCGCCGCCGGCGAGCACATTCTGAACCGACGCCACTTCCTTGCTCGACGTCATCAGCATTCCGAGAAGTTGAAACAGCACCGCAGACGGCCCAGGAAATGGGATCGGGAACACCGCGTCGCGGATCGCCTGCCCCTTCGACCCGACGCGAACGTATTTGCCGACTTGGAAACTGACAGGCCCTGACGCAATCGAGAGTTGATCCGAGACGAAGCCGCCGCCCGCGTTCTGGAGATGGCCGGCGTCGAACATCTGATTCAGCGTCGTGTTGATCGCTTCGTTGAGCGGTCTGAGCAAATGTCCGAACCCAACCGGATATGACCCGCCATCGGGGTTGGGCAGAAATGGAATCAGTGTGTAATGCTCGACGGGCGTGATTTTGATGATCTCATCACGATCAGGGCCAAGTTTCTCGGTCAACGCCTCAGTGTCGTTTTCCTCGTCAACATCGGCGCCGGGAGCGGTCTGAATTCCGTCCTCGTCATATCGCGCGACGATGCGGACGACCTTCGACGATCGTTTGTGGACCGTGACGACGTAGGGCTCCGGATATCCGTCATCGTCGAGATCGTAGCGACGATGCTGCTCGAGGAAGACATGCGGCGCATCTTCATCACCGGACTGCGCTTGTTCGGGGTTTGTCTCGTCGCTGCCGCCCGGACCATAGACCAGCGGCAAAAAGACCTCGGCGCGCTCCTTTTCCTCAATCTCATGCGGGTAGAGCGTGAGGATTTCCGTGTGCCGCGGCGCGTCCTTGAAGCTCGTCGCCGTGTAACTCCAGACGAGGTTCATCAGCGGCACAAGCACAGAACAATTCTTGTCTTCCAACGGGTCGCGATAGGTTTTCCGACATGCGCCGCCGACGATCGGGATTTGCATCAAGAGGCTGTCGGTTTGGGCCTCCCATTCCTTCATTTCCTCAAGGAGCTGCCAACTCATGTGCTCGCCGATGCGGTCGGCGCGCTTGCGCTTCTCACCCGGCGCGCTCAACCAAACGGGCGAACCGTCAGGATGCAGCTTCGGCTTGCCGTTGGACTTGCCGTCCTCCGTCGCGGGCGTCCCCTTGTCCGTTCCCCAGACCGTGCCCTTGACGACGTTCCGGTTCTGAATGATGGCCGGATAGGTGCGCGCGTTGAACTGGATCGCCGCCTGCGTAATCAACGGAAAGATTACGTTACTACTGCGTGGCCATGGGTATTGCTTTTCCTCGGCCTCTTGCGTGGCGAATTTCATCGCCTTCTCGGCCTTGTCCTTCCAGTCGGACCGCGAATTTTCGTCGATGTTGAATTCGAACACGACGAGCTGCCCGAGCTTGTCGAGCACATCTGGCGCGTAGTTCTCCGCGAGGTTGACTTGGTCGATTTGGCTGACGAGAAAATCCTTGATCGGCGTGTCGTGGTCGCGGCCGTAGCCGCCATCCGGGGGCTCTTGCCCTTCCGGTTCCTTGTCCGGCGTATCGTCTGGAATTTCCGGGCCGACGATGGGCGTTGCGCTCGACGGCGCCAGGCTGGGGGATTCAAGCGATGAAACAACGGCCATGCGAGCCTCGGTCAACCGGCGTCGGGAGACTGTAGATCAATTCCAGCCCTCGGGGTAGCCCCGCGCGCACTCATACGTCCGTCCAGTCTTCCTTGCACCGATCGAGAAGAATGGTGCATCCCGCGACAAGATGCGGCGCATGCGGAAAGCCGCTAGTCACGTATCCTATCCCGACGTAAGCCTGCGTGTCGACGTAAACGACGCCTAGAGATCGAATCTTTCCAGACCTCGCCATTGCGAGAAGGTTTTCACAATATTCGACGACGCTCAGCGACGGCTCCCCGCACAGAGCTACGTCGGCGCGTAGGCCAACAACCTTCTCGCTCATTTCCCGTCGCTCACTTTCCGTCCAAGGTGGTTGTTCTTGATCTTGTCGTTGAAATATCGGCCAGGCGACGCGGCCCCGACGAACGCAAAGTGCTTGTCCGCCGGCACGTCGTCGTATTGGTGGACAGCGCCGTTTTTGAACTGGACGGTGAGGACGCGCGAGTTCGGATCGTAGTGCTGGGCGCTGAACATCGAGGATTTGATCGGGGTAAAAGAGGGAAGATCAGACACAGGCAAACTCCCCAAATCGGTTGATGGCCGCCTTCACATAGGCCGCATACGCATCCTCAGATGTCTTGAAATAGCCCAACGACTTCCCCTCAGCGCCAATGCGAGCATTCCACAATCCCGTCTTCCTGTGAAGGCGAACACCTTTCAGTCCACTAACACTCGATCTCCTAACGGCTTTGTTTGCCCCATTCTGAGAGTCCGTGGCCTCGCGCAGATTGGAAAATGAATTATTTCTAGGGTTGCGGTCGCGATGATCTATTTCATTAGCTGGCCATCGATTCATCTCAAATGCCCAGATCATACGGCTAACCCGAACATCAATCGGCGGTAGACCATCTCTTCTAATGGAGACACAAGAGTATGCCCGATTGCTCCCAGCCCTATTTCCAGCCTTATATCGGCGGCTCGGGCTGGATAACCAAAAGACATGCCCATTCGATGGATCAGACCGCAAAACCGTGCGAAGATATCTAAGAAGTTCTGGCGTTTCTTCGCGGATAGTCATTATATCAATATCCTGTAATTTCCGATCTGCCTTGATCACTTACCCCATATTCTACAGAAGGCCAATCGTCATCCTCACGCGGCGCTCCGCCGGTCAGAGCCGGAGCAAACAGCATCGCGGCGGCGTATTCGAGCGCATTCATAATGTGGGACAGAGGTCCCTTATCTGGCCGGCTGGCGTAGCGCTCGGGTCCTGCCACTTGAATGCGCCGCAAATTATATCCCCCAAGGAAGCCCTTGCGGATCGTCTTGCACCGGGGATGGAGGATAAACTGCGGTTCTCCTCCGGTCAAGGTGCGAAGCGGCTTGCGAACCGACTCCATGCGTAAGACGGGGTCCTGTACGCTTGGCTCCATGTGGATGCCTTTGGTCTCGGCGATGTCGAAACACGTTCGCTTGTCGGTCTGCGCGCGCTGGGCGCCGGCCGGGTCGGCGTAGTCTTCAAATTTGACATCACCCTTGAAAGAGCGACGACAGTGCTCCAAGACGTCGTCAGAGAACTGGTCGAACCCCATACTCGTCGCCGTCATCTCGTCGAACACAAGCCAACGACCATCAGGAAGGAGCTGCGAAAAGCAACACGCCGGGGTATTCCCATTCCAACTAGGCTTCCCCTTCCGACGAACATACAGCGTGTGGTATGGAACATTCAGGCAATAGACCGTTCCGTCGTATCGAATGCGCTGAAAATTCCGCTTCAGTAGCTCTGCCCGTGTCGCTCGCTTCTTAAATGTCACGCTAAAGCCGCCGCCGTTCATAATTGATCGGCCATCCATTATGCTTGTCTGTGGCTTTACAACACGCACCGATGAATTCCATCCGACCTTCTGTGCGATGTCTTGAAACTCTGCCGCCATGCGTTCAGATGATGTAAATATAGTGTGCTCTACGGCACCGTTGTTGCGCTGACGAATATGGCCGTCACCCATCGTATATGCCTCTACGAAGGCGCGGAGATGTCGGGATGGTAGGAACCGAAGCTCCTCTGGCATATGTCGGACCTTTTGAACCCCCAATGATTTCAGGAACGACCCTATTTGCTTATCCCACAAGCACCACCCAAATATCTTCCCACACTGTCGCCACGCCCAGGGCAATCCTGTTGCATCCATAATACGTTGCATGCCCGGCTTACGATCTTTCTGATAAACTACGATTCTTTTGCCGTCGCTCGTTCCCTCAGAAAGATAGAGACCCATGAACTCAGCAAAGGCCATAGGCTCCATGCCATGGAATGATGCGCCATCGGGGAGCGCGCGCCCCCACTTGGATGTCAGATCCACATAATGATGACCGCTCATGTGCTGCGCTAGCCATTCCGCGCTTTGCCACCGGACTTGATTTGGCGTCTCACGATGAGTGAACGGGACACGATGCTCTGGGGTCACGCAAAGATTTAGCTCTGTGCTGTCCCACTCCAACATCTCGCCCTTGTATGGTTTGGCGATCTTGAAGGCGATCGGCGCGTAGCTGAATTCTCCGGTCGACGGATTGCGTGTCGCAGCTAAATCAGACTTCTCATCGACGTCCGCAAATAATTTCCAACCTGCCGCCGTCAACACTTCGGTCTGATCGTCGTAACAAAGCCCGAAGTCATAGCTGCGGATGACTGAAACGCCAGGAACCGGGTTCACCTCTCTCCGGTGCAGCGTATCGCTGTACTCGTCATAGACCGGCTTGCCGTCAACCACGAAGCCATAGTCGCCCTGGATGTAGACCTTGACCCATTCCGGCTTTTTGCCCTGCGCGAGCAGCTTATAATAATTCGGATTGGTGAGGTTGGGAATATTCTCCGCCGCAGCCGACAGACCGGACGGCTGCACAAACTGCTTTGCAAACCACTCCGGATGTTTCTTCTCTTCAAAAAAGCGATACCAGTCCGAATCTTGATCAGGCGGGTTCGTGTCCATGAACAGGCCGGCCCAGGTGCAGCCGCCCATCGCCTTGGTCGGATATTGCTCAATGCGGCCTTGCACAGCGTCGACGATCGCCCAGGGGATTTCGCGCGCCTCGTTGATCCACGCGCCTGTGATTTCAAGCGAGAGCAGGTTTGAAATATCGTCGGGCTTGTCAAGTGCGCGGAATAATATCTCGAATTCGGCGCCCTCAAAACCCTTCACGACGTAGCGGTTATCGGTCGAATAATGCCGCCCGAAATGCTGCGGCGGCAGCCACATGTGCGTGGTTCGAATCGTCGTGTCCGCGAGCTCCCGGTAGGTCGATCGCACCACTAACCAGCGCGTGCGCCTGACGCCATCAATCCCCGGCTTCTGAGCAAGAGCGCGGCGGACGATCTCGACGACACAGCCAGAGCTTTTCCCGGAGCGAAATGGTCCGCGTATCCCCCGCACGCGGGCATTCGACGCTGCAAACTCTCGGATCGTCGGGACATGCGCATAGCTGTAGCGGATGTCCATCAGGTCGGTCAGCTATGGCCAACCGTCTCGAACGATACCCTAGGCCGATGCAGCGAGCACGCCGGCCGATTGGCCGCCACCCGGGGCACAAACGTCTCTAGTTGCAGCGCTGGGCGTCCAAGCACGTCCTTGCCCGCGCCGATCACATGCACGGATGGCGGAACACCGAAGCAATCCGCACTGCCCTCCGATTTGAACGCCTGCGCGAACGAGCATGTGCCGCATGTCGGCAACGTGACGGGGATGATACGGGAGAGGTCTTTCAATTGATACTCGCTCATAGTAACTCCACCTCGTAATCGTCATCAGGAAGAGGCCAGACAGAAACGCCATTCCCATCGTCTTTGTAGATGACGGGAATGCCCAAGGCGTCGCCGTCGTCTTCGCGCATCGCCAGCATCGTGTCCGGCTCTACCCGATTTAAGATATGGC
>Ga0187889_10002760_pt1 | contig 16482 bp, 8 predicted proteins | sample June2016WEW_7_10_2_FD_132992 | JGI IMG/M metagenome (GOLD analysis project Ga0187889, IMG submission 132992) | Peatland microbial communities from SPRUCE experiment site at the Marcell Experimental Forest, Minnesota, USA - June2016WEW_7_100 | ecosystem: Environmental > Terrestrial > Soil >... | reverse complement strand
GGAGGAAGTGACTTTACGGATGGTGTGGTTCAGGGTGTCGGCGACGTAGAGATTGCCGGCGGTATCTGTCACGATGCCCGACGGGCCGTTGAATCGGGCGGCGGTCCCCATGCCGTCGGCGCTGCCGCTGGTGCCGGCCTGTCCAGCCAGCGTCGTTACCACCCCCGCCGACGTGATCACGCGGATTGTGTCATTGTCGGTATCGCTGACATAGACGCTGCCGGCGCTGTCGACAGCCACACCGGAGGGATGATTGAACTGGGCGGCGGTGCCCGTGCCATCAGCGCTGCCGCTGCTCCCGGCCCTTCCGGCCAGCGTCGTCACCACTCCGGCCGATGTGATTTTCCGGATTGTATGGTTGTTCGTGTCGGCGACATACATGTTGCCTGCGCTATCGACAGCGACATCGGAGGGATGATTGAACTGGGCGGCGGTGCCGGTGCCGTTGGCGCTGCCGCTTGTTCCAGCCTGCCCCGCCAGCGTGCTGACGGTCAGCAGGGCATAAACCCGGACATAGTCGACGTAGAGAGTCTGAGGAAAGGCGGTTGTGGCGTCGGGATTGCCCGGCCAGCTTCCGCCCACCGCAAGATTCAGGAGCAGGAAGAACGGCGCGCCGTTGAAGACCCAGCGAGTGCCGGGCGGGATCGTCGCAGGGGTGCAGGTGTGGTAGACATGACCGTCAACGGACCACTCGATCAAGTCAGGCGACCAGTCGACGGCAAAGACGTGATAGTCGTCGCTGAAAAGCTGGCCGTTGGGCAGCGTGTAAGCGCCCTGCAGACCTTGCGCGCCAGAGTAACCGGGTCCGTGCAAGGTGCCGTAAACCCGGGTGGGATCCTGGCCCAAGTTCTCCATGATGTCGATTTCACCACACGTCGGCCAGCCCACGGCACCGATGTTGTCCCCCAGCATCCAGAAGGCGGGCCAGAGGCCGTCGCCGATAGGCAATTTGAGCCTGGCCTCGATCCGACCGTAGGCGGTCGTGAACAGCCCCTGGGTCTTGAGACGCGCGGAGGTGTAGCCCCCTGCCGCGGTGCGGACTGCGATAATGGCGAGCACCTTGCCGTCCGTGGCGTCAGGATCAGCCACAACGGCGGAATTTTCCCATGCGTCGGTGTACACCTCGAGTTCCTGATTGCCCCAGCCACCGCCGCCCAAATCGTAGTTCCACTTCGTCGGATCAGGGCCTGTGCCCACCGGTTGGTTGAACTCATCGCTCCAGATGAGCGCCGGGGGCGCGGCAGCCAGATGCCCGGTCGCGGCAAGACCCGAGCCAAGGAGAAAGAAGGGAACAAATTTCACAGGGAAAGGCTGCTAAAATTGCAGACGGCGGAAGGTCAGCCGGCCTGATAGCGAAACCAGCCGAAATCGGCGGGCGCGATGGTGTCACCCGCGTCTTGCCGCGCACGGGCTGGTTTGAGCCGGGTCATTTGGCCTGTGGCACGGCCGGGCGGTAGAATTCGCGGATGATCGCGGCGAAGGAGGGCTTGGGATTGCGCTCTTCATCAAACACCCCCCAATGCTTCTCGGCGACGCCCGGGCTGGTGGCGCGCCCACCGCCCTTCCACGATTCGTCGAACGCCTCGAACAGCAGCGTCACGACCTTGCGGCGGCTCACCCATTGGTAGTGTTGCCGCAGATAGTTCTCCTGCGCGGCGACGGACACCTCGCCCTTCATCAGCGCCCCTTCCTCGCCAGGCCCTTTCTTGCTGGCGTCATATTTGGTGGCCCAGCCCGTCTCGCCCAAGATGATCTGCTTGCCGGGATGAAATTCCGCCGCGCTGTCGTAGATTTTTTCGGTCCACGCCATGGCCTCGTCCAACTGACGTCCGTTCCACAGCGCATAACAGTGCAGCGTAATGAAATCGACCTCGGCGGCGACGGGCTTCGACGCCTCCTTGTTCCAGAAATTGTAGTCGTCGGCGGTGGTGACCGGCTGGGTGATCGCACGGCGCGCCTCCCGGATGCAGTCAATGACAAGCGATGGTTCGCACCGGTGGTCGGACCAATCGACCATGGTCTCGTTGCCGATGCTGACCGCGACGACGATGTCACGGTATTGGTTGGCGAGCCGGATGACGCCATCGATCTGGGTGCGATTGTTCGTGCGGCCGGCCGTGTCCTTTTCCGGCACGATCCAAGCGCCCAGAATCACGCGCATGGGCAACTGGTGGCGGCGGATGAGCTTCAGCGTCGTCTCCGCCACGGGCGAAAAGTCATACATGCGGACGAGCTGCCAGTAATGGTTGACCAGATGCAGGTCCTCCAGCACCTGCGCCTCGCCCGGATAACTCTCCCCCGGCGCCTGCCCGGGCCGGAATGGGCTGAAGCAAACGCCATTGCCAATCCACTTGCCATCCAGTTCCGCTTGAAACGGTCGCGCGCCGCCCGGCAGTGTCGCTGCGGGCGCAACGGCCGGGGCCGCGGCATCCGCGGCATGGGCCGGCGCACAGAGGAGCAGACCGATGAGCATGCCGCAGCCGAGCCGGTGGATCGCCAGTTCAGAAAAAATCGCGTGAGGGATGACGCTGGAGGATGGTTGCATGCAAGTGCTGGTGTTGCGCGGCCCGGCGCATGACCGGGCCGCAGTGTGGCCTAACCTATCTGCGCGCCGCACCCACGTAGGTCTGGATGGCATGGGCCGGGATGCGGCAGGTGATCGACTCTCCCTCAACCGAGAGGTCAAAATCGACCGGAGCGTCGGTCGCGTTCAACACCACCGCCACGACCGCACCGTCGGGATTCACAAAAGCGACCGACTCCAGGGATTTTGGTCCGCCGGTGGAAACGATGCGGCGCGCCCCCGGTCGCACGAAGCGGCTGAACTGGCCGATGTAGTAGAACGAACTCTGGTAGCGCACCTCTCCGCGCTTGGTGTCGACGAGCACGGGCGCGTCGCAGAAATTGCCCACGTGGTTGGGGCCGCCCTGGGCATCGAGCGCGATATTCCAGTCCATCCAGCCGCAGACCCAGTTGCGGAAATCGCCTATCATGTTGTGCGCGTAACGTTCGCCATGGTCCCACTGACCAGGCTTCGCGCCACCTTCGCAACAGCCTTCCGTGAAAAGGATGCGCTTGTCCGGATAGGCGGCATGCACGCGGGAGGAAGCGGCGAAATCTTCGCTCACATACCAGTGCAGCGCCGCCCCCCACAAGTAGCGTGCGGAGGCCGGGTCGCCAAAGACCGCCGCGGCGCGGGCCTCGAGGCGGTCGCGGTTGTGGTCCCAAGCGAGCAGGTGCACGCCACCGAGTCCGGCCTTGGCGAGTGCCGGGCCGAGGTGATCGCGCACGAAATCGCGCTCCTCTTCCGGCGTGTAGAGGCAGGACTCCCAGGTCTGCTTCGCTTCGGGCTCGTTCTGCACGGTCAGCGCCCAGACGGGGATTTTCTCCTCGGTCTCCATCGTCTGGACAAAGCGCACGAAATAGTTCGCCCAGGAGGGGCGGAATCCGGCAAGGAGTGAACCACCGTCGTCCATGCGCTGGTTGGTCTTCATCCAGGCGGGCGGACTCCACGGTGAAGCGAGCAGGTGAAAGCGGTCCCGACCGGCGGTTTTCTGCGCGTCGTGAATGAGCGGGAGGACCCAGCGACGCATGGGCTCGAGGGTGAAAAAGACCAGAGTGTAGTCACCAACGGTCTCGTCGAGCGCCCAGATGTGGAGTGAAAAGTCACAACTGTTGATATGCGTGCGGGCGAGCGTGTAGCCGATGCCCTCGCTGGGGTCGTAGTAACGACGGATGACCTCAAGGCGCTTGTCGGCGGGCAGCTGCGCCAGCACCCAGGCCGCCGACTCGGTGAGCGCGCCGCCAAAGCCGACCATCTCCTGGCACTGCTGCTGCAGGTCGCAGGCGATCGTGTCCGCAGCAGAGGCGGAAGCGGCAGGCGCGGCGGCCGGTGCCGCCAGCGGGGTGAGGACGTGGCCGTTGTCGCGGGCGGTCTCAATCAGAGACCAGACGCGACCCGTCGTCGGTGCGGTTGCGGCGGAGAGCGTCATGGGAATGCACCCCGCGAGGAACGCGGCACGGATGCACAATCGTTTTTCGGGCATAAGGGACCCTTCCCTTTCTCAGGCGGTCGCCGCTCCCGCGGCCGCAGCCGATCCTTTGCGTGCGGCCAGATCCTGTTCGATCGTTTTCACGTTCGCCTCGGTGAGGGGATAGAAGAAAATGGCCAGACCGCCCAAAATGGCGAAGACGGCGGGGCCGATGCTGAACATCAGATCAATGCCCATAAGGGTCCGCGCACTTTCGGCCACGTTCGCCACAAACCCGTAGTAATCGAGCATCCATCCCGCCAGTGCGGCACCGAGGGCGAGGCCGATTTTCTGCGAGAAGACCGACGCGGAGAACACCAGCCCGGTGGTCCGGCGGCCGAATTTCCATTCGCCGTAGTCGGCGGTATCGGCGTACATCGACCACAGGATCGCCGGCGTCGGGCCGACGACAAAGCTGGCGAGAATGTTCAGCACGTAGAGCAGCCAAAGCGCCTGCGGATCGACGAAGTAGAAGCTGGCCATGATCAGGGCATTGAGAACGGTCAGCCAGAGCAAGAGCGACCGGCGCTCGAAGAAGCGCACAAACAGCTTGGTCGAAGCCACACCGCCGATGAAGGCCAGCGAGCCGATCGCCATATAGAGCGCCACCTTGCTTTCGTTGCGAACCGCGTACTTGAAATAATAGATGATCGAAGCCCCGCGCATCGCCGTGTTCGTCAGGACGAACACGGCGGAAAAGAAGAGGACGACCCACGGCCGGTTCCGAAGCAGAGTCGCCAAGTCGCGGCGCAGCGAACTGGCCTGATGGGCCGGCGGCTGCACCCGCTCACGGGTCATGGCAAACGTGTACAGGAACATCGCCACCGAAATGACCGAGAAAAGCAGCATGGTGTAACGAAACCCGGTCGCCTCGTTGCCGCCGCCGAGAAAGTCTTTCAGCTTCACCACGGTCAGCCCGATCAGGAACTGCGCGCTGAAGGCGCACATGAAGCGGTAAGTCGAGAGCGAGGTGCGCTCTTCCGAGGATGGCGACATCACGCCCATCAGGGCCGAGTACGGAATATTGATGGCGGTGTAGGCGACCCACATGAGACCATAGGTCACATAGGCATACACCAGTTTGCCGTGCTGCGTCAGGGACGGGTTGACAAACATGAGGAAGCCGAGGAGGCCATAGGGCAGCGCGCCCCACAGGATAAAGGGCCGGAACTTGCCCCAGCGGGAATTCGTGCGGTCCGCAATCATCCCCACCAGCGGATCCATGATGGCATCAAAGATCCGGATCACGAGGAACATCGTGCCCACCGCGGCCGCCGGGAGGCCGAAGACGTCGGTGTAGTAGAAGAGGAGAAAGAGATTGAAGAACTGAAAGAAAAAATTCGAGGCGGTGTCACCGAGACCGTACGCGATTTTTTCCCGGACAGTGAGATGGCTGTTGGTCGAGAGCATGGGATGGGGGGCGTGGGCGAACGGGACCGTTGGTTTGTTCATTCGGGATAAAAGGCGGCTTCACTCATCTTCGGCACACGCGCGGTTGGCTACTTCGCTTACTGATCACTCTGTTTCTCCATCTGATCGTAGAAGGCCTTCAGGACGTCGAAGGCTTTTTTCTTGATGCCGTTTTCACCGATCAGCCCTTTCCGATTCCAGCCGTCCTGGATGTTGGGCAACAGACGGCGGGGCGAGCGGAAATCGCAGAGAATCCAAGGAGTCACACCCCGGAACTGGGGGATTTTTTGCAGCATGGGCAGAGTCTGGCGATAAAGGTCCTCTTGGTATTCCTCGCTGAAGCGCGTCAGCCTGTCAGCATGAAATCCCTGCAGCGCGCCGCCGCCAAATTCGCTGATCACCACCGGCTTTTGATACTTGATCGACCACTTGATCCGGCCGCATTTATCCGGCAGCCCATCGTACCATCCGACATATTCATTGAAGCTCACCATGTCGGTAAACTCGCCCAAGGGATCGTCCACAACCCTTACGTCCGAATCGCTCGTCGTGCCGTGGACCTCCATGGCGGCCGAGACCAACCGGGTATCATCCAGCGATCGGGCGAGGCCAATCAGAGTTTCCAGAAACTGGTTCCGGACCGCGCTGATCGGTGTTTCGTTGGCTACCGACCAGACAATAACGCTGGCGCGGTTCTTGTCCCGTTCGATCAACTCCGTAAGCTGGTTTCTGGCATTCCCCAGCGTTGCCGGGTTGTCCCAGAGGATGGTCCAGTAAACGGGAATCTCCTCCCAGACCATGATACCCATCTCGTCGGCGAGCCGAGCCATATACTCATTGTGCGGGTAATGGGCCAGGCGGACAAAATTGCAGTTCAACTCCTTCGCCCAAGTCAGCAGCATGCGCGCCTCCTCTTCCGAGCCCGCCCGACCCCCTCGCAAGGGATTTTCCTCATGGATGGAAACGCCTCGCAGGAAAACGGGGCTGCCGTTTAGCAGGATTTCGGTCCCTCGCACCTCGATGCTGCGAAAACCGATCTGATCGGCGACCCGGTCGGCGCCGGACGATACCGTCACCTGATAGCGCTTGGGATTCTCCGGCGACCACAAGGTCAGATCGTCGACCGGAAACTCAATGTTGGCTCGACCTGCTTCGTCGGGCACGGTTTCCGCCGCGATCTGCAGTTCAGGGATGTCGACCCTCACGGCCTGCCGCTTATGCGGTCCATCCAACTGGACCTTCACCTCGATCACGTTGCGGGTTCCTTTCTTCAGCTGGATGGCATAATCGGCAAGGAACGTCTCCGGTGTCTCGACCAGCAGGACGTCCCGGGTCAGCCCGCCGTAGTTCCACCAGTCGGTGTTAAGCGTAGGAACTCCTTCGCGCCGGCGCTGGTTGTTGATCCGGACGACCAGCGAGTTGCCGGTCTCTTTGACAAGATCGGTGATCTCATACTCGAAGGGCGTGAAGCCGCCGATGTGCTTCCCAAGCTTCCTGCCGTTTAAATAAACATCGGCCTCGTAATTGGCCGCGTCAAAACAGATGAACAAACGCGCGGCCGGGAGGGACTTTCGAAAATCGAACAACCGCCGATACCAGACCGTCCCTTCGTAATAGAGGAGCTTGTCATCCTGCGAGTTCCAATCCCGCGGCACGATCAAGGTGGGACTTAGATCAAAGTTATATTCAGCCAGCTCCGTCTTGTCCTTGGGTTGGCGGTCGAGGAAAAAACCGCCGGCTGGATCGGGCACCTGGTCGTAAGGCTGGTAGCGATAGTCAAAGTAACCGACATCGTAGGGATCGATAATATAGTTCCATTTCCCGTCTAGGCTCATGCCTTGCCTGGCATGGACGTTCATCATGGCCTGCCGGGCCTGCAGGGACAGGGCCAAAAGAAGAAAGCAGAGGAACGATCTGGTCTTCATTCGGGAAAGGCCGTGCACGCTGTGGTACCCGAGATTTTTCCTCGCCCTCATCGAGGGCCGACCGCATCGGTGGACAAGGTGCTCGTGATCAATCAGCCGGTACAGGACATTACCTGGTCTTGGGAAAAAAGCGCGCACCGGATATGCACCAGTGCGCGCATACTAAGCCTTGCGCCTAAATGTCTTTAGAATATATAGGCAAACTCGATCCGCATGGAAAGCAGCGTGCAGTGGATGAAATCGTACCGTCTTTGCTATTCCAGCCTGTGCCGGTCAGAATCCGATGCCATACGAAATCCTAGCCGTGAGTGGCGTGGAATAGATGAGACCGTATAACTTTTGATCGTCGAAAACGTTGTCTACGTTGAGTTGGACGTGCTGACTGTACCCCCAGCGTTTCCACTCGTATTTCGCGAAAAGATTGACGAGCAACTGAGACGGCGAATAGGCGATGATCGGCTGGCCGGCGGTATTGATCTCGGTCTGGCCGGATCCATGGGTGACGCCGGAGTAGAATTCCTCCTGTGAGTGCCAGTTTCCACCGATGCCCACGGTCAGGCCCTTCAGCCGCCCGTCGGTGAACTTGTAATTCGCCCAGAGACTGTAGGCATATCTGGGAGTGTCGTCACCCGGAAATACACCGGCATTCGTGCGCGTCGAGGTATCCGATGGATTCGCGTAGGCCACGGTCAGGGGTTCATTCATCAGGCCCCAGCTGCCGTTCGGGAAGTACCAGACCGCCCACTTATCCTGCGGGTACGGGTACTTCGGCCACTGGCCCAGATTCAACCGCTTAACCGTGGCGTTAACGGACCCCGTGAACACAAATTGCATGTGCTCATTGGGAGTATAGAGAATCTGGCCGTCGTAGCCCTTCGATTGGTCGATGACCTGCCACGCAGCAGACCCTTTCCCACTAAAACCGGTGGCATCCCACGTTGCATTGTTGGTGTTGGGATCGGATCCAGCGCCATTATAGAGCCAGCCCGGCCAGGCGCCGTTCCAAGTGGAGTTCTGGGTGGCCGCAAATACCGCATCCATATAGGCGGCTCCAGCCGTCGTGCTGCAGTTGATATAAATACTGTTGGCGCCAGCGGCCGCATGGGTAATGGGGGAGAGATGGGTGATCGCCCCGGCATTCAGCGCCGCATTCCACGCTGCTGTTACTGTCGGGTCAACCTGAGCAGAACCGCCCTGGCCACTGGGGTTCACTCCGGGCAATCGGGAGTCGGGAGCAAAGAGCGCATTGAACCCGCCAGACAACTCGTAGACAATCGGCTTGCTCGGATCGAAGTAAATGTGGCCCATCGGGGCCGGCACGTACCAGGGTTGGTTCACCCAGGACGTCTTGGTGATGGTGTACTTGCTGATGGTCCCGGAAATCTTTCCGTCAAAGAAGTCGAACTTGATGCCCAGTTCCCTGCTCTTTCCGCTGTCCGCGCCTACAGGCGCCCCGGTTATGCTGTTGTGCAGACCACCAAAGTTCGGCTGCAGGCCCTCGGACTTCAGGCCGTAAATCGAAAGGTTCTTGGTGATCTTGATCATGACACCGTTCTGGTAGGACTTTGCCACGATCGTAACCGCCCGGCTGACTCCGGTGCTCGGCGTACTGCCCGGTGCGCTGATCGTCGTGTCGGTCGACCAACTATCGACCTTATCGTGACGCACGCCGTTCATCAGAATCACGCGATCGTCCTTGAGCAGCTTGACGTAATTATTCAGATAATAGCCCGCGTCCCAGACCTTGTTGATGTTATCCAGGTCGTTTTGATACAGGGCTGGATCGGCTGTGCCGTCTCCCTGGTGTCCGAAGACAATCGGGGTGAGATCGTTGGGGCTCTTGTAGCTATATAGGTTCGGGACTGTTTGCCAGTTGTTCTTCGTCACCTGGTTGCGGAGTGCTGAAAAGCCCGCGAGAACCTGGTCCTCAATGTGATACCACTTCCCTTCGAAGAGGGACTTCCGGGCCGTGATCTCCGCCCTTTCCTGGTCGCGAATGGTTTACTGGTTGGCCTGGTTCCAAGCGTACTTGCTGACGGAGTTGGGGAAGGTTCCGAAAACAAGGCTGAGGTTGGCGACGCTCTCGCCGTTGATCCCGTTGACGGCTCCGTACGTGGAGATGGTCTGCGACAGATTATATCCCGGGTTTCCAGGTAGAATAGGGCCGGTGATCTCTCCGTTGACACTCTGCGTCTGGGCGGCCCAAGACGCGTGATTGTAGCCGAGGAGGAAATTCACCTCCGGGAGGAAGCGCGTCTCCTTGAGTAACCGCTGGGTGGCCTTGATTTCGATGTTCGATTCCTGCTGGTCGTTGAAGACATTCGGACCCGAGAGATTGACCGTCCTCGGATCCGCGCCCGGCGGGAAGTAAAAGGCGACCGCTTCAAGCTGGTCATTGTTGATGGGGGTGCCCGCGGTTCCCTGCGCGGCGCGCTCGGCCTGGAAGCCGTATCCGTACTGCTGGGATTCGCCATGTTCAAAATCGACCAGAATCGAGGTCGTGGGCGTCGGATTCCACGAGATAGACGGCGCGACGAAATAATGCTTGTTGCTTTGGTATTGGATGTTGGTGTCCGAACTCTCCCAAGCCCCCGCCAGGCGAAAGTCGAGGTGGTTCGCGGCACTGATCGGCCCCGTAACGTCCAGCGCGGAGCGCATGAAATCGTACGTTCCGTACACGAAACTGACGTCGCCCTGTTCCACGTTCCTCGGCTGCTGGGTGAGGTAATCGACCACACCGCCGAAATTACCGGTCCCGTAGAGGAGGGCATTCGGCCCGCAGACCACCTCGATGCGGTCAATGTTGACGGCTTCGCTCGAATTTCCGCGGAGGAAGCCATCGCGCAGGGTGTTGTTGGTGACAAAGCCGCGGATCTTGAGCTGCACGTCGTTGATGTTCGCGGTCAGACCCTGCGGATTGTTCACGCCGCCCAAGCCGTAAGGGCTGCCATACGTGCCAGCAGTGTTCTCCAAGTCGTTTTGGGTCATGAGCATGATCCCCGCGGCGTAGGCGAGCGAACTGCGCAAATCGGTCGCGCCGATATCGCTGATGAATTCGCTCGTAATGACGTTGATCGGAATCGGAATGTCCTTGATCGCGGTATCCACGCGCGATCCCGAGATCACGTTTGTCGCGAGATAGCCTTTGTCCTTGTCGGTGCTGACGACGAAGGGCGAGAGCTTCACCACCTCAGGCTGCTCAGCAGGGGCGGCAGCAGGCGCGGCGATTTGGGCGCGAACCATCGGAGTCAAGGCGAGCCCAAGGGCGAGCAACGCCGTTAGTGGGCGATCAAAGATCGCGTTCTTTGGGGGTGTCATGGGTGGGTATGGTTAGGTGCTACAACAAATAGCCGAAGACCTGTTCGTCTCCTCCCCGAGCGAGCTTGCCGCCACGGCTGTGGCGGCACACCACGGGGTGAGAGACAAAAGGGGCCAATCGGAGTAACCGGGGAATGGAGGATTCACTCAGAAGTGAAATCGGGTGATTAAGAGAGAAATGATCCCGGTTTGTCAACAATTATGTGCGCTTTTATGTTACCTATAATGTGAACCTTAATCCACCCTGTGTTATGTCAGTTATTTATTGGACTAAAGTTAGATACATATTCATAGCCGGGCTATTCGCTTAAAAAATGAGGTGAATTTGCGCATCAGATTGGCATTTTAGTGCGCACTTTTGTGTCTTGATTATGTCAAGATGTCCGTATAATAATCGCCAATTAGTCCAGCTGCCGTTCCACCACTGGCCGACCAAACTCCCGTGAATCAACAACGACTTGCCGAAATCCTAAAACTCTCGCGCACGACCGTCTCCCGTAGCCTCGCCAACCACCCGACCATTGGAGCGGAGACACGGATCCGCGTTCAAACGCTTGCTGCAAAAATGGGCTATCGGGGGCGGGCTACGCGTGTCGTCCGCCGATCTCGTCATAGCAAACCAATGACGATCGGAGTACTCATCGGGGTCCCCGCTGAGAATGTCGTGCTGGCCACGTTCCCCTACATCCTCCAAGGCATTCAGGATCGCGCCCACTTTGAACACCTCGCGGTCGACGTGAGCTATCAAAACCCGGCCACTTTCGACACGACTTCCAAGCGGCACTCCGTCTTTCGTCACATGCGCAGCGCCAACTGGCGCGGCGCGATTCTCATCTATCCTTTTCCCGAGCACGCCGTGGCAATGATCTCCCGGAAAATCTCCACGGTGTCCGTGCTCGATGAATACGCCGCCCTGGGGCTCGACATGGTCGATGTCGACGATGCCTCCGGTTTTCTCGCCATGGTCGATCGTCTTGTCCAGCTCGGGCACAAACGCATCGGTTTCGTGCACTGGCATTATCCAGTCCCCAGCCTGTGGGGCTACCGGCGTTTTGGCGGCTACGTCGAGGGCATTTTCCGAAACGGCCTCGAATTCCGGTCCGACTGGATCTTCAACATCCACAAGGCGGCTCCACGCCATGAATCTGCCGAGATCGCCGAACTCGTCTATCAAAAGATCCGCCGGGACGGCGTCACCGCTTGGGTCTGTGCCGCCGACCACCAGGCCTACAGTCTGATTCAGGAACTGCAGACGCGCGGTCTGCGCATTCCCGCCGATTGCTCGATCACCGGCTTCGACGGCCTGGAACCGCCGCCGCCGCTTCAACGTGCGACTTCGCTGCAGGTGCCTCACGAGGAGATCGGCTCTTCCGCTCTTTCACGGCTGATGGGCCGCATCCTTCATCCTTCCTCGCCCCGGCGAAAGATTCTCGTCGAACCGAGCTTGGTCGAAGGCACCACCGTGGCTGCACCTCCGCGGTCCTGAAAGGACCTGGTTCCACCAGGTCCGTCATCTAGAAAATGCGCCCTCCCTTCACCCCCACGTTCCTTGCAGGCGAATCGTTCTTCCTTCCTCCTCTGACCTCCGAGATTGCCCCGCATCGGGGATGCCTCCCAACCCACGTTGCCTGATCGGGGCCATGTTTGATAAAGGCGGGACGCCTCCGGGGGATCGCCTGAATCCATTATACAGCATTGTCCGCGGCTTAAGTTACCGCCATGAAGCCAGCCCTTCCCCGCCTTTCTGGACGCTCCCGGGTTACGGGATCCTTTGTGAATGCCTTCGGGGGCCGCTATTATCGCATCTCCAATTGCGACCGTATGCCGGCGTTCTTTATGAACGTCGTCAGCTCATCGGACTTGTGGCTCTTCTTAGCGAGCAACGGCGGTCTCACAGCCGGCCGGGTCGACGCCGAGCACGCGCTTTTCCCTTACCAGACCGTCGACCGGATTTACGACAGTGCCGGGCTAGTCGGCCCCTTCAGTGCACTCTGGGTTGGATCGGACGATCAGAAGATCTTCTGGGAGCCGTTTGCCTCCCATCGGCCGCGCATGAACGCGATCACGCGCAACATCTATAAGAGCGTCGAGGGTGACCGCGTGTGGTTCGAAGAAATCCACCACCTGCTCGGCCTCGCCTTCCGCTACGGCTGGTCCACCGCCGAGGCGCATGGCTTTGTGCGCAGATGCGAGGTGGAAAACCTCAAGAACCGCCCGGTCCCTGTTCGCGTGCTTGACGGACTGCGCAATCTGCTGCCACCCGGCATTCCGTACCGACTGCAATCTGAAAGCAGCTGTCTCGTTGACGCCTATAAGACGGCTGAGTTGCTGTCTGGGACGTCCCTCGCGGTCTATGCGCTGGCGGCCGGCATCGTGGATCGCGCGATCCCCGTGGAGTCCCTGCGGGCAAGCATCGTCTGGTCCGAAGGCCTGCCGGAAGCAGACATTCTGCTGTCCGACGCTCAACTGAATACATTTTACGCAGAAGAAAAGCCTGTCATGGAGAAACACCAACGCGGCGTGCGAGCCACATATGCCGTCAGCTCCGCGTTCCTGCTTGCACCGCGCGCGACGCAACGGTGGCTGATAGTCGCCGATACTGGCCTCACGCAGGCGGTCGTCGCTGAGCGGCGGCGGGCGCTGGCCGCCGGCGGTCTCACCGCGGCGGTCCTGACTGCGGTCGACGCCTCCACGCAATCGCTGCGAACGCTGGTCGGCTCCGCCGACGGCCTCCAGGCCGGAGGCACGGAGACGACCACGGCCCATCATTTTGCCAACGTCCTGTTCAATATCATGCGCGGCGGCATTTTCGTCGACGGTCACCACATGCCGGGTCGTGGCTTCGCCGCATTCGTGCGAGCGCGGAATCGCCCGGTCGCGGCGCGGCACGCGGATTTCCTGGCCGGACTGCCCGGGACGCTTCCCCGGGCCGGATTCCTCGCTCTCATCGCCGCCCGCGGTGACCGCGATCTCGAACGCCTGGGTTTGGAATACCTGCCTCTCACCTTCAGCCGGCGCCACGGCGATCCGAGCCGTCCGTGGAATCGTTTCCGCATCCGCGTGCGCGACGAGCACAATGAGCGCGTGCTTAACCACGAGGGCAACTGGCGCGACATCTTCCAGAATTGGGAGGCTCTCTGCCTCAGCTTCCCGGAGTTTCTCGAAAGCATCATCGCCAAGTTTGTCAATGCCTCCACCGTTGATGGCTACAATCCCTACCGCGTGTCGCACGCCGGCATCGAGTGGGAGGTGCCCGACCACGACAATCCATGGGCAACGATTGGCTACTGGGGCGACCATCAGGTCGTCTATCTGCTGCGGCTGCTGGAATGGTCCGGCCGCTTCCATCCGGGGCGCCTTGAGGCGTGGCTGCGGCGCGACCTCTTCAGCTATGCCAACGTGCCATATCGTATCCTCGGCTACGCGGCGATACAGCAGAATCCGCATGCAACCATCGAGTTCGCCGCCGCGCAGCACAATGCGATCGAACTGTTGGCCGGCCAGTTAGGCACAGACGCGCGCCTCGTGCACGGAGCCGCCGGCGGGGTGCTGCACGTCAACCTCACCGAAAAGCTCCTGATTCTCATCCTCACGCGTCTGACGAATTTCGTGCCCGGGGGTGGCATCTGGATGAACACCCAGCGCCCCGAATGGAACGACGCCAATAACGCGCTTGTGGGTTACGGCGTGTCAGTGGTCACGCTTTGCAATCTGCGTCGCTTGTTGGTCTACTGCCTGAAGATATTGCCCGCGCTCGGCAGTGAACCCGTGCCGGTGTCCGGTGCCGTGGCTGCGCTCCTGCCGCGGGTGCTCGCCGCACTGGAGACTCATCAGCACCTGCTCGCGCAACCGACCATCACCGACGTTGACCGCCGCGCCCTGCTCGACCTTCTCGCGAACGCAGGCTCCGACTACCGGGTCAATGTCTACCGCAATGGTCTCGGCCTCCCGACGGCGGTCAAGCCAGTCGACATCATCCAGCTAATCAAACGGTCCCTGGCGTTCACCGACCATACCATCCGCCTCAACCTTCGGTCCGACGGACTGTATCACGCCTATAATCTGCTCGAGTTTACCGAGCAGCCTGCGGCATTGAAGATTCATCGTCTCGCGCCCATGCTCGAGGGCCAAGTGGCCGTGTTGAGCGCCGGTCTACTTCACGCCGACGAAGCCGTCAGCCTCATGACGGCCCTGCGCCACAGTCCGCTATACCGCGCCGATCAACACAGCTATCTGCTCTATCCAGACCGCCGGACGCCCGATTTTCTGGAACGCAATGTCATCCCTGCCTCCGTCGTCGTGACGTGCCCCTTGCTCAAAGAGCTGTGTGCCGCCGGTGACAAGCGCCTGGTGCTTTGCGATGTCGACGGCCGGCATCGCTTTCATCCCGATCTCGTCAACGGCGCGGCCTTGGACGAACGGCTGCAGATTCTAGCGGCTGACCCCCGCTGGGCTGAGGCGCTGCGAATCCATAGCCCGCAGGTGAAGGCAATCTACGAACAGGTTTTCAACCACCGTGCCTTCACCGGCCGTAGCGGTTCGATGTTCGGCTACGAGGGCTTGGGCTGCATCTACTGGCACATGGTGGCCAAGCTCCTGCTCGCGGTGCAGGAAAACCTGCAATCAGCCCTGGCCGTCGAGCATGCCAAGGCTGCCCAGCTGGCGGAGATCTACTACGACGTCCGCGCCGGCCTCGGGTTCAACAAGGCGCCCGCCGTTTACGGTGCCTTCCCCACGGATCCTTATTCCCACACGCCCGGTCATTCCGGCGCGCAGCAACCTGGCATGACCGGCCAAGTAAAGGAGGAACTGCTTACCCGGTTCGGCGAGCTCGGCGTGCGAGTCGCCCAAGGGACGATTACGTTCGCCCCGAAGTTTCTGCGGGAAACCGAGTTCACAACGGCTCCAAGCGTCTTTAGTTACGTGGACGCAGCGGGGCGAGAGGCAGAGTTTGAACTGCCGGAGGGCACGTTAGCCTTCACCTTCTGCGGCGTGCCGGTCGTCTATCATCGCGGCGCCCGCGTCGCGCGTCTGCGCATTCGGTCTGCCGATCAGGGCGGGCGGAATTGCAGCGGCCGGAGCCTCGACGCGGCGACCAGCGCGCTCATCTTTGCGCGGTCCGGGTCGATCGCACGGATCGATGTCGAATTGGGCGCCGGTGCCCGCCCGCTGCCGGCCGGCCGCCCAGCCAGACAAACGCGGCGCCCGCGGGCAACCCGTGCGTGAACAGACTCGTGGGGTGCGGGCTCTGCCAGAAGACCGACCATCGCAAACATGCTCATGTGCAGAATGCTCTTCCTTTTCCTTGGCTGGCTCGTTGCCGGGGTCCACGTTTCCGCCGTTTCTTACTATCCAGTCCGGCTGGATGACGCCAGGGCGGTCTACCTTACGCCAGAGAATTTCCCGGTCTGCGCTAATGGCATCGCCGACGATGCCGAAGCGATCCAGCAAGCGATCAATCAAGTTCAAGAGACCACAAAAAAGGGCATCGTTTTCATCCCGGAGGGGCGCTACCGCCTGGGGAAAACGATCTATGTCTGGAATGGCATCCGCCTGATCGGTTACGGCGCCCGGCGGCCCGTATTCGTGCTCGGCCAGGATACGCCCGGCTTCCAGACGGGCGTTGGCAGATACATGGTGCATTTCGTCTCGGACCGCCCCCCCGAAGGACAGCCCATCCGGGATGCGAATCCCGGCACGTTCTACAGCGGGATGAGCAATATCGATATCGAGATTGGCGACGGTAACCCTGCCGCGGTTGGAGTCCGTTTCCACGTCGCGCAGCATTCCTTTCTGGC
>Ga0187889_10002751_pt1 | contig 16514 bp, 16 predicted proteins | sample June2016WEW_7_10_2_FD_132992 | JGI IMG/M metagenome (GOLD analysis project Ga0187889, IMG submission 132992) | Peatland microbial communities from SPRUCE experiment site at the Marcell Experimental Forest, Minnesota, USA - June2016WEW_7_100 | ecosystem: Environmental > Terrestrial > Soil >... | reverse complement strand
GGAGGGCACGCAATCGCAGGGAGATATCTGATAGCATGTGTGGAGACCACCGGTCCCGCCGCAGGATGGCAAGGGGCCGGACCAGTGGGCAACTCTTGGCTTGGGGCGCGCGTGGTGAAGCGCCACGGGGATACATGTTGCTGCACGGGAAAAGAGTTCTGGTAACGGGCGCCGACGGTTTCATCGGCTCGCACTTGGCCGAAGCCCTGGTTGAAGAAGGCGCTAGCGTCTTGGCGCTGTGTCAATATAACTCCTTCAATCACTGGGGATGGCTAGAGGACGTGCCGTCCCTTTCCCAAATCGAAGTAGTGACCGGCGACATCCGGGATCCCCATTTTTGTCTCGGCCTGACGCGAGACGTCGCCATCGTCTTTCACCTCGCCGCGCTCATCCCAATCCCGTATTCGTATCGCGCTCCCGACAGCTTTGTGGATACCAATGTCAAAGGCACGCTGAACCTGTGCCAGGCGGCGAGGAACAGTGGTGTCCGGAAGTTCATTCACACGTCCACCAGCGAGGTGTATGGCACGGCCCAATACGTGCCGATCGACGAGCGGCATCCGCTCACGCCCCAGTCCCCTTACAGCGCATCGAAAATAGGCGCCGATGCCATGGCGCTGAGCTTTTACTATTCGTTCGACCTTCCGGTGGTGGTCGCCCGTCCTTTCAATACGTACGGTCCGCGCCAGTCGGCGCGGGCCATCATCCCGGCCATCATTTCGCAGATGGCTGCGCAGGCGCCTGAGATCCGGGTCGGCGATCTGGAGCCGACGCGGGATTTCACGTTCGTGAAGGACACGTGCCAGGGTTTCCTGGCAATCGCCCGCATGGAAGGGGGAGCCGGGGAGGTCTTTCAGATCGGGACGAATCGCGAGATCCGCATTGGCGACCTGTTCCAACTCATTGCCGGGCTGATGGGGTCGAAAGCAGCGCCGGTCACCGATGCCGAGCGGCTGCGACCCGGCAAGAGTGAAGTCCGCCGCCTGTGTTGCGATAATACAAAACTGCGGGAGGCGACGGGATTTGAGCCTTCGACGCCGCTCCGCGAGGGTCTGGCCGTGACCATCGATTGGTTCCGGCGTCCCGAGAACCTGGCGCGTTACAAGAGCCATGTCTACAATGTGTGACCGCGCAGTGATTCTTGCCGGCGGAATGGGGACCCGGCTGCGGCCGTACACGGTCGTCCTGCCGAAGCCGCTGATGCCGATTGGCCAGTACCCGATCCTGGAAGTGGTGGTGCGGCAACTGGCGCGCCACGGATTCCGGCAGGTTACCATGGCCGTGAATCACCAAGCCAATCTGATCCAGGCGTTCTTCGGCGACGGCGCCCGCTGGGGGATCGAAATCGACTATTCGCTGGAATCCATGCCGTTGAGCACAATCGGGCCGCTGAAACTGGTCAAGGACCTTCCCGACCAGTTCCTGTTGATGAACGGCGACGTGCTGACCGACCTGAACTTCCGGGAGTTCTGCGATGCACATGTGTCCGCCGGACGCCTGTTTACGATCGCCGCGGCGCCGCGTACGCACGTCGTCGACTACGGGGTGCTCGAAGTGGACGGCGAGAACCGGTTGTGCCGTTTCCACGAGAAGCCCGCCCACCGGTACCTGGTGAGCATGGGCGTCTACGCCGTCAACCGTTCCCTGGTGGAGCGCGTGCCGCCAGACGTGAAATACGGGTTTGACGACCTCATGCGGGACATGCTGGCACGGGGCGAGCCGGTCCGCGTCGAACCTTACAGCGGCTACTGGCTCGACATCGGCCGGCCCCACGATTACGAGCGGGCCATCGAGGAGTTTGAACAGTACAGGAGGACGCTTCTCCCGGATGAGTAAAACGGTTCTCGTCACGGGCGCCTCGGGATTCATCGGCAGGCCTCTGAGCGAACGGCTGGAGCAGGCGGGTTGTGCGGTGATCCGCCATTCGGATACCGACGGGGACATCGCATCCTGTCCGTTGCCCGGCGGTGGCGTGAACCATGTCTACCATCTGGCGGCCAGAACCTTCGTGCCGGATAGCTGGTCCGACCCACTGCCTTTCTACGCCACCAACGTACTGGGAACGGTGAACGTGGCCGAGCTCTGCCGGCGTCATGGCGCTTCTCTGACCATGCTGAGCTCCTACGTCTACGGAAGGCCCCGGTTTCTTCCCATTTCCGAGGAGCATCCGGTGGCGGCTTTCAACCCGTACGGTCATACGAAACTGCTGGCGGAAGAGGTGTGCCGGTACTACGCGCGGCAGTTCGGCATACAGGTGACCGTCATCCGCCCCTTCAATGTCTACGGCCCCGGACAGGCTGAGAGCTTCCTCATCCCGACCCTTTTGAGGCAGGCACTGGATCCCGAGGCGCGCGAGATCTCGATTGCAGACGACCGTCCCAGGCGGGACTATCTCTTCATTGACGATCTGCTCGATCTGCTGCTCCGGACCATGAACCCGCAAGGCTTCGATGCCTTCAACGCCGGATCGGGCTGCTCGGTAAACCCGCGTGAACTGGCGGAGTTGATGCTGCGGGCCGCGGGCCTGGAGAAGCCGGTTGTCTCGAGGGGTGAGGTCCGCGCCGACGAAGTTCTGGAGATGGTCGCCGACGTGGGAAAGGCCAAACGGATCTTGGGCTGGGAGCCGCGCGTCTCGCTGGTGCAAGGGATCGGGCGAATCGTTCAGGCGCGCCTGGGGCCGGCTTCCGGCGTTGGGGAGGCGGCGAATGGCTGAAAGGGAACGTTACGATTCCGTCTGCACCCTTTGCGGCGCTCGCGATCTCCGCCCGTTCGGCCAGCGCACCGACGGAGTCCGCGTGTTGCAATGCGCTGTGTGTGGTCATGGAATTGTCGAGCACTTTCAGGACGACGTCCAGAGCTTGTACGGAGACAACTATTTCTCGGCTGCACCCGACTCCGCCGTCGGCTACAACGACTACGCTTTTGCCGCCGAGCATGGAGTGACGTGGGCCGCTGCCCTGCTGCGCATTCTGAAGCCTGGTGGAAAAGTGTTGGATATCGGTTGCGCCAACGGTCGTGCCCTGCAACTCCTGGGGGAGGGATACGATTGCTTTGGCATCGAGTTGAACGAAAACATGGCCCAACAGGCGACCCGGGCAGGCGTAAGGATGATCGCGCGCGATCTCCTCGACAGCGGCGTGGAGCAGCTCTATGCCGGATGTTTCGACGCCGTTCTGTCCATCGCAGTCTTCGAACATATTCCGGACTTCAAGGAGGCATTCCGCACTGCCACCGCCCTCCTCAAGCCCGACGGCATTTTGATTTTTGAAGTTCCCGTAGTTCAGTTCGCCGGGGACGTCTGGTATCGCTCTTCGTTGGAGCACCTCCACTATCCTACCGAGTCTTCCATCGAATACCTGTTCCGGAAGATCCTTCACTTACCCTTGACGGGATCCGTCATCGACGTGCAAGACTTCGGCTGCACTTACATCGGAGTAACTTCCCCTGATGCGGAAACCGCACGGCGGGCCGGGTGCGAATACCTGCGCTTAACCACGTCCGATCCCGCGTTGCTTCATGGGGACGAGGCGCGCTTTCGCTGGCACCTCGATTTGGTGCACGCCGCCCGCAGCCGGCCCGAAATTCTGGCCCTTCACCGGTACTTGGAGCCCAGAGATAGGACCTCGCCGTTGCTGCGCCGTCTCTTTGAGTTGTGGGCCTATCGCGAAGAAAAGCTGCGACATATTCAGGCTGATCTGCAAGAAGTCGAATTGGAGGCGAGGCAGCGAAGCGAACGAATCGCCGTTCTTGAAGAAACGATCACTCGTATGCGTGCCACCCGGGCCTGGAGAGCTGCGGAATGGTCGGTCGGGGTTTTACGGAGGCTCTCGGGAATTTGCCGCGGCATTATGTTGGTGGGGTCTCCCCGTCTGGCCCTATCGAACGCCAAGAACCTTCTGTTAGGGTTGAGGCTGGTCGTCGGCGGTGGCGAAGGACGCGCGATATGGGGCGCTTACTTCGACGCCGTCTACTACGGGTGGGCCCACGCCGACGTAGCGCGGTCGGGTATCCATCCCGGGCTTCACTATCTACTCCGTGGATACCTCGAGAATCGCAACCCTTCGGAGAGTTTCGACTCGGTTCATTATCGCTTGCGTTACTCAGATGTGCGCGATGCCGGGATAAACCCACTCTTGCATTACGCTGTGTTCGGCCGCCAGGAGCAGAGGAGCCAGCTGCCGCCAATGCCTGCGGCTGCAAGACTCCGCTCTCCCGAGCCGCTGGAAGCTCAACCCCGCGAGGCTTCGATTGCGGCGGAGACCGCTCCTCGCCTGGAGGACAGAGGCGCGCCCCTGGTCAGCGTCGTCATACCGTGCTTTAACTACGGCCAGTACGTGGAACAGGCCATCCACTCCGTCCTATCGCAGACATTCACGAACCTTGAGATCATCGTCGTCGAGGGCGGATCCACTGATGGAACGACGCCCGACGTTCTTCGGGATCTGGAGCGGAAAGGGCTGCCGCGAACCCGCTTCGTCTACCGCGCGCAAGAGCATCTGGTCGGCGATAATCGCAATTGGGGCATCGGTCTTGCGCGGGGCCGCTACATTTGCTGCCTGGACGCGGACGATCTGATCAAGCCAATCTACATCGAGATCGCGGTATTCCTGGCCGAGTTTTACGGCTATGACTTCGTTTATCCTTCTGTGCGCTGCATTGGGGAATCCGATTCTCACTGGCTTCTGCGCGATCCCACCTGGCCGGAAATTACAGATGGCAACCAGATCTCCACGGTTGCGATGTTCCGCAGAGCGGCTTGGGAGCGCGTCGGGGGTTTCCGCGACTGGGGGAAGGGTGAACAATATGTGCCGGAGGACTGGGATTTCTGGGTTCGCCTTGTGGGTAACGGATTCCGCGGCAAGAGCATCGGTGAGTCATTGATGCTGTACCGGGTCCATGGCGGCGGGTTATGGACTACGGGCGGGTTGGCTCTCGAGCGTCAACATCACACCATTCGCGCGGCGAACTCGCGATTCTTCGTAAACCGGTTTGTCCCGGCCACCGCATCGCTCGATCGTGCGGCCACTTCCTGGGACAACCTGATCGAACCCGCCGGCTCCCATCCGCCTATTCTGTTTGCCTTGCCGTTCATCATCACCGGCGGAGCGGAAAAACTCTTTGAGACTCTGGCGCGTTCTCTGATCCGGCGAGGCTACAAAGTGATTGTGATCACGACACTCGTGCTGGCAGAGACTATCCCGGACTGCAAAGAGAGCTTCGAGGCGGTTACGCCCTACCTCTACGCCTTGCCGCGCGTGCTTCAGAATCAAGAGGACCGCTGGAAAGACTTCTTATTCTACTTATTAAGACGCCACCAGATCGGAACGATCCTGATCGCAGGCTGTGATTTTGTCTACCGGTTGTTGCCTGAAATCGACAGCGAGTTCCCACATATTGCGATCCTCGATCAATTGTTTAACGGCGAGGTCTATTACCATACCAACCGTCACTACGCGGAGTACATCGATGCCACGTTGGTGCCGTTCCCGTCGCTGGCCGACAAGCTGATCTCCGAAGGGGGCGAGCAAGCCGGCAAGGTATTCGTGATCCCCCATGGAATCGACATTGAGGAAATGGCGGCGGCGCCGGACCCCACGTTTGAGTCGAGCGGACTGCCGCAACACTTCCGGGGCAAGTTCCTGGTTTCTTTTTTCGGCCGGCTCTCAAAGGAAAAGGCGCCGGCGGATTTTGTGAGGATCGCCAAGCTGCTCCGGTCATATGACGAGATCTGTTTCCTCATGACAGGCGAGGGCCAGGAGCGGGCAGCCGTGCTGTCCTTGATCAAACGATATGGGATGCAGGACCGAATCCATGCGCCAGGCTTTACCGATAATGTCCGCACCCTCATGGCGCTGTCCGATGTCGTGGTGGTTCCGTCGTCTCTGGATGGAATGCCTCTGGTGGTGTTCGAAGCCCAGGCCTGCGGCAAACCTGTGGTGGCTTCGGCCGTGGGGAGCCTTCCTCACGTCATCGCCGACGGCAAGACGGGGTTACTTTGCGCGCCCGGCGACGTGACCGGTTTTGCCGAGCGCATCCTCGAGTTGTGGCGCTCACCCGAAATGCGCCGCGCCATCGGCGAAGCTGCCCGCGTCTGGGTTCGCGCGAATCACAGCGCGGAGCCGATGACCGCGCAATACATCGAGGCGTTGGAACGGGCCCGGTCCCGGGCCGGCCGCACGGCCGCAACCAACGGCGCTGGCGAGTGAAAGCGCGCGCAGTCTGTCCTGAGGATGGTCCAATCCTTCTCCTCGTCCTGTGGTGGTGGCTACGGGGCCGTGGAAAGGTTTCAACTGGAGACAACGCTGTCCGCGATCACGGGGAAGTACTGGGGTTAGTTATAGTCCAGTCAGCGAGAACGGCGGGCACCGGATCGAATGGGCGGCGCCATCGCTTCCGCGAAGAGCGCTTCATACCGATCGATTACTTGGTCGACGGAATAGCTGGCCAGCGCCAACCCCCTGGCCGCGGCGCCCATCCGGGCGCGCAGGGCTCCATCCCAAAGCAGGCGCTTCAAGGCGCTGGCGATCGAAACCTCGTTGCCCAACTCGGCCTGAAATCCGTGGATACCATCTTCGACTAGCTGAACGTTAGCGGGGATTGCGCTGACCACGGAGGGCAACCCGGCCGACATGGCCTCGAGGAGAGAGCAGGGAAAGCCCTCATTCGAAGAGACCAGCGCGAAAACGTCGCTTGCCTGTAGCCACAGGCAGACTTCCTCTGCCGTCTTTCTGCCAACGAACCGCACCGCCGCGCCCATGCGCAATTCCGCCGCCAGAGTTTCTAACTCGTCTCGCATAGGGCCATCGCCGACCAGGAGCAGCACGGCATCGGGCTGGTCGCCGAGAGAAGCGGCAAAAGCCCGAATCAACGACTGCAATTCCTTCTCCGGCGCAAGTCTTCCCACGAAAATAACAACAGGCGCGGAAGCGGGGATACCGAAACGCTCGCGCAGTTGCAGGCGGCGCTCCGCATCGCACGGGGCGAACTCTCCAGTATCCACCGGGTTGGGCATCCACAGCAGATGTTGCGGCTCGAATCCGGCCGAGGCGGCTTCTTCCGCCATGCCGCGATTGAGAATCATCACGCGCCTCGCCCATTTGCGCAAATACCGCAATTCCAGCCGGCCGAGCCAGGACTGCCGCATGGCCGTAATGATGCCGCTGCCGGAGACCTTCATCACGATGGGCTTGTCCAGCCAACGCGCAACAAGCAAGCCTGCGGCCAAGTGCAACCCCTGCATCAAAAAGTAGACGATCTGATAGCGGTGGCGCTCCCGGAATAACGTGCGCACTACGCCTAGTGCGAACGCATAATCGCGAAGGCGGGCAAAGCGCCGGCCCCCGAAGATTCGCACCGGGACGCCGGCGGGATCCGTCCAGACCGCGAGGTCCGGCATGGGCGGTCCGCCCGCGCAGAGCACGGTCACGGAATGTCCGCGCCGCAGCAAAGCGGAGCAAACCCGCTGCGCCTCGATTTCCGAACCGCCCAGAACAGGTGGATACGTATGGGAGACCAGAAGAATGGAAAAACGGCGTCTATCGGCGGCGGGCTTCACAAGAATGTCAGGATGCGGCGCGTGCCTGCATTGTAGTTTGCGATCTGGACTGGAACTCGACTTGCGCCGCTTTGGACATAGCGATCGCGAGTCCCGCCATGGCCGGCAAGTAGAAGAAGTAAGCGAAATTCACGAACGCGATGGCCGTGCAAAACGCCACGAGCCCGAGGGAGACACAGAACACCGCAGCCCGGATATCGGCGCAGTCCGGCCGGTTCCGGGCCTGACGGAATGTACGATTGAGCAAGAGGAATGTGGAGACGATTCCGGCGATAAACAATATGGCCCCTGGAATTCCGCACTCGCTCGAGACCTGGGTGAACGTGTTATGGGCTTCCTGCCAGACTCCATGCGTTCCTACGATCCGGTTGTGCATGCCCTCAAAGGAAGAGAACTGTCCCGGGCCGACGCCGAAAAGCGGGTACTGCAAAGTGTAACCGATGCTCGTCTTGAGCAGGTACTGGCGAGTCGTGGACGAGGCGATGGCATCCCCCACCGCGTCGGCGTCACTGGCCGAAAACGAAACAAGGCGCTGCAGCACCCGCGTTGGTACGACGGTCAGCAACACCGCAGCGACGATGGGCGCGATTCCTACAAGCACCAGCCTCTGGCGAACCGTTCCGCGCAGCAAAAAGTACACGACGGCAACTCCCAACGCCACAAACGCGCCGCGCGATCCGGTGCCTAGAATGACATAGAGGCCATAGACGACCCCCAACAGCGCAAAGAGGCGCATCAGGATGAACTTGGAACTCATGGCCACCCACAGCAAGAAGGGCAGAGCAAAGAGCAGGTGCGCGGCTAAGTCGTTGGGGTTTGAGATCGAGCCAAATTCGAGCGAGACCCGGTGCTCGGAACCCACCCCCTTCAAAAAGATCCGCGCACACATCAGGTTCACGACCGCGCCTCACGCGATGGCGTACATCAACTGCTTGCATTCCCGCCAGGTGACCGCCAACCCCCCCGTGACGAAGAGCATAATCAGATCGGTCCTGAGGTAGGTCAGAAGCAACTCCGCGGAACCCCTTCTGTAGGAACTAAAAGGAATTGCCAGAAACATCCATATCGCGAAGCCGGCCCAATAATAGGCGGGGCGGCCCCGAAACGCGCGTCTCAGGCCCCCGGCGGCGACGACTCCGATGATGGCGGGTATGCCGAAAAGGTAAAGCAGGTAAAAATTGAACCCCATCATCACGGTCTGGATCTGATGAAGCATGCTGATTCGCAAGAACAGGAGCAGCAATCCCAGATGAAAGGCGATGCTTCGAAGGGGATCCGGCGGGACAACTTCAGGCGCATCTCCCGCATCGGCCATTACCGGCTGGTGCGGAACAACGGGAATTCGAGCCGGAAATTCTGTACGGCTGAGCACAAACCCTTTCTTAGTGCCACGATAACACGCTGCGCCTGGTAACTCCTACGGCCTTGAGCCGGAGGAATCTGCGGTCTTGCCGGACGGACGCCCATAGTTCCGAAAATATACCTCGGCCGGGTTGCCCATGGCAAGGGAATACGGCGGGACATCGGAGATCACCACGCTATTGGCGCCAATCACGGCGCCTTCGCCGATCGTGACACCTTTCATAATGTGGCAGCCGTTGCCGATCCAGGCATACCGGCAGATCCGCACGGGGTGGATATCCCGCAGGTCTACGGGCGCGTTCTGGGCGCGAAGGCCGGCTTCGCGGCGGGGGCCGTCGGTGGCGGAAATGCGGCAGTTGAACGAGACTCTTACGTCCGCTTCGATGACGATTTCCTGGCTTACGGCGAAGCTGACGCCCCACCCGATTCGGGCGCGATCGTCGATGATCGACTGGGGACGATCCAGAAAACGGCCGGAAGCGACGGAGATCCCGCCGATGGTTCCGTTGTCGCCAATATGGATTTCCACGTGTCCATCCACATAGGGCCAGGTCTCAAGGGAAAGATTCCTGCCGACCGATGCGCATCGGGCCTGGAAAAGCGGATGGCGGTAGCTAACGGCCACCACCCAGCGCGCTAACTGGATCACGCCGAAATGCGTCTCGTAGAGGAGGCGTAGCAGCGGCTTCAGAGAACCCGGGACGCGCGGGGCGCGGGGAGAGACAACCGCCCGCGCCAAGGAGCGGAGAAACCTATACGCCGGGGTCTCCCCACGCTTTAACGTTTGCATGACCTCGTCAGCACGCACACCAGAACATTCGTCAGACCATAGTGCACGCCAACGGCGCATGCTGAAGGCCGCGAATTCGGTTATAGTGGAGGTTCAGTTATGAAAAGGCGGGAGTTCCTTCTGGAACTGGATGAAGTCCTCGAATTACCGGCCGGCACCTGGAAAGGTCCTGAAAGACTCGAGGACTTGGAGCAATGGAACTCGACCGCGATGATCGGGTTCATCGCGCTGGCCGACACGAACAACGGGACGAGGCTCTCGCCGCGCCACATTCTGAATTGCGCGACGATCGAAGACTTGCTGAATGCGGCGCAGGTAGAGGGCAGTTCCAGCTAGGTATGGCCCCCAACCCGATGGATCTCGGCGGTTCCACGGTACTGGTCACGGGCGCATCGAGTGGGATCGGGCGCGAGACGGCCGTCCTTCTGAGTTCGCTGAATGCGCGGGTTGTGCTGACCGGGCGGAATCGGGAGCGCCTGGAACAAACCCTTTCGCTCCTCTCGGGCGAGGGGCACCGAATCGAGCCGTTCGACTTAGGCCGCGCCGAGGAAATCCCCAAGTGGTTTCGATCTCTTGCGGCGGCAGTAGGCCCCTTCCACGGCTTGGTTCACTGCGCGGGCTTGCAAATGACTATGCCCATCCGGTTTGTGACCCATACGGGCGCCGAAGAACTGCTGCGAACGAATGTGCTCAGCGCGATCATGTTGATGCGAGGGTTTTCCCAGAAGGACTGCCACGCCGCTGAAAGCAGCGCTGTTTTTCTCTCTTCGATCGCGGGTCTCAACGGGAGGCCATCCACATCCGTCTACGCGGCCTCCAAGGCGGCGTTAATGGGCGTGGCGAAATCGCTGGCCGTGGAGTTGGCGCCACAACGCATCCGAGTGAATTGCGTGGCGCCGGCATTCGTACGAACCGAAATGCTGGAGGGGTACCGCGAGTTGGTCTCCAAAGAGCAGTTCGAGGCCCTGGAGCGGGCGCATCCCCTGGGGTTCGGCACGGCGCGGGATGTGGCGAACGCGGTGGCTTTTTTGTTGGCCGAGACCGGGCGCTGGATTACGGGATCGACGCTATTGGTGGATGGCGGCTACTCGGCTCAGTAGGCCGCGCAAGGTTGGGAGAGTGGTATGCAAGCGGCTGTCTCCGCAATCGAGTATTATCTTCCGGAAAAGACGATTTCGACGGCGGACCTTTCGGCTGAGTTCCCGGAATGGTCGGTGGAGAAGATCGACCAGAAGACGGGCATCCGGGAGAGGCATATCGCCGCTCCCGATGAGTGCGCCTCCGACATGGCGGTATCCGCGGCGCGGAAGTTGTTCGGCTCCGGAGCGTGCCGTCCCGAACAGGTGGATTACGTGCTGCTGTGCACTCAGAGCCCGGACTATTTTCTGCCGACCACGGCGTGCCTGGTCCAGGATCGCCTGGGGGTTCCGAAGACGGCGGGAGCGCTGGATTTCAATCTCGGCTGTTCCGGCTACATTTATGGCCTCGGTCTGGCCCAAGGGCTGGTCGCGTCCGGGCAAGCTTCGAATATCCTCCTGCTCACGGCCGAGACGTACAGCAAGCACCTGAACTCCAAGGACCGCAGTGCACGGACTATTTTCGGGGACGGCGCGGCCGCGACGCTGGTGACCGCGGAGGATGCGGCAGAACCTCTCATCGGGCCGTTCGTTTACGGCTCCGATGGAAGCGGCGGCCAGAACCTGATTGTTCCCACGGGCGGCCTGCGACGCGTGCGCACCGCCGAGACCGCCGTGGCGGTGGAGGACGAGACCGGCAATGTGCGCAGCCAGAATAATTTATTCATGAACGGAGGGGAGATTTTCAACTTTTCGTTGGATGCCGTTCCCCAGGCCGTCAATTGCCTTCTCGGGAAATCGGGGCTGCAACTGAAGGACATCGACTTGTTTGTGTTCCACCAGGCGAACAAGTTCATGCTGGACCATTTGAGGAAACGGCTGAAGATTCCCGTGGAGAAGTTTCAAATCACGCTCAGCCACTGCGGCAACACGGTTTCCTCCACCATCCCGATCGCGCTCAAGCATGCCTTGCTGGAAGGACGGCTTGCCAAAGGGGCGACCGTCATGTTGATCGGATTCGGAGTCGGCTATTCCTGGGGCGGCACGCTGCTGCGCTGGTCCGGCCGGCAGTAGATTCACGAGGCTAGCTTAGCTAAGCCATGGCTTGGCTGGTAACGGAGTTTGCCACTATGAACAGTAAGATTCGCAGCGTACGGATCGCCGGAATTGCGAGCGCCGTTCCGGCGGAGGTCCTATCCCCGATCGAGACCGCCGGACCCGCCGGCATAAGCCCGGAAGAGGCGCAGAAAATCGCCGATATGACGGGCGTCCACAAGCGTCATGTGGCTTCCTCGTCCTGCTGCACGTCCGACATGGCGTGCGCCGCCGCGCAGCGGTTGCTGGAGGATCTGAACTGGGAACCGGAGAGCATCGACGCCTTGGTGGTGGTTTCGCAGACTCACGATTACGATCTCCCCGCGACGGCCTGCATCCTGCAAGACCGGCTGGGCCTTTCCCGCGCGTGTGCGGCCTTCGACATGTCGTTGGGATGTTCCGGCTATGTGTATGGATTGTGGGCTTGTTCCGGAATTGTCGCCGGCGGAGCGCGCCGGGGCCTCTTGCTGGCCGGTGACACCATGAGCCGGACTTGCTCGCCGCAAGATCGGTCCACGGCTTTCCTTTTCGGGGACGCCGGGACCGCGACCGCCCTGGAACGGGATGCGAACGCGCCTGACATGACGTTCGTCCTGGGGACGGACGGTTCTGGAAAGGAATTCCTGATCCAACCGGACAGTGGCTTTCGTAATCGGGCCACGCCGGGCAGCTTCGAGCGGCGGAGCACCGCCGACGGGTCGCTGCGAGGCCCGATGGATCTCTACATGGACGGAGCGGAGGTATTCGCGTTCACTCTGCGGCAGGTTCCGCCGATGATGGCCGAAATGCTCTCCGCGTCCGGTTGGACACTGGACGAGATGGATGCCTTCGTGCCCCATCAGGCGAATCAGTTCATCCTGCAGCATCTGGGGAAGCGGCTGAGAATCCCCGCTGGTAAGATGATCCTCAGTCTCGATGAGTTCGGAAACACCAGTTCGGCGTCCATCCCCCTGGCGCTGAGCCACCGTTTGGGGGGACGGTTGCGGCAAGAGCAGATGAAGTTGGTTTTGGCGGGATTTGGCGTCGGCTGGAGCTGGGGCGCCGCGACAGTGACTTGCGGCCCGATGGTCATGCCGAAGATCATTTACCTGCATGAGTCTGCGGCGCGACCGGCAGCCTCCTAGGAGCTTTCTTATGATCAACCCTTTGGAACTGACCGGCAAGACGATTCTTGTCACCGGCGCGTCCAGTGGCATCGGACGGGCCACCGCCATATACCTGAGCCGGTTGGGTGGGAAAATCGTGGCCGTGGGGCGCGACCAGGATCGCCTCCAGTACACGCTTTCCCAAATGGAAGGCAGCGGTCACGCGGCGTTGCCGTTCGATCTGAACGACGTCGAGCAGATTCCAGGATGGATGAAGACGATCGTTGCGACGGCGGGGCCCCTGTACGGTCTCGTGCACAGCGCCGGAATCGTCTTGTATCGTCCGCTGAAGGTGCTCAGTTACAAGAATCTCGTGGATATGCAGCGAATCAACGTAGATGCCGCCATTATGCTGACCAAGGGTTTCCGGCAGAACGGCGTCTACGAGAAGAGCGGAGCGTCAGTCGTTTTTATCTCCTCGGTTAGCGCGCTCAAAGGTGAACCTTCGCTTGCCGGGTACTCTTCCACCAAGGCCGCACTCATTTCACTCGCGCGGACGCTGGCGGTGGAACTGGCCAATCAGAAGATTCGAGTCAACTGCATTTGTTCGGGGCACGTCCAGACCCAAATGGCCGAGAATACAAGCGAAACTCTGCCCGCCGATAACATGGACGAGCTTAAGAAGAAGCACCCATTGGGCCTGGGGACTCCAGAGGACGTGGCCTACGCCGCGGCGTGGCTTCTATCTCCCTCCGCACGCTGGATCACCGGCACGAACGTGGTACTGGATGGCGGATACACCGCCTGAAGGGCCGTTGCCTCCGCCTACTCGACGGGAGTCTTCCCTTTCGCTGTGCTGGGGAGTCCGAAGTTCTTGAGAATCACCTCGGCAGGATTGCCCATGGCCAGAGCATACGGGGGAATATTGGAGATCACCACGCTCCCGGCGCCGATAATAGCCCCTTCACCAATGGTGACTCCCTTCATGATGTGGGCTCCGTTTCCAATCCATGCTTTCTTGCAGATGCGCACGGGGCGGATGTCTTCCGGGTCGGGAGGCAGCTTGGCGATCCGGCGATCCGCTTGGCGCGGGTGGCCATCGGTATCGGATATGCTGCAATCATAAGGAAGCCAGACATCGTCCTCGATAATCACTTCTCGACTTACCGTGATGCGCGTGCCCCAACCGATACCAACGCGGTCTCCAATGATCAGGCGCGGTTCGTCGAGCATCCGGCCGGAAGCGATCGAGACATTGCCCCCAAAAACGACGCCATCGCCGACATGGATCTGGACGTGGCCGTCCACATACGGCATGTGGCCATCCAAGCGGACGTTCCGCCCAATACTGGCGCATCTTGCTTGAAACAACGGGGCCCAATAGAGAAGCGTTACCACAGTCCGGCACACTGAAATCACGATGTAGTGGAATTCGTACGCCGCGCGAAGCGGTCCGGCCAGCAATCTCGGGAGGCGAAAGACAGTGGGTTGTACGATAAACTGCAAGGTCTTCTTTAAAGCTCTCGGGAGGGGTGACTCGGCACGCTTAACCCATAGAATCAGGCGGTCAAAAAAACTGAGATTCTGCATAGACGCCTACATCCCCTCGCTCCGGAAGCCTTAGTACAGAGGTGCGCGAATCGGGTCATTGGCCGAGAGGCTTAATCATGCCCAGGAGGTCGTTAACGGTATTGCAGTTGGCGAACTGCCGTGGGGAAACTGCATATTGGAAGTGCTCGTCCACGAGAGCAATAAAGCCCACCATGGCCATAGAGTTCCAATTCTCGAGGGACTCAAGGGCTTCAGGCCCCTTCAATGTGCCGGACGGCAATTCGAACAGCTCATCCATCTGCCGGAGAAAAGTCTGGCGGTCCATAGCAAGATTCCGATCGAATCGAGTTTAACACAATATAAACTGTGAAAGCCTCAAATTCCGTGATAGTGGCGACCATGGCAAACATGCGCTAGTAGATGCCTCCCGGCGCTGGCATGCCCATATCGACGTAATGGCGGGCAAACGCACACAAGGCGGAAGTGTCGGCGAAATGAACGCGCACGGTTCGGTTAATCAAGTACATCAGGAACATTGTGCGGAGGAGGTCCCGCGAGAGCCCCTCCCGTGCGAGTATACGGGCCGCCCCCGCCCAGATCCGTGTTGACAGGGGAGAGGACCCTAGGAAGACGTTGCGGATCAGCTCCGCGCAACGCTCCAGGCCCAGCAACTGCCGAAAAACGGTTCCCAGCGCAAAGGTGAAAAAGTCCTCCAAAGGCGCGCCATAGTGGAACGCCTCCCAATCCACGACTGAAATCCGGCCGCGGTCGACCAGCACATTGTGGCCCCAGAAATCGCCGTGCACGGCTACGGCGGGCGTGGCGGAGAGCAAGGGCAGGTCTGCGGCCGCGGCATCCAGCAGTGCTTGAGGCAGCTTTCCCGCGGCCAGCGGCAGGATTTCCCGCAAGGCTGTTCCCAGGTCGCCCCGCGAAGGCACGAGGCGGAACTTTTCCAGCCAGCGTTCGGCGATTTCGATCTGCGTCGCGACTCGGGCGTCATCGGAGGGCAAGAGTTCGTCCCGCAATGGTCTGCCGGGCAGCGCGGACTGGAGATGGAGGAAGCCCTGGGTAGTCTCCCGCTCGAACAGGAGGCGAGGGATGCTCAGTTGTCCGGCACAGGAGGCGAGGGTTTTCAGGGCAGCGCACTCGCTACGCGCCGCCGCCCGGCGCTCCGGCAGGCTGGAGAACTTACCCACGATCGCCGGGGTATCTTGCCGCGGTGGAAAAATCAGCCATATCCCGGGCTTGACCTGGATGATGTCCCACTCGGTCCAGCCGGCTTCCCGGAGATAACGGGCGGCAAGATAAAACATCAGCCTTTCTCGACCAGGAAGATTACTTCCGGGGCGCACCGCGCCCACAATCCCGTGCGGGCCGCCGTGCGCAGCATCGTGTGCTTGATCCGCCCGCGCCATCCGAAGCCGGCGAAATTGCAAAGATCGACAAAATACCTCAGCGCTTTGGAATTGTTCAGCGGAAGCAGAACAGCGGTGTCCATGCTGCCGTTCCAGGCGTGAAAGGCGCGCACCGCGCCGTATCCCGTTTCGTGAAACAGCTTCCGGTAGCCCGGCAAAGAGCGGACATACGCCCCGTCATTCTCCCCGGCGCGCCGGGGCTGGCCGCTCAACCGGTCCCACCCATGGCGGTTTCGCACGCTCGCACAGACGAAACCGGAGGGCTTCAAACTCTCACGGATGGAGCGCAGCAAGCGCAATTGCACTTCCCACGGGTCGCCCGCCACTGCCGGCAGACTGTCGAGGATGCCGTTGAGCGCAATGGCATCGAACCGTTCCCGAGCCAGGGGAAGGCTGAGGAAGTCCGCGCAAATCGCGTTTACCGGCAAGTTCATCTGGCGGGCGCGAAGATCGATGAAACGCGCGCGTTCCACAACGTTTTCGACGGCGATCACGCGCGCGAATGCGCGGCCCAGCGCCGCCGCGCCTGTGCCCCAGCCATCTCCGATTTCGAGGACTCTGGAATTGGGCGGTAAATCCCAAACG
>Ga0187889_10002742_pt1 | contig 16540 bp, 13 predicted proteins | sample June2016WEW_7_10_2_FD_132992 | JGI IMG/M metagenome (GOLD analysis project Ga0187889, IMG submission 132992) | Peatland microbial communities from SPRUCE experiment site at the Marcell Experimental Forest, Minnesota, USA - June2016WEW_7_100 | ecosystem: Environmental > Terrestrial > Soil >... | reverse complement strand
GTGAGGATCGGCACCATCAGGCCCCAGGCCACGACGCCGCCCGCGAAGTTCAGCGAGGCCAGCTTCGGGCCGATGATGTAGCCGACGCCGATGAACGCCGGGCTGATCGAGGGCGAGGAGAGCAGCATGCCGCTCTGCCCCGTCGCGCTGCCGCTCGACCGGAGGCCGATCGACGTGCGCGCAAACGACACGAACTTCTCCCAGGTCGACGTGAAGAGATTGACCTGGGCCAGCCCCTGGATCACCGCGCCGATGCCCATCGCGCCGAACAGGAACTTGGCGCCCGTGCCGCCGCCGCGCCCCGCCTTGTGGATCTCGGAGGCCGCGACCGACTCGGGGAAGGGCAGCTCCGGGTCCTCGACCATCACGCGCCTGAGCAGCGCCACGAACATGATCCCCAGGACGCCGCCGGCGATCATGATGAGGGTGGCCTGCAGGTAGTGGCCGGTCGTCGCGAAATCGGTCCAGATGCCCGCGATGTAGAACGCCGGGATCGTGAAGATCGCGCCCGCGGCGACCGACTCGCCGATCGAGCCCACGGTGCGCGCGAAGTTCTCCTCCAGGATGGAGCCTTTCATGGTGCGCAGCACCGCCATCCCGATCACCGCCGCCGGATAGGTCGCGGCGATCGTCATCCCCGCCTTGAGGCCCAGATACGCGTTGGCCGCGCCGAGCACCACGCACATCACGAGGCCGATGACCAGCGCGCGCACCGAGAACTCCGCCATGTCGGTGTTCGCGGGCACGTAGGGCTTGAACGGTTGGGTCATGAGGCTCCGCTCCGTCAGAAGGGGATGAACGAGGTGTCGCTCTTCAGGCGCCGCGCCCACGCGGCGAGCAGCGCGGCCGCGCGGTCGAGGTCGTCGAGCGCGACCATTTCGTTGGGGCTGTGCATGTAGCGGCACGGCACCGAGACCAGCCCGGTGGCGATGCCCCGCCGCGACGTGTAGATCGCGTCCGCGTCGGTCGAGGTGCCGCGCGGCGCCGCCTCGACGGTGTACGGGATCTGCTCGGCTTCGGCCGCGGCGACCAGCTGGTCGAAGACCACGGGGCTCACCGCCGAGCCACGCCTTAATGCGGGCCCGGAGCCGAGCTTGAAGTCGCCGACTTCCTTCTTCTCCACGCCCGGGTAGTCGGTGGCGTGCGTGACGTCCACGACCACCGCGGCGTCGGGCTCGAGGCCGAAGGCGCTGGTCCGGGCCCCGCCACCAGTATAGGAGATCTCCTCTTGCGTCGTGCCGACTGCCAGCACGCAGGCCGCCGGCGGTTCCTTCGCGAGCCGCCGCAGCGCCTCGAGGACCACGAAGGAGCCGATCCGGTTGTCGATACTCCGCGAAGCGATCCGGCCGTTTGGGAGATCCAACGGGGGTGCCACTAGAACCCCGGGATCTCCCACACGCACACGCTCAGCCGCTTCGGCCTTAGTCGCGGCGCCGATGTCGATCCAGAGGTCCGTGACCTTCGAAACCTTGTCGCGCTCCTCCGACTTCATCAGGTGGATCGCCTTCTTGCCGATCACGCCCGCGACCGGGCCGGTTCTCCCCTCGAGCCGCACCCGCTGGCCCACCAGCACCTGGCTGTCCCAGCCGCCGATCAGCGCGAAGTGCACGAACCCTTCGTCGTCGATGTGCACCACCATCAGCCCGATCTCGTCGAGGTGCCCCGTGAGCATCACGCGCGGCCGCCCGGCGGGATTCAACCGCGCGATGGAGTTGCCCGCCACGTCGGTCTCCACCGTCGCGATGCCGGCGGCTTCCTCTCGCCACAGCCGCGCGGGGGCGCGCTCGAAGCCCGACGGCCCGGGCGCGTCGAGAAGGCGTTTGAGGAACTGGAGGGCGTCAGTCTCCATTGCCCTATCGCCGACGCCTTTCATGAGCCGGCTTCTTCGCTCTTCCGCGGCGAGCTGCCAGTCGGCGCACGTCCTTCCTCATGCGGACGCCATCCGAGGTCGCGTAATAGTGTGGCAACCGCTCAATGGTCGTATAGCCTCGCTCCCTAAAGAAAGACGCAGCGCCGTGCCCATCCAATCGAGTCTCAAGCGTTATATACGCGGCCCCACGGTACCTAAGCCACGACTCCATCCGGGACAGAAGTTTCGTTCCGACGCTCTTGTCCTGCCAGGAAGGTAGGACCGCGATGGAATAGATCCTGCCTTTGAGTCCGCCGTTTGGCAAACGCGTCAGAAGGGCCGTTACGTATCCGAGGCAGAGCCCGCGGTTCTGACACACTAGCGATCTGGCCCTAGCGGAGGTCAGCATAGAGTGGAGCTGTCTTCGCGTGAAGCGATCCGATTGGAGAAACGCCTTGTTCTCAACGGCGAGAACGTCGGTAAGGTCCGACAGAGAGGCGGCGCGCACAACGAACCTGCCATTTGAACCGTGGCTCACGATCGAGGGCGCTTCGCGTTGTCTAGGCTGGCGAGGTGCACTAGGAGCCATATCCCCAAGGCAGCAGGCAAGTACTTGGAGCCTACGAACGACGCGAGCCAGCCAATCAAGGCGCCATCGGCGAGCAAGGAGATGGGGTTGGTTGCGGCGAACTTCAACGCCTTCAGGAGTGGCCGCGTCCTGCACCAGACGAGCACGGCTCGAGCGTCATCGATAGTCTGTTTGCTGACGCCGTGCTTCTCGAGTGCCGCAGTGCAGACACTACATATCTGTCCCGCTTCGATCCCGGGCGCTACGTCCTCGCGATTCGCACAGTCGTCAAACAAACACCGATCGGGAAGGGTGTGCGAGGGATCCGCGCCGGCTGCGTTGATCAAGAGCTCGCACATGGTCAGGTAGGCCGCGTACTGCTCAACGTCCGTCAGGGGCCCTGCGAACTTGGTAAGCGACGGATTCAAACTCACCACGCTGCGTCCTTGAAGATCGCTATGCGAGAAGTACAGCCCATCGCCTGCTCGGCTGATCTTCACGTGCGTTAAGCCAACGACATAGTCTGCCGATTCGCGGCCCGGATCTGGCAACTGTTGAAGCAGCGTGGAGGTGCGATACCATTTGTCCTTGATATCTGGGTTCCCCATCGAAGCGGCCGAGATGCGCCTTCCAACGCCGAACTGGAAGCTCTCTTGAAGGGAATTGAGCTTCTCGCTCAGTCGGCGCAGGTCAATGTCGAGGCGCTCGCCCAAATTGATGAGGGCCACCTTGATCTTCATGCGGATGCCCGTTGTGCTGGGCGAGGCATTCTAAGGGGCCGGCGCAGGGCTAGTCGCCCTCGGACGGGAGCAGCCGCGCCGTCGCCGTCCCCACGAGCCGGAACGCGGCGAACAGCATCACGACGAACATCACGATGGTGAGGCCGCTCCAGGTGCCGTAGGCGGCCTGCAGGAAGAGGTACCAGCCGATCTCCACGCCGACCTCGAGCGGCCGGGCCAGCACGACGATCGCGATGACCAGGGGCACGGCGCTGGCGAGCACGATCAGCGCGCTCGCCGCTCCGGTGAGCGGCCGCCGCGTCGGCCCGATCCACGGCCAGAGCCACGCCGCCAGCACGAACAGCCAGACCGCCGCGAACGGGTCCTGGAGGAGCGTCGTCACGACCACCACGAGCAGGGTGGTCAGCGCCGTGGCGCGCCCGGCGAGCGGGTGCGACAGGACGAGCCCGGGTCTGCGGCGCATCGAATTCAGCAGCAGCCCCACCACCGCCATGATCAGGAGGACGGCCAGGACCGGCAGCCAGCGCGTCGAATAGAGGAACGGGTCCCGCACGGCGGGAGGCGCGTTCTCGTACTCCGGCACCATGCCGAGTCGAACGGTGGACCAGGTGGCCAGCAGGCCGACCACGCCGACGAGCCACCAGCAGCCTGCCCGCACCAGCTCCGACCGGATGGCGAGGCGGGACGCCGGATCGGCGCGGGCCGCCTGCCACGCCTCCCACGTGGCCAGGGCCAGCGGCACGAACAGCGCGATGGCCGCGAGCAGGATGGCCCACCCCTTCACCATCCGGTCGTCGCCCAGGGCGAGGTAGTGCACCGGGCCGCGCGGCCAGGGAGCCGCGTCGAGCGCGATCACGAGGCGCTCGGTACCGATGCCGAGCAGCGGGAGGGCGCGCCGGTCGAGCGTCTCCCAGCGGTCGCCGGGCGTGTGATACTGGAAGGCGGCCTTCTCGGGATAGCGCGATTCCACCTCCAGGTTGACCGCCGGGATGTCCGCGTCAATGAACGGTCCCTGGTCGGTCAGCGTGGAGCCGAGCGTGCGGTGGATCCACTCCTCCAGCGCCCCCACATCCGAGGTGCGGACGTTCCCGGCCCGGAACGCCTCGGCGGCTGCACGGCGGAGCCACAGGGGCGCGTAGTCGTCCTCGATCCCTTCGCCGCTGATGCGGACGCCGCCGGCGGCGTAGTTCTGGACGTGATCGAGGGAGATGGCCGCGAGGATCTGCCTGGGATCGTCGAGCGCCCCGACGAAGTGCCGCGAGCCGCCCATGCCCCATTCGGTGGCGTCGGTGGCGAGATAGACGATGGTGTGGCGATGGCCCTCGTGCTCCAGCACGCGCGCCAGCTCGAGCAGCACCGCGACTCCAGCGGCGTTGTCGCCCGCGGACTGGTCGGACGTCGGCTGCCCGTCGTAGTGGGCCAGGAGGACGATGGTACCGGGCGCGGGGCCGGCATTGCGCGCGAACACGTTGCTGCCGCGGCGCTGGATGCTCTTGATGACGATCGGGAAGTCCTGCCGCTGCGGCTTCAGGCCGAGGGCCTGGAAGCGGGCCGCGATGTAGGCGGCCGCATCCTGGCCGTGCGGGCTCCCGGTGACGCGGTTCCCGAAGCTCTCCGACAGGATGCGCGTGGTGATGAAGGCGGTGTCGCCGCTGAACTGCGGCGCGCTCCGGGGGATCGGCACGTGGTCGGCACGGGCCCCGGCGAGGCGCAGGAAGAGGAAAGCGGCCACGAGCGCTCCGGCGAGCGCGGACAAATCGATCGCCGGGTGGCGATGCAGCCTGATGCCGCTGACGTCCATGCGGGCACCAATGTACGGCGCGGCGGGGGAGGGCTCAACCGCCGTCCGGCCCGCGGCACCGGTGCGGGCCGCGCGGTCGTCAGATCAGGTCGTCGCCGATGGTGCCCAGCGCCGCCGTGAGGCGACGCAGGAACTCCGGCTGCGGCACCTCGCGCGCCGCGTACGCCTTGACCAGCGCGTCCAGGAACCGGAGCTGGAACTCATACTGCGGATTGCAGTGGGCGCACTCGGACAGGTGGAGGCGGATCTCCGCGGCCTCCCCCTCGGGCAGCTCCCCGTCCAGGTACTCCCAGAGCTGCTGGATGACCTCCTCGCAGTCGCTCATGCATCGCTCCCCGGAGGGGGCAGGAGCCCCGCGTCGCGCGCGTAATCCACCAGAGCCTCCTGCAGCAGACGGCGGCCGCGGAACAGCCGCGATTTCACGGTGCCGAGGGGAACCCCGAGCACCTGGGCGATGTCAGCGTAGGACTGGTCCTGCAAATCCGACAACTCGACGACCTCCCGGTACTCGGCGGGCAGCTTGTCCAGCTCGCGCCGGATGACGTCGCCCAGTTCGGGCGCGTCGAACAGGGCGCGGCCGGCGTCCGACGGAGCGGCTGCCGCCTGCGCGGCGGCGGCGATGCCGTCGAGCGCGGCGGCCTCCATCGGCTCCTCCCGCGAGCGGCGCTCCCGCTGGCGCAGGAACAGGTTGCGACAGATGGTGAACAGCCAGGCCCGGGCGTTGGTTCCCGGACGGAACTGGTCCCAATGCCGCAGCGCCTGGAGGAAGGTGTCCTGGGTGAGGTCCTCCGCCTCCGACCGCTCGCGCGTGAGGGCGTACGCGTAGCGGTACACCGCGTCGAGGTGCTGGAGGGCTTCCGCCTGAAACGCGGCGTGCCGGCCGTCTGCGGGCTCTTTCACTGGCCGTGTAGATTACCCGCCCATGACCGGCCCGGGAATGCCAGCCGAGGAGGCCCGCCAGCGCCGCCAGATCGCGGCGTTCGTCGTCATCGTCCTCGCCGTGCTCACCGCCTGCTGGCTGGTGCTGGCGGTGCTGCTGGCACCCCTGGTCCCCGGCGGCGGGGTCACTGTCATCCTCGTGTATGCGCTGCTCACGGAGATCCCGCTCGGCGTCTTCATCCTGACCCGCACGTTGGGCCTGTACGCGGGCGCCGCCGTGCGCCTGCTGGTCTTCCGCCCGCTCTGGTACGCGCAGTTCGTCGTGCTGCTGCTGGCGCCGCTCGGGATCCTCGGAGTCCTGGCGGGTCTCCCGTTCGCTCGCGCCGCGGACGCGGGCCGCGCGGCCGTGCTGTGCGGCGGCGTCCTGGTCGTCGCGCTCTGGGTGGCGGGTTACGTCGGGAGCCGGCGGCTCGAGGTCCGCCGCCTCGTCGCCGCCTTCCCGGATCTCCCGTCGTCGCTCGAGGGCCTGGTCATCGCGCAGGTCTCCGATCTCCACGTCGGGCCGCACACCTCGCAGCGCTACCTGGCGCGCGTGCGCGACGCGGTGCGGCAGGCCGGTCCCGACCTGATCGCGGTGACCGGCGACCTCGTGGACGATTTTCCCGGCGACGTGCGGCACTACGCCGCGGGCCTCGGTTCGCTCGCGGCGCCGCTGGGCGTGTACGCGATCCCGGGCAATCACGAGGTGTACAGCGGGTGGCGGGTGCTGCGGCCGCTGCTCGAGGCGCTCCCGCTGGAGCTGCTCGTCAACCGGTCGGTGGCATTGCGGCGGAACGGCGGCGCGTTCTGGGTGGTCGGCACGGGCGATCCCGCCGGCGGCCGCGGCGCGGAGGTCGCCCCCGACATCGCGCGGTCGCTCGAGGGCGTCCCGCCCGGCGCCTTCGTCCTCGCGCTGGCGCACAACCCCGCGCTCTGGCCCGCGCTCGCGCAGCGCGGCGTCGCCCTCACCCTGAGCGGGCACACGCACTGGGGGCAGCTGGCGTTCCCGCGCCTGCACTGGTGCCTCGCGAGCCCCTTCCTCGAGTTGGCGATGGGATCGCACGCGCGCGGCGCTTCGCTGCTCTACATCCACCCCGGCACCGGCTACTGGGGCATCCCGTTCCGGCTCGGACACGCGGCGCAGGTGGCCGTCATCACCTTGCGTCGCGGAGAGAAAGCGGAATTCAGGAGCGAGACGGCAGACTAGTTGCGAGACGCCGAGTTGCGAGCGGTCGCGAGGTGGGAGAGTGCAGGAAAACAGCCAGCCACCGCGTAGGAACGACTCATCGCTCAGCGGGACAAACCGCATCTTGGGGCCGTGGGACGCTTCAAGCAACTCAAGGCGTGGCAGCACGCCCAGTCCGTGGCAGTTCTCTCGAAGGCCGCGATCGCCCGGCTGCCGGCGGCGGAGACGAATGCGCTTGCCGACCAGTGGCGGCGCGCCTCCTACAGTGTCGCCCTGAATATTGCTGAGGGTGCCAGCCGGCGCGGGACCAGAGAGTTCAGGAAGCACCTCGACATCGCGCGTGCTTCCCTGCACGAACTCGAAGCGATCATGGAGCTGGCGGTGTCGCTCGGCTACTGCCGGCCGGAGGAACTGGCGAAACTGGAGGCTACGGTCGACGAGTGCGCGAAGACGGTCTTCGGTCTCCTGCGCAAGTTCGGCGACAACCCCTCACCTCCTCGGCCTCAAGTCTCGTAACCGCTCGCAACTCCCCGTCTCGCAACTATTCCGGAATCTCGAGTCTTCAGTCTCCCATCTTCGCCGTCTCGCGGGCGAAGAGCTTGGCGTAATTCCTGGCCTCGCGCGCCCGCCACGCGCCCTTGTGATACGCGTAGCCTGCCACCAGCGGCAGCGCGACGGTGGCCTCGGCGTACACCATCTGCTCCTCGCCGAGCTTCACCTTCCCCCACGAGTTCGCTTCACGCAGCGTCGAGCCGGAGAGCGCCCCGTCGCGCTCGTCGGCGACGGTGATCTGGATCGCGTACCGGTGCATCTCGACGTCGTGCCCGAGGACCTCGGCCGCGACGACCACGTCCTGCGCGAAGTTCTTGGGCACGCCGCCCCCGACCATCAGCAGGCCGGTGGCCCCGGCGGCCAGCTTCAGCTGCGTCAGCTCGCGGAAGTCCGCCGCCGAGTCGAGCGCGATGTGGCCGTCGGGATGGTGCACCTGATGGTGGACCAGGCCGAAGCCGGCGGAGCAGTCGGAGAAGGCGGGCACGAAGATCGGCACGCCCGCGCGGTACGCGGCGGACACGATGGACCGCGTCCCGGGCCGCTCCCGCTCCAGCCACGCGCCCATCTCACGGAGAAACAAGCGCGAGCTCACCGCCCGCGGGCCGCCGTTGGCGAGCATCTCGTCGGCGATCTTGCCGACGGTCTCGTCGCAGATGCGCAGCTCGTCCTCGTCGATGTACGTGTCGTAGATCCGGTCGATCGCCAGCTTGCGCAGCTGGTCGTCATCCGCGCGCACGTCGCCGCGCCAGTGCCGGAAGCCCAGCGCCTCGAAGAAGTCCTGGTCCACGATGTTGGCGCCCGTCGAGACGATCGCGTCGGCCATCCGGTGCTCGATCAGGTCGATGAACACGTCCCGCAGCCCGGCGGAGCAGAGCGAGCCCGCCATGCACACGATGACCGAGCACGCCTTGTCGGCCAGCATCGCGTCGTAGATGCCCGCGGCGCGCCCCAGGTTCCGCGCCTGGAACGCCATGGCGCTCATCGCGTCCACCAGCGGCCGCACGTCGTGCTGCTTGATGTCGATCGAGACGACCGGAGTCGCCAGGAACTCGCCCTTCTTGCTCGGCGCCATGGTACCTCCCGGAACGAAAGAAAGCCACCGTCGCCCGGCTACGGTTCCGACGGAACCGCCATCGCGCGGGAGGGGTGGCTTCTGCGCGGAAAATGTAGGAGCGTTCAGCGCCGCGTCAACCGCGCAAACCCTTGCCATAGTGTCCCATGTCCACAATCCGACTTGCTATGTCGGAATAGCCGCCGCAGTCTTCCCGCATGTCCGAATCAACTGGTGCCACGGAGCTGCGCCTCAGGGCCGCCGTCGAGTCGTCGCCGAGCGGCATCCTCATGACCGACGCCCGCGGCAACATCGTGCTGGTCAACCGGGAGGTCGAGCGGCTGTTCGGCTACGCGCGCGAGGAGCTGCTCGGCAAGTCGATCGAGATGCTCGTGCCCGAGCGCTTCCGGACGGGGCACACGGGCTTCCGCGGCGGCTTCATGACGGACCCGAAGGTGCGCTCGATGGGGGCGGGGCGCGACCTGTTCGGCCTGCGCAAGGACGGCACCGAGGTGCCGGTGGAGATCGGGCTCACGCCGGTGGCGACGGGGGAAGGGATGTTCATCCTCGCGTCCATCGTGGACATCAGCGCGCGCAAGGTGTCGGAGGCCGAGCGGCGGCGGCTCGAAGAGGAGTTGCGGCAGTCGCAGAAGCTCGAGGCGATCGGCACCTTGGCTGGCGGGATCGCGCACGACTTCAACAACATCCTCTTCGGCATCGTCGGCTACGCCGAGCTGATCGGCACGGCCAAGAGTCCCGAGGCCGCGGAGGCGGACCGCGCGGAGCTGCTGAAGGCGGCGGTGCGGGGCAAGGATCTGGTGGATCGGATCCTGGTCTACAGCCGGCGGCAGCCGACGGAGCGGCACCCGCTCGAGCTCGGCAGGACGGTGGAGGAAGCGGCCAAGCTGCTGCGTGCCACGCTCCCACCCGCGGTCGAGCTGCGGCTCAACCTCCATCCGCAGGCCCCCCGCATCATGGCGGACCTGACCTCGATCCATCAGGTCGTGATGAACCTCGGCACGAACGCCGCGCACGCGATGCCCGCAGGCGGCGTGCTGGAGATCCTCGTCGAGCCGCGGTATCTGCGCGACAGCGTCGTCCGCCTGCACCCGGGCCTGCACGAGGGGCCGTATGGCGTCCTGACGGTGCGGGACACCGGCCTGGGCATGGACCGCGCCGTGCTGCAGCGGGCGTTCGAACCGTTCTTCACCACCAAGCCGAAGGGCTCCGGGACGGGGCTCGGTCTCTCGATGGTGCACTCGATCGTGAAGGCGCACGAAGGGGCGATAGACCTCGAGAGCGAGCCGGGCCGCGGGACCACGGTCACCTGCTTCTTCCCGGCGCTGCAGCCCTCGCCCGCCGAAGAACGCGTCGGGACGCGCGAGCCAGCCGAGGGGCACGGAGAACGCGTGCTCCTGGTCGAGGACGAGCCGGCCCTGGCGCAGATGAGCGCACGCCGGCTCGAGTCGCTTGGCTACCACGTCACGGTCGAGACCGACGCGGTGCACGCGCTCGGGACCTTCGGTGCGCGGCCGCGGGACTTCGACCTGGTGATCTCGGACTACCTGATGCCGGGCATGGTCGGGCTCGATCTGGCGCGCGCGGTCCACAACGTCAGGCCGGAGCTCCCGATCGCGCTCCTCACGGGCTTCATCGAGGAGCTGCCGGAGGCAACGCTCCGCACCGCGGGGGTGCGACGGCTGATCGGCAAGCCGGCGACCCTGCTCGAGCTGGCCGAGGCGGTCCGCGAGGTATTGCACGGTGCGCACGCGGGTGGCGAGCGGCCCCGCTAGAACAAAATCGGAACGCGCGCGTCCAATGCGTGGTATCAGAGAGCGTATGAACGACGGTCGCCGCATCCTGCTCGCGGGCTTCGCGCTCGCCTCCCTCGCCTCGTGCGCTCCGGCCATCCGGAGCGAGCGCGACGAGAGCATCCCGGTTCCGCAGGGGGCCACCTGGGCGTGGGCGGTTCCGGACACCGGCGCGCGCGCCGAGCGCGGGCCCTCGCCGGTGGGCGAGATCGTGCAGCAGCGGTTCCACCGCGCCATGGAAGCCACCATGCAGCGGAAGGGCTATCACCTGGTGGCCGACGCCACGCAGGCGGACTTCGTGCTCTCCGTGCAGTTCGGAGAGCCGCAGGGCGGCGCTCCCGCGCGTCGAAACACGGCGGTCGTCGTCGGCTTTTCCACTGGATGGGGCTACTGGCCCTGGGGCGTCAGCCGGTTCGGCTACCGCCCGTGGGGGTTCTGGGAGCCGTACGGCCTGTACCAGCCGTGGGGCTGGGGCTTCTACGGTGCCCCGGTGTGGGGCGGCTACGCCGTGCCGGCATACGGTGGCGGTGGACGCGTCTACTCCGACCGGGCCATGGTGGTCGTGCTGCGCGAGCGGCCGACCGGCCAGGTCGCGTGGAGCGCGCGCCTCGGCTCCGATGCCCTCGACTCCCATCGCCTGACGCAGGACCGGGTCCAGGAGCTCACGAACAAGCTCTTCCGGGGCCTCGACTAGCTCCCCGATCGTCTTGACGGCCGCTTGACGGCCGGCGTGCACCATACACCCGGACCTTCACCGGGAGTGCACATGCCGGCGTTTCCTCCGACCCTGGGCTTCTTCGGCCGCCATCCGCTGATCCGGCGGCTCTTCGCGACGATGCTGCCGGCGAGGCTTCGCAGCTAGGCTGCGGGCACGGCGGCTTCCGCTCCGGCGTGGATTGAGACAGTATGTACCGCTGTCCTCCCTCTGCGAACGGTCGGGGCTGCCGTGACAGTTCGGGTCTCGTCGGAACAACGTTGGGCCCTCGCCGCCGTCGCGGTCGCCGTCGCGATCGCCGTCATCGATGTCCTTTCGCCGCCCGAGCAGGTCTTCGTGGGGTGGCTGGTCGTCCCGCCGCTCATTGCGGCGGGGACGACGCGTCCGTCGACCACCTGCTGGATTGCGCTGCTCTGCCTGGTCGAGGCCATGTGGCTTGCCGTGCCCGGCCACTACTGGCTGACCAGCATGCATCTCATCCGTCTGGTCTCGGTCGCCGCGGCGGGAGTGCTGGCGGTTCTGCTGGCGATGGGGCGACGGGGGACGGAACGGTCGCTCGCGGCGACCTACCGGATCTCGCAGGCGGCGCACGCGGCGCTTTCGCTGCAGGATCTCTTCCGGGCCATTCACGGGATCGTGGGCGAGCTGATGCCGGCCCGCAACTTCTACATCGCGTTGTGCGACGCCGAATGCACGCAGATCACCTTCCCCTACTTCGTGGACGAGTACGACCCGCCACCCGAGGCCAAGCCGCCGGGACGCGGGCTCACGGAGTACGTGCTGCGCAGCGGCGAGCCGCTGCTCGGCACGCCGAAGGTCTTCGAGGACCTGGTGCGGCGCGGCGAAGTGGAGTCGATCGGCGCGCCGTCCATCGACTGGCTGGGCGTGCCGCTGAAGGTGGAAGGCCGGGTGATCGGCGTGCTGGTCGTGCAGAGCTACACCGAGCGCGTCCGGTACACCGAGCGCCACCGCCGCGCGCTCGAGTTCGTCTCGACCCAGGTGGCGATGGCCATCGAGCGGCGGCGCAGCGAGGACGCCCTGCTGGACAGTGAAGTGCGCTACCGGGCCCTCGCCGACGCGACGATGGAGGCCGTCGTGATCCACGACGAGGGACGGGTCGTGGAGGCGAACCCCGCGTTCCTGCGCCTGTTCAGGTACGACGACGCCCGCGAAGTGCTGGGACGTTCCATCTTCGACTTCGGGACTCCGGAGACCGCGGTGCAGGTCGCCGCCGCGGTGCGCTCCGGCCTCGAGACGCCGTACGAGGCGGTCGGCCTCCGCAAGGACGGGAGCACCTTCCTGGGCGAGCTGGTCGGCCGTCCGGCGACCTACCGCGGCCGGCAGGTGCGGATGACGGCCATTCACGACATCACCGAGCGGCGTCGTGCCGAGTCCGCGCTGCGCGCCAGCGAGGCCCGCCTCTCCCAGGCGCAGGCAATCGCGCACCTCGGCGTGTGGGAGCTGGACCTGACGAACGTGGACGACGTGAACGCCAATCCGCTGTGGTGGTCGGACGAGACCTTCCGGATCTTCGGGTACGAGCCCGGGCAGGTCCCGGTCACGAACGATCTGTTCTTCAGCGCGGTGCCCGCGGCCGACCGGCCCCGGATCGAGGCGGCGATCGCGAGGTCGATACGCGAGGCGACGCCGTACAACATCGAGCACCGCATCGTCCGGCCCGACGGGTCGGAGCGGATCGTGCGCGAGCAATCCACCATCGTGCACGACGCCGCGGGCCGCCCGGTCCGCATGATGGGCACGGTGCTCGACGTGACGGAGCCGCGGCATCTGGAGGAGCAGCTCCGGCAGGCGCAGAAGATGGAGGCGGTGGGCCAGCTGGCGGGGGGGCTCGCGCACGACTTCAACAACCTGCTCACGACCATCCTGACGATGTGCCAGATGCTCCAGTCGGAGCTGCCGCCGGATGCGACGGTGCAGGCGGACCTCGAGGCGATCCGCGGCGCGGCGGAGCATGGCTCCGAGCTGACGCGCAAGCTGCTCGCCTTCAGCCGGCACCAGCAGCTGCAGATGCGGTCGGTCGCGGTGGAGCCGCTGGTGCGCGAGTTCCTGCGGATGGCGCGCCGCGTCGTTCCCGAGGACGTGGAGGTGCATCTGACGCTGGAGACCGACGGAGCGGCGGTCGTCGCGGATCCGGCGGCGCTGGAGCAGATCCTCATGAATCTGGTGACCAACGCGCGCGACGCGATGCCGGCCGGCGGGCATATGCGCATCGAGGTGGGACGCGCGACCCTGGACGAGGAGGACTGCCACGCGTACGGCCAGGGCGCGCCGGGCGACTACGTCGTGATCTCGGTGCACGACGACGGCGCGGGGATGGACCTCGAGACGCTGCGCCGCATGTTCGAGCCGTTCTTCACGACGAAGCCGGTCGGCAAGGGCACGGGGCTCGGGATGCCGATCGTGTACGGTCTCGTGAAGGAGCACAACGGCTTCGTGCGGGCGTACAGCGAGGTGGGCAGGGGCACGACGGTCCGGGTCTATCTCCCCGCTGCCGCGGCGACCGCGCCGCATCCGCGTCCGGCGAGCGCCGAGGCCCGGGGCGGGTCGGAGACCATCCTCCTGGTCGAGGACGACGAGGCGCTGCGGCGCTCGGGCACGCGCGTGCTCACGCGCTACGGCTACACGGTGGTCACCGCGGGTGACGGGCGTGAGGCCCTCGCGATCGTCCGCTCCGCGACGGAGCCCTTCGATCTGATCGTGAGCGACGTCGTGATGCCGCACGCCGGCGGCCCCGAGCTGCTGCACGCGCTGCGCGAGGCCGGCATCGCGGCGAAGGTGCTGTTCACCAGCGGCTACCCGGTCCGCGACGTGCGCGACCGCACGCCCCTCGAGCCGGGCGTGCCGTTCCTGGCCAAGCCCTGGACGATCCAGGAGCTGGTCCGGCGGGTGCGCGAAGTCCTGGACACACCCGTCGCCACCTGAAGCCGACAGCAGGAGCGCTGCCGATGCCGTCGCCAGTCCGCCACGCCCTCGCCCTGGCGGCCGCCGCCCTGGCGACCGCCGCTTCCGCGGCCGCGCAGGGCACGTCCGCGTCCGCCCGCGACTGCCGCGAAGCGATGATCCAGGTGCGGGACGGCGTCCGCCTGCACACGACCATCGTCGCTCCCGCTGGCCCGCACGAACCGCTGCCGATCCTGCTGACGCGCACGCCGTACGGCGCGCCGCGGTGCCCCTTCGACGGGGGGATCCCCGGCGGCTACATCCGGGTCTGGCAGGACATTCGCGGCCGCAACGGCTCCGAGGGCGCCTTCATCATGAACCGCCCGAACCGGGAGCCCTCGGACAGCGGCGCGACCGACGAGAGCACCGACACCTGGGACACGGTGGAGTGGCTGATCCACAACGTGCCCGCCACCAACGCGCGCGTGGGCATCGCGGGCATCTCGTACCCCGGGTGGCTGTCGGAGGAGCCCCTCATCGGGCCCCACCCCGCGGTCAAGGCGGTCTCGCCGCAGGCGCCGATGACCGACACGTGGATGGGCGACGATTTCTTCCATCAGGGCGCGTTCCGCCTGTCGTACGGCTTCGAGTACGGGTGGGGGATGGAGTCGGAGATGGTCGGCGCCGGGCCGCTGCCGATCCGCGGCGCCGACGTGTACGACTGGTACCTCTCGTTCCCGAGCCTCAAGGCGCTGACCGATGCGACCGGCGCGATGCGCATTCCCACCTGGCGCCGGTTCGTCGAGCACCCGGCCTACGACAGCGTCTGGCAGGCTCGCGCCTTCGAGCGCGTCGTGACGCAGCTCGCCGTGCCGACGCTCACCGTCGGCGGCTTCTGGGACCAGGAAGACCTGTTCGGTCCGCAGGCCACGTATGCCGCGCTGGAACGGCTCGACTCGGCGGGGCTCAATCACCTGGTGATCGGGCCGTGGAGCCACGGACAGTGGGGAGGTCCGGGCGGCGAGCAGCTCGGCAACGTGCACTGGGGGCAGGCCACGTCGGACACGTTCCGGATCCGGATGCAGGGGCCGTGGTTCGATTACTGGCTGAGAGGGCAGGGCAGCGGCCGGTTCCCGAAGGCCCGGCTGTTCGACGGCGGAGCGCGGACGTGGCGCAGCTTCGACGCCTGGCCGCCGCGCGAGGCGGCGCCGAAGGCGCTGTACTTCCACGCCGCCGGCGTGCTCTCGTTCGATCCGCCGTCCGAGCGCGGCGGATTCGACCAGTACGTGTCGGATCCCGCGCATCCCGTGCCGTACCGTCCGCGGCCGATCGAGATCACCTACGGCCCCGGCTCGCGCTGGGCGCGGTGGATGACCGAGGACCAGCGCTTCGTGGACGGGCGGCCCGACGTCCTGACCTGGCAGACCGCCCCGCTCGCCGAGGACGTGACGATCGCGGGGGCGGTCGTCGCGCGCCTGGCGGCCGCGACGACGGGCTCCGACGCGGACTGGGTGGTCAAGCTGATCGACGTCTATCCCGACAGCGTGCCGTCGCGCCCCGAGATGAGCGGCTACGAGCTGATGGTCGCGGGGGACATCATGCGCGGGCGCTACCGGGAGAGCTGGGAGCATCCCGCGGCGATCCCGCCGGACGCGGTGGAGCCGTACACGGTGGACCTGCACTACCAGCTCTACACCTTCCGGCGGGGCCACCGGATCATGGTGCAGGTACAGAGCACCTGGTTCCCGCTCTACGACCGGAACCCGCAGACTTTCGTGCCCAACATCTTCGAGGCGCCGGCATCGGCCTACCGCGCCGCGACGGAGCGGATCTACCGGACCGCCGCGCTGCCCTCGCGCGTGGAGGTGATGGTCCTGCCGCGGTAGGCTACTTGAGCAGCAGCTTGGCGATGGTCTGCAGCTGCATGTTGCTGGTGCCCTCGTAGATCGTGCCGATCTTCGCGTCGCGGTAGTACTTCTCGACCGGGTACTCCTTGGTGTAGCCGTACCCGCCGAGCAGCTCGACGCACAGGCTCGTCACCCGCTCGGCCACCTGCGAGGAGAAGAGCTTCGCCATCGCCGCCTGCTGCGTGAACGGCTGGCCCGCGTCCTTGAGGCGGGCGGCGTTGTAGACCATCAGCCGCGCGGCCTCCAACTCGGTGACGGCCTGCGCGAGCTGGAACTGCACGCCCTGGAACTCGACGATCGGCTTGCCGAACTGCTTGCGCTCCTTGCCGTACTGCGTTGCAGCCATGAGCGCGCCGCCGGCCACGCCGACCATCTGCGCCCCGATCCCGATCCGGCCTTCGTTCAGCGTCTCGATCGAGACCTTGTAGCCCTTGCCCACCTCGCCCAGCACGTTCTCCGCCGGCACCTCGCACCCGTCGAGGATCAGCTCGGTGGTGCTCGAGGCGCGGATGCCCAGCTTGTTCTCCTTCTTGCCGACCGC
>Ga0187889_10002741_pt1 | contig 16541 bp, 25 predicted proteins | sample June2016WEW_7_10_2_FD_132992 | JGI IMG/M metagenome (GOLD analysis project Ga0187889, IMG submission 132992) | Peatland microbial communities from SPRUCE experiment site at the Marcell Experimental Forest, Minnesota, USA - June2016WEW_7_100 | ecosystem: Environmental > Terrestrial > Soil >... | reverse complement strand
GCAGCCTGGGGAAGGCAGGGTGCCGTACCCCGAGTTCTCGAAGAGGAAGGAGGCAGGGCAGTGGGGGATGCGGTCATGGGACGGCGACTCCATCCACGACATCCTGGACAGGTTCCGCCCCACCCCATCGGAAGGTAAGACGCAGGGTTTTGACGAGCCCATCTCCCCCGAGAACCTCCCCAAGCTGCTGGACTACCTTAAGGCTATGGACAGGTCCACCCCGGACGGCAGGCAGCAGTACCTCGGGGTGGCAGCGTTCCTCCTGGAGCACGGCTCCGAGGTGCCGGACGACGTGCGCCGGGCTGCCCTGGAGGCGGCAGGGATGCTCCTGGAAGACCTCCGCAGGGGGGAGCAGGGCTGGAAGGACCCGAGGGCAAGGGAGCGGGAGATAAGGAGGGAGATGTCCCTCCTCAAGGGCGTGGCCAAGGAGGGGCGCTTCCTCAGGATAGAGGAGATGCGTGCCTGGGGCAGGGGGGAGCAGGACAGGTACTATGCCGAGCACCCCGAGCTGGAGAGGATAGGCAGGGCCAAGCAGGCCCGGGCCTACCTGGATCAGATAGCCAGGGCGCACCCCGACTGGGATGCAGCTACCGTCAGGGCACAGTCCGACCTTGTCAGGCAAGGAGTGAAGGAGCTGGAGGAAGTGCTCCGTCCGGACGCGGAGGCAGGCTATAGCGATGAGCAAGGGTACTGGGTAGGGTCAGGGAACGCTGCCTCCGGCGTCCTCCCGGTATGCACCTCCACGGGGAGGGTATGCCTTGCCTGGAGGAGCCCCCATGTCAACCAGGGGAACTGCTGGGGGACCATCGGCGGGGCGGTGAAGGAAGGGATGACCCCGGAGGCCAGCGCCCGCCACGAGCTTTCCGAGGAGACGGGGTACAGGGGCAGCCTCTCCCTGCACCCGGCGTATACCTTCAAGAGCGGGAAGTTCAGTTACCGTAACTATATAGGGGAGGTAGGGCACGAGTTCGACCTCCGCCCCCAGGGGGACAGCGCGTGGGAGACCGAGGCGCTGGAGTGGGGCGGCCTGGACGAGTGGATGAGGGAGGCCAGGGCCAAGCCGGGCGACTTCCACCCCGACGTGCTGGCCCTGCTCAGGGAGTCAGGCGGCCTGATACGCAGCATATGCGGGAAGGCGGAAGGAAGGAAGACTGAAAATGGAGAACCAGCTTAAGTTCTACGACCCTAAGGACTACACCAACCTGCTCGACATACTGCGGCGGCCGGACAGGGCCATGCCCCCGCAGGGAGGCATGGTGGAGAGGGTGCCTGACCCTATCAGGAGGGGGTCGGTGCGCGTCTTCAGGGAGGACACGGGAGAGGTCCTGTACGAGGACCATAATATCATCACCAATATCTCCAGGTGGCTGTTCTCCATCTTCATGGCGGCCACCGGGCCGGAGCAGCCCGTCAACCCCGACACCACCGCCCCCCTGCTCTACGGGGTCTGGGGCCTGGCGCTGGGCGCGGGCAGCCCCTCGTGGGCACCCCAGACGCAGCCTGTCGAGACGGCCCAGCAGGTGGAGCTTATCCAGCCCCTCGTGCGTGTCCGGCTCTCCAGGGTCAACTTCGTCAGCCAGGACAACAGCGGCAACTGGAACCCCGTGCCCTACCCGGCCACCAGCGTGGACTTCGAGACCACGGTGAACAGCACGGTCAACAACATCAACCAGCCCATAAGGGAGATGGGGCTCATAGGGGGAGGGATAGCGAACATGGGCAGCTACACCATGCTCACCGCCCCGTTCTTCAACGGCAACCCCTCCTCCTATGTCAACCCGGTGACGCAGCAGGTCAACGTCACGGCGATGCAGCAGACGGTCATCCTCATCAACTACAAGACCCTGCCGCCGCTCAATCTGCCGCCCGGCATCAACATAATTTTTTCGTGGATTTTTCAATTTTAGGTAGGGAGGCTTGATGCCGGGAAACGTGCTCGCATTGCAGGTCGGCCCGTGGCAGGACCTCGGCGACGGGATAGTCAGTACCGGCTACAGGTCTATCCTGTCCGTCCAGGAGGTCATCATGGACGTTCAGGAGACCACCTTCTTCGGCCAGAACCTCTTCATGGCCACCTACTCCCCCTGGGGGGCAGGGCAGGTGGACGTGGGCTCCCTGACCGTCTATACCGTCTTCAGCAACTTCCTCAGGCCCTACGTGGGCAGGGAGACCGGCTGGGCGCAGTTCGCCGACCCCCCCTATAACCCCTCCTTCTACATCAACCGCACCTACGTGCTTACCCCCCCTCTTCCAGAGCCCCCTATGTCCCATGGGGTTATGGTCCTGATAGGGGCTGCATACGACCCCCTCAAGGGGTGGTGGTGCAGGTTCAGGGGCAACTTCAGGCTTGCCATCCCCGTCTTCCAGAACTTCCCCTGGGTCACCGACCTGACCCCGGACTACGGCATCAAGGTGAAGTAGGGTATTATCCCTCGGTGGGTACCCTTAAGATAGTCTATAAGCAATACGGCGGTAAGGCGTCCATCGCCAGGTGGATAGCCAGCCATTTCCCCCCCCACCGTGTCTACATGGAGCCCTTCTGCGGCTCCTGCTCCGTCCTGTTCGCCAAGCCCCCGTCCTTCATAGAGATTGTCAACGACAGGGACGACCGTATCGTCAGCATGTTCAGGCAGATGAGGGAGAGGCCGTCCGAGCTTGCCGCCCTCCTGTGGGCAACGCCCTACTCCAAGAGCAACTGGAGGGAGGAGCAGGCGGGGGAGGATGCCCTTGAGGACGCCCGCCTGCTCATGGCACAGGGGACCCAGTTCTACTGCGGCAACGGCAACAGCAGCACGTGGGCGCTGGAGAAGTCCGGCGTCCCGCACAAGCCCAAGCCCGAGGTCTGGGCGGACTGGTTCCTCCGCGTCCTGCCGGCCGCCGCCCGCCTCAGGACGGTCCAGATTCTCAACGAGGACGGGATAGACGCGGCCAGGCGGGTCCACATGCAGGAGGACGCCCTCATCTACGTTGACCCCCCCTACTTCGGGCACGAGGACGAGTACAGGCACGCCGTGGACTACGAGCGCCTGGTAGGCGTGCTCCGGGAGGCGAAGGCAAGGGTGGTGGTCTCGGAGTACCCCGAGGCAGCAGTATTCTACGGGGGATGGCGGCAGGAGCGCAAGGACACCGCAGGCAGGGCCAGGACGGGTGCGCACAACACCACGGCCAAGGCCAAGGCCGAGATGCTGTTCATGAACTTCTGAGGGAGGGCATCATGCCAGAGAAGGAGACCTTCCTCATCTGCACGGTGAGGAACGCCACGGAAGAGCAGAAGGCTGCCCAGGACAAGTATGTCTCCGGGCTGGAGGCAGCAGGCACCAGGGTGTACTGGCCCTCTAGGGACACGGACCAGGACGACCCTATCGGGCTCAGGATATGCGCCGACAACCGGCTGGCCATCGAGGGGGCGGACTTTGTCAGCCTGATATGGGACCCCCAGAGCCAGGGCAGCCTGTTCGACCTGGGGATGGCGTTCGCCCTGCGCAAGCCCATCTACCTCGTGAACCGCAGGGACATCAGGCCTACCGAGAAGAAGTCGTTCACCAACTTCCTCCTTTCCATAGACATAGGGGAGCCCTCCCCGAGCAGTACCAGGATGATGGAGGTGGGCGAGTTCTACGATGCGTGCAGGAGGGGCGAGCATCCCGACGTTGTCTCGTTCCTGAGCCGGGAGGATGGGAATGGGGAAGAAGCCAAGGAAGGTTGAGGGGCTCTACATGGACTATGTTGACTTCATGTACGAGCTTGGCAGCGCTGCCGGGGGCAACAAGGTCTTCCCCTCGGTCAGGAACCTGAAGGAGAACCGGACATGCTGGCCCACGTGCGGCATAGTCGAGGTAGAGGTCAGGCTGGTACGGATAGTCAAGAAGCCCCGGATTTGAGTGCCGCCGCAGGAGATTCCCCCGCTTTCCCCCCCTTAATTGAGGAGAGAGTCTGATATGCCTACCCCCATAGACCCCGGCATGACGTTCAAGTCCGAGTTCCTGTCCAGGTCCGCCTCCGGGCTGCGCAGGCGGCCGGACTACGGCCATAAGAAGGCAGACGAGGAGCAGCTCTACCACCTGAGGAACGCCCTGGGCGAGGCGAAGCAGGCCCTCCGCAGGGCGGGCTCCTATAGCGGCACCGAGCCGTGGATTGAACGGCTCCGCCAGTGCTGGGACATCCTTGAGGAGGTCTATGGCGAGGTAGACAACGCCATACCCTACCGCAGCCCGGCAGCAGGCCCTATAGCCTCCAAGGAGGCCGGGCCCGACAACCCGAGAGACAAACAGGCCGGGCAGGCCCCCCGCTCCTATAAGGTAGGGCAGGAGGAGGACGGGCTCTGGTATATCTTCGGGCTGCCCGGCCAGGAGATTGCCGAGGGGTCCGACGAGGCGGTCCAGACCCCCGACACATGGCTTAACGTCCACAGGAGGGCCAGGAACCTCGACCTGGCAGAGCAGCTCTACCGGGAGCTTTACGCCGAGTTCCAGGCCAACGACAACCTCAGGGAGGGAGACACCTTCGATACCCCCATCGGCACCTTCGCATGCCAGGGGGTGGATGTCATCCCTTACGACGATGCCGCCAGGAAGGCTGTCGCCGAGGTGGACGAGAGCTACAAGTGCGGCAACTGCGGCTGCGACCAGGGTGAGCACAGGAAGAAGGTTGACGACAACGGCTACCCGTGCTACGGGGAGTGCTCGAACCACTCTGAGTGCAAGGAGTACACCAGGAAGGGGCTATAATGTCAGCACCGTATATCAAGAGCTTCGGGGCGTTCGGGAACGGCTCCGCCGACGATACGAAGGCCATCAATGCGGCCATAGCCGAGGTGTCCCCCTACGGGGCGGAGGGGGCGCTGCTGCTCGATGGCGGGTTCTACTATATCGGCAACCCTCCTATCGTGATAGGGTCGCCCATATCCATCTCCCGGCCAGGAAGCCCTAGCTACTGCTACTTCTGCGGCCCCAGCGGCTATACCGGCCCCCTCTTCGTGGTGCAGAACACCACGGAGTGGGAGTTCCAGCACGGCGGCACGTTCCAGGGGTTCGGCATCAAGGGGAACGGGGCATGCACGGGCATCCGGCTCGTCAACACCGGCACGTTCAAGTTCCTCAACATGGGCTTCCTGGGCTGCGGCATCGGCATGGACAACGTCATCACCGTCCCGCCGGCCGGACAGTCCCCCGCATGGTCGGAGCGCATCCACGTCAATAGCTGCACCTTTACCTACAACGACATAGGGATACGCATGTACAACCAGGCGGGCCCCGGCACGTCCTACGGGTACGGCAGGTACCTCAACCTGGAGTTCAACACGCCGCCCGGCGGTGCCCTGTTCAAGTTCCTGGACGGCCCGGTATTCTACTCCTCCAAGGTGGAGGCAAGGGGCAACATGTCGGGCCTAAGCGCCCAGGGCGTCCCGGACTGCCTGTTCGACATGACGGACGGCAGCGGCCCCAGCCTCTACTGCGAGATAGACGTCACCTGCGAGACGGGAGGCCCCTCCGTGGGCTTCCTGGGCCCGGCCACCGCCCCGCCGGGAAAGCCCCAGCCTACCGCCTCCGTGCTTGCCCTGGGGCACATCATCATCTCCAACACGGGGGTGGTCTACCAGGGGAACTTCCGTGCCTTCGACCTGAGCAACCTCACGGCCGGGGCCTGGAAGGGGTTCGGCGGGAGCCCGTTGCAGGTGGTCACGACGTTCATCACCAAGGCCGTGGGCAGCGAGGTCGTGCCCCTTGCCGGTACGATGTGCCAGAACCCCTATGCCCAGTGGCTAGTGGTATACGCCGGGGGCAGCCCGATGAACATGGCCAGCGTGAAGGCTGTCTACAACGGCAACGGGACGGTGACGGTGACCCACCCGGCGATAGCCGGGACGGAGCTGTCAGTCCTGGCAAACTAGCGCCTGCGAGGTATTATACAGGCATGAGGAAGCACTACTCCCAGATGTCCGAGGCGGAGCGGGAGGAGGTCCTGCGCTTTGCCAGGGAGCTGAGCCTGCACGGAAGGCCCCACTACTACGACAGGGCCAAGGACCGCTCCTTTACCGATGCCCAGGCCAGGATGGCGGTCTGGCAGGGCAGCCTTATCGAGGTCCACGACAACAAGGCCCCCGACATACGGGCGCTGATACGCGATAAAGAAGGTACCTGCGTGGTGGTGTCCCTGTGCAGCGGGGACATAGTCACCGTCTACTACAACGACCCCGAGGACCACCACTACACGCTGGACAAGGGCCAGTACCAGTGGACCAAGAGCATGCTGGACGTGCTGGGGGAGATTAGGAGCGGGCAGAACAGCTACCGGAGCGCCCCCCAAAGAATAATCCCAAGAAACCAGACTACCGGAGGTATTATATGAGTGAGGAGGAAACTCCTCCGATTATAGCCCATGACCTTCGCAGAGCCCTTGGCAAGACCAACGGGCCGCAAGGAAGCGGGTCATAAGGGACAGGAGGCTGGAAAGCTGGCCTCCTGGCCCCTCAAAGGCATGACGATGAAGCCTCGTATCACGATACCGCACACTTCGACAACGACCCAAATCCGGTCGGGCGGCGGAGCCTGCACGGGGTAGCAACCCCTAAGCCTAGGCTCGGCGGCCGCCAGCAAGTCTGGCGGTTTTCGTGTTTATAGGGGGCTTTATGGGCAAGAAGCAGCTTCTCTTCTCCCTGGGGAGAAGGGACTTCGAGTTCCAGACCTTCTGCACCGGGGGCAAGGGCGGCCAGCACCGCAATGCCAAGCAGAACGGGGTGCGCTGCATCCACCCGCCCTCGGGGGCGAGGGGCGAGCACCGGGACGGGCGCGACCAGGTCAGGAACAAGCGGGAGGCCTTCCGCAAGTGCGTCGAGTCCCCACTGTTCAAGGCGTGGCACCGCGTGGAGGTGGCCAGGAGGCTCGGGCAGCTCCAGGACATCGAGCGGCAGGTGGACGAGATGATGCGGGAGGAGAACCTGAGGATAGAGTACCTCCCGGCGACGGCATAATGGGAAGCACCAGGATAGACACGGTAGACCCGAACGACCCGGCCGACGTCTTCCTGGCCAGGTACCTTCCCGAGAAAGAGGATGTCCCGGACCCAAGGCCCTCGGCCTCGCCACGGAAGACAACGTTCCGCAGGGCGGACCTGGGATGGAGGGAGCGGCGGTGGCCCACTTCGAGCAGCACTGCAAGGACTGCGAGGCCATCCTCGGGGCCAGGCACGAGGACGTGAACCGCTGGCTCGACGGGATGTTCTGGAGGTTCGGCACCAGGCACCGCAGGGCACGCCACCACGTGACGGGGGTAAGGAGGGTGGCCGAGATGTACGGCCCCGAGGCTGCAAGGGCTGCCATAGTCCATATCGTCAGGGACATAGGGTGCGTCCCCAGGGAGAGGGACTATGACGGGCTCCTGGCGGGCGACCCCCTGATAGCGCTTCCCCCGGCGTTCATCGAGGACCCCGAGGGCAGGCACTTTGACTCCTTCCGCAGGAAGGCGGAGGAGGAGATAGGAAGGCTTCTTGGTGAAAGAGACTCCCTATAGGGGGGTATATCCTCCCCATGAGGCAATAGGCATAACAGCGGGGGGTCAGAGTATCAGGGTAGACAGGGGGATGGAGGCAGTTGTCTCCCTCCTGAACGAGTCAGGCATCCGTACTACCGGATGCTGCCGTGGGGATGACGACCCTGGGTCGTACCCTGGCAAACTAGGCGACTGGGCCTATGTGAGTGTCGCCGAAGACAAGGCAGCGATAAGGCTTGTCCACCTGCTTCTTGATGATTGCATAGATTACCCGACCCACTGGGCGGAGATGGTATCCGTGGATGGCCGTGACGGCGGGATTACGATAAGATGGCCGTCACGGCATACTGAAAGGATTGAAGGAAGGCTTAAGAGGGTTCTGGCGAGCAGCTCGTCGGCGGAGCAGTCGGCTGATAACCGACAGGTGGTGGGTCCGACTCCCATCTCGCCAACCAAAGGTTGAAGATCGTGGCTCCCTCGTCCAGCGGCAAGGACGCTCGCCCGATTAGCGAGAGACCGGGGTTCGAGTCCCTGGGGGGCTACCAAGTTTGCGGGGCGCAGAAAATGAGGCGGGACACCTCCGGGCAGCTCCAGCCGGGCATCCAGGATGCATGGCTACGGTGGAATAAACCAAGCTATGAGTAACGCCCCGCAGCTTTCCCTGTCCTATTATGGGTATCTAGTAGGGGAGGAGGCCGTATGGTCGTCCTTTTTGTACTGCTTACGTTCCTGCTGTTTTTCCTGCTCGACCTTGTCGCGTCGAGGGCCAAGGCACGCAGGACGGCGCAGGCACGGGATATAAGGTTCGTGCCGGACCTGGGCTTCTGCATGGCGGACGGCGGGGAGCCTGCCGAGAAGATTACCAAGCCGCATGCGGGGCAGGTGAAGGCATAGCAAGTCTAGGCTACCGTGGCGCAACTGGCAGCGCACCGGTTTCGTAAACCGGGGGTTGAGGGTTCGACTCCCTTCGGTAGCTCCATTTTTGGCCGCTTTATCTCAGTGGCAGAGAGCATGCTTGGTAAGCATGTTACGGGAGTTCGATTCTCCCAGGCGGCTCCATTTTGGCTGCTGTAGCCCAACAGGCAGGGCACCGTCTTGGTATGGCGGCGATAGAGGTTCGAGTCCTCTCGGCGGCTCCAGTTCCGGAGAGGGTATGGAAGAGGAGAAGCAGGAGGGGCAGGCCCCCCCAAAGCCTAAGACCACGGCGCTCCAGATGGAGTCCGTGGACCCCGAGGCATTCCAGAAGTGCCTGGAGGGGCATGTGTACGCCACCGCCAGGTTCGTGGGCGACAGGATAGTGGAGCTTTGGGTGGCCGACTTCATCCAGGACATCAGGGAGGTCAACAGGCTCCTCTCCGTCAAGCCGGGCGAGCTTGTAAGCTGGAAGAAGCCTAACTAGCCATGGGCCTTACCGAGCAGGAGATAGGGCAGCTTATCGTGGATGCCTACTACAGGTCCCGCAGGGGATGGGTAGCCAAGGGGTGGGTCGAGGATGTGGCGTCAGGTGAGGGTACAGAACGGGAGCACGGTGATGACCTGCTGGGTCGAGGCAAAGCCCGGCCTGAGGGCAGGGAAGGCCATCGACCTCAAGGGCGTCCCCGGCATGTGGCAGGTCCTATGGATGTCCAGGATGAGCCTGGAGGCCCCCCCGCATAGGGAGTGGCACGTCGGAGGGCTGTAAGGTACAGTATAATAGCCCTTAAGGCAGACAAGGCCCATTATACTGTACCTTAAAGGCATTTGCTACCGTGGCACAGCGGCGACTGCACCTGCCTTGTAAGCAGGCGGCGAAGGCCCACGGCGGTTCGAGTCCGCCCGGTAGCTCCAAGATTATTCCGGGGTCGTCTAAACGGTAGGACGCTGGGCCTTGAACCCAGAGACATTGGTCCGAATCCAGTTCCCGGAACCAGTTCCGAGGTATTATACGAGCGGGCCGCCGAGGCCATGGGGACGCTTCCTTCTAAATTTGACTTATACTCAAAACCCAGCTTCCCCAGTTTCCTCGGGGTTCCTTTATGTAGTTCGGGCTGTGGCGGTGTGGTATGACACCGGACTAGGGTCAGCAGGTCCACGCTGCGGACCACTTCTGCTCCCGGTAGATGACGGTGGATAAGCCGGGAAGTCGGTGAGAATCCGGCCCGCAGCCCTTACTGCAAACAGACCAGGGTGCCGCATGCGGTGGCCACCATACCGCCCCTCCCTCTGCCTGGAGCAGCTAAGGATAGCCCAGGCATGGACATGAGTGGCATGCGGCAGCGTCGAAGACCAGCGATGACGCTCGCTGGACGCCGCATGGGGCATCCTGGCCCAGGAGTTTTGCCGAAAGGCCAGTATTATGGCATAGCGGCTGGCCATAGGGGCGCTTCCTTCTAACTTCAACGGCGAAACCAGCTCCCCTAGTTTCCAGCCCTTCGTTCTTCCAAGGTTCAGTACTATGGGATATAGGCCCGCATATCGCCCGGGCCGGCGGCATCCTGCCGCCATAGCTGCGCAAGGAGGAGGTCCAGATGGACACCAAGAGGCTCAACGCTATCCTAATCCGCCGCAGGGGGCTGATTCTCACCCCGCCTCCCGTGCCTATCGACAAGGGCACGCCCAGGGCCGCCGTGGCCTCCTTCAACCTCAACCTCCAGGACATCGGCTACACCCTTGCCCCGAGGGTCATCACCAGGCTCGCCGGGCTTCCCGAGGACGAGTGCGCCCGGTTCCTGGACGGGGTCATGGAGACCGTCAAGGAGATTAAGGGCGTCCGCAACTACCGGCCGATGTACCCGAACTTCCCGCAGCAGGTGATGGACGCCAGCGATGCCGAGCTTTACCTCAACGCCGTCTTCCACTACCTCAGCACCTTCGTAGCCGACGTCACGGGGGACAAGTCCCTGGTGTGGCTGCCGAGGTACCGCAAGGACAGGCGCGAGCCCCTGGACGAGAAGGTGCAGCTAAGGGTCATCTCCCTCGGGGACGGCACGGAGCCGAGGATGCTGGCGATACAGCTAGCCACCTCCAACGCCTCCCTCTCCGAGTCGGACAAGGAGGACCTGCGCTTCCTGTCCGCCGAGTTCCTCGACTCCCTCCCGGAGGGCATCCCCAACAAGGAGAACCTGGCCTTCCTGGCCGGGGTGCTGTTCTCCAAGGGGGTGGCGGACTTCGGCCCCTACTTCAGCACCACGACCGACGTGCTGCGGCTTGCCGTGGCGCTGAGCGGCGGCGACGTGTCCCTGGCCGAGCCCTGCCTGTTCCGCAAGTTCAGGAGGGAGGAGAGGCGCAGGCTGCTCGCCCTGCTCGACAGGTGCGGCAACCTCAACGAGGACGTGCTCCGGTGGCCGGGTCGGTGGCTGCGCCTGGGCGAGAAGCTGCACCCTGGCGACTACTTCCAGAGGTACCGCAGGGCGTTCGAGGCCATTCACCACCTCCGCAACGGCACCTCGCCGCAGACCTTCCGCTCCAAGGTGGAGGAGGCGGTGCGCTCCGGGCATGTCAAGGACGCGATAAGGCTGCTCAAGGACCGCCCCGGCGAGTTCGGGCGCAGGCTCGACCACATCCTGAGGAAGGCACGCACCAAGGCCGCCAAGGCCGAGGCGCTCAAGGGCTTCCTGGCCCATGCCGGGACGGCCAGCACCCCGGTGCTGCTCCAGATGATGGCGCACTTCGACCACCGCTCCGAGCTGGCGGAGAGGACCGTCTTCCCGAAGGGCAGCATCGCCAAGGTCCAGACCATCCCGGCCCTGCCGGAGATGGCAAGGTCCCTGAGCCGGGCCGCCGTCCTGGGCGTCCGCAGGGTGCTGCGCAGGAGGTTCTCCGACCTGCCGCCCCTGGGCAAGGTGTACCTGGACCCCGGCCTCAGGGACTTCCTGCTGCCGTTCAGCCAGAGGTCCGCGTCCAAGTCCCTCCGCACCCTCGTGAGGGGAAGCCGTGCCCCGTTCGGGGACGGGGACAAGAACACCGTCCGCCTGTTCATCTGGTGGAAGGACACCAAGGGGCCGGTGCCGGACGAGGCGGACGGGGACAGCCCGGACGGGCTGTCCTACAGGTACGGGTACGAGACCAGGGTGGACCTCGACCTGTCCGCCGTCTTCTACGACCAGGACTGGCAGCAGGTGGACAGCATCACCTACTACGGCCTGAGGAACGGCTTCGCCTGCCACTCCGGCGACATCACGAGCGCACCCAGGGGGGCGAGCGAGTTCATCGACATCGACATCGGCAAGGCCGTCAGGCACAGGGTCCGCTACGTGCTCATGAACGTCAACGGGTTCACGCGCCAGGACTTCTGCGACCTGCCGGAGTGCTTCGCTGGCTGGATGCTCCGGGACAAGCCGCAGTCCGGCGAGGTGTACGACCCGAGGACCATCGAGGACAAGGCCGACCTGGCGATGAAGGCACGGGCAGGAGTCCCGCTCATCGCCGACCTGAAGGAGCGCAAGGTCATCTGGTGCGACTGCGTCATGCCCGTGCGGAAGGGATACTCCGTCAACGTGTACAACAACCGCAGCACTATCCAGACCCTTGCCATGGCCATGACCAACGTTGCCAAGGCCAGCGTCTACGACCTGCTCCTGCTGCATGCCAGGGCCCGTGGCACCCTGGTCCCCACGCCCGAGAAGGCGGACACAGTATTCTCTGTCAGGGCGGGGACCCAGTACGAGCTTGAAAGGCTGGCCTCCGAGTTCATGGCCGATGCCCCCAAGGCGAGGAGGCCCCGCCCGGCAGCCTAGGAGGGGAACATGAAGGAGATAGACCTGAGGCCCGGGACGAGGGACTTCCGGGTACCCACTGTCGTGGACGCGCAGGGGGGAAGGGCCTATATGGGGCCCAACGTGCTGGTCAAGGCCAGGGACTCCAGCCATGCCAAGGAGGTAGCAACGCAGGCCGGGCACAGCCCTAACCCCTACTTCCCTCCCGAGGAGATAAAGTACTAGCATGGCCCTCAGGCAGGAGATAGCCAGGCTCGCCGGGAAGTGGCGCAGGGAGTGCGAGGAGGCCAGGGCGGAGATAGAGCGCTTCAACGCCCGCCTCCTGGCAGGGGAGACTATCATCTCCACTGTCACTACGGGGCACTTTCCCCTGGGCAAGGAGCAGGCCGCGGACGAGCTGGAGGAGGTTCTCCATAGGTGCCCTTCTGACAGCATGGAGGACCATGGCGAGGACCCGTGCCCCTGGTGCGGCTCCCCCCTGGCCTACTGCCCGGAGGGGGAGTACTGCACCAGCACGAAGTGCTCGTATGCGGCGTAAGGTGTAAGGGGATGACTGTCCAGGTAGTAAGGTCGGGCAAGTACCTTGCAGGCTCGCACTGGTTACGGGACAGCAGGCCCTCCTATCTCGGCCCGGGGCTGGGGCCCATAGAGTGGCCGGGAGGCCCTGCTACCTCGCTGGAGTGGGCGCTCAGCGTGGAGACGCCATGCGGCTACGGGCTGGTGGCAAGACCGTCCACGAGGTATACTGATAGGGAGTATTGCGGGTTTAGCCGGTGAATGCTGGCCCTTCCTTCTAAACCTAAAGGGCTAGCCCCCCTCGGGGGGCAGCCTTTGCCAACCAGGTCCAGCGGTTTCCGGCGAAAGAGGGGGGCGTAGGTCCGGGGATGGAGAGCAAGTAGCCTTCGGGTGAAAATGCTTGAGCCTCCGGCCACGCCCCCCTAATTTTGCCTATGAAGAAGAAGGCCAGGAAGGCGCTTGTCGTCATTGCTGCCGTCCTCCTTCCCGGAGGGCTGATCGCCCTTGCCGTATGGGGCATAGCAAGGCGTCTCAGGAAGTAATCCAATCCCCCGATGTATAGTAGGCACGGAGGCACCAGGACCGACCACGCCCGCAAGCTCCTGTAGCTATCCTGTGTGCAGAACCTCTCGTGTAACCCACTCTGAGGGTGTGTATTTCTTGAACAGGCTCAGGGGGATTCCCATTTTTTTGACCCAACGGATAACGGTTCCGGGAGAGACATTGAAGTACTCTGCCAGTCGTTCATAGGTATACCCTTGTTGCCGTAGTTCCAGTAGCTCCATTTTCTCTGGCATAGTCTTGACTCTGGCATCCAAGACCTCGTCCGGGGGATTAGGGTTGGAAAGATAGGTGATAAACTTTTCGATTAAACCCTCTTTCTGAACCTTCTCCCACCACCCGAGAGCGATATTGCACCTGCCGCAAAGCCACCCACGGACCCTTCCTGTCGCATGGTCATGGTCCGGGTTCAAGTTTTTGACTTTGCCACAGACCGGGCAAGCACTTGTCCGTTTTTCTCCGGGAGGGTTTACCATCCCCCTCTCTTTGCGCTTTGACCGTCTCCTACTCTCGGGATGGTTCCTTCTGTAGGCGAGTGAACGGGCAATCGTTTCTTGCCTGTGAGCCATGTACCATTCGTGTTTAGTCATCAAAACCTTCCACCGTAAAAAGGGTTTTGAAAATCAATATCCGGGGTTTTGCAACAAAGAATATCAGTCCGATGTATAATAGCTAGGGAGGCCCGATGAAGAAGAGAGGCAGGCCGAGGAAGTGGTTCACATGGACTCTGGAGGTAAAGGTTGACCGGTCGTGGGTCGCTGACGGGTTCGACATCAAGAACGCCGAGCAGGCCCACGAGTACTTTGCCAGCATACTCCCCTATGCCTTCGGCGACGAGTTCAAGGCACGGGTGGTATCAAGGCCCCCCCGCACCGAAATCCGCAAGGCACAGGGGTACAAGCGATGAAGACGCCTATCGACGACACCTGCAAGGGCTACCCTATCCAGCCCGAGCATATCGACACCTCGGGGCACTTCTGGTCCGCCTTCGACCACAACGAGACGGAGATATCCGCCAACTATATCGTCCGCCTATGCCAGAAGAACGGGGGATGGAAGCCGTTCTCCTTCTCGGACATCAACAACCTCTACAAGGGCAACAAGAACGCCGAGGTCCTGGACTACGCCTTCAACAACCTGCGCTGCTTCACGTGCCTCCGCCGTGGCACCCCCGTGGCAGAGGCAGAGGGCCAGCAGTACGTGCAGGCAGGTGCCGACGGCCTGATGCGGGTCACGCACGAGTTCATCACCGCCTGCTTCACGTCGTCCCCGAGCAAGGGCCTGCTGAAGGGAGAATAGGCACATGGGCGGCAGGAGGCTGAAGAAGGCAAGCCGTACCGAGATTGACCAGTTCATAGCCCGCCTCACCCTCCTCAAGGAGGAGGCCATGCGCATCGGCATGTACAGGACCGGGCAAAAGCTGGAGGAGCCCATCAGGCAGGCCGGCTGGGAGCTGGCCGACCTCATAGAGCACGGCGACATCGAGCAAACCCCCTAAAACATAGTATTCTCCCTAGGAGGCAACGATGAGCATCCTAGAGGACATAACCGCCGAGAGGGCATACCAGGAGAAGAGCTGGGGCACGGCCTTCGACGACAGGAACACCCTGAACGACTGGGTGGCATACGCCGCCATCTACCTTGGCCGGGCGGCATCCATGAAGGCCACCCCCGGCAGAGCAGAGGGAGGGCATACTCAAGACGGCCACCATCCTGATAGCGGCGGTAGAGGCCTTCGACCGCAACAAGGGCTTCCCGCCCAGGCACTACGACCCGGAGAACCCGCAGATGACGGTGCCGGCCGACCCGAGCAGGAGCCGGGCAAGATGAGGGCTGGCACCAAGAGCCTGCTGTTCGGCGAGCACCAGTTCCTCATCCACCCCCTGTACGTGGCCCTGGCGTGGAGGAGCATGTTCGGCTTCCCACGGGACCTTAGGCTGTGGCTCTGCTTCCTGGTACATGACTGGGGCTACTGGGGTAAGGAGGACATGGACGGGGAGAGCGGGAGGAAGCACCCCTGGGCGGGGGCAAGGCTGGCCCACCGCCTGCTGGACAGGAGCCCCGACTGTATACGCTACACCTGGATGGACTTCTGCCTCTACCACTCCCGCTACCTTGCCGAGAAGGGCAATATATTCGAGCGCCCGGTCTCCCGCCTGGCCCTCGCCGACAAGATGTCGTTTGTCATGATGCCCTGGTGGGTATACCTCCCCCTGGCATGGCTGTCCGGCTCCCTCAGGGAGTACATGGACAACGGCAGGGGGATGGGGGAGCCCACGGTAGGGTACAGGGAATGGCACAGGGCGCTGTGCAGCAAGACCCTGGAGTGGGTAGTCTGTACCCTACAGCGCCCCGCTGCCAGCGACTACGGCGAGGGGCGGTACTGGAGCTGGAAGAAGAAGGGCAGCGATGGCAGTATGGCCTCTGACTAAGGCCGCCAGGGAGAGGCTCTGGAGGGAGTTCCTGGAGCGCCTGGAGAGGCTCAGGCACCAGGGCAAGCGGCCTCCCATCAGGCGGAGGTGGCACTCCAGGTGGCACTGATATGCACTATGAGGTCCCAGGGGCAGGCTACTACGACAAGGCCCACAACGATGCCGACAAGCAGGCAAACACCGAACTTATACGGCAGCTCCTATACTTCAACCTGGGTCACCCGAGGGGCAATGCCCTGTGGGTGCTGCTAGGCAATGACTTTGTCCTTCATCCCCTCGGGCGGGACGGCCTGAGGGACGCAACGAACCTCCTCCTTGGCAGGGCACCGAGGAACATGGCCTGCGGCTGGGTGCTGCGCATGCTCTACAGGCTCCTGACGGTCAGGGTAAGCTCGTTCTTGCGCAACATGCTATGGACCCTCCGGCAGTATTCTAAGCTATGACCAGCCAGTTCGACTACAGCTTCCTGAACGAGGAGCAGCTAAGGGCGGTCGCCCACCCTATCGGCAGGCCTGCCTGCCTTATCGCCGGAGCGGGGTCCGGCAAGACCGCCACCATCACGGCCAGGGTAGCCTGGCTGATGGAGAACAGCGTCCTCCCCTTCCGCATCTGCTGCATCACCTTCACCAACAAGGCGGCCGGCGAGATAGCCCGCAGGGTAGGGCTGTCGGAGGCCAGCCCCGCCGGGTCGGACATACCCCATATCTCCACTATCCACTCCCTGGCGCTCAGTGCCATCCGCAAGGACCCCGAGGGCTTCGGCTTCGACGGCAGGGTCACGCCCATGGACGACTACGACCAGGCGCAGATGTGCAAGAAGCTCATCGAGCGCATGCCCCAGGAGATGGGCG
>Ga0187889_10002710_pt1 | contig 16677 bp, 16 predicted proteins | sample June2016WEW_7_10_2_FD_132992 | JGI IMG/M metagenome (GOLD analysis project Ga0187889, IMG submission 132992) | Peatland microbial communities from SPRUCE experiment site at the Marcell Experimental Forest, Minnesota, USA - June2016WEW_7_100 | ecosystem: Environmental > Terrestrial > Soil >... | reverse complement strand
TCCTCGACGGCACCCCGGAGCCTGGCGAACTCCTCGGCGGTCAGGAAGGTGGGGGCGCGCTCCAGTAGGGTGGCTGAGTGGACGGCGGCGGTCGGATCGCGTGTGACGCGCTCTTCGGCGAGCAGAAAACGGAAGAATGCACGGATAGCGGCAAGGCGGCTATTTCTCGTAGCAGCAGACGCTTGCGCACCGGCGACGCCGCCTTCCCGGACGAACAATACGACCAGCGCCTTGTCGATCTGGCCGGGCACGACCGACGCCTGGTGCAGTTCGGTGCAGGCGAAGCGAGCGAACCGACGGAGCAGGTCGGTGTAACGCGCGACCGTAATCTGCGAGCGGTTCCGGTCGCGCAGGTGGATGGTGAAATCAGCGATGGCTTGGTCCATACCGCGTTCTTCTACGGTACCGACCAAGCCGATTTCGGTCGAGCTACTCCGCGCACAAGGCGGCTTGTCCGCGGAGTGCGGGTCATTTTTCGCGGTTTTGGACGTTCGTGCTCGCTGTCATGGAAGGAGAGATAGAAATGTTGGATGCCCGTCGAATCACCGTAGCTTTCGCTCTGGTCTTTGCCCCCATTTTGATCCTGGGTTGCGCCACCGCGGCCTTGCCGCCGGTCCAAGACTACACACCGCACTTCACTTTCACCGCGCCAGAAGGAGCAGCCAATCCGCTGGACATGACCATCGCGATCGTCCGCCCACACGACACCTCCGGGCTGACGAAGGAGACCAATGTTGAATCACCGATCGCTATCGCCTTCAATGACAACATGACGGCGGCCTTCCAGGAAGTGCTCAATCGCAAGGGCATAAAGCAGACCGGGCCTTTCGACGACCTGAACGCGATGACGTTTCCGGACAAGAAGGGTGCCGATCTGGCGCTCACGCCGGAATTTGGGATCCAGACCTCCGGCCCCAAAGAGAGCTACACGATTGACGGAACAGGCTCGATTGTCGAGTTTGCGTGGAACGGTCCCTGTGCGGCGTCGGGCTACGTCTCGTTCGTTCTGCTCGAACCTCTTTCCGGGGAAAAACTCTGGGTCAAGAAGATTGATGTGCCGGCATCTCAGGTTGATTGCACCGGGCGAGCAAGTAGGGCGGACCGCGTGACCTTCCTCAAAGGCAAGATCGCGCAGGTTCTCGAGAAGGTTTATCCGGTCGTCATGAAAAGAGCTTGGGACTACATGTCGCCCGAGGAACTTACGATTCTCAAGAAGCAGTCACAGGAACTTCGGGCCAAGAAGGTTTACTGACCGGCATCCGCCATGCCGATGGCACTTGTCAGCACCGGTTTCTCATCGGCGTTGCCGCCGGTCGCGTTCTTGGTGGTTGGAACGGCCAGCGCGGCACCCGGCGCGTTCACACTTTCTGTCCTGCCCCGACGAGGGGCTTGCCGTTCGTGACGAGTAGCCAGGAGCATGAAGATGAATAGGAAGACACTCAATAGGGATTTCTTGCAACGGATTCTGGTGGCGGCCGAGGGGGCTCGGTTATCGTCCCCTGGGCTCAGAGATCAAGTTCAGACCATCATTTGCTCCGCACCAGCGCTACTCGCGCTCTGCTGCCTATCCAGCGTCGCATGCTCGTCCAGCGGGAGCGGGCTCGTCCATGCAGATGCAAACTTCGGGGGCAGCGGCGGCTCGCAGGTCCAGCCAGACGGCTTTTCTGGCGTCATCGGAAGCGGCGGTACTCCTGGCGATGTTCCCACCGGAGACACCGGAGCAGTCGATCTTTCTTCGTCATACATTGAAGCGGGAACTCCGACCACCGACGCTGCTGTCCAGAACCCTGTCGCTCCTGACGTGGCGCTGGATCAGGGATCCGACTCCTCCGCATGCACGACGGGACAGATGGAGTGCGGCGGAAAATGCGTCGACACTCTCACCAATCCCAGCCACTGCGGTGATTGCCAAACCGATTGCACGAAGCTGCCCGGCATCGACCCGGCGGCCGTGGCCTGTGTTGCCGGGGCGTGCAATATCGGCGGTGCATGCCTGCCCGGGAAAGCCCACTGCCCGTCTGATGTCGCCACCGGCTGTACGACAGACCTTAGCCAGATTTCGCACTGCGGGGACTGCACAACCGTGTGCTCCGAGCCGACACCGGCTTGCGCGAATGTCGGTGGCGCCGATGGCGGAGTTTCCCACTTTGGATGCATCAGCGGCTGCGTGGCACCCAAGTCCACCCGCTGCTCGATATCCTGTGTGGATACCTCGACAGACATCCAGAATTGCGGAAGATGCGGCAACGCTTGCGTCACTCCCTCGAACGGCAGCGCCGCCTGCGTGAGCGGCTCCTGTGTCGTGTCCTGCAACACTGGGTTCCATTCTTGCGGACAGCTGTGCAAGTCCGACCTGAGCACAGACTCATGTGGCACGTCGTGCAGCCCATGTTCCCCGCCGCCACCGAACGCATCTGCCACATGCGATGGTCAGGCCTGCGGGTTCACCTGTAATACCGGGTTCCATCGCTGTGGTACTTCCTGCGCCGCCAATACGGACGTAGCCACCTGCGGTGCATCGTGCACTCCATGCCCCACCACGGCGAACAGTGTTTCGACGTGCGATGGCGTCGCTTGCGGTTTCACCTGCAACACCGGCTACCACGCGTGTAGTGGCGCTTGCGCGAGCAACGCCAGTCTCGCGACCTGCGGCAGTAGCTGTAGTCCCTGCGCGGCTGCCCCCGCGAATGCCAGCGCGACTTGTAACGGCGTGAGCTGTGACTTCTCCTGCACCGCCGGCTACACGAAATGTGGCACCGCCTGCGTGGACATCACTACGAACACGGGCAATTGCGGCGGATGTGGGAAGACCTGTTATGGCACTTGTGTTGCCAGCAAGTGTTCTGTCCCCTTCTACGACGGCTTTGAAGCCGGGCTTGGAAACTGGAGCGTCGACAGTAGGTTCTGGCAGCTCTCCTCGAATGCTGAAAGCGGTTCCTATTCACTGCTCGGAACCTGGGGCGGAGACCTCTCCACCGGCTGCAATATCACGAAGAGCGCGCTGCTCGGCCAGGACATGAACCTTTCCGGTGTCGCCACTGCCACGCTTCAGTTCCAAAGCACCTCAGCTGTCGGGGCCAACGACAGCCTGTCGGTCTTGATCTCGACGAATGGGGGCCAGACATGGAGCACATTGTCCAGTGTTGGGTCCACATCCGCTTGGCAACTCGTGACGATCAGCCTAAGCGCCTACGTTGGACAGCCGCTGGTCAGAATCGGATTCAGTTTCACGAACCTCTGCAGCGACTGTTGCGGCGTTACCTGGAACATTGACGAGGTCCGCGTAACCACGTCTTGAAGGTCCACCCCGACCACAAGATAGCACCATGTTGCCGCCGGTGGACCCGGCACGTCAGAAACCTCCCTCGCGGCCAACCATGGGTCTCGAAGTTGACCAGAAGCGGGGCCGGCGTTCAAGACCCGTCATCAACACTCCTGCGTCTCTCGGTGGCGCGGCCGAGGCAGGCTCTGCGCTATCCGATCAGTCCTGTCCGGATAATCTTGCGCAGACCGGCAACCCCAAGTTTGGGCGCCTTCTTTTCTTCCTCAAAAATGATCAAGGCCAGCGTTGCGGCGGTGAGGTCGCGACCGGTGTCCTTGTCGAGAACCTGCACGTCATCGCCCGCGCGGATGATCGCCGCGATCTGCGCCAGCGTGATGTAGTGGCTCTCTTGGGTGTCGTACAGCTTGCGATTCGAATACCGTCTGATGCTCCGCATGGTGGCTTGCAGAATGCCACAAAAAGCTTGGCCCCACGGAAGCATCAAGGCTGATGTGGCGGCCGACGACCAACCAGGCCGTAGTGGTAGGGCGGTAAGGGTACAAACGGCACGACCAGCTCGAAACCCGCCTCGACCAACCACTGCTGACACTGCTCCGGTCGGGGGCGGATGCTCAAAGCAGGGCCGCGCGGCGTGGACTCATCGTGTATCCAATGGATCACGGCCAGTTTGCCGCCTGGTGTGAGAACACGGAAAGCTTCTCGGACTAGCGGTTGTGGTCGCTCCGCGTGCAGGATGTTGAACAGCATCGCGTATCCCGCCGATCCGTCGGAAAGGTCAGTCCCTCCTTCGACGAAATCACGCAACACCGGCCGGACGTTCTGCAGACGCAGAGCCTCTGCTTTTCTGGTCGTGGCGGCGATCATCTCCGGATCCAGGTCGAAGGCGTGCACGGTGTCCTTCCTACCCGCCGCAGCGGCAACGGTGAACGTGCCGAAGCCGCAACCGAAATCCACGGTGTCACCGTCAGCGTCGGCGAAGCCCAACTTCGCGAGAATAGCCGTGGGATCAAAGAAACCCTGCCACATCTGCTCCGCAGGCATTCCACTATCTCGAACCTTCATAGGATCGAATTATCGTACTCGGTCAGCAACGAGCAAACCATTCCGCATGTAGAAAAGAGGCAGGAACCATCGATGTCCCTGCCCCTGTTGCGATGCTATTCACTTGTTCCTGCCCAGCGCCTTCCGGAGTGCTTCGCGCTCAGGCACGCCGAGCTGGGCCTGGATGAGCGGCACCGCCCGATCCTCATCATAGACGACGAGCCGGGTTGCGCGCTTGTTGCGGTAGATCCGCAGCTCTCGCACGTCACCGTGCGAAAGCTTGATGGTTCGGACACGCGTCTTCATGACGCCATCCTCACCCGACGGAAGTCGTTCCAGAGTTCGGACGCCGTGAGCAGTGGTTCCATCCCGCCTTCTCGACAATCCACTTCTGCCCTGTACCACTCGATGACCTTGAATACCTTCCTCTCGACGGCGACTCGGTATGGGCCTCCGACCGAGACAACGATGCTAGCGCTGTGAAGCGGCTCGATCACCTTGGCCTCGAAGTCGAGAAGATCGGCGCCAAGCCCGCGCTCGCAGAGGAAGAGGGTGCCGCGAACAGACAGCACCGAAACAGCGCCTCTGTCGCCGAGCCGCCGAAGCTCCTCGGAGACAAAGACGTGCTCGTTTCGCCAAACCTGGCGTCGGAGGTCGGGTGCCAGCCGAACCGCGCCGGTGTCGGGTTCGAGGAGATGGATGCTTCCGGCTGGTGCTCGTCTGATCGGCTCGTCGTCTACGATGAAGCCCCACGATTCTTCGGGAGGACTCACAGCATATGGGTCGAAGCGGATCAAAATGCCACCCCCGGGGTCGGTGCCCTTGATGCGATCCTTCCGGCGAATTCTTCCACGGTGAGCCGGTCCTCGGGCCGAAGCCCTTGGGCAGCTCTGGTGATCGCCTGGACGATGCCGAAGCGGTTGGGTTCCGGGTCCTGGTCGTACGCCTCGTAGACGGAGTCGGAGACGAGGCGCAACTGCGGATGGGCTGTGACCATCTCCTCCAAGGCGGCATGGGGATCGGCGACCGGATCTTGCCGGGCAGCTCTGAGCGCCCTTTCTGTGCGTTGCCAGTATTCAGGAAGCAGCCGGACCGCCCTGCCGAGCTTCTCTTCGATTGCGCTGTCCTTCTGGCGGCGATGGACCATGCGAAAGACGCTCGACTCGGATGCGATGAGACCATTGGTGCAGACGAGCCTCCAGATCCACACGAGGAGCGTGAGCGATCTCGATCCCGTCTCCGAGTTGGCAATCAGGATCCCGTTTCGGTGATGGTCTGGCTTCCCGGTTCCCAGGTCGATTTCCTCACGGTTCACCGCCGCGTACTGGCTGGATTCATCGGTCACGTCCAGTCGGACAAAGCAAAGCTCGTCCAAGCGCTCACCGAGCACACTCTTCAATGCCTCGAAGACGCGCAGGTCATCGATTGGGGTGTACGTCGGGGAAACAAAGGCGCGGAGAACAGCTTCACCCTTTGCTTCTTCCTCGACCGACCAGCGACGCGTTCGGATTTTGAACGATTCGCTGCTGCGGCTGAAGCGCAGATTGATTTCGGCGGCGCGGTCGGCGGGAACGACGAGGTCTTCGGAAAACCAACGGTCCCAGCGGATACCTAAAATTCCTGCGAGCTGGCGGCGAGACCATTGCGTGAGACTGGTCGCGCCCACGCCGGGCACCTCGATGAACCCATCATCGGTGGCGCGCAGGCGCGAGATCGGCAAGACTTGGTCAGGCAAAGCCAGCACCGAGTTGGCGATGACCTTGCCCACTACGGCCTCGAAGGTTTGGCCGGAGAGCGGTGTCGTGGAAAGAGCTGCTATCGGAACGGAGCGATCTTCTGTAGCTGCGAACATGGACATTCCTCCTCCGGCTTTCGCCGGCATTGTCGGAGCCCGAGGTATTCGGGCGCCCACGAGCGGGCGGGAGGAAGAGTGATTGCCCGAGGATCTCGCGAAGAGATCCCCGGGCGTCTTGTGTCGAGGTGATTGCGACGGCACGATCACTAGGCAGTGGCATGTGGCGATTCAGAACTCGCCCAGTTTCGAGGAACTTATGAAACCATCCCCGGAGTCGAAACGCCGTTCCCTCCACCCTTCGGTTTGCCGTTCTCGAGTCGCGTGATTGCACGGCTGGCCGCCGACCGTGACACATCCGTCAGCGCTTGTGCTTCCAGTTGCTGCAGTAGCCATTTTTCGCGGTCAGCTTCAGCAACACCGCGTTCACCAGCGATGCGAAAAAGCCGTCCGCGCTGCGCCCCGCTCATCTCCACGAAGGCCGGTTCGGAGACCGTAGGCAGGTCCGTCCTTGGCGAGGCCGCGCCGTTGTCGTTCGCCGGCCGCTGCTGACTGGATGCGTTGGTTTGCGGCCTTGGGCGAGACGGCGGTTGGCTCGCCGGAGACATGGACTCGGGTGAGAGTTCATCGCCGACGAGTTCGCCAAGTTCTTCGAGCGCAACGATTCCGACGTTCACGGAATCCTTGAGTGCGCGGGCCTTGGCCCTGGTCTCGGCCATGCGAATGAGATGCGGGGCGATTCTTCGATTCACGTTTCCTGAGTTGGCGTCGCCGATGCCGGCGAACACGCCCTTGTTCGTGCGGACGATGGCGGTCACGATGGCCGTCTGGCCGTTCTCCTTGTTTGGTGTCTGAACCAACTTGGTGCGTATCGACCGAAGCCCATCCTCGTGAGCTAAGGCCAAGACCCCGGCGTATGTGACGACCTCCTTTTCGCCGACCTTCTGTCCGTCCTTGTTGTGAATGTCTATTCTCGTTGTTAGCGCTGCGTGACTGCTGTTTCCTCGCATTTGAAAGAACCTTCCTTGCTTTTCCCGAGCACCAGTCTCAGGGAAGCAGGACCGCGGCCAACCCGATCTGGTCAGCGGCGAGCCTGCACGTGCGATGGTCTACGTCGCGCTCTGGAGTGGCGCGTCGATCGCCGAAATGCCCAGCGCTTCCCGGATCTCACGGTCCACGAGCTTGGCCGGCCGACCGTACCGCTCGGCGCTGATTCGGAGAAGCGTCTTCGGCTTCTCATCAGCGACCGGGGCCGGTGGCAAGGTCCGCACGATCATAGGCCGCGTCGCCTCACCGTTCCGCAGGAGTCGCAACGCCAGGTGGTGACGGCGTAACCGGACCAGATCTTCGACCGTGAGCTCAGGTGCAAATTCCGGTGAGATCGTCTTCGCGTCCTCCGCCGAAAGCGTGAAGGTGGCGAGCGTGCCGGCGTTGCCCAGGATGGCGGCCCGGACTTCTGGGTCGAGTTGGGCCGCGTGTTGGTGCGCGAGGGCGGCACAGACGCCAAACTTCCGGCCTTCGGAAAGCAGGGAGACGAACGAGCGGGTCATGTAGGTGTGAAACTCGTCGGCCACGACCAGGAACGGCGATCTTTCCAGGGCGGACTTTCCGGCGCGAGCGTGGGCCGCGAGATCGAGCCCGGTCACGATGAGCGCGCCAATGAACTGCGCGGCGTCGCGGCCGATCCCCGACAGGTCGACAACCAGAATTCGACCGTCGTCCATGATCTTCCGAAAATCCATTCGTGGGGCTGCCTGTCCCACGAGCCGGCGCACCACTGGCGAGGCGAGCGCGCCCAGCTTGTTGAGAACTGGGGCGGTCACCTCCGAGGCAAACTGCTTGCTCAGCGAAGGAAATTCCTTGATCCAGAATATACGCACCACTGGATCGGTGATTCGTGAAAGTGCACGCGCCCGGTATGGGGCATCAATGAGGAAGCGCAGCAGACCGAGAAGGGTCGGGTTCGGATTCTCGAGAACGGCAAGAGCTGCATTTCTAAGAACATGCTCCGACCGCGGGCCGAAAAGCGTTGGCCCCCAGAGCGTCCGAAAAACCTCGATGACCCCGGAAGCCACAAGAGTACGCGACCCCCAGGCCAAAGCACCAAGGAGGTTCACGCCCACCGGGCGAGTGGCATCAGCCGGTCGGAGAATGGCCACGCGGTTCCAATGACGCGATGGCAGGTTCTCGAGCACACGCGAGAATAGGTCGCCATGTGGGTCGATGAGTGCGCCGCCAAAGCCAGCATCAGCGGATCGCAAGAGGAGGTTTTCAAGGAATGTCGACTTGCCGGTGCCGGTTTTGCCGACGACGTACACGGAGCGGAGCATGTCAGCTGGCCGAATACCCACCACTGCTCGCGGCGAGCGGGGGTCATGGGTGGCGATGGGAATGGCGGTCGAGTATCCTTGTGTCATGCGTATCTTGTTTGAAGGGCAATACATCCGCCTCAGCTATAGGGCTGAGGAGGCCGGCGGTCTTTTCGTGACTTCCCAACGGGACAGCCGGGGCACCTGGGTGGAAGTCGGCCGCCGCCTTCTTCCATACCTGCCGAGGTAGTCGCTTTCCCGCGCGCCCGCAGCGCGGCCACCCCCACGGCGGGAGCACCGAAACGCCCAGGTGGAGTTCGTTTCGCACGACCGGGCCAAGGTGCGGCCCGGGCGCGGGGAAAGTGAGAGTGAGCCAAAATGGCCCCGCCTCTCACCCCAAGTGTCCGGAGACGCCACAAAAAAAATGACTTTGGTGCGGCCATCAGCACATGGCCGATGAATGCCGCACGCGATGTGGTGGTCTCCGGGCAACTGAGGTGAGCTCAGGTCCAGAGTGGCAGGCGCGCAACCCTGGCAGTGGACCAGATGGGCGCGCTGATTCCGTGCTTCGCCATGGCATCCTCGGCTCCAAACCAGAACAAGCCGCCCGCTTTCCCTTGGGTTGATTGCAGGCAGGCGTCGCGCAGTCGCGCAGTCCTCTTTTCATCGGTCACCACTGTGAGAATGCGAACCGTATTCACGTCGAACCTTCTCATGTGTCCGTCCTGGCGCCACCATTCGAGATAGCCGGCATATTTGCGGCCGAGGTAGCCGACAGGTTCGGTGGCTCGGTCGATCTCGACCAGCAGTCCCTCGGTGCCACGTGGTCCACGGCAGACTGCGAATCCATCAGCTTCGAGCGGCTGGCGGCGAAGCTCGCCTTTGTCAGCCACCATGGAGACCGAGTCCGCCAGTCGGTCGCGGTCATGCTCCCAGGAGAGAAGAACAGGGTTTCCATCCGCTTCCACCTTCATTCCGGCCAGAGACAGGGCGAAAGCATTGCGCGCCAGGGTATGGTCGAGAAACATCACCGAACGCGAGGAGTTGGAGCGGGTGGAGTGCGGCACCGTGGCCAGATCCACGTCCATCACTCGGGCCAGTTCGCAGGCACCAGCGCGCGAGAGCGCGAGCACCTGAGTCGGCGACGGCTCGGTCATCCGGCGCTGAAGTTGAAAGCGCAAGATGGAGCTAGCTGCCTCAGCGGCTTCGACATCGCTGGTGGCGATGCCGGCGCGGACCAGGTCGGGCACCGCGAGAAACCGGAAGGCCGCCAGGAGTGCGAGCAGACGCACCGACGCAGGTAGGGCCAGAAGTCGCACGAGATCGGTTTTCGGAAAGGAGTTGGTCATGGAGAGTTTGAGTAAGGAGTTGGTCGGCGAGGGCAAAGGCACGGCGGAGCAGAGGTTCGTTCTTCGTGCCGGCGAAGCGCCGTAGTTCGGGCTGGTCGGAGGGGGCCGGATCTGGGGTTCTCGCCTCAGGAGAGACCAGTTCAAGGCCACTCTTACGCAGCCACAGCCACTGATGGTTGGTTGCGACCGCTGTCGGATGTTCGCGGAGCAGTGCCAGCCGGACAGTGCCGACCGGCGCAACCATGGCCACGCGCATTTCCCATGGGTTCAGCACGACCAGGGCGGCAATCTGACGGCGAGCCACGATGGCGGCCACGCGCGGAGTTCTTTTGGGTGGGGTTCGATACATAGGAGTTGTGGTCATGGTTTCGGATCGCAACGCCGCAAGTCTGGCATGATGAGGCTTGTGAAGTAGGCGGCGCGGGAGCGGCGGACGTTCGCGGGCCGAAGGTCCAGCGCTTTCACGAGGGCATCGCGGATCACCTCGGTAGGGAGCACTTCGGCGACGCGGCGGAAGAAGGCTATGCTCTTCGGATCGCCGAGCTTGTCGGCCAGGTAGCTGGCGCTTCGTTCGACGGCTTGTTCACGTGCCGAAATGGGTCGACCTTTGGATGCTTCATTCCAGCAGAATGAGCGCTGCTCTGGGAATGCTTCTTCCTTTGGTAGTGCTCTCTCCCCATTCCTAGTGTTTCCCTTCCTGGCCGCCAGCCGATCAGGCCGTGCATACAGCACGGTTGCGAGTCGAACGACGATGCCGGGCGAGTCGAGGGCCCGTGCCAACTCAGCGCCGGTGAAAGTGCGAGACCTGCCGGAGGCTGCGAGGGTGATCCTAAGAACGCCGACAGGATTGTTTGAAGTCGGATTGGTCATAGATTTTCGGGAAAGTGTCTTCTCGCGGAGGCCGCCAGGGCGTCGTTGAACCAGCCCATGTCGAAGGCGGCATCCTTCGCCACGGCAGCAGCGGACAGTGGGGTGCGGGTCACGAGTTCGTGCAGAGCCAATGCCACAGCTTCGAAGGCGTGTCGGCGGTACTTCCGCTGGATCGTCTGCTTTCCGTTTCGATAGCAGGTCAGTTCGGGAAAGAAGCCACTGGTAACCCGGTCGGCGAGCGCGTCGTCGTTGGAGCCGCGCAGGCAGCCAAGCAGCAGGCGTCGCCCAGCCGCGACGGAGCGTTCGACTACCAACATGCCGATGGCAGTTGCGATTTGAGTCGCTTCCTCACGGAGGACACGCGCAATCGGTCCGTCAAACCTGGGAACGCCCAGAACGAGGACCGCGGGCCGATATCGATGCAGAGACCGAATGAGATGACGCTTGAATGAACGAGTTCGCGTTTCGTCGGTCGCAAACGAGATGAGATCCCAGGTGGCGAAGCTCCCGGGAGCCAAGCCCCGGCCGTCGACAACGGCATGACCTGAAAACTGCGACGTCGCCACGATTACGAGCACGCGTGCCGGATCTTCCGGCGGTGTTCGGGCGAACATGATTGATAATTCACCCGATCCCTTGACCGCATGCGGCGCGCTGCCGTAAGCTGCGAAGGCCGCCGCCAGAGGAGGGTGGGTGGCACAAGTTAAGCCAGAATCGGTGGGCGAGCCTGGAAGCAACCCGCCGGTTCCGTGGACCCAAACGGTCCACTTACATCATTCCAGATGGCGGCGGCTAGGTAAGGGATAGAGTTTTGTTCGGGAAAGGTGGGTTATCCACAGGCCAAATCGCAGGATGGTATGAAAACAGAGAGCCTTGAAGGGCTCTCTTGTTGTTTCCACTGTGGATAACCGATGGCTCAATCCCAAACCTCTATCCCTTACTGTGTCGGTCGTCTGTGGGACCATCAAGTCATGCTTTCCCTGCTCGTCGAAGGGTTTGCCTGATCGAATTCTCAAGGTGTACGGTGGCAAAGGTTGCCCCGGCGGTCCAATGGCACGAATGCCGTCGCCGCCTCCGACCATTGTCCACTGACAACCTAATCCATTATGCCCATCGGTCCCCTGGCGGCCTCGCCGTCGGTCCGGAGGCTGCTCACACTGGATGAAGTTGCCGAGCTACTCCGGGTCTCCAAAACGAGCGTGTACCGCCTCGTCGAACGTCGTGCTCTTCGTTTCTACCGCGTCTCCGGTTTGCTTCGATTTGACCACGCGGACATTGAGACGTTCCTTGGCGCTGGCTGCGTCGAATCGATGGGCAAAGAACAACGATCACTATGAGCATCAGACGAATCAGGAACTCGTGGTGGGTGGACTTCCGCGTGAATCTCACCCGCTATCGGGTTCGGAGCCCCGAGAACACACAGGCTGGGGCAAAAGCGTATGAGGCCGTGCTCCGCCATAAGCTGACAATCGGCGAGCAGCTCAAGCACGCACCTGCGCCGCCACCAGCACCTACGTTCGCGGCTTTCTCGGCTGAATGGTTCGAGACGTACGTGCGCGCGAACTGCAAGCCATCGACGCAGGTCGCACGGCAGAGCATTTTGGAAAGGCACCTATTGCCATCATTCGGCGACCTCGCGCTCTCAGCCGTGGACGTAGCAAAGATCGAGCGCTACAAGATGGCCAAACTCGGGGAAGGTCTCTCCGCCAGAAGCATCAATCTCCACCTCAGCACCCTTTCAAAATGTCTCCACGACGCCATCGCGTGGGGCGTCCTGGTGGCAGTGCCCGGAATCAAGCGACTTCGCCAGCCGCGCTCCAAGTTCGACTTCCTCAGTCATGACGAGGCGGATGTCCTCGTCGCGGCGATGGCAAAGGGGCACTGGCAAAGAATGATCACGCTCGCACTCAACACCGGCCTTCGGATCGGCGAACTACTCGGCCTGCAGTGGAACGATATCGACACGGAAGCCCGACAAATGGTTGTCAGGCGTTCGATCGTCAACGGCATCACCGGCACTACCAAGAACAACCGTGAGCGCCAACTTCCGCTTTCCACTGCCGCCATCGCCGCACTCACGGCCAACCCCCGAGACCACCTTCTCGTATTCCACCGTGGCGACGGCACGCCACTCACATACGGCATGGCCCAGTACATGATGGAGAGGGCGTGGATGCGAGCCGGCTTGCGTCCAGTCACCTGGCACGTTATGCGTCATACCTTCGCTTCCTGGTTGGTGGCCGATGGCGTGCCACTCCCAGTCGTCCAGAGTCTACTTGGCCACACCAGCATCGAGATGACCATGCGCTATTCACACCTGGCACCGTCCACATTCCGGAGCGCTATCGATGTGCTGGAACGACGATGCCATCCCACGCCTGTCGAATACGCGTGGGCAACAGGTGGGCAACGCACGCCGCTTCTTGCGCCGGCCGCCAACAGATCCAGCCGCCCCGCGACCCCGAATTATTCCCTCAACTGAAACAATAATGCCCCGCTATTGGCGGGGTTTCCCAATTCGCGATTCTGTCGATTCTTGATATACTTGTACTTTAGGGAATCTGCATTGAGGAATGGCTCTATCTTGCGAATGTTGGCTAGACTGAACCAAGACTGGCGAAAACCAGGTATCGTCCCCTACCGACCGATCTCATCAAGTTTCGTCACCTCGTGGGCAACCCGTGGGCAACGCCTCGGAGAGGTGGCGGAATGCGAGGCTCGGCATCGGACGCGCGTAGGTGAGCGTCGACATTCGAAACTTGACGATCGACAGACGGGTCAACGGAGTATGATCCAGCTTGGAGCGAACCGCCATGAGGAGACTAAAGCGTGGAAACTCAGTTTGAGGTGAACGAACATCATCAGTTGGTCCTGACCCGCGAAGGCAAGTCTACGATCGTTCCTCTTAAGGATATCGTGATCGAGAGACCCATGGTTCCGGGTGCGAATGGCTACGTGTTCAGCGGCTATCGCGGCAGTCAGCAGGTCGTGGTCAAGATCTGGGCGAAACGCCGGCAGGGCGATGACCGTGACAAACTCAACCAGGGGGTGAAGGAACTGCTCAAGGCCAGCCAGTACCCGAACTCCGCGAGGCTGTTTGATGCAGAGGTGTTCGACGGCCATCTTCTTGTGGTTATGGAATTCATCGATGGCAAGACACTGTGCGATTGGCTAGTTTCCGAAGCTCCCACACTTGGAGTGCGAAGTGCCGTTGCCAGGAAATTGCTCTTGAATGACCGGGAAGCTCGGCGCATGGGACTATTTCATGGCGATCTCCACCACAAGAACGTGATGGTAGTGACTGGCGACGCTCAGAATAAGGTGGGTTTGCGAATAATAGACCCGGGCGCCTCGAAACTCATGCTGAAAACGGATCCCCACAAAAGGCATCTCCGCAAGCTGCATGAGACAATCTCTAGACTACTGTGGCCGTTCGAAATCGACCGCCTATGGATAGGCCTCGCGCCCGCTCAGTGGAAGACAATCAACGAGAAGCATCCTCCCGAATTGGACATCCTGGGGCTCGCAGAGCTTGTCCACGACTGGCATTGGTCTTTCCTGGAAGAGCTGCCCCACTTTCTCGAAGTCCGAGATGTCCACCGGCCCCTTCCGATGAAGCGACTGTTCGGTGACTATGGTGCTCGATATCCCAATGGGTCATTAGTCAGAGCCGAATTGACTCGGCTTGAAAGCGCGCATACCAAAGAGGCCCTGGAAGACATTGCTGGACCACTCGGAGACTGGAAGGAGTACCTGGCTTGAGGTATCTAGTACCATCAAGACCCTATCCGAACCGTGAAGGCTCATGCGAAGTAACCGCGGCTCATCTGCGGCCATGAAGTGCGGGGAATCGAACTGTACGTGCTCCCCTGCTGAAATCGTCCAACCGAGCCCGATTTCGCTTGGTACTGCCGAAATCGCCATTCTCAACCTTCATCAACACTCACCGACGATCTGCTACTTTCGTCTCCTCGTGGGCAACCCGTGGGCAACGCCTCGGGCGATGAGATGTCGTAGCAAAACGCGAATCGGCGCAGTCCTTCCGCGATCACCTACTTCGACTCTGGGTGCAGCCGTTTCCATAACTCAGGGAGGAATGGTGACGGGCCCTTCGCTATAAGCTGCCTTTTGGCGTTGTGATAGAAGCCGGAAAAGAGAAGGTGGACCTCGCGTCTGGCGCGAGTCATCCCGACATAGAAAAGCCGTCGGGCCTCCCTTTCGTTCTCCAGATACCGCGGCAACACGCCGCTCTCCAACGCGAGCATGAAGACGATCGTGTACTCAAGTCCCTTGCTGCCATGAAGCGACTGAAGAACAACTTTCTCGCGATCGATTCCGGCAAATTCGGCGAGCGTCTGCTTGCCAGAGCTTCCGCGGGCCAAGCATTCCAGCATCGTGCCCAGCTCCCGGAGGTCGTGGCGCATGTGCAACGGTGCTGCGTCCGGTCGCTTGGCGATGCCGCTCAGCCCAAGGGTGACGTCGACGACTGCCGACCACGACGCGACGGTTAAGCTTGGATCTCGAAGGCCAGACAGCGTCTGGTACAGACTGATCCTCCCTGGCAGGTCAACGCTTTGGCCCGGAGACCCGCGACACGCACGCGACAGCCGTTCCCAGGCCGAGAAGATGTCCGCCATGCGCGGCCGCCCGACGCGCCAACCACCGGCGCACCAAGCAGCCATATCCTCGACCCATGTCGTGAGGGGCGTCTGCCTGTACTCGTGCCCGCGAACGATCCGGTACGGGATCGATGTGCCCAACAGGGCCTTTTCGCACTCTTCCAGGTCGCCCCATCGCTTGGCAAAAATTCCGATCTCGCCCGGGAGAACGCCCTGGTTCAGACGTTCCCGGACGCACGCGGCAACGTACGCGGCTTGATCGGCGAGCCCGCCTTTGCGGCGTTCGAAGATGACCTCACCGACGTCGTCCCCGCCTGCGGCCGACTGAAAGTCGCGGCTCTCTTCCGGTTGGAGCACGTGCAAGCTCGCGTCGATGATCGTCTGGCGGCACCGGTAGTTCATCTGTAAGCGAACCGGGCGAACGTCAGGCATCGCCGCGAGTTCGTCGAGGAACTCGGGACGCGCGCCGGAAAAACCGTAGATCGACTGGTCCGGGTCCCCCACGGCGAACACCTTCACCCCCGCCTGCTCCAGCAGTGTCCTGACCATGCGATGCAGCGCGAGCCCAAGATCCTGGTACTCGTCGATCACGAACCATGGATACTTCGCGCGAAGCGCGCGGCGCACGTGCTCGTCGCCGCGGACGAGTTCGAGCGAGCCGATGACTATGTCGTCGAAATCGATGCGGCCGGCCGCGCGGAGTTGGGCCTCGTAGCCACGAGAGATTTGGGGAAGGCGGTCGTCGAGGCGCTCGGCGAACGCGGGGTCGACCAGCGCGAGCCTGCGGTACTCTTCGACCTTGGCTCTCCACCAGTCTTCCGGCTCGTTCACGCCGGCCGCCTCAAGGCCCTTTTCGCGCGCTGCTTTGAGTTCCTTGTCGCTGGCGATCTCGGCGGTCGCGAGGTAGCCGCGTCCCGGCCCAAGGCGCGAGGCGAAAGGACGGAGGATGTGCGCGAGGCAGAAGGAGTGGACGGTGCCCGTGAACAGGCGGCTGCTGGACCGAACTCCGAGAGCCCTCAGGCGCTGCTCGAATTCGCGTGCCGCCTCGTTGCCGTAGGTGAGGCACGCGAGACCGTGTGGCGGGGGAATCTCGTTCAGCAGCCGGGCGACCTTTAGCACGAGCGTCGCAGTCTTCCCGCTCCCGGGCCCAGCCAGGAGGACGGTGTGTCCCGGCTCGTCGAACGCGTCGCGCTGCCGAGAGTTCAGTTCTGCGACGGACTGGTGGTAGGATTTTGGCTGCTTAGACATGGCGGCATTTCTTAACGATTTCCTCGATAGCCATACGGATGTACTCGGGCACGTCATTGGCCGACATCTGCGCGGCGAAGGACTGCCCGAGACGGCCCTTACCCGCCCGCTCCGCCAGGGAGATGATGGCGCCCTCCTGAGCATCCGTGACCGCGCCTTTGATGTC
>Ga0187889_10002705_pt1 | contig 16725 bp, 16 predicted proteins | sample June2016WEW_7_10_2_FD_132992 | JGI IMG/M metagenome (GOLD analysis project Ga0187889, IMG submission 132992) | Peatland microbial communities from SPRUCE experiment site at the Marcell Experimental Forest, Minnesota, USA - June2016WEW_7_100 | ecosystem: Environmental > Terrestrial > Soil >... | reverse complement strand
TTAAAAATCCAAGGACCTTCGGACGTCCAGTGGCGGATTGAGTTCAACCCAGTTTTTTGTCGCGGCATGGACGCTCCGCATGTACTCTGACGTCAGTGGCCGCGACAAAAAACTTAAGTCGTTGATGAGATTTGGGGGGAGGCCAACGAAGCTAGGATGCGCCCATGGTGTGGCCGAGGCGTTGAGAGACGAACTAACTATGCGACCGTTTGCGACGATTATTCTGGCCGGGGGCAAGGGCACACGCATGGGCTCAAGGGATCGGCACAAGGTCTGTTTCGAGGTGGCTGGGGTGCCGGTGATTATCCGGGCGCTGGAGACGTGCAACTTGTGCGGCACCTGGCTCAACATCGTGGTGGTGGGCACGATGGCGGAGAACGTCATGGGCACGGTCGGGCTTCGTTTTCCGGGGACGGCTTATGCGTTTCAAGAGAAGCCGCTCGGCACGGGGGACGCGGCCAGAAAGGGGGCCGAGATACTGGAACGGATGCGGTTTGACGGGGACGTGCTGGTGGCGGCCGGGGACAAGGTGATGGACCCGAAGGTCATCCGCCAATTGCTGGCGGCCCACGCGCGGTCGGAGGCGGATGGGACATTGGCCACCGCCAAACGGCCGGCGGGGTCCAGTGCCGGGATTGTGCTCGAGACCGCGCGAGGGAACATTGTGGGTGTTCTTGAGGAGCCGGAGCGGCAGCGGTTGGCGGCCTTGGCCCAAATCAACGAGGGCTTTGGCAGGGCCGCGTCCCTCACGCGGGAGACCATTGAAGGGATCCTGGAGAGGCAATGCAGCCAACGGACAGCAAGCGCGATAGCGGCGGAGTTGTGGGGGGAGGATCCCAAAATCCAAAATCCGAAATCCGAAATCCGAAGTTCAGTCCAGGGTCCACAGTCCACAGTCCACAGTCCACAGTCCGACGAGCGTAGTCAGCAGTCTGGAATTCATACCTCATCCCTCAGCCGGGAAGAGTTTGAGCGGCGGGTTTCGCCCGAGGAACGGCTGGGGCAAGTGAGAGTTGGAACCGGGACGGTGGCGGCGAATGAGGTCCTGAGCCGGTTCGGGCAGATGAATCTTTCGGTTTACCTGTTTCGAGCCCCGGTGCTGTACGACGCGCTGGAACGGTTGAAGCAGTTCCGCCGCGGCCCGGAGGAATACCTGACGGATGTAGTCGAGATATTGGCCAGGAGGCGGGTGCCGGCGCGGGTCGTCGGCTGCGAGATTCAGGACGCGCGGGATCTGATGGCCTTTAATAATCCACAGGAGCTCCTGGCGGTGGAGGAGGTTTATCGCGAGAAGGAAGGCAGCGCGAGATTGGAGAGCGCGTCGGAGCCGGGGGAAGTGGTGGCCCCGGGGCGGGTCTGGCAGAGCGTGCTGGGAGCGCCGCCGTCCTCGACGCAGAGGCAGTTCCAGCGATGGTATGGTGAGGAGGTGCCGTGGGAGCAGTTGAGGGGCGTGGTGGGTGAGTTCACCCGGAGATACGGCGGGGACCGGCCCATAGCGGTGGTGCGTTCGCCGGGACGGATCAACCTGATGGGCCGCCACATCGATCATCAGGGAGGGACGGTCAATGTCATGGCGGTCAATCGGGAGATCGTCGTTGTGGCAGCGCCGCGCACGGACGACGTGGTTTCGCTGGCCAACACGAACGGGTCGGTCTTTTCGGAGGAGGCCTTTCGGATATCGGATTTGATAGCGCAGTTGAACTGGGACGATTGGCAGAGGGTGGTGGACGGGCCGCGTCTGGAGCGGTTGCTGGAGGCGGCGCGGGGGGATTGGGCCAACTATGCAAAGGCGGCGGTCCTGCGTTTGCAGGAGCAGTTCCGGGACCGGCGGCTGCGCGGACTGGACATGCTGGTGAGCGGGGACATTCCGATGGGGGCGGGGTTGAGTTCGTCTTCGGCGCTGGTCGTGGCGACGGCGGAGGCGGTGCGGGTGTTCAATCGGCTGCCGGTCAGCGCGCAACGGTTAGTGAGTCTTTGCGGGGAGGGCGAGTGGTTTGTCGGGACGCGGGGCGGGGCGGCGGACCACGCGGCGATCAAGCTCTCGCGGCGGGGTTGCGTGACGCGGGTTGGGTTTTTTCCGTTTCGGGTCGAGGCCTCGGCGCGGTTTTTTCCCGACCACGATCTGGTAGTGTGCAACTCGGGTCTTTATGCGGGCAAATCCAACGAGGCGCGCAATGTTTTCAATGGGAAAGTGACGGCGTATCACATTGGGCGGGCCTGGTTCAAGATGCTGCGGCCGGACTTGGCGTGCCGCATCGAGCACCTGCGCGACATCAACCGGGAGCACCTTGGGCTGACGCACGCGGTCTTTGCCGGCCTGTTGAGCCAGTTGCCCGAACGGATTGGCCGGCGCGAGGTCCAGCGGACTTTCGGGCAGATGGCCGGGGTGGAGCGGGAGAGGCTGGAACGGATGTTCCGGACGCACGACGCGCCCGCCGCCGGGTATGCGGTGCGGGGTGTGGTGATATTTGGCCTTTCGGAGATGGCGCGAGCGCGGCGCTGCCTGGAGCTGCTCAGGGGCAATGAGCCGGGCGAGCTGGGGCGGTGCATGGCGGTCTCGCACGATGGGGACCGCGTTTTGCGCGCGCGCGCGGGGACTGGCGGGCGGGGGCCGCTTCCGGGGCAGGGCGGGACACGATTCGCGCAGTGGGCGGCCAAAGCGGGGCGGGCGGCGGACATTGGCCAGTTAGCCGGGGATTACGGCTGCAGCCTCCCGGCCCTGGACAGGATTGTGGACCTGGCGCAGCGTCAGCCGGGGGTGGAAGGGGCGCAACTGGCGGGGGCAGGGCTGGGCGGGTGCATCATGGTGCTGGTTCGCAAGACGCACACGGCTGGCCTGCTCAAGGCCCTGGGTGAAGAGGGAATCAAGGCCGAGGTGTTTCGGCCTATTGCCGGGGCCTGCACGCTCAGGATGGGGGAGGATCGAGCAACAGGCGCCTAATGATACTGCATCCGGTAGATGACGTAGAGGAGGCAGGCGACGAGGGCGGAGAAGAAGAGTCCGGCGGCGATGGTCCATCTCAGGACCGCTTTCTGTTTGCGCCGCAAGGCCTTGCCGCCCATGCCGGGCAGGAGGTAAAAGCGGTGGCGTTCTTTATCTTTGGCAGACCGAAACATTCAGACTCTCCGCACGCAGGCCGGGCTCAACGCGGCGGGCAAGACCGGCGTTGCGAGCCGATTGCCTTGCATGGCCGGACCCGGCAGGCAGTGCAGATTGCGATCAGGACGCCCCTGGTGTCAAGGGCAAGATTCAGCCGTGGGTCAGACCGGCCAGGGCCAGTGACAAAGTTCTCCGCAAGCCATTGTAGGAGACGACGTAAGGAGTCTCTGATTGAGTTTGGGGCCAGCGAAAGCCTCGGCCCCTCGGGGGCCATTGATCAGAGACTCCTTACGTCGTCTCCTACGGAGAGTGGGGCCCGTTTCGGCGACTTTGTCACTGGCCCTGTCAGACCGGCTCGGCAAGGCCGGCCTCCTGGCCGGTGAGTTTTCTCATGCAATCGGGGCAGGCGGCGTGGGTGAAAACGGCGTCGGAATGGTTCTGAACGAAGACCTCAACCTGTCTCCAGAATCCCTGGTCATCGCGGATCTTCTTGCACCAGGCGCAAATCGGAACCAGGCCGCTAAGGGTTTTGACTTTGGCCAGGGCCTCCTGCAGCTCCCGGATGAGCGACTCCTTTTCCCGCTCGGCAATCTTGCGGGCAGTGATATCGGTGGCGTAAAAATTGGCGTAGCCGGCGTCCGGGATGGGGACGATCAAGAACGCATAGACGCGGCCCTCGAAGTCAGCCTCGAATTCGTGGCGGGCGCCCTGTTCGAATGAACCGGCCAGCAGGTCCATCCATTTGCCGGAAATGAGGTCGCCCACCTGGCAACCCAGCGCCCGAAGCACTTGAGCGCCGGTTTGGTTGCTGTAGAGCACCCGGCCGGTTCGATGGAGCCGCAGGACGGGGCTGGGGCTTTCGGCGGGGATGCGGGCGAGGACCTCATTTTCTGTGAGGGCACGCTGGAGGTTGTTATTGGCGGCCAGGATCTGGTTTCGAAGCTCCTCGGTAGTTCGGATGACAGCCAGGGCATCGGAACTGGCGCCCAGGAGGATGGAGAGCAAGTTGAAGGTGACTTCCTGGCTGGGGACGCGCTCTCGCTCGAGGAGGCCGCAGAACATGCCCAAGCGGTGAGTCGCCACGCCCAGGGTATGGAAGAGGCCCCGGACCGGCCCGGCCTGGGCCTGGGCCGTGAAAAAGACAGGCCGATTCTGCCGCAGGGCCCAGGCGAACCGCCCGGTCCTGATCTCCTGGCCAACGAGCTTATCCATGAATTCTGATTGGCCGTGCGGGGCGCAATGGACCAAGTCGAAACCGAGGTCCCTGGGGTTGATCATGAAAAAGCCGACCGTTTTGAAGAGGCCCAACCCCAGGACATAGAGTTCGGTCATCTGCAAGAGGGCCTTGACCTCCCGCTGGTCGGCCAGGTCATGGCGAAAGTGCTCGAGGGCAGCGAAGAGTCCTTGAAAATCCAGGCTCCCGGCGCCTTGCTTTTGCAGTCTGCCGACGCCGGTCTTGAAGAACTCGGGATAGATGGAATCGTAGTTCACCGGTCACCTCGAGGCCGCGCTCCGGTTTGCGCCATGAACGGCTGGCCGAGCTATGTTGCCTGCTGCGCGCATGTTGTCGAATGCCCAAGAGCGGCCTTGTCAGGCACTCTGAGAAAGGCCTCCTGAACGATCTCAATCTGTTCGTCAATCGAGCGGATGACAGACTCGAGAATATTGGTGGCCAAGCCGACCCGTTCCCAGGCCTTCTGGTTGAGAGGGGGGACGAACCGTTCGCCGGAGCGGCCCATTTGCATGGCGTGAACCAGGTAATCGGCCAGGTGGACGATGGAACTCTCCAACTGGTACACCCCGGCGGCCATGGGATGGTGATGACAAGCAACGGCGCTGACCAGATTGGCCGGATATTGCCAGGAGCGCATCAGGGTTTCGCCGATCAGGGCGTGATCGAAACCCAGGATGCAGACCTCCGCCTCCCGCAACAGCATCCGCCGGCTTTGGTAGAGCCGGAAGATCTCGACGACCTGGTTGGGAGCGCGGGAGAAGAGCACCAGGCGTCCCAGGTCGTGGAGCAAGCCGGCCACAAAGAACTTTTCCGCTTTGGGCATCTGGCGGGCGATGGCCAGGCAGCGGGCGCCGATCCCGCAGGCCAGGGAATGTTTCCAAAATGATTCCATGTCCGCCAAATCCGCCCCGATTCCGTCAAAGAGTTCCACCACGCTCGAGACCAGGAGCAGGTCCTGCACCTGCTGGATGCCAATCACGCTGACGGCCTCGGCGACTGTCTCGAGGCGGCTGTGGAAGCCAAAGAACGAGCTGTTGCCCAGTTTCAGGAGCCGGGCTGTGAGGTCGGGGTCCTTTTCGATGACGTTCCCCAAATCGGCCAGGGTGCTGTGCGGCTCACTCAAGACGGTCTCCATCTCGGCCATCACTTGGGCGTAGGACCCAAGGCTGGGAATCCCCTGGATCAAGTGATTGAGTGTGGTGCTCATGGAGGGAGGCGCTCCCTTTGGAGGGCTTGTTTGGCTCGGCGACGGAGGACCAGGTTGAAGACCTCCTGCTGCACGGGACTCTGGTCCACCGGCTCCCAAAAGGCGGCCGTGAGGTCCCGCTTGAGCTGCTTCAGCGTTTCAGGGGGTAGTTGCTGCAAGAGGTCGGGCAAATCTTCGGAATCTCCGCAGGCCTCGACCTGGATTTCGGCAATACCCCAGGCACTGAGGATGTCGATTTGCCTGCCGTTCAGCGCGCACCCGGCGGGGATGAGGAGCATGTTGTCCAGATTCCGGACGTCCACGCTCACGATCATCCCGCCCTGCAACGACTCGAGTTTGACGTTTGGCATGCTCTGGCTCAAGGGCACACTGCGCCCTTGGCTACGGTATCGGCAGAATCCGCAGGGACTTGAGGACACGTAGCGCAGGTTTCCAACCTGCTGTGTCGCCGACTTCCAGTCGGCAGGGTGGCGGAAGCACCCAAGCCGCCAGAGTGGACGCACGCCTGCGGATTGGAAATCCGCGATACGGCAGACTGGAAGTCTGCGCTACGCCTCTCTCTCCGACGCTCCCTGCGCTCCCCGACGCTCCCCGCGCTCCCAAGCACCCCTGGGCACACTTCACCTATTTGGTTAGCCGCCTAATCGTAATCTTAATCCTGCTCCTACTCTCCTTCGCACAACCGGTAATCAGAATTGGCTTTGATTCGTTCGGATTAGGATTAGGAGCAGGATTAAGATTAGGAGCCAGAAGCTGCCACCCAAAAAACTGAAACGCTCCACGCTCTCACGCTCCACGCTCCCCACGCTCCACGCGCCTACTGCGCCGGCTCAACGCCGGCTGTGCCGGGGTGGCGAATGTCCCGGGCCTCGCAAAAATAGACGACTTCCTCGGCGACGTTCTTGGCGTGGTCGGCGATGCGTTCGAGGCTCTTGGCGACCACCATGAGGTTGAGGCAGCGCGAAATGGTGTCCGGGTTTTGGACCATCTGAGTGGCAAGCTGGCGGTGGATTTCCTTGTTCATGGCATCGACCTGCTTGTCCTGGGGGATGAGGGCGCGGGCAGCCGCCGGGTCATGATTGACGAAGGAGTCCAGGGCGCGCTTGAGCATCTGGAGGGCGAGGTTGGCCATTTGGGGGATCTCGACGACCAGCTTCAGAGGGGGTTCCTGGCCCAGGTCGCGGGCGCGCTTGGCAATTTGGGTCGCTTCGTCGCCCACCCGTTCGAGGTTCTGAGAGATTTTCATCGCCGCCGTGATGAGCCGGAGGTCGGTGGCGAACGGGGCTTTGGCCAGGAGTTGGATGGCCAACTCGTCCACCTCGATCTCGAAGCGGTCGATGGCCCCGTCCTCATTGCGGACGCGCAGGGCCAACTCGTGGTCCCGGGTGACCAGCGCCTGGACGGCACGCCGAACGGAGGATTCGGCATAGCTGGCCATCCTCAAGAGTTTCTCTTTCAGCCCCGCCAGTTCGCTTACAAAGTGCTGCATAGCTCGAATCTCAGCCAAAGCGTCCGGTGACGTAATCTTCTGTCTGCTGCTTGGCAGGATTGGTGAAGATTTTCGCCGTGGCGCCGAACTCGACGAGTTGGCCCAGGTAAAAAAAGGCGGTGTAATCCGAGACGCGCGCCGCCTGTTGCATGTTATGGGTAACGATAACAAGGGTGAAGTTCTCTTTCAGCTCGAGGATCAACTCTTCGATGCGGGCCGTGGCCAGCGGGTCCAGCGCCGAAGCCGGCTCGTCCATGAGCAGGACCTCCGGTTGCACGGCCAGGGCGCGCGCAATGCACAGGCGCTGTTGCTGGCCGCTGGAGAGGCTGATGGCGGGGGCGTCGAGCCGGTCCTTGACTTCATCCCACAAGGTAGCCATGGCCAACGACTGATGCAATCGTTGGGCCAACACGGCCCGATCCCGCACGCCGTTCAACCGCAAACCGACGGTCACGTTCTCCGCGACCGACATCGTCGGGAAGGGATTGGATTGTTGAAAAACCATCCCGACGCGGCGGCGGACGACGGCCGGCTCGACGCCCGGGCCATAGATGTCCGCGCCAAAGAGGCGGACCTGGCCTTGAACTCGAGCCGAGGGGACCAGGTCGTGCAAGCGGTTGAGGGCGCGCAGGAGGGTGGACTTGCCGCAGCCGCTGGGCCCGATGATAGCGGTGACCGCGCGGGCCGGAATGTCCATGGAGACTTGTTGGAGCGCCGGCTTGGCGCCAAAGGAGACCGTAAGGTCCCGAATCGTCAGGCCGGCAGCGGCGGGCTGGGCGGCGGCTTCGGCGGCAGCCTCGGCATCAATCGCCTCCTGGGCGCCAGGGGCTCGCCTCGGCAGCGGCCACAGTGGCAGGGTGGGATTGATTTTGTCTTCGGTCATGGCCGCAGGGGACAAATCGCCTTTCAAGGTGTTGTGGTCGAGCGCCATTGCCAGGTGCGATTAAAATCGTCGGTCAACTCACAGCGCCTGTTTGCCCCGGAGGGACTCCCGAGAATAGCCCGGCGTTTCAACGCCGGGTCAGAGAACCAAAAGAGAGGCCCGTCCCGAAGGGACGGCTGAGGGCAACGAGCATTCTCAGTCGTCCCTTCGGGACGAGGCTCTCCGTTCCGGCCTCCCCGGCGTTGAAACGCCGGGCTATTGCCAGATGTCCCTCCGGGACAAAACTCCCGCGGCACATGCCCGACGCTTTTAATCGCACCCGCCATTGCCGGGGCGTTCGCGCGTGAGCGCGCGGACGGTTATGTTGATGATCGCGACCATGAGCAGCAGGACCAGAGCGCCGGCCCAGGCCTGGCGATGCGAGTCCTCGTACGGTGAGATAGCATAGTTGAAAATCTGCAACGGAAGGGCCGCAATCGGCTCGGAGAGATGATGGTTCCAATAGCGATTGCCGAAGGCGGTGAACAGGAGCGGGGCCGTTTCACCCGCCACCCGGGCCAGCGCCAGGAGGATGCCGGTGACGATGCCTTTGAGGGCGGTGCGGGCGACGATCTGAAGGATGGCGCGCCACAGGGGGATGCCCAGGGCCAGGGCGGCTTCACGGTAGCCGTGCGGCACCAACCGCAGGACCTCTTCGGTGGCGCGCATGATCAGCGGGATCATGATGAAACCCAGGACAATGCCCCCCGCCCAGGCGGAGAAGCCTTTCATGGGCACCACGACCAGGGCGCAAACGACCATCCCCCAAATAATGGAGGGGACGCCGTTCAACACATCGGCGGCGAACCGGACCCACCAGTTGAGCCGGGGGTAGCCGTATTCGGAGAGGAAGAGGCCGCCGCACACGCCGACGGGCACACCCAGCAGGGCAGCCAAGCCGAGCAACTCGATGGTCCCCACGATGGCATTGGCCATGCCGCCCCCCGCCTCGCCGACCGGCTTCGGCAATTGGGTGAAGAAGGCCCAGTTCAAGGCGCCAATGCCGGATTTGAGGACCTGATAGAAGACCAGCGCCAGCGGCAAGAGGACCAGCAGGGCACAGGCGCAAGTGACGGCTTGCATCGAAATGTCCTTGAATTTGCGCCAGCGGTGGCAGGGGGCGTTCATGGGTTCACGACGGGGAGAGGGCGGGCCTGGAGAAGGCCGCCAGGAGGAGGCGCGCCAAGGCATTGACCAGCAAGGTAATCCCCAGCAGGACCAAGCCGATCTCGAAGAGGGCCTCGAGATGGACGCTCGGCGGGGTCTCGGTGAATTCGTTGGCAACCACGCTGGCCAGCGTGTAGCCGGGGGCGAAAAGCGAAGCGGCGATTTCGGGGCGGTTGCCGATGACCATGGTCACGGCCATGGTCTCGCCCAAAGCGCGGCCCAGACCCAGGATGACCGCCCCGAAGAGGCCCCTTTTGGCATAACTGAGCACGGCGATGCGGGTCACCTCCCAACGGGTGGCCCCCAGCGCGTAGGCGGCTTCCCGCTGCAGTCCGGGGACCGACCGGAGGACTTCGCGCGAAACCGAAGTGATGATCGGCAGGATCATGATGGCGATAATGATGCCCCCGGCGAGCATGCTCACCCCATAAATCGGCCCCTGGAACAAGGGGACAAAACCGAGCGCCCCTCGCAGCCAGGAAAACAGATGCTCGCGCAGCCAGGGGACCATGATGAAGATGCCCCACAGCCCGAGGATGACACTGGGCACAGCCGCCAGCAGTTCGATGAAGAGCGTCAGCGCCGGGCGCAGCCATTGCGGGGCCAACTCCGTAAGATAGAGGGCCGTGCCGATGCTCAGCGGCACCGCAATCACCAGCGCGATCACCGAAGAAACCAGGGTGCCAAAGATAAACGGCAGCGCCCCGAACTGTTCGTTGACCGGGTCCCAATCGGTGCCGGCCAGAAAGCGCCAGCCGAATTTCCGAAGCGCGGGCTGCGAACCGCGGGCCAGCTCGCAGCCGATGATGAAGATCAACGCGATGACTGAGAGGGCCATCAGCAGCGTCAGCCACTTGAACACCCGCTCGCTTGCCGCCCGGCGCCACAGGGCGCCTGGCGCTACAGCGGGCGGACTCTCGGTTGTCATCGGGCCCATAATCCGTCCGCCCTAGTACCGGATGGCCTTAATCCGTTCGAGAATCCTCGCCCGGAGAGTATCCGGCAGGGGCGCGTAATCCAAAGCGGGGGCCATGGCCTCGCCTTTGGTCGAGGCCCAGTTCAAGAACTCCACCAGTTTCCTGCCTTTGGCCGGGTCTTTCTGCCGTTCATAAACCAGCAGCCAGGTAGCACCGGAAATGGGGTAGGCCCTTTCGCCTGGCAGGTTGACCATCGAAAACCGGAAATCGTCCGGGATCTTGGCGGCGGCCAGGGCCTCGGCCACCGATTCCAAGGAGGGGGCGACGAAGACGCCAGCGGCGTTCTGGATTTCGGCATACGGCAGTTTGTTCTCGTGGAGGTAAGCCAAATTGACATAGCCAATGGCGCCGGGCAATTGTTTCACCTCGCCGGAAACGCCTTCGTTGCCTTTGGCGCCAGGCCCCGTGGGCCACTTGACGGAGGCATTGCGGCCCACGCGGGTCTCCCACTCCCGGCTGGCGCTGCTCAGGTAATCGGTAAAAATGTAGGTGGTGCCGCTGCCGTCGGAACGGTGCACGACCACGATGTCCGAGCCCGGCAAACTCACGTCCGGGTTGAGCGCCCGGAGCCGGCGATCATTCCATTGGGTGATCCGGCCCAGGAAAATGCCGGCAACCGCGGCGCCGTCGAGCCTGAGCCGGGGCGAGCCGGGCAGGTTGTACGTGACGGCCACCGCGCCGGCAACGGTGGGAATGTGAAGGATCTTTCCCGGGGCCCTCGCCAGGTTCGCCTCGCTCATCGGGCTGTCCGACGCCCCGAAGTCCACGGTTTGTTCGAGGATTTGCTTCTGTCCTCCGCCCGAGCCGATGGAGGTGTAATTAAAGCGGACCGACGGGTCGACTTTGGCATATTCATCGAACCACTTGGAGTAGAGGGGATTGGGAAAGGTGGCGCCGGCCCCGTTGATGAGCATCTGGGCCGGCGCGCCCCATTGGGCCGCCAGCAGGCAGCCTGAGAGACACAACAACGTGAAGGTCATGCTGTTCAGTCCGGCCTTCATTTCAGGTTCACACAGTTGGCGGCTTTCTCTCCATCTGGTTATCCGGTCGTTAGCCTCAGGCCACAGCGTTACGAAATCATGTCTCCATTGTTACAGTTTGGTGACAAAGAACGCCCGGCAACCCTGCCAAACTGCCCGGCTCCTTTCATTTTTGAGCGCGCGTTGGGACCATGAACCTCGGCGTAGCGGCGTCTCGACAAGGCGCCACTGGATGGATTCGCAGCCAAAAGGCGCCTGAATTGAAAATTGAAAATTGAAAATTGAAAATTGGCGAGGCGGCGGAGCAGCGAAGGCACGGTTCATGGGGATTTGCCACAAATATCCTCTCCTTGAAGCCGGACCTCCAAGCAGCCGTCACGATAAAAGGCCCTTTTCGGTCGCTCACCGCCTTTTCCCCGAAGGGAAGACGACCCTTCCCAAAATGTCAGGCTTCGAAAGGATGGGGTGAACAGCTAAAACAGCCGGGATTGCCCGGTTATCACCGAGAGTGGCGAAGTCTCCATCAAGGAGCGTGCCTTTGGCGACATCGAAAATGCCTTCCTGGGTTCTATAGTTCTCCTGGTGCGGGGCGCCATTGATGTAAAGCGTTCCGGTTCTGACCTCGAGCTCCTCGCCAGGCACGCCGACGATGCGCTTGACGATTAGCTTGGCGGCGTATCGCGCGACCACGATATCACCTCGGCGCGGTTCAGTGTTTTGGTAAGCACGCTTGTCCACCAGCAGCACATCGCCAGACCTCAGCGTCGGGAGCATGCTATCGCCCACCACAATCGTGAGCTGGAAGTGAGCATGGAAAACCAGCAGTGCGGAAATCAAGGTGACGCCGGCTATTGCCAGGCGGTGGCGCCGAAGAGCCTGCGTTGCCTTCGTCGTGACTATGGTCCTTGCCTTTCTCATTCGCTTCCGGGCAGGGCTGTGGCGTAAAGGTGCGTCAACTCCTTGCCCGGCTTCGCCTCGATCAGGGCCGCCTGCACTGCATCCCTGCCCTCGAAATCCAGAGGAATGGCGGTCAAGTGCCTCAAGCCGGCAAGGACGTCCTCTTCGCGCCCGGCCGCCCTGCCGAGGGCAATCGCATCTTTTGCAAAGCGGGCCACGACGGGATGCATCGGATGCTCATAAAGCCCCTTCAGGTACACCTCTATCCAGCGGTCAAAGCGGCCGGCCGTTTTGAGAGCAAGAAGAAGGTCCTGAGCACAGTATAAGTCCTGCTCAGTCCCTTCAAACTCCTGCATGCCGCGCTCCAGATCGCGGATCGCACCCTCCAAACGAGGCTCGGATGTTTGCCGGGAAACCGCCCGCCTGCCCAGGAACAAATGCTCCGCCAAAAGCCGGTTTTGAACCTGCAACCGCAACCGAAGGCATAACCCCTGCAGACTATTCCTGGCGTTTTTAATCCTTGAGAACGAATCCGGGCCGATGAGGTAGTCAAGCGGCGGTATTGACCAGGCTTGAGTGACTGATACCTCACCAGTTCGTTGAGCCCGGAGCCAATAGCCAGCCCCGCCAGCGGTGAGGACGAGCATGACCGCCCAGATAAGCGGGCCGGTCTTCATGATCGCTTTTGCGCGCGTTTTCATATCTGCGCAATCCTACGCGCTCCAGCCTTAAGGAGACATTAAGATGAAAAGAGAATCTCTTCCCAAGGCCGCTTCTGACCCACACTCAGTCACGGAAGAGGCTCGGGCTGGGTTCATCCTTAACCCCTTCACGGCCGAGGCGGGGACCGACTCTGGAGGACGCCGATTGGGTCATGTACGGTGTCCCGCTGTGCCTCTCTTCACCTTGCCGACTTTGTATGGGGGCGGCCTTTCGCCGAAATGCAGCGCCGTGGGTTCGCCAACCCACTCCCTCCACTGTTGGAGGATGCGGTTGAGGTCGCCTTTGTAAGGTTCCTGCGCCAGAAGGGCGAAGTCTTTGATTACGCGGTGACAAACGGTTTGCTTTGGCGCCGGTTTCGCGATCTCGTCCGGCCCAAACAGCGGGAGAGTCTCGCCACTCTCTTCTTCTCTCTCGGTCGATTCGAGCCTGCTCACGAAGTCTCCCATTGGCTCTAAACCTTTGCCAAAGCGTCGGAGCGTCGCGCCGATCGCCTCGGGGCTGTCGTCCACCCCAATCCAGCAGCGGCCCAGATGCGATGCCACGTTCAAAGAGGTGCCGCAACCGGAGAAACAATCGAGCACCAGGTCGGTTGGGTTGGTGGAGGCCTCGACAAGGCGCTTGAGCAGGTTGGGATTCTTCTCGGTAGGGTAGCCCGAGACCGCGATGTTCTGGTTGTGGGCGTCCCGGAAGTCCATCCAGATGTCCTGAACCGGCACGCCCTCGCTTTGGTCGAGGTAAATCTTTCGCCGCGGATTACCCGTGGGCGACCAGTAGATTTCGCCGCGCGCGTCCATTTCATCAAGGGTTCGCGGAGGGTATTGCCAGTGTTTCCCAGGGGGCGGTTTCATGCCGCGCCAAGGCTGGCCGGTCTCACCGTTGCGCACGCCCGGCGCGTGGACTGGGACCTTCTTGTACCGCCGGCCTGTGCCCGCTTCGAGGTACTGGTATTCCTTGGCGGCCCGTTCTTTGGTCCCCGGGTCGACCGGACGGTGCCAGACGTAATCGTCGCTTTTCGTGTAGAAAAGGATGAAGTCGGCAACGTTGCCGTAGGCCCTCCGCGTGTAGTTCTTGGGATTGCATTTCTTGCGCGTGATCCAGTTGCGGAAGTTGGCGCGGCCAAACACCTCGTCCATCACCGCTTTGCCGAGGAACGCCATGTTGTCGTCCAGATGGACATAGATGGAGCCATCGTCGGCCAACAACTCGCGGAGAAGAATCAGACGCTCGCGAAAGAATTCGAGGTAACGGGCCCCCTCCAGCAAGTCGGTGTAAGCGTCGTTCTGATTGCGCGACTGGAACACGCTCTTGGTCGCGTAGGGCGGGTCGATATAGACGAGCCGGACTTTGCCGCACACGTCCGCCTCCCCTCTGAGGGCGGCAAGGACGGGCAGATTGTCACCGAAGTAAAGCCGGTTCAAGGCGGGCTCGTCGCATCGCTCCGGCCAGAGCTGGCGGCAACTCGCGGGCGGCGTCAGGAGGATGTCACGCTCGGGCTTCTTTCCTTCGTAGGTCAGATGCACGTTCGTGTTCCCGGCGTCGTTTCCATCTCCGCCAGGCGGAGGCGGAGCGCTCTGCCATTTGGTTCTCGGAATTCCAGTGGCCATGGTAGTGTCACGACAGGAGCCACTCGCGAGTGATCCGCTCAGGGACCATGCGCAGCGTGGCGACGAGAATCTTGCCGGGGCGTCTTTGGCCCTCCTGATGGCGATTGTTCCACTGCCGGGGAGTCTGCCACTTCGGCCCCATCCGATCAAGCCCGACAGCGCGCATTTCCGCGCGACGTGACTCTGGGCCACGATCTGCCGCAGTGAAGCTTTTCCAGGCTACTCGTGGCGGGCGGCCAGGTAGCGTTCGGCGTCAATGGCCGCCGCGCAGCCGGACCCGGCCGCCGTAATCGCCTGGCGATAGACCCGGTCGGCGCAATCGCCGGCCACGAACACGCCCGGGACGTTGGTGGCGGTGCTCCGTTTCGGGATGATGTAGCCGTGTTCGTCCAGGTCCAGGGTTCCCTTGAAAAGTTGAGTGTTCGGCAGATGGCCGATAGCCACAAAGACCCCGGCGCAGGGGAGGAGGCTCTCGGCGCCGGTCTTGAGGTTCTTGAGCCGCACGCCGGTCACCTTGCCCTGGCTGGCATCCGCAATGTCGACGACGACCGAATCCCAAATTGGCTGGACTTTCGGGTTAGAAAGCAGCCGCTCGGCCATGATCTTCGAGGCGCGCAGCTTGTCGCGGCGGTGCGCCAGATAGACGATCGAGCCGAAGCGCGCCAGGTACATGGCCTCTTCGCAGGCGGAATCCCCTCCGCCGACCACGACGAGGGGCTGATTGCGAAAAACCGGCAGCGCCCCGTCGCACGTGGCGCAATAGGTAACTCCTTTGTTCTCGAGCTTTGACTCGCTCTCCAGCCCGAGGCGCCGGTGGCGGGCGCCGCTGGCGACGATGAGCGTCTCCGCCTCGAGGCGCTCGCCGTCGATAGTCAGGACCAGGGGTTGCCGGGACAAATCCAGGGCCTCGAGGACGCCGGACTGTATCCTGGCGCCGAACCGTTGGGCCTGCTTCTGCATCCGCATAGCCAGTTCATAACCGTCAATCCCATCCGGAAAGCCGGGATAATTCTCCACGGTGGTCGTCGTAGTGAGCAAACCGCCGGGTTGGCTGCCTGCGATCACCAACGGCTTCAAATTGGCCCGCGCGGCATAGAGCGCGGCGGTCAGCCCGGCGCAGCCCGAGCCCATGATGACAACTTGTTCCATTCAGTACTTGAGCCGATAGAACATGTTCCCGGCGGGTGCGGTGAGGGTGATGCTCTTAGTGGTGCCGTTGTCGTTGATGGGTTGCGGCACCGCTTCCCAGGTGGCCGGGTTGAGGCTGGTGCTCTCCTGGAGGGCAAAACCGGTCGAGGGTGAGGGCCACGAGATGATGACCTCCGGCCCCGAGACAGAAACCGAGAGCTGCGGACTGCCGGGATTGACGGGCGTGGGGGCGAAGGCGCTCCAAAAGCCGCCCACGATGCTGTAATTGCCGCCGCTGAGCACGCCGGCATCCGGCTGGCCGATGGTGCCGGTTACCGAATACGTGCCTCCGCTGCTGGTCCCGCCCCCGCCATCGATGGAGAACCACGAGAGATCATAGGTCTGCGCCCTCGCCGAGAGGGCCATCGACGCAATGAGACAAGACCCGAGGAAAAACAGAAGCTTCATCGTTTTCATTTTGAACTCTGAAATGGTCGAACCAACCAACCATACCAGATGACCCGGGCAAGTCAATCATGGAGGCTCAATCCAGCAGATGCAACTGCGGCGGCCGGGTGGCATCGAGGGGGTTGATCGTGAAAGCGGCAGCCTCCAGTTTGGACAACCACTCCTGAATCATCAACCTGGCGGCTTGGACATCCAACCGGTCGTGAGTTTCCGGGTATTGCCCTAAATTGGCTCCTGCCAGCCTGAACAGCGCCGCCGCCGGGCAAAGCCGGTTTTTCGCCAAGTGGACGAACGCGCCTGCCAGTTGGATCAGGCCCTTGTAGAACGCTCCCTTCGGTCCCCGGCGCTGCGGGAGCCAGAGGGGTTCCAAGACCTCATGGGCCTCGTAGAAGAGCTGCCGATTGAAGCACTCAAAGTAACCCAGGTAGCGCGCGTCCAGGGCCCTTCCGTGGAACCGCGCAATCGCCGCCGCAATCCTGACATCCTTCCCGGTCACAAAGCACTGTAGCCCCGCAGGCGGGCCCGCTCAAGCTTTGCTCGGGTGCGATTAACAGCGTCGGGCATGCGCCCCGGAGGTTTTGTCCCGGAGGGACATCTGAGAATAGTCCGGCGTTTCAACGCCGGGGAGGCCAGAACGGAGACCCTCGTCCCGAAGGGACGACTGAGAATACTCGTTGCTTTCGGCCGTCCCTTCGGGACGGAACTACTCTTTCGGTTCGCTGACCCGGCGTTGAAACAGATTTCTCGGAGGGGCAGTTGATTAGACACTTTGGCTATTTGAAGCGGAAGTCGAGCTTGAAGTTGTAAAGCCAGGGCACCCGCGGATCGA
>Ga0187889_10002694_pt1 | contig 16768 bp, 12 predicted proteins | sample June2016WEW_7_10_2_FD_132992 | JGI IMG/M metagenome (GOLD analysis project Ga0187889, IMG submission 132992) | Peatland microbial communities from SPRUCE experiment site at the Marcell Experimental Forest, Minnesota, USA - June2016WEW_7_100 | ecosystem: Environmental > Terrestrial > Soil >... | reverse complement strand
GGAGGGCTGATGCAAGTCGGGCTAGGTGGAGAGGAGTGTGGGAGGCCGAGACGGTGAGGCGGAGGCGGGCCGTGCCTTCGCGGACAGTGGGGGGACGAATGGCCTGAACGAAGATGGCCTGCTGGCGTAGGCCGGCAGAAGCTCTGACCGCGTCTTGGTCGGAGCCGAGGATGATGGGGAGGATGGGAGTGGCGCAGCGGTCCGAGGCTGGGAGCTGGAGGAGGGCGCGGAGTTGGCTAGCATTTGCCATTAGCCTGGCGCGGAGCTCGTCGCCGTGCGGCGAGGCGACGATGGCGAGGGAACGCAGGGCAGCGGCGGCAAGGGGAGGGGGGATGGCCGTGGTGAAGACGAAGGTTCTGGCGCAATTCAGGAGGAGCTCGCGCAAAACCGTGGAGCCAGCGACGAAGGCGCCGGCGCAGCCGAACGCCTTGCCGAGCGTGCCAACCAGGATGTCGGGTACGACGGCTAGCTCGGCGCACAGACCCGAGCCGCGCGGACCAAGGACGCCCAGAGCGTGGGCCTCATCCACCAGAAGGGCAGCATCGTGGGCGCGCGCCAGCTCGCTCAGGTCGGCGAGGGGAGCCAGGTCACCGTCCATGCTGAACAAGGACTCGGTGACAAGGAAGCGGCGCCGGTGTTGGGCGGCAAAATGGCGGAGGTGACGCTCGGCCTGGTCGAGACGGAGGTGGGGATATAGGGCAAGCTTGGCCCCGGACAGCCGGCAGCCGTCGATGAGGCTGGCGTGAATGCCACGGTCGGCCACTATCAGGTCTTGGGGGTTGGCCAGGGCGGAAAGGGCGCCCAGGTTGGCCTGGTAGCCGGTGGGGAAGAGCAAGGCGGCCGGGAGGCCGACGAATGCGGCCAACTGGAGCTCGAGCATACGGTGCTCGGGAAGGTTGCCGGAGACTAGGCGGGAGGCGGCGGCCCCGAAGCCAGATCGACGGGAAGCTTGGGCGGCAGCGTCAGCGAGATCGGGATGGGAAGCAAGGCCGAGGTAGTCGTTCGAGCAGAAGGAGAGGAGGGGTATGTCGCCCGCCATTGGTTCGATGCGTGACGTGCCGCCGAGATCGGCGAGGCTGCGCAAGCGGCCGCGCGCCTCCAGGGCAGCTAGCTCAACGGTCAGCTGGTCGGTCAGTGACGAGGGCAAGAGCTGGGAATTTTGGGGTCGTTATCCGGCTTGTCAATCGTTGGCTGATCGATGGTTCCCGATGTTTCACGTGAAACACGCGCACCCGGCCACGGCCTAGGCCACGGCCTAGCCGTTGGCGTAGCGCACGGCCTAACCATTAGAGCCTGACCATTAGCGCACGGCCTAGCCATTGGCGTAGCGCACGGCCTAGCCACCCCTGCCGGCGGCTGAGGTGGGGACGGTACCGCCGGTTCCCGATGTTCCACGTGAAACATAGGCACCTGCCCATCGCGCCGCTCCACCACCGCTCGAATAACTTTCCGCGTCAGCGGAGCGTGGGGAAGTCGCTTCGGCGAAGGGGAGCGCCGTGAAGAGCAGGACCAGGCCGCCCGGTCGGACCAAGCGCGAGCCGCGCGCCAGCCACTCCCCGGGTGGAAAGGTGGCGCGCGACGACGCGACGTCAAAAGCTCCGCTTGGCAGGTCCTCGTCGCGCTGGCGCAGCGCCCTCAGCTCCAGTCCCGCCGACGCTGAGGCCAGCCGCGCAGCGGCATTCAGGAAGGCCGCGCGCTTTGCCCTGGGCTCTACCAGGGTAACCCGACAATCGCCACGCAGGAGGGCAAATGGAATGGCGGGCAAGCCCCCGCCCGAGCCTATGTCGACAACGCATGCCGTCGGTGGCACGAGCCTGGCCATGGCAAACGAGTCAGGCAGGTGCTCGCCGATCAGCTCGACCAGGCTTTGAGCCCCGGTTAGATTTATGCGACGATTCCAGGTCAGGAGAAGGGCAAAGAACGACAGCAGATGCTCGATCTGCTCCTGCCCTACCTCCCGACCCCAATCGCTGGCGAGCCGGGCGATACGCTCACGCCCGTCCTCCTGCTCTGCGTCTGACATCCCGGAAGTATCGCCACAGACCCTGACTCGCAGCAAGCCCGCCACCTGGCGATGTGCCCCGGCAGAGAGCCCAAGACTCCAAGGGCTCCAAGACTCCGGGGCTCCAAGGGCTCCGAGACTCCAAGACTTCAAGCGACCAAGATCCGAGACCACAGCCAAGCGCCACGACCAGTCAGCTGCCTGCAGCTGCCCTGCGCCATGAGCCGCTCCTGCCCCCTCCCGCTGTGCCGTTTCTTCATACCCGCATAGACTCTGCCCCCGGGCCCGATCTAAAATCACACCGGGGGGCAAGGCAATGGACACGGCTCAGGCAAGAAGGCGGCTCCTGTTGGTCGGAGGCGATCCCAAGAGCCTCCGGGTACTGGAGTTCAGCCTCAAGAAATCTGGGTTCGCCGTCAGCACCGCGGCAGGGGCAGGGCAGGCGCTTGCTCTCCTCGAGGCGTCACCTCCCGACATCATCATTTCCGACACCGACCTCGACGACGGAGATGGCTTCGAGCTATGCCGTCGTGTCAAGGCCAAGGGCGACTGGAGCAAGATCCCTTTCATTTTCGTGTCCGGCCGCAAGTCAATAGAAGACAAGCTACGAGGGCTCGAGCTCGGCGGTGACGATTACCTGGCCAAACCCATCTACATCAGGGAAATCGCCGTGCGTGTGCGGACAGCGCTCCAGCGCGCCGAGCGCGAGCGCATGGAGTCGCGGCGAGACGGCCGGACTCGGTTTGCCGGCGACATTGCCGAGGTTGGCGTGGCGGATTTGCTCCAGATCGTCGAGGTCAACCGCAAATCGGGAATAATCCACCTGGTCAACCCGCAGCACCATGCCTCGATCTTCTTTCGCGCCGGCAAGGTCCTCGATGCCAACGTCGGCCGGCTCACGGGCGTGACGGCCATCTACCGTCTCTTCTCCTGGTCCGAGGGGCGGTTTGCCGTGGAGTTCAAGCCGGTTCGCCGCCATGACGTGATCGCGACACCAATAACGGCGCTGCTCATGGAGGGCATGCGGAGGCTTGACGAAATAGCCCGGCTCCACGAGAAGCTGCCTCCCGCGCGAACGGTGCTCGAGGTCGCACGCCTTCCCGCCGAACAGCTGCAAAGCCTGCCCGTCGAGATGAGCTCGCTTCTAGGCCTGTGCGACGGTGTTCGCACGTTGCAACAGGTGGTCGAGGACGCCGACTATCCCGATCTCGAGTCGCTCACCATCTTGGCCCATCTGCTCGCGACACGTATGGTGGTTGCGCGTGTTCCTCCCGAAGGCACGCGCGAGCCCGAGCCGGACGAGCGCCTCGCCCGTTGGGCGTCGGAAGGGGACGAGACAGCCGGGCAATCGGGCGAGGATATGTTCGATGGCTCCGACCTACCGGGCGAGCCGTCTGACACCCATGCCTCACACGCGGTCCCTGTCCAGACTTCGCTCGCGCCCGGGCAGACACTGCGACTCACCTCTTTGGCGGCGTCCCCTCCCGTGGTGTCCCGCCCCGGGGCAGAGCGGGGCGACATCGCTGCCGCGCCCCCGGCTTTAGACTCCGGGCGGTTGGCCGATTTTCGCCCGCGCGAGCAAGCTCACAGCGAAGATCCCACGGACGGACTGTCCTTGGAGCAGATGGCGTTCCCAGAAGCATTGATCAAGCCTTCATCCCTTGCTGCCATTGAGCCTTCATCCCTTGCTGCCATTGAGCCTTCATCCCTTGCTGCCATTGAGCCTTCATCCCTTGCTTCCCCCGAGGTAGCATCCGCCGGAGAGCCTCCCATCACCGCTAGCCTCGCCGACCACGGGGGCGAATCCGCGACGGCCAAGCCGCTCGGCCTAGCCGAGCGCATGCTCAGCGACGACTCAAGCCTGACGAGCTCGGCGATGCGCGAAGCCATGGCGGAAAATGCCGGAGTCGGGCAAGGCGCCATCCCCAGCTCTATCGCCGCGGAGCAGCACACGCGGGAGTATGGCAGCCCGGAGGAGGAGGCGGCGGTTGCTCTGGTCGACGAGGTCGTCTCGGGCACCCACGGCCGCCGCGACAACCCGACGCCGGGTGCGCCGAGCCGTCCCGCCAACGAGGTGGACTGGGGGGCTTGGCCCAGCTCCACGACTTCGGCCGAGGTCACGCACCGCCTGGCTCTTGGCATCGTGCCCTTGCCCACGACCCGCCCCGACGGGCTTCTCGAGCCTGCGCTGCGGGCCGAGCTTGCCCAGCAAGCCGAGCCTGCCGAGTCAGCCGAGCACGCCCCCGGCGCGCTGTCACCCGCGGCCGAGGTGGCGGCCACGGGCTCTGCTCCGAGCAAGACCCAAGGCGATGGCGCGCAAGACGGCCGACCTGGGCAACTTGGGCAACTTGGGCAACTTGGGCAACTCGGGCAACTCGGGCAACTTGGGCAGCTTGGGCAAGACCGCCGAGTGGCGAGCAGCGAAGCCAGACCCCGAGAGGTCGAGCCGCCGTCGGGCCAGTCACCAACCTCAGCGGGTGAGCAAGCCGTTCTGCCCGACCATGCTCCGGCCGCGAGCCAGCCAGCCGAGCTCGCCGGTTCGGCGGCCGCCGCGACCCGGGCTCAAGCCCCAACCCCAACCTCGGCGAAGCCGGCGGAGGGACGGCGAGCCGCGGTACACGCTCGAGCTGCGCTCGGCGTGGCGGCTAAAGACGACGCTCTAAATTCTCCTTGCCCCGGAGCGGAGGAAGCGACCGTGACCGCCTTGTTGCCGCTGCCGCCAAGCCGGCGAGTCGTTGATCCAGACGCCATGACGACAGTCGAGATCTGGCAGCGCCGCGACCGGCGCACGCTCTGGGGCCTCGGTGCTGCTGCCTTTGCGGCGGGCGCAGTCGCCTTCGTTCTCCTCTTCCACAAGACTACGTCTCCAGACGCGCCTGCGCCTGTCACCCAGCCGCAGCCCGCCATAACAGCGCTGCCTCCGGTCGCACCTCCGTCCGCGACGGTACCCACAGCGGCAGTGGCACCAGCAGCAACCCCGGCGCTGGCGGCGGCCCCAGCACCAGCGGCCCCGGCGCCAGCGGCGCCAACCCCAGCGCTGGCGGCGGCGCCAAGTTCTGCGCCGGCGGCCGCCGAGCCGGTACCGGCGCCCGCGGCCCCACGCGCTGCCGCCTCCGCGCCGGGACAGCCCGAGCCGGGCCGCCAGGCACACGAGGTCCATCCTGGAGCGGGCGCAAGCGCAACCGCCGCGCAGCACGATGCGCCGGTTCTTCACCGGGAATGCCTACGGGTTGACGCGGGAGGCAAGGGAAAGGCCAAGGCCGTGAGCGTTGCATGTCGGCAGGCACTAGACGCCAATCCCAGCGACGTCGACGCCATGACGATCATCGCTCGGCTCGAGCTCGATCGGGGACGATTTGCCGAGGCCGAGGCTCTAGCCACGAAAATTCTCGCGCTAGACCCACAGCGCCCGGAGGCTTACCTCTACCTGGGCAATGCCGAGGAGGGCACGGGCAAGCCCGATGCTGCTCGCACGGCATACCGCAAGTACCTCGAGCTGGCGCCGAATGGACCGTTGGCTCGCGATTTGCGCGCGATCTTGAGCAACCGCTGATCTCCGCCGGGGTAGGCTGGGGCGGGCCTTTGGTCCTCAGCCTGCTAGCCTGCGAACCCCATGTTGATACTCGGGATAGAAACCTCATGTGACGAGACGGCGGCCGCGGTTATCGAGGGCGGCAGAATCATCCGGTCGAACGTCATCTCATCTCAGGTGCTCGTCCACGCGGAGTACGGGGGGGTGGTGCCAGAGGTGGCATCGCGCCAGCATCTGGCCACGGTGGTCAAGGTGGTCCGCCAGGCTCTAGGCGACGCCCGGGTGGAAGCCGGCGCGCTCGATGGCATCGCGGTAACTTGCGGACCGGGCCTCGTGGGTCCCTTGCTGGTCGGGGTCGAGACCGGGAAGGCCATGGCCTACGCCCTGGGCAAGCCGGTCGTAGGGGTCAACCATCTCGCTGGTCATCTGGCCGCGGTCTTCCTCGAGGATCCGCGCAATCCGCCCCCGCCGCCTCTTCCCCATCTGGCCTTGCTCGTGTCGGGCGGACACACGAGCTTATTGCGCGTGGATGGCAAGGCGACCACGCTGCTCGGCTCCACTCGCGACGACGCAGCCGGGGAGGCTTTCGATAAGGTGGCCAAGCTGCTGGGGCTCGGCTATCCAGGCGGAATGGTCATAGATCGCCTGGCCGCAACCGGGGACCCGGCGGCTTTGCAGTTTCCCCGCCCGCTCCGCGGCCGGGATGACCTCGACTTCTCCTTCTCGGGTCTCAAGACGGCGGTGGCGACGAGGATCGAAAAGGAGGGCAGGCCAGCCGAGTCAGGGTTGGCTGACTTCTGCGCCAGCTTCCAGGCCGCGGTGGTGGACGTGTTGGTGAGGAAGGCGCGGCGGGCGCTGGTGCGCGAGGGACTCCACGATCTGGTGGTATGTGGAGGCGTGGCCGCCAATCGCGGGTTACGGGCCGGGCTGGCCGCGGCGGCGCGGGAGGATGCCTTCGCTCTCTACATCCCGGCGCCCAATCTGTGCACAGACAACGCAGCGATGATCGCGATAGCCGGTACCTGGGCCATCGAGCGCGGTCTTGCCGCTGGCCTCGATCTGAGCGTCGACCCGGGGCTGCCCCTGTCATGACAGATCCAGCCACTACGCCCTCGGCACGCGAGCTGCTGGCGCGCTATGGCCTTTCGCCCAAGAAGGCGCTCGGGCAGAACTTCCTCGTCGATCCGAGCGTGCAGGCGCGCATCGTCGCCAGCGCGCGGATCAGCAGTGAGGACGTGGTGGTGGAGATCGGTGCCGGGCTAGGGGCACTCACGGGCCGTCTCGCCGATGTCGCGAGGCAAGTCATTGCCATAGAGCGGGACGCGGGGCTGGCCGGGGTGTTGCGCCAAGAGCTGGGGCCAAGACCGTCCGTTACCGTCGTGCTCGGCGATGCCCTGGAGTTCGATCTGGTCGCGGCGTCGACCGAGGCTGGCCGGCCGTTGGTCGTGGTCGGCAATTTGCCTTATGTGGTCACGTCACCGCTCCTGTTCGCCCTTCTCGAGGCCGGGTCGGGGCGGCGGGTAGTCGACCGCGCGGTGCTCATGGTGCAAAAGGAATTCGCGCAGCGCATGCTCGCGCCGCCGGGCAGCCGAGTCTATGGCCGCCTGTCGGTGATGGCGCAACAGGCGGCGGAGGCCGAGATCCTGTTCCACGTGGGAGCGGGCGCCTTCCTGCCTCCACCCGCGGTGACGTCGTCCGTGCTACGGCTGCAGCCGCGCGAGCGCCCCCTCGCGGAGGTGGATAGTCGCGAGCGGTTTCAGGCGGTGGTGCGAGCAGCCTTCGGCACGCGACGCAAGATGTTGCGTCGGGCCCTGGAGCCTGCCTTCGGCTCGCGGGCGGCAGTGGCCCTGGCGGCGGCCGGCATTGCGGGTAGCCGCCGGGCGGAGGAATTATCAGTGGCGGATTTCGCTCGCCTCGCCAATGCTCTGGGATCGGATGCCTGAATTACCCGAAGTCGAAACCGTGGTGCGAGGGCTGCGGCCTGCTCTGCTGGGCCAGCGGCTTACTTCGGTGTGGTCGAGCGGCCTGCCCCTGCGCATGCGGCGCAAGCTCGACCTGCGCACGCTGCGAGCTATCTCGGTCGGGGGCAAGGTGCGCGGTCTTCGCCGCAAGGGCAAGGCGATTCTGGTCGACCTCGACCGGGGCGGGCTGCTGGTGCACTTGGGCATGACCGGGCGGCTGCGGCTCCACTCGGCGGGTGACTCCCGGGAGAAGCACACCCACGTCGTCTGGTCCATGCCCGGCAAGCGCGAGCTCCGCTTCGTTGACCCACGGCGCTTCGGTTGGGTGCAGGCCGCGGCCAACGTGGACGAGCTGCCCGAGGTGCGCAGGCTAGGTCCTGACCCGCTGGCCGAGCTTGAAGTTGGGCAGCTGGCCGAGGAGCTTGCCCGCTCCCGCGCACCTATCAAGGCATTCCTTCTCGACCAGCACCGCATTGCCGGGCTGGGCAATATATACGTGTGCGAGGCACTCTTTCGCGCGCGCATCCATCCCGCGGCGGAGGCGGCGGATCTGCGCGGGCAAGCGGCCCCGCTTCTGCAAGCCATCCAGGCCACCCTCGAGATGGCCATCGCCAATTGCGGAACCACCTTCCGTGACTTCGTGGACTCGAGCGGTCAGGCGGGTCGAAATGCCGAGGCGCTGCTCGTCTATGGCCGCGCGGGGGAAATCTGCGGCGCGTGTCGTCACCCGGTGGCGCGGCAGGTTGACGCTGGCCGCTCCACCTTCTTTTGCCCGCGCTGCCAGGCGGGCGGTGGCGTGCCGGCAGCGCGGCGGTGAAAGCTCACAAGACGCGCATCAGCCGAGCTTGCCCGCGACGCGCGCGGTCTCCTCGATGGTCTGGGCGAGAACCGAGCGGATGCGGCCCGCCTCCATCACCGACAGCCCAGCGATCGTACATCCCCCCGGGGTGGTAACCTGGTCCTTGAGCACCGCCGGGTGGGTTCCGGTCTGGGCGACCAGGCGGGCAGCGCCCTGCAGGGTCTGGGCGGCAATGGCAACCGCCATATCGCGGCGCAGACCGAGCTTCACCGCTCCGTCGGCCAAGGCATCGATCATGACGAAGACGAAGGCCGGGCCGCTACCCGAGAGCGCGGTGATGATGTCCATTTGCTTTTCCTCCACCTCAACCGCTTTGCCGACCGAGGAAAACAAAGCCAGTGCCATGGCCATCTGGCCGTCGGACACGGACGGGCTACGGGCAAGCCCGGTCATGCCCTCGCCGATCAAGGCGGACACGTTGGGCATGGCACGCACCACAGCGCTGCCCGGCAAGAACCCACATAGCTTTTCCAGGCGCACGCCAGCGGCAATGCTGATGACGGGCTTGCCCACTAGGGCGGCGCGCATGACGTCGCTGTCGAGGACCGAGGCCATCTGGTAGGGCTTCACGCAGACCAGTGCGGCCGCGCACGCGCGGGCGACGGCCAAGTTGTCGGTCGAGGTGCGAATGGCGTGCCTGGTGGCCAGGGCATCGGCGACCTCGGCCCGCGCGTCGCTCGCGAAGACTTGCGACGCGTCCAGGACGGACGAGCGAAGAATGCCGCGCACGATGGCTTCGCCCATGGTGCCGCAGCCTATGACTCCCAGGGTCTGATCGGCTTGCAGTAGTTTCACGTGGGCCATTACCACACAAGGCGCGCCCGAGGTAAAGGCCCGAGCACAGCCATAGCCCGCGGCTAACAGGACAGGCACAGGTCGCAATCCCGGTGCCAAGGATAGCCAAGCAGCCAAGCCGCCAAGCCGCCTATAGAGCTTCGCTCTCCTCGCCGGCCGTTTAGCGGGTAAAATCGCGCGAAATGCAAGAAGCGCAAGCGCGACGGAGACTGTGCGACGTGCACCGCTTGGTGGTGAAGTTGGGCACCGCCGTGGTCACGACCGAGGAGGCTGAGCTCGCCACTAGTCGCGTGAGCTCGGATGGGCTAGGCCCGACCGAGCTCGCCCGCGGGGGATCTAAAGGACCCTCCCAGGGTCCTTTACCTAGTCGCGTGAGCTCGGATGGGCTTGGCCCGACCGAGCTCGCTCGCGGGGGATCTAAAGGACCCTCCCAGGGTCCTTTACCTAGTAGGGTAGAGAATCTGGTGCTCGAGCTAGCGCAGGAGCGCAAGGCCGGCCGCGACGTGATCCTGGTGACCTCGGGTGCGGTGGGCATGGGAATGCGGCTCCTCGGTCTCGGGCGGCGGCCACGTTCGCTCGGCCTGCGCCAGGCCTGTGCGGCCGTCGGCCAGGGGCATTTGATGGCGGGCTATGCCGAGGCCTTCGCCAAGCATGGCGTTGTCGCGGCGCAGGTGCTCCTCACCCAGGAGGATCTGGGTGATCGCGACCGCGTCCTCTGCGTGCGCACCACGCTGATGCGCCTGCTCGAGCTGGGCACGGTGCCCGTGCTCAACGAGAACGACAGCGTGAGCATCCGGGAGCTGGTGGAGTATAGGCGCAGCCAAGGGGCGAGCGCTCCCGGGCGAGTCTTCGGTGATAACGACGGCCTGGCCGCCCGGGTCGCCGTCACCCTGGATGCTGACCTGTTGGTTCTGCTCACCAACGTGGATGGCGTCATGACAGCGAACCCCAAGCTCGATCCGGCGGCCCGGCGGATTGCGCTCATCGAGGGAGTGGACGCCGCTGCCCTCGCCCTGACCGCGGGCCAGTCGAGCTGCGGCACCGGAGGCATGGCGAGCAAGCTAGAGGCAGCCCGGCTCGCCAACGGGGAGGGCATATCGGTCGTGATCGCCAACGGTGGTCAAGCGGGCGTGCTCGCGAGGATCCTGGCCGGCCAAGATCTCGGCACTCTGATCCCGGCGGCCGAGCCGCGACGGGCCCGCCTGCGCTACATCGCGGTGGCTGGCCGGAAACACGGCGCCCTGGTGCTCAACGAGGGCGCTTTGCGCGCACTGGAGACGGGCAAGGCCTCGCTCTTGCCCGTCGGGGTCATTGCCGTCGAGGGCAGCTTCGACAAGGGCGACGTGGTCGAGATCCAGGACGGCAGCGGGCGCGTGCGAGGTCGCGGCATGGTCAACTACGACGCCGACGCTTGTCGCAAGCTAGCGGGTAGGCAGAGCGACGAGATCGACGCCATCCTTGGCTACCGAGGCTATGACGCCATGGTCACCCGAGACAACCTGGTGATGGGCAGCAGCTAGAAGGCCGCGCAGGCGAGACCGGGACCACTGCTCAGCGCGCTGGCTTGGGCGCCGGGGAGGGCGGGGGAGCGGGCTTGCGCGGGGCGGGCGACATCTTCTTCAAGTCGGAGTACGAGGCGTAGGCGTCGGCCTCGACGGGCAGGAGCACGGTGAAGGTCGAGCCCGACCCGGACTGCGAGCGGACTTCGATGGTGCCACCGTGGTTCTCGATGATACGCTGGCTGATGGGCAAGCCGAGGCCGGTGCCCTTTTCCTTGGTGGTAAAGAAGGGAATAAAGAGGTTGCGCAGCTCGGCCGGGGGGATGCCGACACCATCGTCGCGGAAGCGAACCTCGAGGAAGGCGGCGTTGGCCCCGCGCCGAGTGGAGCGGCGCAAGCTGGTCGATATCTGCAGCCGCCCGCCCTGCGGCATGGCATCGATGGCATTTATCGCGAGGTTGAGGAAGACCTGGCGGAGCTGTTGGGCATCGGCGCGTACCTGCGGCAGGCCCTCGAGCAGGTTGGTCGCGATCTCGACTCGCGACTCGGTGTGCTCCTTCTCGAACAGGTTGATGGTCTTGCGAACGACGTCGTTCACGTCGAGGGGGCTCTGGTCGCCGCGGTACGGCCGCGCGTAGTCGAGGAATTGCGAAACGATCTTGTTCAGCCGGTCCACCTCCTCCACGATGATGCCCAGGAATTCCCGCATGCCCCCCTCCGGGGCCTGGCCTTCGAGCGGGCTCAGGTATTGGGCCGCGCCCTTGATCGAGCCCAAGGGGTTGCGTATCTCGTGGGCCAAGCCCGCGGCCATCTGGCCCAGCGCCGCCAGACGGTCGCGCTCCTTCATGCGCTCGTAGATTTGCGAGTTCTGCAAGGTCACGCCGATGGACGCGGCCACGCCACGGAACAGCTCGATCTCTTCGGAGGAGTAGGCCTCGCGCAGGCGCTCGTCGCGCAATACCAGCATGCCGAGGAGCTGCTCCTCGCCCAGTATCGCGAGCACCACCCCGGCGTTGAGCAGCTCGAGCGCGCGGATGATGAGGAGCAGGGCCTCGCGCTCCTCGCCCTGCCGGTTGGAAAGCGCCACGAGCTCGCGCTCGACGCCTTCGATGGACACCACTCCGCCACGGCGCAGACGCTCGAGAAATCCGCGGTGGGCGACCGCGTCGATCCGCCCTTCCGGGCGCGGGCCGATGTGCCCGACCAGATCGTAGGCCGAGCCGTCGGGATCGACGATATACATGGAGGCGTGGGTGGTACGCCGCGTATCTTCGAGGGCCGACAGGACACGCGGCACCAGCTCGCGCACGTCGATGACGTTGGTAAGGTCGGCGCGCAGGCTCTCGATGCGCCGGAAGAGCTCGTACTTCTCCTGGAACATCCAGCGATTCACCACCCGCTCGAGCAGCGAGCGCAACGGCTCGAAGACGATGATGATGGCAGTCGATGCGATGAGGGCGTTGAGGAAGAGCAGCCCGATCTCGTTGAAGTCCACCAGCTTGATGAGGAGAAGGCCGAATATGATGGTCGAGATACTGGCGAGCGCGGCCAGGACCACCATGCGGCCCAGGAGCTCGTTGAGGTCGAGCAGGCGGTAGCGGACGAGCGTCTGGGAGATGAAGTAGAGATAAATCGTGACGAAGATGTTGCCCACCGAGGGGGCCCATGGAAGTAGGTCGGATATGGTGGCGGTCACGGTCGCTAGTCCGCCGACGAGGAGATAGAGCAGCCGGATTTTCTCGACGCGGGAGGGGGTGCGCCGGTAACGCCGGTAGAGGTAGTACACCGAGAGATAGAGGCCGAGGTAAACGTAGGTCAAAAGCCCGATGTAAAACCACTTGCTGGTGTGGATGGGGGTGGTGACGAAGAGGCTAGACAGCAGGGCGAGGTAAAGGACCAGAGCGCCGGCCAGGGTCAGGCGCGACATGGGCGGTCGTCCGGCTTCGTCACCCAAGAAAGCTCGGAAAAAGCGTTGCGCGGTCGCGGGCAGCGATACCGCCGCCAGCATGCTGCCCCAGCGCAGGAGCGACCACGATTCCTGCGACGAGCTCAGGAACATGAGCAGGCGCTGGATGGCCAGATTGAAGGCGAAGGTCACGAACAGCACGTGCACGGCTCGGCGCGAATCGCGCAGCAGCACGGCTCCGCCCACGGCGAAGCACACGATGGCAGCGACCAAGGCAGAGAGCGACTGGGTGTTCAAGACCAGGGCATATTACCCCGCGCCCTCGGCCGGCCAAGCCCACTTCGACGCCCACCCCGTTGCTAACCTCTTTGCCCCTCCGTTCCGCCCAAGCCAAGGGCCATACCCGTGGTCGCACGCGTGGTCGTACCGTGGCCGTACCCCGTGGCCGTACCCATGGCCGTGGCCTTGGCCGAGCGCGTGGGCCTTAGCCCGTCCGAGGGCCCCCCTTCCAACACTACTGTTAGCGCCCCGGTTGCCCCCTTTGCCCCTCGGCGTCCGGTCTGTTAGCATGAGCCGGCATCATGGACGAGGCGACGGGCAGCGGCTACCGGCCTTCTGGCCGCACCTACCGCGGGACGGCCGTCAGGTCCAAGGGACCCCCCCAGGGTCCTTTGGTTGGTAGTCGCGTGAGCTCGGGCGGGCTGGGCCCGACCGAGCTCGTTCGCGGGGGATCTAAAGGACCCCCCCAGGGTCCTTTGGTTGGTAGTCGCCGACGAGAAAGATTGCCTTGCCGAGCGGCCGCGAAATGGCAAGGAGGAGGGCGGTGATCAACTCCGCGGTTCTGGTCCTCAACCGGCATTTTCAGCCCATCCACGTCACCAACGTGAAGAGGGCTTTCTCGCTCCTTTACATCGGCGCGGCCCAGGCCGTGGACCAGCGCTTTCGCACCTTCGACTTCGGTAGCTGGGCCGAGCTGTCGGCCGAGATGGGCGACGATGTGATCCGCACGGTAAACCGCACTATCCGCGTGCCGCGTGTGATCCTGCTCCAGGTCTATGATCGCATTCCCCGCGCCAAGGTGCGCTTTTCGCGCCATAACATCTACACCCGCGACAACAATACCTGCCAGTACTGCGGCCGTCAGTTACCGCGCGCCGAGCTCAACCTCGACCATGTGATCCCGCGTTCACGCGGCGGGCGTACCAGCTGGGACAACGTCGTTTGCTGCTGCGTTGACTGCAACATAGCCAAGGGAGCGCGCACCTTGGCGCAGGCGGGGCTCAAGCTGCTCAAGACGCCGGTCCGGCCGCGTTGGACGCCGACCTTCAGGGCGGGGGGGGACAAGATTCGCTACCGCGAATGGCTGCCCTTTCTCGACCTGGCCAACGCCTCCTATTGGAACGCCGAGTTGCTCGAGTAGCGATGGCGGGGCTCCCTCTCGCCGGCCTTCGGGTGTTGCTCACGCGGCCGGACGGCGAAGGCGCGCAGGCGTGGATGGTGGCATTGGCGTCCGCGGGTGCGATTCCGCTTCCCTACCCCACCATAACTGCCGCGCCCCCCGAATCCTGGGACGAGATCGACACGGCGGTAGAGCGACTTGCGAGTTACGACTGGCTAATCTTCACCAGCCAGACCGCGGTGGCTTTTCTGATCGGACGCCTTCCCGGCCAACACCTGCCCGAGCATCTGCCGGCGCGCATCGCTGCCGTCGGGAGCAAGACCGCGGCCCGGGTGGAGGCAGCGGGCGGCAGGGTTGCGCTGATCCCCACCTTGCAGCAGCAGGAGGGCATAATGCACGCGCTGGCTCACTTGCCCGCGGGGACGCGCATCCTTCTCCCCATGGCGGCCGGGGGACGCCCGCTTCTGGCCGATGCCCTCTCGGCCCAGGGCTGTGCGGTCGACGTCGTCACCGCGTACCGGACCTTGGCCAAAGCCGACCTGCCGCCGCCGCCGCCTTTCGATGTCGCAACCTTCGCCAGCCCATCGGCTTTGCAGGCCTTCATTGCCGGACCCGGGGTCAAGGCTTTGACGGACAAGGTGGTGGCGGTCATAGGTGCGAGCACGGCCGCAGCCGCGAAGAGCAGCGGCCTTGATCCCTGGGTTGCGCGATCGCCCAGCGCGGATGGCCTTATTCGTGCTATCGCAGAGGCCAGGCTTAAGGCCCGAGGAGGATAGCCCTGATGTCATACCCCGAGAGTCGTCCCCGTCGCTTGCGCCGTACCGCGGCCCTGCGGCGCATGGTGCGCGAGACCTCCATGTCCGTAGACAACCTGATCTATCCGCTCTTCGTCTGTCCCGGACGGAAGGTGCGACGGGAGATTCCCTCCCTGCCCGGCCAGTACCACCTCTCGGTCGATGAGCTGGCGCTCGAAGCCGAAGCGCTCGGCCGCCTGGGCATTCAGGGAGTGATGCTATTCGGTTTGCCCGAGAAGAAGGATAGCGTCGGCAGCGAGGCCTGGCAGCCCGAGGGCATAGTGCAGAGGGCCATCCGCGCCTTGAAAAAGGCCAACCCCGAGCTATGCGTGGCGGCCGACTGCTGTCTGTGCGAGTACACCAGCCATGGGCATTGCGGAACGGTCCTCGACCAGGGAGGCGACGTGGACAATGACGCCACGCTCGAGAACCTGGCCCGGGTGGCCGTGGCGCAAGCCAACGCCGGCGCGGATATCGTAGCGCCTTCCGGGATGATGGACGGAACCGTCGGTTTCCTGCGCGATGCGCTCGACGAGGCGGAGCACGAATCGGTGGTCCTGCTCTCATACGCGGTGAAGTACGCGTCCGCGTTTTACGGTCCATTTCGCGTTGCGGCGGCATCGGCTCCGGCCTGGGGCGACCGCCGTGGGTACCAGATGGATTGCGCCAACCTGCGCGAGGCGGTTCGCGAGGTGGAGCTGGACGTCGAGGAAGGCGCCGATATGGTGATGGTCAAGCCGGCGCTCTCCTACCTCGACGTGATCGCGGAGATACGCAGGGAATTCGACTTGCCGGTCGCGGCCTACAACGTCTCGGGCGAATATCTGATGCTGAGAGCCGCGGCGGAAAAGGGCTTCCTTGACTACGACCAGGCCCTGATGGAGACTTTAATGTCTGTGCGTAGAGCAGGCGCCGACATGATCGTGACTTATCACGCCAAAGAGGCTGCCGAGTTGCTCTCGAAGGCTCGTTGAGCTGGCAGCACGGAAAATGTTACGGGCAACAAAAATGTCTGTTGACAATTTTTGGGGAATGCCTAGTATCCCGTTCCCCGTTGCGGCGGCGTAGCGAAAGCGGCGCTGGCGAAACGGGATCAGTCGGTCTCTGAAAGCTGAATAGCAGATTGAGAAGATAGAGACAGAAAGTCGATGGCGATTGCCCTAACCGGCGTCGCTGTCGAACCCTGAATCCTTGAGTTGTAAGTAACGCCAGGGGTAATACCCTGGCAGGATCAACGATTCAAAACGCATGAGGCGAAGGTCTCGTGTGAAGTTTTAACTGGAGAGTTTGATCCTGGCTCAGAGCGAACGTTAGCGGCGGGCTTAACACATGCAAGTCGAACGAGAATGAGGGGGCAACTCCTCTAGTAAAGTGGCGGACGGGTGCGTAACACGTGGACAATCTACCTTTTGGCGGGGGACAACAGTTCGAAAGGACTGCTAATACCGCGTAAGTCGGCGAGGGCTCTGGCCCATGCCGAGAAAGACGGCCTCTCCTTGGAAGCTGTCACCAGAAGATGAGTCCGCGGCCCATCAGCTTGTTGGTGAGGTAATGGCTCACCAAGGCAAAGACGGGTAGCTGGTCTGAGAGGATGATCAGCCACACTGGGACTGCGACACGGCCCAGACTCCTACGGGAGGCAGCAGTGGGGAATATTGGGCAATGGGCGAAAGCCTGACCCAGCCACGCCGCGTGAGTGATGAAGGCCTTCGGGTCGTAAAGCTCTGTGGGGAGGGACGAACAAGCACGGACCTAACACGTCCGGGCTCTGACGGTACCTCCTTAGCAAGCACCGGCTAACCCTGTGCCAGCAGCCGCGGTAATACAGGGGGTGCAAACGTTGCTCGGAATCATTGGGCGTAAAGCGCACGTAGGCGGCTACCTAAGTCGGATGTGAAATCCCTCGGCTTAACCGAGGAAGTGCATCCGAAACTGAGTAGCTTGAGTACGAAAGAGGGTCGCGGAATTCCCGGTGTAGAGGTGAAATTCGTAGATATCGGGAGGAACACCGGCGGCGAAGG
>Ga0187889_10002693_pt1 | contig 16776 bp, 30 predicted proteins | sample June2016WEW_7_10_2_FD_132992 | JGI IMG/M metagenome (GOLD analysis project Ga0187889, IMG submission 132992) | Peatland microbial communities from SPRUCE experiment site at the Marcell Experimental Forest, Minnesota, USA - June2016WEW_7_100 | ecosystem: Environmental > Terrestrial > Soil >... | reverse complement strand
CGGTGCTTCGCTGCCAGCGTCTTCGGGGCCGTCGCCTGCCCGATGAAGTGTTTCCTCCATGCAAAGGCAGTCACGCGCTCCACGGGGCCAATGCCGCGCCTGTAGGCCACTTCGTCCGCGAAAGCCGCCAGACCAAATAACCGCGCCGCCGAGGAGGCGTTCTTTTCGGAGACGAACGCCGATTCGATTACGAGATGCGTCACGCTGTTGCCGATTACCTGATCCATGAGAAAATCTCGGAAACAGGCCATCGTTTGCCCGGCCGATTCGCGCCCAACGCTCACCGAGCCGGACGCGATACGGTCGGTGCCCTCGCGCCATCGCGCCCACCCGACGTTTTTTGAAAGGTCGAGCGCGAGGATCGTGGTCATGCGTTTCCTATCTCGCCAAATCCCTTCATGAGGATCGCTTGGCCCTCATTCCATCCCCTCATCCACTCTTGGCCGGCGACCGATGTTGGATCGTATGGACATTTTTCAGGCCCGTGCCCAAACTTGCCGGCCTTAATGCCGCTCAGAAAAGCCCGTTCGTTGACAGCTTCCTCGGCGGCCTGTGGGCTATCGAAGAGGTCGAAGGTGGAATATAACGGCACCGACAAATATTTGCTGTAAGTCGCGACAGAATTAAATTGGCTTGTCAATTCGTGCTCGTCCAAACTCGCCAAATGGCGCACGGCGTCAAGCGTCTTGAGGTCAACCCCGTCGCCCTTAGCCAGTTTGCGCGCGGCGCGGAGGTTAGCGACAGCCGTGTCTTTTTTCTCCTCGGCGGCGACGATCTTAGACAGATGCAGCAGCACAAGGCTTTCGCTTACGTTCGTCCTCGGCTCCTTCGCCTTGGCGTTCTCATTTTCCGGCTTCGCGGCTTTCTTGCTTCCGGCCGGTCGACCGCGCTTTTTGGCTGCGCCCTGTGTGTCGGTCATAACGATTTTGCTCCTTCAGTTTCCGATTGATCCACGCGCCGAGCTTGTCAAATGCGACGCCTGACTGCTCCATCAGCGTGCGGTCCATGTAGGCGACGATCCGCTCGTATTGCCTGAGAGTAAGCGGGTTAGCGCTGCGACGCCAATTCGACAGGAACGCGCTTGTCCCACCCGATTCGCACGAGATTTTTCGATCAGAAATACCAGTGATCGCGCGGAAGACGTCGATGTATGAGGCGAGCACCACGGACAAGTTGCCGTCAACGCCCCGAGGGATGGACTTAAAATCGAACTTTGTCCTGTCGATCACGCTTTAATCCATCGCCGCTGTTTTATTCGCGAAACATCATAAGCGCGGCGACGGCGAGGCGTCAAGCGCCCGCCCCGGACACCGCGCGGACAGATTTTTGGATTTCGATTTTTCCGTACCGTTGGCATAGTACCGAGTCTTGTGGATCCGTACTTCCCCATATTCGGGTTGTGGCAACGATCTTTTGGCTACCGAGTAGGGTCCATCCGTCGCAAGCGCCCCGTTGGGGCTTGCTGGTGGCCCCAGTGAATCAATAATTTAGATTGTTGGTGTACGGTACAGTAACAAGAATCTTAATTTAGATTCTCGGTACTGCCGCGCGCGAGCGCCCGGGGGACGGCGCCGGCGAAAACGTGACGACGCAAGCAATCGCAGGTGATCCGCCATCTTTCAGACAGGAGGCTGCGCATCGCATAGTTGCGGCGTCATTTGATGGTGATTTGGCTGGGTCAGCGCGTCATGAGCGCGCTGGCTCGCCTTGGGGCGTGCCGTGCGTCTACGACGAATTGATGGGGAAGGGTTGCGCCCTTGGCGCGGATTTGGTAAAAAGTGGCTCGTTTTTCATGACCGTTCGTGCGGTTGTGATCGAGACTGGGGCCGCTAACCCCTTATCGACCTGAAATGCCCGCTTGGAGAAATCCCGGCGGGCTTTCTTGTTTTACGACCCTCCAATCCGTTTAGTCAAGGTCGTCGTCACGTAAGCGGCAGCCGCGCATTTCAAATGCTCCTTACCGCAGAGATTAGCAGCCGCAGCGCGGCGCACCCCTCGCATTTCCGCTCGCCCGCCCCGATCACCGCCAGCGCCTCCGCGACCGTCGGCGCGTGCCGAACGCCGATGATCTGGCTGATTCGCCCCTGCGTGACGCCGAAGTGGGCGGCGATGTCCGTGATGCGGCAGCCGAGGGCGGCTAGGTCTCTCGCGAGGTCTTGATCGACGGTTCTCGGTCGCCCCACGGGCCAGCCGTGGAGGTCGTTTAGGGTTTTGTAGGTCACGCGTAATCTCCAGGCCGTTCTAGGCGCTTGCGGCAGGGCGCGAGCCAATGGAATTGCGTCGTCTGGTAGACCCCCTTGCGCCAAACGAGCCAGCAATAGGCCGTCGCGCTCGCCGCATCCTCATCGACGCGCCCCTTGACCATAGGCAGTCGTTCGACAAATTGCAGGATTTCGGTCGGCGGGGACTTTGAGAACAGAGCATCATACGCCATAGTCCGCGGCTTCAACCATTCGCATAGTGCCCGCGTGCCCCAAGCCGGCGTCGGTAAAAATTCCAGCGAGTCGTGCGCTTCCTTGCGCTGCGCCATAACCGCATGGCTTGTGTTCTGCGCCATTCCTGCCGTCCTCCATTAAATTTTCATCGCCGCTCACTTTTAACTTGCAATGTTTCATAAATCAAGCAATATTGCATCGTGCAACGGAGAAAACACATGCCAGATTATTCACGATCATCCGAACCGCTTGTCAGCGCGCGGCGTCATATCGACCCGTGCCGATTGACCAAGCGAGAGCGCGAGCTCATCGAAGCTTACGCGGTCCACGGGAGCTACGAAGGCGTCTGCAAGGCGCTCGGGCTCAAGCGCGCTTCAATATCGGATCGGTTCGGCTTGATCCGCAGTAAGCTCGGCGTGGCGTCGAATGAGGCGGCTGTCTTGGCCGCGAAGGGGGAATGATGAGCGGAGAAAAAGAAGACAAGCAATTGTGTAAGCTGACGATTGTCGTCATCACGCGAACGGAGGCGACAAAAATCAACTTCGATGGTGAGGCGACGCTTCCGGCTTTAACGTCTCTGCAAGTGAGCCTGACAAAGCTAATTTCGTCGAACTTTAACGCCGAAACCTCTGACGATGCGGTCATTCTTCAAGGCCAGATCGTCAACTCCGCCTTGCGGCTCGCGCAAATGTTCGGCCATGCCGGCGAGCGCGTCATCTCGGAGGGATAAGATCATGGTTGCGAACATCCCCACCGCCTTGTGGGCGGAAATACCTGAGAATTTGCGGCCTGGGCTCGCGCGTTGGATCGTGCGCGGCATAGTGCCGGGCAGCTTCCTTTCCGCGGTCATCCGCGCCGACCTGTTCGCCGCAGCGATCGCTGCCGACGAAAAGTCCATCCTCGCCATCGGCTATATCGCGCGGTTAATTTGCGTGTTCCGCCTGCCCTATGGGGCGAGGATATTGCTGCTTTGGAAGGATCGACCGCAGTCGGAGCGCGACGCGCATTTGCGCGACTCGTTCGAGAACTACCCGGAATTTATCGAGGTTCTGCAAAAGGAAGCTGCTCTATGAAAACGAGTGAGACAACAAACGAGATCGCCGCCGCCCTTTCCGCCGCGCAGGGCGAAAGCGCGAACCCACACAAGGAATCGGAAAACCCCCATTTTCGGTCTCGATATTCAGACTTGGCGAGCGGCATCAACGCGGTAAAGGATGCGCTGGCAAAACATAAGATCGCCGTTACGCAGGCGACTTATATGATTGACGACGTGCTCATGATGGAAACCCGCCTTACGCACGCCAGCGGTCAATGGATGGCTGGGGATTATCCCGTCTGCAAATTCCCGATCAAGGCGCAGGAAGCTGGATCGGCGATGACTTATGCCCGCCGATATAGCCTTTTCGCAATGGTTGGGATTGCCGGAGAGGATGATGACGGCAACGAGGCCAGCAAGACGGCAACTCCTGCACCGCGCGCGGAGCCGATCGACAGCGAACAGGTGGCGACGATCATCGACCTCATCAAGCGGATCGACAAACCGAAAGCTGGAGAGACGTTCCTTGAATATTTCCGCATCGAGAGCGTCTTCGACCTGCCGGCGAAGGACTTTGACCGCGCGGTGAAGGCTCTTGAAGCGAAGGTGGCGAAATGAGCGAGATCGAACAGGGAAGCGACGCCTGGAGGAAACTCAGGCTCGGCAAGGTCACGGCCTCGCGTGTCGCAGACGTGGTTGCGAAGACCAAGAGCGGCCCAAGCGCATCGCGGGCGAACTACATGGCCGAACTGATCGCGGAGCGCCTCACGGGCGTCCCAGGAGAGAGATTCACCAATGCCGCGATGCAATGGGGAACCGATCACGAGGCCGACGCGCGCCGGGCCTATGAGTTCTATCACGACTTTGAGGTTGAACAGGTCGCCTTCGTCGATCATCCAACGATCCCAATGACGGGGGCGAGCCCTGACGGGATTATCAAGCCCACGACCATCATGGGCGACAAAACCATAATAAACGGCCTCGTCGAGATAAAATGCCCGAACACGTCGACGCATCTCGACACGCTGCTTGGCCAGTCGGCTCCTGGAAAATACATCACCCAAATGCAATGGCAAATGGCATGCACGGCGACGGACTTTTGCGACTTCGTTTCGTTCGACCCGCGCTTGCCGGAATCAATGCGGCTTTTCGTTTTTCGGGTTCAACGCGACTTTAAATTGATCGCGGAACTTGAACACGAAGTAAGAAAATTTCTCGGCGAACTTGACGAGAAGGTTTCGTTGCTGCGCTCGAAATATGAGCCGTCGCCATGAGTCGCCAATTGTTCGTTTTGTGGAACGACGCCATGCGCGCGCGGGCTATTGAGATGATCCGGCTCTGCCCGAAGGAGTCTCGCTGCGAGATCAAGGGACCGCGCCGCACGAACGATCAGAACGCGAAGATGCACGCCATGGTAGCCGAAGTCGCGGAACAATTGGTTTGGTACGGCAAGACCCTCGATGTCGACGACTGGAAATTGATGTTCTTGGACGGGCTCAAACGTGAGTTGCGCGTGGTTCCGAACCTCGAAGGGACGGGCTTCGTCAATCTTGGGAGATCGACTGCGGACTTGGACGTTGGAGAAACGGCAGATTTGATCGAGCTAATCTATTCATTCGGCGCGCAGCATGGCGTCAAATTCCACGGGCCGGGAGACGAAGCAGAATGAGCCCCCACCCAAAGCCCTTGCGCGGTCAAAAACGGCCGCTTCATTTGATTTTCATCAGGGGACTCTCTTGCTGTATCTGCCACGCCCCACGCTCCGAGGCCGCTCACGTCAGATATTCGGATGCGGCGAGCGGTCACGTTTCGGCGGTTGGGCAGAAGCCGGATGACGCGCGAACTGTTCCGTTGTGCTCGCGCTGCCACAGAGAGGGCCCGGACGCGCAACATCGTTCCGGGGAGCGGGTATGGTGGCGGTCGCACCGGATCGACCCCCTAGAACTCGCCCGCAGGCTGTTTGATGCATCAGGCGACGCCGAACGTGGGGAGAACATATCGAGGCTGGCGCGGAAGCTCGCGCCGTGGAGGGAGTGATTTAATCATGAAACGCATGATCGCAGTTTTAGCAATGGTAACTCTTGGCGCGTGCGATGAAGCACCGATCGACTACACAACTGGCCATGACGGAACTCGGCAACCTGAAAAGTGTTGGGACAAAACAATTCCTTGCCACTTTGTGGAAACTCACGGAACTCCGCGAGTTGAATGGGACCACTATACGATAGTTTGGGCGTGCGTGCGACCTTGGCCAGAGCATGGCTGCGAATGGGCAATATGGCTGCGTGAGGAACAATTCGACACTCGCGAGCAGTGCATGCAAGCCGCGATGTCGCGCAAGCCTCCTGCTGTCGGGATGTCGCCAATCTGTGGAGATTTGAACAAATGACCGACAAAACAGACGCCGCAGCCGCTCTTGGTGTAGACGCAGGGAAGGAAGGGGATTGAGGCATGAAACGTATGATCGCGGTTTTAGCAATGGTCTATCTTGGCGCGTGCGATGAAGCGCCGATCAAACCAACATCTCTTGGCGACAACGCCAATTGTCTTAACCCGGATGTCAATGGGAATATCAAGGAGAATGCAGTCAAATGCTTGGCTTATATTTCACCGAAGAACACGCGCGATGGAGACGTTCTGCAATGGGTCACGCCAACGCTATTGAAATGGTGCCAGCTTCCACCGTCGAAGATCGAGCCTCAATGCGTTCCGGCTATCGTGGAGGAATGACTAATCCAGCCTTCTGCGTCTCTCTCTCGCAAATTTATGCGCGCCAAAAATGATCTGTAGCACGATCCACAAGCAACTCAGCGTCTGCAAAATCGTCGGAAGGTTTGTCACATAGTCATTCAAAATCTGATGCCATAACGGGGCCGTCAATCCAACCATCGCGATTGCGGCCCCTATCTTTTCCAAGGTTGTGTTGAGGAAGCACTGGCCAATGTTTGCCAATGCTGCATGACAACTTTCGTCAGGCATTGCCGCCCCCGCCCTGTGAATTAAGCCTTCGGAGATTCGACGTTCTTGGCGTGCAGCACGTTGGCGCCGGCCACGTCGAGCAACTTGCGGGGAAGCGACAAGATCGAGCCGGCAGACGGATGAGGCAACCCGGCAGCGAATGCGGCGCATGTTCCAATGAACGTCAGAACGGGCTTAAAGGCGTCCCACGCGGCGAGAAGATCGTTCCAAGCGGTTTGCAGCCCCGTGAGGGCGGATTGCGCCTGTGCGATGCTGGGAATGGCGGCCGGGGCGGCGGTAACGGTGTCTGCGATGATGTGGATCATTTTCTGACTTCCTTCGGGTGGATGCGCGCGGCGGGGTGCGCCGATAGAATCAGGAGAACGTCTCTAGGAGAGAGCTTGTGCGCCTCCTCGGAAAGTGGTCGCGAGAATGTTCCCGCCTCGCGCAAGGACAGAGCGCAGAGCATAGAGCAAATGAAGCCGCAGGGCGCCCGCCAATTGAGATGCATCGCCTCGCCGTAGATCGCGGTCCAGTCGTACGGACGCCCGACGCGGCTCCAAAGATAGGCCACCCAGCGCTTGAGATCGTTAGGCGGCATGAGGACGTCGACGAAGATTTGGCTCGTTGAGGTCGTGTCGTAATCTCCAGGGACGTTGCGAACGCCTCGATCACTCAGCGCCGCGATGATCGTCCCGTTCGGAAGGACGCATTCGGCGTGGCTGACCTGAGACATGGTTCGCCATCGAATTAACCGCCCGAACAGGCTTGTCTCTTGCGTGACAAACCGAATCCTGGCGAAGCCCGGCGGGGGCGGAGAGACGCGGAGCGGCGGGCTGGTCAAGCACCTTCTCCTTGAAGATTTCGAGGCCGAAGTTGAGCAGCGGCGGGACTATCTCATTCGCGAGAGGCGTCGCGACGAAATGAGCGCCCAAGATTGCCGCAATAATCGCGCCGCTACTCATGATCGTTTAGCCCGCGACGACGTGCACGCCAGCTGCGAGAACCGAGCCCTGCGACGCGGCCGGAAGGCTGGCAAAGGCGCTGGCGGTGATCGTCGGGCCATTCACGACGGCCGGGTTGTTCGTGCCCGCGACGGTCGGAGTGGTGGCTGGATGGAACAAGCCGAGCGGGTCGAGAGACGAAGCGCCGCCTGCCTGCAAACCCTTGAGAACGACGGACGACGCCGCGCCCACGAGCACGTTTTCCATGATGGCGGAGCCGCTCGGAAGGGCGGAGCCAAGACTTCCAGCGAGATTGGTCAAGCTCGAAAGATCAATTCCAGACATTTAGATTCTCCAGGTTTGCGCTTGGCGGGGGAGATGGTGCCGGCCCGCCAAGCATTCTCCGGCACTCGGTTCACCAGCCAATGCGGCCGGCGATTGGGCTAATCTCTGTGATCGTCGCCGCGCTCTTCGACCCGGCCTTCGAGGCGCTCGATCTTCGCTTCCAACTTTGGAGCAATCTCGCCTTTGGCGACAGCCTTCTGATATGGCATCCAAGATGCGAAACTACCGTAGACATTGCCCACGTCATCGTCTTGCAACAGCGTCACGGAAGTCTCGCCGCGAGAATTGCCGTTGGCATCGAACACGACCAGATTGACCAAGCGGTCGCCCCAGACATAAGTAACGAGAGCCGCATTCGGCTGTTCAACTTTCGGCTCATCGAGACCCTTTTGCCGCCAAAACCAAACGACGCGACCAATGGTGGGTTGGATCATTGTCTTCTCTCCAGGTTTGCGCGGAATCCGCCGCGCGCGGATTCAGTTCACGCCACAAGTCAGGTGGCCGCGCTCGCAGTTACCAGCGGCGCATGACGATAGCGCGAGCGCGAGAATGAGTGCGAGCGCGCGCATTAGAATTTCCTTTCACGCTCCATGCGAGCAAGACACTCTTCCGGCGTCTCGTCGTGGCGTAGATCATAGCCGCATCCAATGCACCCGCCCTTCCAGGAACCGGCGCGCTCGCCTACTTCGGCGCTGAACGCTACATCAATAGAGCGCGCGACTTTCCCAATCGGCAACCAAGGAAACCATCGCCAGCGCCATTCGCGCTCTTCAACGCTAATTGTCGCGGTGCAGTTCTGAATTTCGCCAGATTGCAAAACATACCTGTAGGGCAGTTCTTTTTTCCAATGCGGAACATCGGCCAACCGCCACCAATCGCACTGCGCCTCGCCAAGCGCCACGGCATTGCGAGGGATTCGATGGCCAGAAATCTCTGTGATCCAACTGCGACCGTCCGGGGCGAGGATGGAGCTGCGATAATGCGTCGGCGACCAAGGCGCGTGAATGATTTTCGTGTGTTCGCCCCAATGCACCATGACTTCTGACCAACTGGCTGGCGAAGCCGCGATTCCCCACTGGTCCATCATGTCGTCTTTTGGCTTTCGACGAGGCAGCGGAAGTTTGATGAAGATGTTTGGCCAGCCGAGGCGGATGTGTAGCGACCAGTCTTCGTCCTCTTCCCAATTCATCAAAGAGAGCGATAACCCAAAACCACCGGTGATTTCGGCCCAAGGCGATTTGGCTCGCCAATGGCGGCCGTGATCGATCAAACGGAACCCAAAAGTTGTCATTTGCGAAGCTCCTCGTGCAGACACACAGCGGCGACATATTGCCGCTTTTCCAGCGTACGGATCGATGCTCCGGGAGGTATGCCGACCATTCCCGCGAGCATGTCGTATTCCGCCATCGCGCCGCGCTCGGTCGCCGCGCCGCATTGAGCCACATCGGCCGCATGAGCCCCGCGCGCCCAGCCGACCACCATGACGACGACAAACACGGCGGCGAGAAGCAGGCCGACGATTTCAGATGTTGAGGGTCTGGACATGCTCACGCTCCCCAATAGGTGATTTGTTCATCGTCAGCGACCTGCCGCATCAAGCACCAAACTCAGACCCGGTCTGAACCAATACCATGTTTGCCAACAATTACGCATGTCAGTTCTCCGCAGCGGTAAGAGCGTGATAAAATTGCAGCGCGAGGCCAGCTATTAGCGCGGCCTTGTCCTGCCCGTTGATAATCCGGCGCGCGCCTTGCCAATCGGAATGAGCGCCGAGAAAATAATCCGCCAAGCGTTTGCCGGTGAACCAACCCTCGACCATGCCGCGCACCATGATCGCGGCGGCGACATCCGGCCGCAGCGCGAGGTCAGGCGTTTTGACGAGGCTTTCATGCGAGTTGAGAAGCCCGAGAATATGCAGCTTGGCGTCGGCGTGCTGATAGTTCGCGAGCCAAGTTTCTTGCACCAATCCGCGCCCGTAATAGACGGCGTGCCACGGGCCGGCGGGGTGACCGTAAGCTCGTCCGCGACCCTCGCCAGCCTCGCGGATAGGTTGCATCGCGCGGCCGGTTTCCCAATAGGCTGTCGCCAGCGAATAGGCGATGTCGCGCGCGTCGCTTGCCGGCGCCCATTTCGTCCAGGCGTCAAGGATCGAATTTACGCCCTCGACTTGCGTTGGCGTGAGCGGGTGAAAAAGTGTTTCCCGTATCGCAGAATAGAATTTTGCGGAGTTCATCGGAACCACCATTTCGTTATCGCGCACGCCACCCCGATCAAAAGCGCGGCGACGAATAGTGATGGCGTGAACAGGTCTCGGATCATCGCATCCACTCCTTGAGGTTGAAGTCGGGATCGCACGGCCCGTTGCATTCTGAGTTGTCTTTGTGATCCACATAGACGCGCACGATCTCCATAAAATCCGCGCGCCGCATATTCATCCCGAGCATCACCGCACAAATGCACGAGAAATGCGGGTGAATATCTATGAGCCAATATTTGACCGCGAACATGCTCCACCGGCAGAGCGTGTCGTGATCTTGCGGGAGCGGCATGGCGTCACCCAAAGCCCATTTTCTGCATCACGAAAACGATGCACATGAGCCAAAATCCGCACCCGACGATATGAATGACCGTTCCGACAGTCGAAGCGCCTGGGCGATTAGGCCGGCGCGGCGGATCGCCAGTCTTCCAAGGCTTGTCGATCTTCGGTTCCTCGACCGACCAAGACAAAATCCAAGCGATCGCGAGGGCGGTAGCCCCGATCAAACAGGCGCCGGCGATTTGGTCATCAGTCATGGCGGACCTCGCTTTGGGTCAGGATACCACAAAAACGCGGGCTCACAATCTCCGCGCCTTTCGCCCCCACACCGCCCGAACCATGACGACGAACACCGTCCATGCGAAGCGAAGACGGAATTGGAGCGGCGCTCTCATGTCATCCTCTCGCCAGCCATCTTAAAATCGCCCGCGCACTGCCGAAGATGACGAGCGCAAGGGCGAGATCGATCAATCGAGCCTCGTCACGCTCACGCGGCCCACGCCAGCCGCGAGCATTCCGATGCGGGCAGCGACGCCACGAGACACGTCAAGGCTTCTTCCCGTCCAGATGGCGGGGCCTCGGTCTCCCACGACCGCGTCCGCGCAACCGTGAAAACAGACTTGCAGCCGCGTCCCGAATGGCAGCGTGCGGTGTGCCACGACCATCGCCCATTGGTTAAACCTCTTGCCGTTCGCCATATGGCTGTTGGGCTCGAATTTCTTAGGTCCGCCGCCATAATAGGAAGCCAGCGCCCAAAAGCTCGCGGGCCGGCGGGGAGGAAGCGGGACGGAGCGATAATGGCGAGCAGTTCTTTGCGTTTTCCGCAAAGAAGGCGCAGCCCAGAAAAGATCGGAGAAGAAATCCGCCCGCGCCGGCGCCGAGGCGAGCAACAGCGGAGCGATAACAAGCAGTCTTTTCATATTCGATTGTCCTTTGTTGAGGCCGCTGAGTCGGCCGGGAATTACAGCGCCGCTCCTTTCACTTGGGCTTGAGGACGAAAACGGCGCGGGCGAACCCGCGCCGCTGATTTGGCGTCAGCGGGAGCTTACCCAGGCGGCTGATTAGCCGAGATCGCCATCTGCCGCGCCGTGGTCAAAATCCCAAGACTCACCAGATATGCGAGACCGTTCACGGTCGCGGCGTCAGTCAGCGTCACGCCGCTGTTCCCCGCGGCCTGCAAGAGCAACAGTTTGATGCCGGTATCCGTCGAATTAACCAGCGCGGCCTTTTCCGTCGAAGTGAACAGCGCCATGAACTGCAAAAAAGAGAGTTGCGGCGGCGTGGATGGCATTGGGAGAAGCAATGCCGTCCGCGCCGTGTTCTCGTCAGAGAACCACGTCCAGCCATTCACTGGGTAGGTATAGGTCGCTTGACTCGCCGCGACCAGTGAGAAGCCGGGGCCAGTCACCGAGTTGGGAGCGTAGTAGACTGACTGGCCGTCGCCAACTGCTTTGTAGAATCCAGGCCCATTCATTGTAATTTTCCTTTATGTCGCAACGGTCCAATTCTTTCCCGTGGCGATTGCCATATCCGCCGCCGTCAGCAAAGCGTCGCCCCATGTTCCTGTCACGGTGATCGTCTGCGATCCGCCATTGGCGCTCCCGAGGGCAGTGAAGATTGCCACAAGCGCCGCCTCGGATAGTTTACATGCCGTATAAGATATAGCGTAGGTTGTTCCAGCCATCGCACCCTCAGCAAGCGAGAAGCAGTTTAAGAACATATTTGTAAAGTTAGTTCCCGCCGCCGTGTTGAACAGCGGAACGGATTGAAGCGAGTTGCAGTTTAAGAACATATTTGTAAAGTTAGTTCCCGCCGCCGTGTTGAACAGCGGAACGGATTGAAGCGAGAAGCAGTTTAAGAACATATTTGTAAAGTTAGTTCCCGCCGCCGTGTTGAACAACGGAACGGATTGAAGCGAGGAGCAGTTGTAGAACACATTTGTAAAGTTCGTTATATTCCCAATCGACAGCACATTTACTCTTTGAATCCATCCGCACGTAATTGTTGTGCCTCCAACCACTAGGCTTGTGCAGTTTCCGCATTGTATTGCAATATCAAGCCATGTTGGGGTGCCTGACGTAGTTAAAATAGGATGCTTCACTTGGAACGTAATTCCAGTGATATGTTGCCCTGATTGCGGCGTGACTTTAACAATCGCTTGCTTGTAACCAGCCGTTGTGAGCGTCAAATTGCTTGGATCGAACGTGGCGAAATCATAAGTCACCAGCGCGGTTTGCGTGCCGGACCCCGCGCTACCCGCCACGATGGGCGTCCCGCCATTGGTCGCGGCGAGTTGGAATGTCGTCGAGGAAAGTCCAGTCGCGGAGACGAAATAGTTTGTTCCCGTCGCAAAATTGGTGGGGAGCGCGCCAGTCGTGAGAAACCGCACGATCTGCCCGGCGACAAGCGCGGTGGCTCCCGGCCAACCAATCGACGCCGATCCATTGGTGAACGTCACATTTTGCTGCGGACCGTAAGCTGTCGCGCCGGAGCCATATGGTATCAGGCCGTTTCCATCGCCCCAATCAACATAGTAAGCCCCTCCGGTGATCGTGAACGCGATGTAGTTGCTATCGTCATTAGTGATCGCGAGAAGGCAATCCATTTCCTCCGCGCCTGGAGTTGGCATGGGGAGCCATTGCGATGGGCGAGCCCAACCAGTGGATGCGGCGGGTGGATAATAGACTTGAGCGTCAACCATTAGTAAAGCTCCTGCACAGAGACGCTACCGGTTCCAGAGCCGACAACCCCGTAAATCGCGGCAGTCGTTGGAATGACGACTGCCGCGCCGACCACGCCCGCGAGATAAGAGCCCGTGGTCGTCGTGACGCCAGAGGCACCGAGGAAAACCGGAACAGTGCTCATGTTGATGATAATCGCGGCTATGCGGCCTGTCCCCGAAACGCCAGTTCGCGCCGCTGCGATTAATGTTGCGGCGACACCGGGAGATGCTTGCGCGGTGGCGAAAGAGCCCGAGCCCACTGACTGATTGCTGACCACTGACAGCGGAGTAGAGGCCGAGCCAACACCATTAGGCGATAGCTGTACGACGAGGGACAGATCAGTCGCAGCCGCCGCCGTGCTCGCAGGCTTCACCGCAGCAGGGCCGTTCGTTCCATCGGTGATCTTAGAGAAGCCAGCCGTCCCTGATGTTTGGTTGACGTTGCCGACGGTGGTCGATCCCGCCGTGAGTTGTGCGAAGATCGGATTTCCACTCGCATTGACAGTGTTGCCTTGAAGTAGATTGACATAGAGACCGTTCGTTGCCGAGTTAACCGCGCCTGCGATTTCAGGCGTTGTCGGGAGCGGGTTAGAGGCACTGAGAACCGCATTGTTTTGAAGGATGTTCGAAAATAGCCCGTTGGTAGCGGAGAGGACCGCGTTGCCCTGTAGCACGTTGGTGTATAACCCATTCGTCGCGGAGTTTACCGCTCCGCCGATCCAAGGCGTCTCGATCCATGGGCCGCTGCTCGCCGCCGTGCCTTGGTTGACCGTCCCGCCAGAGCCACCTGATCCGCCGCCCCAACCTGTCGCGAGGCCCGCGCCGCCTGAGGCAACAACCGTCGAAGCCCCACCGACGCCCCAAACCGCGAAATAGGTGTTCGATCCGACCGTGAGAGGCAATGCCCCACCAGCCGCGACGATGTTGTCTGTCGCGACAGCTGCCACGCCAGACCCGCCAAGATTGACCGAGATTGGATTTGACCCGGTGTTGAAGAAGACAACTGTCGTTCCGGCAGGAAGGAGTGTCGCAGCCGAAGATGATCCGCTTGGAGCGGTCGCGGTAGCGTATGCGCCTCCCGGCGCGAAGCCGGAAACGGATGCGTTGACAGTAGCTGCGACGCGAAGATTGCCGCTCGCGTCCAGCGAGAGTGCATTAACCGTCCCGTTGCTGTAGGTTGGCGCGGAAGTTGTGACGCTTCCAAATGCCAATGATCCGGTCGCTCCAGATGTCGCCGATCCGGCAGTCGAGGCGCAAGGAACCGCATAACCACTCCCGTTGAGGCACAGACCTACGCCACCCGTGACCGTTGGGCCGCCTGTTGCGGTTTGGGGCGTCTCCCATGTGCTTTGCGCTTGCGCCGGCAGTGCCAAGGCAAGCAACGAGAGAACAATTCCTAGTAGCTTTTTCATGCGCCTGTCCTTTAGCATCCGCTCGCCGCGCCAACTGTCGAGAGATAGGTGAGGAGGCGGTTGTAAACCGCTGTGATTTGTGTTGTCGTCAGACCGCCGCCGTAGAAGGCGTAGGCGATTTGATCCGCCGAGAAATATAAAGGTGAACCGGTAACATCAAGTGCTGAGATATATAAACCGGCATCAGCAAGAGCATTTGAGGAGGCGGCAAAAGACGTAGATGATCCATTGTGTGCGTAATATCCTTGAGATGACGAAGTTAAAGATGCAATCCACGATCCTTGCGCGTTAGAAACGGCTGTAAGATTGTCGTTATCATTTATATCGTATTCAGTGTGTACTGTAGTGCCATAAGGCACAATATACGAAGCGTGAGCATTAACCCCTCCAATTAGCGCCATATTAGACACAACTGTAGTTCTGGATGTTAATACGCAACCGCCGATTGACGCACTGTTTGTCGACATATTTCCGCCGGCTGTTGATGGCGTAAAACCTGTGGTGAAATACCCGGATAAACCGTCGCCGGTATAGCCATTGTTGGCTGCGAACGTGACGGTGCCGTTTTGCGTCAGCCCGTAGCTTGTCGAGACCAAATTCAGGTTGGCTGTCGCCGTCGAATTTGTGGCGAAAACATAGAGCCCGTCCATGACGCTCCACGTTCCGTCCGTCACCATTCCGCAAATGAGCGCAGTGTAGGCGCTCGTTTGCGTCCCGCTGAGACCGCTTGTGCGCGCGAGGAAAGTTGTTGCCTGGGAGCATGCACCGCCGCCGGATGGCGGATAAACCCGGCCCGAGCTTGGCCAGCCGGCATCAGATACCGGCGCGAACGCGAAGAAAACCGCGAAAGCGAGAAGGAAGCGGAACGCGCGCGTCAATTGATGCTCCACTGGCTATTGGCGTATGTGACCGCGACCGAGCCGTAGTTCGTGCTCATGACGTAGGTGCTGGCGCCGTCTATCGTTCCGGCCGCCGGCGTGATCGTGATATTATGCGTCGCCGCCGCGCCGCCGCAATCCTTAATCAGCAACGTCAGGCCTGTCGGCGGGCTGGATGGCAGGGTCTCGATGACGGCTCCTGTGCTCGTGTAGGCCACGCACAGGAAATAGTCAGTCGTCGCGCTGGCCGTGTCGGTCGAAGCCGAGACAACCCGCGTCTGCACCTTCAGAGACCCGGTGAAAGTTTCGACGCCGCTATGCGAATTGTTGCCTGTGAATGCGTTCGCCACGCCAAGCGCGGCGACCGTATCCGTCGCCGCCGGGAAGGTCATGACGTAGGTGCTTGCCGCCGCAGGGGCTTCGAGCGTCATCGAGCCGGAAGTTGATCCTTTGAGCAGCAAATCGCCATTGGTGAAGGTTTGAGCCCCCGTCCATGTATTCGCGTGTCCAAGCGCCAATGACCCGACAACGGCGCCCGTGGTCGGGCTAATCGTCAACGTGCCATCGGAATTTGAAACAGAGCTGACCGCAGCGGCGCCAGAGCAAGACCCCCATGTCGGGGCTGTATTCGACCCGCTCAAAAGGCATTGACCAGCGGTCGCGGTTCCCGAGAGAATCGCCATCGCTGACGCCGTTGAGTAGACAATGCCGCCGTTCGACGCTGTGAGAGATGCGTTGGTTCCGCCAAATCCGAACCCGATAGTTGTACCGTTCCAAGTTCCTGTCGATATTGTGCCGACCGTCGCGAGGCTGCTGAGGCCCGTCGTCGCCGTCGTGACCAAAGTGCCGCTGGTGGGTAGTGTGATCGCTGTGGCCCCCGTCGCCGTAAGCGCGATCGTATAGGCTCCAACAGTTGAGAATCCGCCAGCGAGTGCCACGGATTGGCCGCCGATTTTACTTACTGTCGTCGATAACGACCCGGCGGTATTCGTCACATCTCCGGTCATGGCGGGGAATTGGCCAGCTTGTAGCGCTCCCGTGAGCGTCGTCGTCGCAATTGACGAAGAAGGGAATGTTTGATTGCCGGTCCATGTATTCGCATGGCCAAGCGCCAAGGACGCCACAACGGCGCCAGTGGTCGGGCTAATCGTCAATGTGCCGTCGGAATTGGAGACCGAGGACACCGCGCCACCGCTACACGCCGAACCGGTGCCTGACAAAACCCCGCCGGAAAATGTAGCGCAACCAGAAGCTCCCGTAAGCACGATGTCGCTAGCGCCAAAAGTCTGTGCCGCGCTCCATGTCTGCGCCAGATTAAGCTCGGCGACCTGGCCTGTATTCGCGGGCAAAAATGCTGTAGCGGAGCCAAGCGCGGCGGTCACGGGCTCTAGTGTGACGGTCCCCGACGTATATCCGCCGAATATGATTGATCCGTTTACGCCGGACGAACCGAGAGACAGGGCCGCGCCAGATATGCTCGCGTTTGTGGTGGCCGTGCCCGAAACAGTCG
>Ga0187889_10002691_pt1 | contig 16798 bp, 15 predicted proteins | sample June2016WEW_7_10_2_FD_132992 | JGI IMG/M metagenome (GOLD analysis project Ga0187889, IMG submission 132992) | Peatland microbial communities from SPRUCE experiment site at the Marcell Experimental Forest, Minnesota, USA - June2016WEW_7_100 | ecosystem: Environmental > Terrestrial > Soil >... | reverse complement strand
AGCGCGGTCGCCACCGTCTGCACCTGCACCCCCGGCAGCTGACTCAGCCGCACCGCCGTGAGCCGGAACTCCAGACTGTAGCGCTGGATCTTCCGCGGACCCGCTCGGGCCATCGACACCTCCCGGCTGTTAGGTGGAAGTGTCTACGAAAGTGAGGGAGGATCCCCCGGCCGCTGGAGGCGCCGGTTAGGCCGCCAGCAGGAGCGTCGATCCGTTGGGTGCGTTGTCAGCTCCAACCCCTAGTTACGCAGCCGCGCGCTACTCATGTCGAGCGTCCAGTGAGAGGGCCGCCAGTACACATGCATGGGCAGCGGCCCTGCTCGGATGCGTGCGGTCCTCGGGTCGATTGGTGAATACCACGGTCGCCGTTTCCGGCGTCACTGTGGCCGCCCGCTGTCCGGCGCGTGGGCTTGGATGCGTCTGGAGAGACAGGAAGCTATGGATGATGCCCAGTATGTCTGCATCGCTCGTGCCCTCCGGATCGAGCGTGCCGCAGCTGTCCAGAAGGTCGAGCCGGCTTAGGCCAGACCAGTGACCACGCAGGTTGCCGCGGCGCATTACCTCGTCAAAGGCGGTTCGAAGAATTGCGCCCTTGCTTGGAGCGGCGGATTCCCAATTATCCGCCTCCGCACTCATTACGTCGTCCGCGTGTCGATACGACGGAGAATCGGAAACGCCAAGCCGTTCGTCTAAGGCCCGCCTGCGCTTGGCGAAGTCTTCAGCCCCGAGGAGCTCGACTGAACGAGCGAGACAGCCGCGCCGGTCGTACTCTCCGGGGACGGCAACGAGGTAGCGCATGTCGATAGCAGCCTCGAGCGCACTGCGAGCATTCGCATAGGAGGCGCGCGGCACCTCCGACACGGCTAGGATCTTGACGGCGGCGCCATGTTCGCGAACGTCGATGGCAAGGTTGTACAGCACGCTGTCCGGCAGGGCATGCGTCAAGGAGCCCTTCCAGTGCGTCATTCTCTCCTGAAGTGCCGCGATAGCATGGTCGAGCTCGATGGCTTCCTCCAGAACGTTGGCGGCTGCCTCACGAAATGCGCCTGAGCGGCGGGCAGCGTTCCGCCAGCCACACAACACCTGCACTACCTCACTTTCAACTTCGCCATGCGCACAGCTCCATGAGGCCCACGCGCCCGCGCGCGGCAGGCGCGGGTTAGGCACCACCCCGATTGACCCGGCTAGGGAACCGCTACGCTACAGCCCGGGGCATGAGCTTGCACGCATTGGTTGCAGACCGGCCTTGCTGATCTTGAAGCAGATGGTGTCTGCTACCAGATAGATAGCACTGGTAGCCTGCATAATGATGTTGCCCAGCGAATCGACCTTGATCGGCGCGTTGCGCAATGCTGTAGCACTATCCCACATCGCCACCCGGCCCGGAGTTCCCGATCCAGTGACCGCGCCAACCGGGAGGCTAGCTGATGTTGCTTCACGACAAGCAGCCGGCGCGATGAGCGCTCCAGCGGCGATCATGGCGAGCAGAGTGCGCATAGGTCTACCCCGTTAGTGGTGAAGGAACGCGATCTTCGCATCGTCTACCGCATCGACGAACTCCACCAGCTTCTCGCGGCTGAGGCCGCGAGCCAGCGCCGTGATGCTCGCTCCGGCGGATCGAACGGCCAGCACCGTTGAGCGCGTGCCGAAGCACGCGAGGATCAGAATCGTCGCGCCAAAGGCGAACGCATTGCTGTACTCCGCGGGCAGTGCCCCTAGAGGCTAGCCGAGCTTCGCACACTCCTTGCAGCGCGGCTTACCCCCCGTGCCAGCTTCCCGATGTTGCGGCTTGATTCTCTTCCCGTCCGGGCAGTTGTCATGGTCGTGGTGCACATTCCTGTGTTCGGGCGGATACTCAATCGAATTGGTGTGGTACGGCGGGACCTTCATGGCGCCCCCTCGCGGTAAATGGCCTGCGGAGCGAGAAGATACCGACTGCTATGAACCCCGATAGACTATAAGAACCTATGGTGTCTTCCTGGCGTCCTCTCTTGGCTTTCGGCCTTTGGTCCGCTCTCGACATGGTTCTGAACGGGCCCTAGGAACGGCCTCCGGGCCCTGCGACACGACTGCAGAGCCGCATGTTGCACCTTAGGCGGCTGCCGTTGGCGGGCGCGTTGAGCTTGGGGTAGGATCGCCCGCGCCATTCACGCTCGGGTGGACAAGAAACGTCCGTTTCTTGTCCACGCCAGGTCAGAGAGCGCGGGATCTGGCCCACGTGCCCGGCCGCTGCAGGCGCGCCGCCTAGGGCGTCGCAGAGAATGCCGCAACGCTCTTGAGAGTCGGGTGGTTGAAGTAGACGACTAGTAACTCCGACTGATCGACGAGCCTGATGTAGTGAAAGTCCAGGAGACGCTCGATGCGAGCCACCCACTCCGCGAAATTACGGTTGAGGTCAATGACTCTGGGTCCGGGGCGGAAAGGGTTCCAGGTGTGTATTGCGTCGCTGCACCTATCATAGAGGAAGGTGAAGTCGTCCTTGGTGAGATAGCCGTCCGTCAGCGGGGCGAAGTTCCAGGTGCCGTCTGGCTGTCTGCCTTGGACGACTAACGGAACGGGGTAGAAGTCACGGTTCATTTGCTCTAGGCGGTCGAGGATCCGGCTTGCCTTCCATTCGCCTGTAAGCCCGCGGTGCGCCTCGGCGTAGCGATCGCGATTCGCAGCCAGCGTCGCAAAAGCAATGAACTCCAGAGCTTTCCTTAGCTGCAGGCAGGCGATCTCGCCGTCGAAGCTCTCGTTGCCAGTGGTGAGGGACCGCGCGACAAGGGCCCGCACCACTTGAAGTCGCGGCTTCAGCGCCTCAAGGCATGCGCAGTACGCGGACTTGTCGGCATCCGAACTTGGCATGTGACCTCGAGACCTAGGCGGCCTATCGAAGTGCGCCTCAGCGGCGGGCCTCAACCCGCCAGCCACACAACACCTGCCGTACCTCAGGTCAACTGTCCAGCCACACAGCTCCACGAGTCGCGAGCGCCCGGCCGCTGGAGGCGCGCGTTAGGTCGCCGCGACCTCATGGGCTGCGCCTGGCTAGGCCACCACGGCAATCACGGCCAGCAGCAGGCTCACAAGGCAGAGGCCCGTGGAGGCCCGCAGGGCTCGGCGCGCCCCGACGGACAACTGCATAGCTCGGTCGCTACGCCAGAAGATCCAGAGCGTGAGCGCTCCGAAGCCCAAGGGCAGACTTCAATGTCGCTTCCGGCCTGTGCATGAACCCTCACTCGTCGGCTGCTTACGGAGTTGAGCCTCCCAGGAGGAGAGTCAGTGGGACCTGAGCCTGGGTACCGCCCGCGACCGGCGTCTCACAAGCCTGGTGCTTCAAACATGCAGTTGACCTTCCTATGGAATCGGTTACGCGGGAGGCGACGTCCGAGGGGGTCTCACCGCCCAGGGCACCAGCGAGCACGCGGTCGAGGAAGTACCCAAAGACGCTCCTCGACGTCCCAACAGTAGGCCAGTTGGTGAGCGTCCATGCGGAATGATCTTCGTCGCTGGCAGAGAGCGAGGCGATGTTCCCGAAACCGACAGTATCAGAGCCGTCGCTGACGAAATGGCTTGGAAAGACCACACCAGGGCCGGGTTCAAGCGTGCCGACGCTCATTACTTTCCTCTGAATCTTTTCTGTTCCGGCCACATACGTGACTCGTGCGCTCCCTTCACGCGCCATCAACTTGTACATCGTTCCAGAAAAGCATGCATCAACCACGAACAGTACACGCCCGGCAGACAACGCTCTGAGTTCATAGCCCACTTCATCGTCGAGGATGATGGTTGCCTTGCCGCCCGAATCCCAGACGAAGAGGGCCTGGTCGCCGCTAGGCTTGCTGGGTATGGAGTAGTCGCTGTCCAGCTGCGCGCCATGTCCGGAGAACAACAAGAACGCCAGGCCCGCGCTATCGGCCTGGCCTAGGTGCTCTTCGATGCCGTGGAGGATTGCGGTGCGTGTGGCCTCGTTGTCGGAGAGCACCAGGATGTTCTCTGCCGGAAACTGGAACTTATTGATGAGCAGATCGCGCATCGCCGCGATCTCGAAGGGCGGACTCGACAGGTTGTCTGTGGCGTCCGGATACCGCCCAATCCCGACAAGGAGAGCGTATCGTCCTGTCGGCGTGGGAGGAGCCGTTGGCACACGCCGCAGCGCTCTCACTCCCGTGGCGCTCATAGCCTCAACACGGGAGCTGCGGCTCTTGGTTTCCCTGGACTGGCACGACACCAGGCTCAACCAGATGCCTAGGATGAGCAGCCTGCGCACTCCTAGCAGCGTCTGGCGTGGTTCCACCAGCCCGTCACGGCTAAGACGGCGCATGGCTACCCCCATTCCCTGTGGAACCTTGAGTAGAACCTCCCTGAGGCTTGGCGCCCTGCTGAGGTTTCGCTTCACTCGCTCCCGTGAGCCACCCAAATGTGCCGAACGGATCCTTCCCGAATCGCAGGGTGACAGCGATGAACGGTCGCACACGGTAGACCTTCTCAGTGAGTTGATCGAAACTCAGATTGGTCTGCACCGTGTCACCAACACTGTACTTCCCGAGCAGGGACGGCTCTTGTCGGAGTGAAGCTCCCACGGCAACCTGGAGGTTGCTGTGCCAGGTCCAGCTGCCACCTAGGAAGATGGACGGGTTCGTCAGGTCTGCGGCGAGTCCCGCCGTGAATGAAACCTTGCCCGCTGCGGCAGAGGCGCCTGACGGGGTCATGAAGCTGAAGAAGACCGCCGGCACTGGCTCTATCCAGCGTGTGGGGCTGTCACGCCTAATCACGTATGAGTTCGCCGTCCCTAACTGGCGTGCGGAGTAACGCTGCTGCCCGTTCACGTAGACGGGAGCGCCGAAGCCGTAGGTCGCGTGCCACTCCCCGATGGGCGCAGTTGCTACTATGAGCAGCCAGTGTCGCTCGGTGAGTTTCAGGATGGCCTGCGCGGGGCGCGTGACTTCAACGCGCAGGTACTGGCCAGGCCCGAGTGTGTAAACGGCCACGGTATCCGTAGTCGTGTTAGCGCGCACGCTGGCCAGCAATACGGACTCCGTCGGGCAGCCCTGCCCAGCTGCGTCCGCCCGCGTCTGAGCGTCGTGCAGCAGATGTGGAAGGTCTTCTTCCGCCCTCGCCTTGTTCAGAGTGTCCACCGCTGCCTTTAGAGCCGCGCACTCGGGTTGCTGCCCCAATCCCTGAGGCTGGGCCACAATGGGTTGCACTGGCAGGAAGCCGGATGAGGTGCTGATCTGGTAGTTCGCACTCGGAAGCTGGTCGATAACGCGGAGCACATACGTCCCCTGCACCCTAACCGTTGTGTCGGCTGGCTTCGCGGTAGCCAGGTCGATGTTGATCGGCACCTGAGCGTCCAGGGGGCAGACAGCGATCACCAGACTCGCAACCGACGTCATGAGGACGTGCTGTGCACGCATGTGAGCCTCCTCTAAGTGGCAGCAACGCAGCCTGCCCTGCTACGCGTTCTCGAGGGCTAGAACTTCGCCGTGTGCCGCGGACCGGCGTACCGAGTTCTGTACTGCCCGGATCGGGAAGAGATCGATCGTAAAGAAGCCCTGAGAAGAGCGATAGACTATGACTTCCTATAGTCTCGCGTGGCCGCGCCCTCATTGGAGCCGCTGACTAGCAGGCCCGATGTGCCGTTTCCGCGCGGCCAGATAGGTTGGGGCGCGTCGCTCACCCCATCATCGCCTGCCGCTCCGCCGCCCGGCCGCGCAGGACATGACCGATCTCGCCGAGAAACCATCCTACGAAGGTTGCCCCAAGGATCTGAAGGCATCGCCGACATATCAGGGCTTCGCGTGCTTGGCGATGTGGCGGTTGTAGCGTGCTGGCGCAATCTGCCTGAAACAGAACGGGCAAGTCTTCGGCGCGTTGACCTGTCCCGTGCGGCGGTCGATCCGGGAGGGCCTTGCTTGGAGCCGGGCGATCCGGCATTCGTGAGTCTCGCCCGAGCCGCCAGGAACTAGGAAGATCTTACTTCCGCAAGTGCACTCGAAGTAAACGACAGGGAGTCTGCAGGACGGGCAGCGCGTGGGATAGGAGTACCTCTTCTCGCAGAATGGGCCGTGGGTCGGCACGTAGCCCATGGCGAACGCTCCTCTCAGAATGATTCTGCACCGGTTGCGCCGTCTAACGAAATGCGCCCCAGCAGCGGGCGATGCCACGACCCGCCTGGCCAACGAGCTCTAGCCTACACCTCGAGCGTTAGTCCGGCGTGAGGCGGCCGTGCCCGGCGGCTGCAGGCGCGGGTTAGGCAGCCCCTACGGACCGCCCTCGTCGAAGAACACCAAGAAATCCGTGGACGGCGGCACCTGGCCCAACTGCCGCAGCAGCGTCACTACCTGGCCTCGATGGTACGACGAATGGTTCAGGACATGCTGCATCATGTCACCCAGGGGGTACTCCCAGCGCTGACCCTGCAGGTTCTCATACGAAAGCCGTGCAAGGAGGCGGTCGTCCGTCAGACCGCTGAGCAGATCATCTCGATCATGCTCAACCTGCGCCCAGCGAGCGGCAATCGCGTCAACGTCTGAGAACTCGTCCTCCGAGAAGACTTGTCTCGGGGATGTGCCCCGCCAGCGTTGGAGCCATACCACTCCCCCCAAAGGAGGTGCACGAAGGTGCCGCGCAAGGACCCGTGGCTGGTACTCAGATCGCGAGCAAAGGCAGCGGGGCTCAGCGACCGACTGGCTTCCAGTAGCCGATGGTTCGCCCACCCGTTATAGGAGAACAGCCTCCGGATCTCATTGAGCCCCACGCGGTGCCTCTCTCGGGCTGCCTAACGAAGTGCGCCTCAGCGGCGGGCGCCCTGCCCGCCAGCCACACCACGCCAAACGCGCATTACCTGTGGGTTGAACACTCCAACCACCAGGGTTCACGAGCCCACGCGCCCGCCAGCTGCACTGCAGCTTGCCGCCCATCGAGTGGGTCCTGCGCTGGCGTCTACTCCCGCTGCGGCTTGGAGTTGTGGTCGCCAACCAGGTTCAGCAAAACGCCATGTTCCAGATACGCCTTGCAGCCCGCCAAAAGCAAACTGAAGCCGCCCATCGAGTCGATGGCCTGCGCCACCTTCTCGTCATCGCTTCCGGTAAACCCGGAAGCGGTGATGACCACCAGCGTCGTGTCGTCCGATGCGGGGTGAACAGCCATTCAACGGGGGTCGGCCACTCGATCAAGATTCTGCGGTTGTGCTCGATGGACCGTGCGGTCACGTGGGCCGTCGCGCCGTACTCGCCCCAGTGCCACGTCACCTGCTTGCCTTGGTCCAATCGTCCACTGCTTCTCGTAAACCAGAAGCGACTGGTGATGCTTGGATCAACGAAGGCTTCAAAGACCGCTGCCACCGGTCGGCGGATGAGCATCTGAGCGCGGACTGCGGGTGCCTGTACGATGTTCATCTATCCCTCCGGAGCGCGTAGCGTGGCTCCCCGAACTAGAGCAATCGCGCCGCGGTCGGCGAAAGTCAGACAGCATGGCAGAGTGAGGGCCAATTGGCCAGTACGGGCCGAGTCCGCCCGCCGCTGCAGGCATGGGTTAGGCGGCAGTTACAGCCTTGATCCGTGGTGCTAGTAGATCTCCGGCCAGTAACCCTGACAGTACACTCGGGGACAGGTCTCGAGAGCCGCTATTCCAGGATGCCTCCAGTGCCGCATATCTGGAGAGCCGCCCGAGTTCGCATGTGGCTAGCGCGCAGGTCACTCCAAAGGCAGGTCCAAGTAGCTCGACGAGCGAGCGCATGTCTCGCTGGTAAGAGGCCAGTGCGTCGTCACGTGGATCGAAGAGCTGGTATACCAACCAGCGTCTGGCAGCTGGGGGGTGGCAGGCAGATGCGGCCCGGTGAATCAGCTGGTACGGGAGGTGCGCCACCTCGCGTGCGGCAACGGCCTTGCCGCCGGCGCGTTGGAGCAGTTCGAACCATCCGCTAAGGACCTGGATTCGGTTGGCTGCGGGCGGCTGGCCCAGCCAGTTGACCACTGGCTCGTAACGCGGCTCGGTGAACTTCGCCTCGATAGCCACGATGGCGCCGTCCGACAAGATCATAAGATCGGTACAAGATGGCTTGCCCGTTCCGGCCTGGACCGGCACCTGATACTCAAAGTGGAGCGTTGCGAAGTCTGATAGCGGCGCGCCTAGCGCACGCGCGAACTCCAGAATGCGGGAGCCGCCGGGTTGCCAGAAAGCGAGAAGGGGAACGGTGGATCGGACCGGAGAGTCGAACTCCGACCGCGGATAGTGAGACACGACAGCTGCGAAGTCGCTTAGGTCTGCCCCTTCGTGAGCCCACCGTACCACGTTGGCCGCCGGGTTCAGGGTCACCGCCGCCTTGTATATCGACTCTTCCCTGAACTGTTGCCAGATTTCGGCGGGCGATCGCCCGCCAGCCACACAACACTTCCCTTACCTCAGGTCAACTGTCCAGCCACACAAGCCTCAAGACCCCTCGGGCCTCACGTCGCCCGCAGAATCTCGATCGGGTCGGCGCGCATGGCCCGAAGGGCCGGCACAAGCGTGGCCACGGTCGCCACGGCGATCAGCACCGCCTCGGCCGCGATCAGTGTTAGCGCATCGGTCGGCCGCATATGCTGGTCCTCGAGGAACACCGTGAGGAAGCCGGTCGCCCAGAACGCCACGAGGTTATCTCCTGCGATGTCGAACCTTCCCACCCTTTGATCGATCGCTAACCAGCTCGGTGAGCAAGAGCTCCGGCGAACCGCCGAAGTACCGGTCGATGAGTTGGCGGACGGCGTCATGGCGGGCGCTGTGCTGCGGAAGCAGGGCGTAGTAGCGATGTGCCCTTCCGTCCGCCTCGTGTCGCACACGTCCCTTGGCTTCGAGAATGCGCAGCACGGTAAGCACTGTGGTATAGGCCAGGTCGTCGTGCAGGGCGACCCGTACTTCGGCCACGGTCCCGGAGCCGCGCTCCCATAGGAGGGACATGACGTCGAGCTCGCGAGCCGTCAGGGCAATGGCCAGAGTCCCCCATCTGCGAGCGCCCCCGTAATCGTGGAAGCCTCACGACCCTAGTGCGCCCAGAGCTCTCGCAGTCTCACGTAGTCCGCCACTCTCGCAGTCAGGTCGAGCGGTCGTCGCTCAAAGTCGCGATCCCGGTCGCGAGTCAGCGTTACCAGGGCACCGTCTGCGGTAATGGTCCAGAAGAGATGCTCCCCATCCGGCTCAGTCTCGGTTGCGAGCGTCGCTCCCCGCGTCCTCGTACAAGCGATGGTGATCGTATCCCATTTCGATGGAGACGGCCGATAGATGGCCAGCCGCCTCGTACCGGCGCCCGCAGCCTGGATCAGTGGAAGGAGCTGGTCCTCCATGCCATAGTCTGCAACGGCCCACGGCAGCGAGGGCGCTTGAAGTGCGGTATCGCGCACGCCTGAGATGTGGATGACTCCGGCTTCGAAGCGCCCGTTCAACTCCATGAGCGTGTGCGTATTCTGCGTCCAGCGAATGCTGACTTCCCGCTGCAGGCCCTCCTGCCAGACCGCCTCCGCCGTCCGGACGATGCCGTCAAGGCTCACCAGGCTCGATGCGACTGTCGAGTCCGTGCGGCTCACGGTCGTGTACCAAGCCGGCTTGGGAGTCCAAGTGACGAATGTGTCTCCCGCCGGAATGGGGCGGGCCAGCCCGTAGGATAGGATCGCTATGGCTCTGGCGTGGATTACCTCGGGGCTCAGCTCCTCTTGTGCTGGCGCGACAGCCGCCGGGGGCGCCGAATGGCAGGCGGCCAGGACCACGAGCGCCGCCAAAGCAACGATACGGGGCACAATCTCCCTCCCTTGCCGTTCGTCACTCACACCGCAGCGCCTCCATGGGATCCACCCGCGCCGCCCGGCGCGCCGGTACGAGGGCGGCGGCGCCGGCAACGACAAGCAGGAGTCCGATGCTGGCCACCAGGGTGGCCGGATCGGCGGGCTGAACCTGGAACAGCAGCGCCCGCACCGCACGGGCGAGCACCATCGCGGCGAGGAGGCCTACGCCGGCGCCGATCGCCGTGGGACGGAGGGCCTGCCACACCGCGAGCCACACCACGTCGCGGCGTTGGGCGCCGAGCGCCATCCGGACGCCGATCTCCTGGGTCCGCTGGGTGACGCCGTAGGCGGTGATCGCGTAGAGCCCGAGCGCGGCGATGACGAGCGCCAGGAGGCCGAACGCGGTGAACATGGTCGCGCCCAGCCGCCAGGACCGCCACAGAGGCGTGAGACGGTCGGCCAGGCTCTCCACGCGGACGTAGGGCAGGTCGGGCTCGGCGGTTTGGAGCGCGCGCTGCACCTCTCCCCGTGCCTCCTCCGCGGATGCGTGGGTCCGAATCAGGAGGCCGTCGATCGGCGGCGAGACCAAGTGCTGGCCGTATGGCAAGTAGTAGGCGAGTGCCGGCTCCTCCCGGATCCCGGGACGCCTGTCCCCGGCCACACCGATCACCTGCGCGCAGGCCGAATCGGCCCCGCCCAGGAACAGGCACTGGCCAACGGGGTTCCGGTCCGGCCACGCCAGCCGGGCGAAGGTCCGCCCCACGACCGCCACGCGCGGCGCGCCCCGCACCTCGTCCGCCTCGGTAAATCCGCGGCCCCGCACGATGGGGATGCCGGCGGTCGAGAAATAGTCAGCTGATACCGCGTTGAAGGTGGGAACGCTCAAGCCCACGGTGGGAAGCGAGTCACGGCCGGAGACCCTGAGAGTGATGGAGTAGCTCGAGTAGTAGGGCGTCCCCACGGACGCGGCGGCGCTGGCGACGGCTGGATTGGCCTGGATGTGCCGCAACAGCCGCAGGTACAGGATACTCCGGGGATCTTCCTGGCCGCCGACCGCGAAACTGAACCCCGCCCCGCCGCGCACGCGCAGGTCCGCGATGAGGAGGTGCTGGAGGTCGAGCCCGTAGTTCAGCGTCTCGACGTTGCGCAAGCTCCGTACAAACAGCCCGGCGCCCACCAACAGGGCCAGCGTCAGGGCCACCTGGACCGTGACCAGGCTTGAGCGCAAGCGACCGCGCGTGGCAGTGACGTCGCGGCCGCCGGACCTGAGGCTCGCCGCCACGTCGGCCCCGCTCAGCTGCCAGGCGGGCGCGCCTCCCGCCAGCAGCCCGGCGAGCGTGGCCACCACGGCGGTAAAGAGCAGCAGCCGTGGCTCCAGCAGGTTGACCGAGTGCGGCAAGCCAGGAAGCAAGAACATTCGGATCGCGGCGCCGCCCCACAGGGCCACCAGCAGCGCGGCAATCCCTCCGGCGGCGGCGAGCACCATGCTCTCCACCACCATCTGCCGGATGAGTCGTGCCCGGCCGGCGCCCAACCCAAGGCGCAAGGCCAGCTCCCGGCGCCGCCTCAGGCCGCGAGCCAGCAGCAGGTTGGCCACGTTGGCGCACGCCACGAGCAGCACGGCCAGCGCCAGCCCTCCCACCCAGAGCGCCACCTCGGCTTCGGTGGACATGCGCGGGCCGCCGCCCTGCTGGTAGGGATTCAGACTGCGGGCCTCTTGAATGGATCTCAGAATGATGGTCGTCGTCTTGTCGAACGGGAGATCGGCGCCGCGGCGGAACGCCAGGGTGGCCTGCGCCGCGGTCGCCGCTTGCGTCGCGCCTGGAGCGAGCCGCGCCAGCATCTCGATCCAGGGCATCCGGCTGGTCAGGATCCCGGGATCGTTCAGGTCGGGCCCCGCCGTGCGGAGCGGCAGCCAGATGTCGGGCTCGGTTGGGTCGGCGCCGGCGAAGTCCCTCGGAGCCACGCCCACGATCGTGTAGGTGAACCGGCCGATCGGCAGCGTGTGCCCAAGCACCGCAGGATCGCCTTGAAGCTGACTGCGCCAGAAGCGCCAGCTGACCACGGCGACCGGTATCCCCCCCGGGCGCTCTTCCGTCGAGTCGAAGAACCGGCCGAGGGCGGGCCGCACACCCAGGAGCGGGAAGTACGAGGCGGTCACCCCGCTGACGTCCACCTGACGCGCGTCGGCGCCGCGGCCCAGGCTGACCTGGGCGGAGAACGAAGCAGCCAGCGCCTGGAACGCCGGGACGTCTCGCAGCCTCTCGTAATCCGGGAAGGACGCCGTGGGGCCGGTCAGGATCATCCCCGGACCGAAGTTGCGCAGGAGGAACAGGCGCTGTACCCGGCCGGCGTCCTGCACGTGCGCGGGCGGCTTGAGGAGGAGCGTGTCGAGCACCCCAAACATCGTGGTGTTGGCGCCGATGCCCAGCGCGAGGGTCGCGATGACGGCGGCGCTAAAACCCGGACTCCGCCTGAGCGAGCGAACGGCGTATCGAAGATCTCGAAGGACGCTCTCGAAGAGGGCGCCGACCCTCACCTCCCGGACTTCCTCCTTGAGTTGCTCCACACCGCCGGCCTCGATGGCTGCAGCTCGGCGCGCCTCAATGGGACTCATCCCCGCTCGGATCTTCTCATCACTGAGCAAGTCCACATAGGCGTGCACCTCGTCGTCGAGGTCGCGCTCCACGCGCGCCCGGTGGAATAGGGCGCGCCAAAGACTGACCAGACGGCTCAAGCCCGTCATCGTGGCGCCTTCCTCAAGTAGCGAGCAACATCAACTTCGACCCGTTCTCACGTCTTGCCACGCGCTGCAAAGGGCGACAGGCGACGGCACTCAAGCGACGCTAATGCCCGGTGGTCGCGGAATCCGTCTCATTCGCTCTTCAGCGCCACCACAGGGTCCACCTTCGTCGCCCGGCGGGCGGGAACGAAGCACGCCACCAGCGCGGCGAGGAGCATGAGCGCGACCACGGCCGCAATCGTCACCGGGTCCGCGGGCGGCACGCCGACGAGCAATCCCTTGAGGGTGCGAGTGACACCCAACGCCCCCAAGACACCCACCGCGGCACCGACCAGCACCAGCCGCGCCCCTTCCGCCATGACGAGCAACAGGATGCTGCCGGGCCGTGCACCGAGCGCTATGCGAACACCCATCTCGTGGACACGCTGGCTCATTGAGTAGCTTACGACGCCGTAGAGACCCACCACGGCCAGGGCGAGGGCGAGCGCCGCGAGGACGCCCAGCAGCAGGGCGTTGAAACGAGGATAGGCCACCGAATCGAAGAGCAGCCGGTCCATCGTCGTGACGTCGCTGATCAGCAGATCCCGCTCCGCTGCGCGAAGGGCGTATCGCAGCGGCGCAGCCACGTCCATGGGTGGGCCGTCCGTTTGGGTCACCAGATCCATTTGCGCCGATGGAAACTGGCTGAGCGGCACGTATAGCTCCGGCGCCGATCCCGCCTCCTCTCCCGATGTCCGCTCGTCACGCACCACCCCGATAACCGCGGCATCCAACCGCACGCCCCCCTCCGCCAGGCTCAGACGCTGGCCGACGGGATCCGCGCCGGGCCAGAAGCGCCTGGCCATTGACTGGTTGACCACCACCACCCGTGGAGCCGTGGCACCGTCGCTGGCGCGAAACGCGCGACCGGACACCAGCGGCAGCGCCATCACGCTCAGGTAGTTTGGCGTGGCGCCGTGACCCAGCACCCAGGTGGCCAACGCGCGGCCCGCGACCTGCCGGCCGCCGATCCAGACATCCGGGACCCACGCATTGCCCGTGAATGGGAGATCGGTCACGGCGGCGACGGCGCGAACGCCAGGCACGGCGCTCACGCGAGCAACCAAGGCATCGAGTTCGCCGGCGAACCGAGACAGCTCCGCCAGTTGCCCCGCGGGCAGCACGACGCTCACCACGAGCTTGTTCCTGGCGTCGAAACCGGGATCCGACGGACGCAGGATCAGGAACGTCCTAATCAGCAGGCCCGCCCCCACCAGCATCACCAACGCGAGAGCCACCTCCGCCACGACCAGGGCACCGCGCAGGCGGCGCTGGCGCCTACCACCCACTAACCCGCGCGAGCCCTCCTTGAGCGCGTCGCCGAGGTCCGGCTTCGACGCCCCTAGCGCCGGTGCCAGACCGAACCCCACGGCTGCGGCCAGGGACAGCGCCAGCGTGAATGCCAGCGCCGGGCCGTCAATACCGGACTGGCCGATGCGCGGAATCTGGTACGGAAGGAGGGCCAGCAGCGCTCGCAGCCCCCACCACGCGAGCGCCAGGCCGCACCCCGCGCCCGCGAGCGCCAACAGCAGCGACTCCACGAAGAGTTGCTGTACGATCCTCTGGCGGCCAGCGCCGAGGGCGCTACGGAGCGCGAACTCCCGGCGCCGTTCGGCCGAGCGCGCGAGCAGCAGGTTCGCCACGTTCACGCACCCGATCAACAGCACGAAGGCGACGGCGCCGACGAGCACCAGGAACGTCAGTCGCCATGGGCCCGCGAGGCTGTCGCGCAGTGATTCCACCTGCACGGACGGCTCGGACCCCTGCACTCGCGAGGACGCGGACAGCCGGTGCGCGATCATCGCGGCTTCCGCGCGCGCCGCTCGGAGCGCCACGCCGCGCTTCAGGCGGGCCAAGATCCCCGCACCCTGCGATCGCGCGCCTGGACTCAGGGGGAGCCACACGTCGGCCTGCTGGTACGGGAGAGGTCCGACATCGGGAGGCAGGACTCCGACGAGGGTATACGCGCGATCCCCCAGCGCCAGCGGGCGCCCCACCGCGTCTCGCGCGGCGCCGAGTTCCTCCCGCCAGAAGCGATCGCTGACGACGGCCACCGGGCCGGCGCCAGCGCGAAAGTCGTCCGGCCAGAAGAGACGGCCCAGCTCGGGCCGGAGCCCGAGCTCAGGGCCGATGTCCTCCGAGACGATGAGTGAGGGGATGCGTTGCGGCACGGGGCCGCCCATGAACTTCTCGAGGCCCATCGAGACAGCCGCGAACCTGTCGTAGCTCGACGCCTCGCGTTGCCACTCCCGGAACTTGCCAGTGCTCAGAGCCTCCCCGCGCAGCAGCACGAGCCGGTCGGCGTCCGGATACGGCAGCGGCCGCAGCAGCACCGCCTCGACCGCGCTGAAGATCGCCGTGTTGGCGCCGATGCCGAGGGCAATGGTGAGGACGGCGACAGCCGTGAAGCCCGGGCTCTTGAGCAACGTCCGGGCAGCGTAGCGAAGGTCCTGAAGGACAGTGTCCAGGAACATGCCTGCCCTGACAGCCCGCACTTCCTCCTTGACCTGCTCCACGCCGCCGGCCTCGATGGCGGCGGATCGGCGTGCCTCCGCCGGACTCATCCCGGCGCGGACCTTCTCGTCGCTGAGCAACTCCACATAGGCGTGCACCTCGTCGTCGAGGTCGCGCTCCACCTGCTGTCGGTGGAACACGTTCCTCCAAAGGCTGGCCAGCCGACTCAGCGCCGTCATCGTTGGGTCCGCCTCAAGTCGCCTGGAGCATCAACCGGATCGCGCGCGAGATCCTTCCCCACTCTTCGGTCTCGGTCGCGAGCTGGGCCTGGCCGGCCTTGGTCAACCGGTAGTACTTGGCGCGGCGGTTGTTCGCGGACTCGCCCCACGACGACGTGAGCCAGCCGGCCTCCTCCATGCGATGCAGCGCGGGAAAGAGCGACCCGGGCTTGACCTGGAAGGTCCCCCGGGTGATCTGCTCCACGCGTCGCGCGATACCGAGACCGTGCAGGCTGCCGAGGCTCAGCGATCGGAGAATCAGCAGGTCCAAGGTTCCCTGCAGCAGGTTCGTCGGCTTGGGCGCCACGCTCGCTCCTATAGGGTTTCTACAGGGACGAGGGTGGTGCTGTTTGTATAGAATGTCAACAGGAAATGCCCCAGCGTTGGCGCGCGATTACGACAGGCTCGGTCCCTGTTCGCTCTCGGGACGCCGAATCCCAAGGAAGAACAGAGCCTCGCGCCCGCAGACGCCTCCTGATCCCCAACGTCGCGGCGCCACATCACTTAACGATGGTCGTCGGGCGGTCCGCTCCTTGCTCGCGAGAGACTGTGGCTGGCTCTGCGGCGCGGGCGGCGGTTTCTTCATGAGTATTGGGCACCGGTCAGGAGCGAGGATGATCGACCTTCTGAATGACGTCCAACGTGCGTGGCGAGTGGCAGCAAGGAGCCCGGGCTTCACACTGGTAGCTATCATTACGCTTGGGCTCGGCATCGGCGCAAACAGCACGTTGTTCAGCATCGTTAATGCGTTGCTACTCAACCCGCTGCCCTTTCCCGATCCGGGGCGCATCGTCTCCGTTTCCTTGACCGCTCCAACTGCATTCCTGTCGGGTCCGTCAGCGCCGCATTGGGGCTATTTCCTGTGGCGCGCCCGAAGCCGCTCGCTGGTGCAACTGGCAGCCTACAATTCATGGAGCGCGAATGTCACTGGCAGAGCGGGCCCCGAACATCTTCAGGGCGCTGCCGTCGCTGGCGACTTCTTCTCGCTGCTGGGAGCGCGACCGGTCCTGGGTCGGACGTTCTTAGTAGAGGGCGACGTGAACGTCGGCGCGGAAGGCCCGTTGCCGGTGGTCCTGAGTCACGCGGCGTGGGTGCGACTCTTCAACAGCGACAGCGGAGCTATCGGAACGGCGTTCCAGTTCGGCCGGTCTACCGTCACCCTCGCCGGCGTGCTCCCTGCGAGTTTTGACTTCCCTCACGGCGCACAGTTCTGGGTGCCGCTTTGGATCAACGCTTCTTCGTCGGGCGGCGGTCACGTCTCCTACTTCCTGCAGGTGATTGGCCGGCTGGGCGCTGGCGTCTCGGCCTCGGCTGCAAGCAGCGAGTTGGATGCGCTTTGGCGAGGTGAACCGTCCTTGTGGGACCCCACGATGTGGCATAGCGCGCGAATGCAAGTGGTGTCCCTGCATGAGCGGCTGTACGGGGCCTCACGCCCGCTGCTCTCAATGCTGTTCGGCGCAGTAGCCCTGGTGCTGCTGATCGCGTGCGCGAACTTGGCGAGCATGCTCCTCGCTCGCGCGGCAGTGCGTGAACGGGAGTTTGCGATT